>RRZT010655161.1_pt1 | contig 11524 bp, 12 predicted proteins | sample 2165551 | NCBI WGS metagenome assembly RRZT01 (sample SAMN10456910, study PRJNA506462) | wastewater metagenome | biome: wastewater; feature: sludge; material: wastewater sludge; isolation source: wastewater sludge with Escherichia coli K12::gfp cells carrying plasmid... | place: USA: Moscow, Idaho... | reverse complement strand
TACGTGAAATTCGTGCGATCCCGTTCCGCCGATCGATCCGGTGTCTGCGGCGACTGCCCTGAATTGCAAGCCCATGCGCGAAAAAATCCGCGAGTACGTGTCGAACATATTGCGGTATTCGCGCTGCAGATCTTCAAAGCTGGTATGGAATGAATAGCCGTCCTTCATCAGGAACTCGCGCCCTCGCATGACGCCGAAGCGCGGGCGGATCTCGTCGCGGAACTTCATCTGTACCTGATAGAAATGCAGAGGCAGCTGACGGTAGCTTTTTACCTCTTTGCGCACGACATCGGTGATGACTTCCTCGTGGGTTGGGCCGATGACGAAGTCGCGTTGATGTCGGTCCTTGAGGCGGAGCAGTTCCGGGCCGTATTTTTCCCAACGCCCCGACTCCTGCCATAGTTCGGCTGGTTGAACCGCCGGCATTGACAGTTCGATGGCCCCGGCGCGGTCCATTTCCTCGCGTACGATGTTTTCCACTTTGCGCAGGACGCGCAAGCCAAGCGGCATCCATGTGTAAATCCCCCCGGCCAGTCGTTTGATCAGGCCGGCACGCATCATCAGCTTATGGCTGACGATCTCGGCATCGGAGGGCGCTTCTTTCAGCGTGGAAATGAAATAGTTCGACGTGCGCATGGCTCTCTGTCTTCTGGATTGCGGGATGAAACCCCGATTTTACAAGACTCCATCGTTGAATGACTCAGCTTTCCAAGCCTTTTGAAATGTGGAAAAATGGGGGTAACCAACATATTTGCAGGTTTATACGAAATGCTCGATCGTGAAGGCTATCGCCCGAACGTCGGCATCATCCTCTGTAACGCGAAGAACGAGGTTTTTTGGGGTAAGCGAATCCGGGAACATTCCTGGCAGTTTCCGCAAGGAGGCATCAAGCGCGGGGAAACCCCTGAGCAGGCGATGTACCGGGAACTCTTTGAAGAGATTGGATTGCGCCCAGAGCACGTTTGTGTGCTCGGCAGAACCAAGGACTGGTTGCGTTACGATGTGCCGATTCACTGGGTCAAGCGCGAATGGCGCGGAAGTTACCGTGGACAGAAGCAGATCTGGTTTTTGCTGCGCTTGGTCGGGCGGGATAGCGATGTCTCGCTGCGCGCCAGCGACCATCCCGAGTTTGACGCGTGGCGTTGGAATACGTATTGGGTCTCGCTCGATTCGGTCATTGAGTTCAAACGCCATGTCTACGAACAGGCGCTGAACGAGTTGGCGCGCTTTCTCGATTCCGATCATCGGCGCTGGCGGCGCGATACCAGTCGCCGTCGCGATGCCGAGAGGCCGGCTCTTGAGCGCAATGAGTGAGCTATTGTTTCCACGGAATATTGCTTGGACGGAAAATTCGGTTGATGAGCGTTTTGAGTAGATCTTTGCTTGGGCTGTGCCTGTGTGTTTTCTCTTGTCTTGCTTGGTCGGCTGGGTTTGATAGCGAGTACGACGAAAAGCCCTGGGCAGAGATCGAGGTGCAGCTTCCAGCTTTTCCGGAGCAGGAAAATCTGGTTCCTTTTAAGGTTGGCTCGGTTTCGGACAAGCAGTTCTTTGTTGATGGGGCATCTATTTCCATCGGTAGCGATGATGTGATTCGCTATTCACTGGTGGTAGTCAGTTCTACCGGCGCCCAAAGTATCAGCTTTGAGGGGATGCGGTGTGCAACAGGTGAGCGACGTGTTTATGCGTTTGGTCGCTCGGACAAAACCTGGTCCAAGGCTCGAGGTAACAGCTGGGTCAAGTTGCAGGGAGGGAGCAATAACCACAATGTGGCTCTCTATTCCGATTATTTCTGTACTGTTGCTGAGCGCGCGATCGTGAGTCAGAAAGATGCGATTCGAGTGCTTCGCTACGGTCGCTAGTGTTTGGTCGCGTGTATGCTGGATGATGTCATTGTTGAATTTGACAAAGCGCTGCGTGTGCTGTTTACCAAGGCGCCGACTGTTCGTGCGGTGCCGGGGGCGGAGTTGCCCGAGTCGGAGTTGTCTGATTCAGAAAAATCCCATGCTGGAGCATTGATGCGGATCAATCACGTGGGTGAGGTTTGTGCTCAGGCGCTTTATCAGGGGCAGGCGGTGTTTTGCAGAGACCCGAATATCCGCAAGGCGTTGGATCACGCTGCGCAAGAAGAGACTGAGCACTTGGCGTGGACCGAGCAACGAATCGACGAGTTGGGGGCGAGGAAAAGCTGGTTGAATCCAGTGTGGTATGCCGGTTCTTTCGCTCTCGGGGTGCTGGCGGGGAAACTTGGTGACGGATGGAGTCTGGGGTTCGTGGCAGAGACCGAGCGGCAGGTCGAAGCGCATCTTGATGGGCATCTGCACAAACTGCCGGTTGCTGATGTCAGGTCGCAGGCCATTGTTCAGCAGATGAAGGTTGACGAAATTGCCCATGCTGAGATGGCCGTGGATTTGGGGGCTAAAGAACTGCCGTCGCCGGTGCGGGGGGCTATGCGGATGGCTGCGAAAGTCATGACAACTACCGCCTATCGCCTGTAATCACGCTGTATCGCGCATTATTTAAACATCGATTGACATGTGTGAGATGTTTGCCATAGAATACGCGGCTTTCCGTTATTAGGCATACAAGGACGGCATCAGAAATGAAGACTTTCTCCGCCAAGTCGCATGAAGTGAAGCGCGAGTGGCTTGTGGTTGACGCCACTGACAAGGTGCTCGGTCGCCTCGCTACCGAGATTGCTCGCCGCCTGCGTGGCAAACACAAACCCGAATTTACGCCGCATGTGGACACTGGGGATTTCGTCATTGTTACCAATGTGGAAAAGATCCGTGTGACCGGTAATAAGGCCGAAGACAAAATGTACTATCGCCACACCGGTTTCCCTGGCGGGATCTACGAAACCAATTTCAAGAAAATGCAACAGCGTTTTCCTGGGCGTGTTCTCGAGAAGGCTGTCAAAGGGATGCTTCCAAAAGGTCCTCTGGGATACGCCATGTTGAAAAAAATGAAGTGCTATGCGGGCGATGTGCACCCGCATGCGGCTCAGCAGCCGAAAGTTCTGGAACTTTAAGAGGTCGAAATGGCTGAAAACTACTATTACGGTACCGGGCGGCGCAAAAGTGCGGTTGCTCGAGTGTTCATGAAGCGTGGATCTGGCGCTATCGTTGTCAACGGTAAACCGGTGGACGAATTTTTCTCTCGCGTGACTGGACGGATGATCGTCCGGCAGCCGCTGGAGTTGGTTGAGCAGACCACGGGCTTTGATATTCTCGTCAATGTTTCGGGCGGTGGCGAGTCCGGCCAGGCAGGCGCTGTGCGGCACGGAATCACGCGTGCGTTGATCGAATACGATGCTGCGTTGAAGTCGGTGTTGTCGAAAGCAGGGTTCGTGACTCGCGATGCCCGTGAAGTCGAGCGCAAGAAAGTCGGTCTCCACAAGGCTCGTCGGCGCAAGCAGTTCTCCAAGCGTTGATTCGGTTTTCTGGCGAATCCCTTCACAAAGCCGCCCAATCGGGCGGCTTTGTGTTTTCCGGAGGGCGGACTATGATCTCGCTCTGCCAAGGAGGGTGTGATGATCGAGATTGAGGTGCTGGAGCCTGTTGCGAGTGGCGGGGCGAGAAGTTCGTTTCGTTCCGAAAGCAGTTGTTCCTTGATCGAATGGTCTGCGTTTGCGTCGCATAATCCGACATTTTTCCTTTCCAGCGTTCATTCGGAGGCAGGATGTCCATGCTGACTCCCGGCGCTTCGACTTCTGTAAAACTCAGGCGGCCTCGTCAGCGCTTCGGGATCAATGCGCCGAGGCTGGCGATCCGGACTCATGTTCCGTGGTATTGGCGCTTGTTGTCCGTGATTGTTGTTGTTTCAGTGTCCCTTGCCTCTGCAGCCTGGATCTATGATGCCGGACGGAAAATTGCCGGAAGCCATCTGGGCGAACCCGTTGGCGAAATCCAGTCGCTAAGAAATCATGTGATGGAGTTGGATGCTGAGCTGACCAAGTTGCGCAGCCTTGCCGGTACCGGCGAAAGTACTCTGCAGATCGAGAGGGCGACACGAATGCAGTTGGCGAATCAGGTAAAAGCACTGGAAAGCGAAAACGCGGCGTTGCGTGAAGATCTGGCCTTTTTTGAGGGGTTGATGCCGGGTGGAGATCCCGGGGGGGAGGCCTCCGTCAGGATTGATCGTCTACGCATCGAGCCGATAGGGGTGGATGGAGAGTACCGGTATCGTTTGATTGTTATCAACAACAGTGGGCGGCAAGCCAAAGAGTTCAAGGGGGCTTTGCAGTTGCAGGTGAAAGTGCGTCATGGGGGTAAAGATGCTATGATCGTCATCCCTTCCTCAAGAAATGAAGATTCCAAGGTTTTTCACTTTGAGATCAAGCATTTCCATCGGCTTGAAGGGGCGTTTTCCGTGCCCGCAGGTGCGGATGTTCTGAGCGTCGAAGCCCGGTTGATGCAGGATGGTGTTGTGCGCGCCAAGCAAATCTTGACGCTTTAGCTGGAGAAATTCATGTTTGGAAAGAAGAAAACAGGGACTCCGCAAAACAGTATTGACAGCCTGATTGGTGCGGGAACCCGAGTAGAAGGAAATGTCGTCTTTACTGGCGGCTTGCGTGTCGATGGCGAGGTCAGGGGTAACATAAGTAGCGAGAATCCGCTCGAAGGAACCTTGGTGATCAGCGAAAAAGCGAGTGTGGAGGGCGCAATTTCTGTTGGGCATGTGGTTATCAACGGCACGGTTATAGGCCCGGTTTTCGCCGGAGAATCGCTGGAACTCCTTCCTTCTGCCCGTGTCACAGGGGATGTCGAGTACCATCAGATCGAAATGCAACAGGGGGCGGTTATTCAAGGGCGGTTGGTGCATCAGGCGAGCGCCAAGACTGTCGAGCTCAAACTGGCATCCAATAACTGATGGCAGGTGCCTGTTCCGGGTAAAGATTAATTCGAGTTTTTGGAAGGATAGCTAATGAATACTGCAACCGATATGCCGATGCCTTTCGTTTTTACGGATAGTGCGGCAAGCAAGGTCAAGGAGCTGATCGAGGAAGAAGGAAATCCTGAGTTGAAGCTAAGGGTCTTTGTGACAGGCGGCGGGTGCTCAGGGTTTCAGTATGGGTTTACGTTCGACGAAGAGGCCAGCGACGATGACACTTCATTGGAAAAGAATGGGGTGACCCTTTTGGTGGATCCGATGAGTTACCAGTATCTGGTCGGCGCAGAAATCGACTACACGGAAGGCCTTGAAGGATCACAGTTCGTGATCAAGAATCCCAATGCGACGTCGACCTGTGGTTGCGGATCGTCGTTCTCCGCCTGAAGCGGACGTCTAGAGTGTCTGGGATGGAAGGCGGCTTCGGCCGCCTTCTTTCTTTATCACCGGCGTTAGCTATTCCGTGAAAGCCGCGGTTTTGACTTGTTTCGCCAAATCAAGCTGAGGACGCAGGGATTCTGTCGCGAGCTTGAAGCGCTGAAGGGTTGATGCGTTGAGCGGGGTGGCGTCCGGTAGCGTCAGCGCCATGGGATTGACTTGCTGAGAGTTGATGCGGAATTCGTAATGCAGATGGGGCCCGGTTGCGATGCCTGTTTGTCCGACGAATCCGATGGTGTCGCCCTGGCTGACACGCGCTCCTTTGCGAATTCCCGGGGCAAATCCGTTGAGATGCCCGTAAGCGGTTGAGTAGGCGCCTTGATGCTTGAGAACGATCAAATTGCCGTAGCCTCCCTGGCGACCGGCAAACTCTACCGATGCGTCGGCGACCGCGCGTACGCGGGTTCCCGTGGGCGCGCCGTAGTCGATGCCTTTGTGCGCACGGGTTATGTTCAGCACCGGGTGAAGGCGCGCGTTCGAGAATCCCGAGGTTACTCTAGAAAATTCCAGCGGGGAGCGAAGGAACGCTTTGCGCAGACTCTTGCCGTCCGCACTGTAATAGCCTCCTTTTCCTTCCTCCGTCTCAAACCAGTACGCTTGATAGGTCTTGTTGTTGTTGACGAACTCGGCGGCCAGGATTCGGCCGCTGCGGACTGGCTGTCCTTGATGGGTTAGCGATTCGTAAACGATGGTGAAACGGTCGCCTTTGCGCAGATCGCGGTAAAAATCAATGTCGCCGCTGAAGATTTCGGCGAGTTGTACGGCTATTGCATCGGGGATCCCCGCAGCATCGGTTGCTCCGAATAGGGAGCTGGCGATTTCGCCGGATCTGAAATGACTCTGCGTAGTCAGTCGCAACGCTTTTTCGTTGGCGGAGAAGCCGTTGCTTGTGCGCTCGACAACGAGTGTCGCGTCTTTTCCGTTGAGGGGAAGGAAGAGCGTTAATAATTCCCCGTCCGGGCCGGTTTTGGCCGAGACTGTCTTGCCCGGCCGTAACTGGCGGGCAATCGCCTTAGTTTCGTTGTTCTGGAGCAAGAAAGCGATGGCGTCCGGATCAGTAATGCCGAGTCGGGACAACAGGCTCGGCATGGTGTCCGATCGCAGGATGATCTCTTCGCGCAGATACTCGAATGCGCCCGAATCAACCGGGGTGACTGTGGGCATTGCCAGCCGTTCGAGAACTGTCTGGATTGTCGCCGGGGTGTCTTGTCCTTGAGGTGCAATGGCGGATGCTGTCACCATCCCCAGCAGGGCGACCCCGCTTACACCAGCCAGGGCCCACGGGTGACGCAGCAGCCGTTTCAAAGCATGGCGCAAATTAGCCGATGCTGTTATCTCTTGCCTGTCCATGAGCGAATACCGGGAAAAAACTTTCGGAAGTTTAGCAAATAAATGGCATCGCTTGATGAATAGCCTGCTAAGAACCTCGTGAGGATTTCCAGCTTTGCTGGACATTGAGATCCATTCGCGTTGATTGGACGGCGCTTTTTCTTGCAGGCTTGGTGGGGTGGTGTTGCCGTGCATGAAACGTCAGTTTCTTAGCATGGATCAAAGTTTTAACCTATCCTGACGAGTAGATTGCCTGATCATCGTGTGTTCTCGTGAATCATGGATCTATCCCGTCGCCGCTTTTTCGGCAGTCGCCTGCCGCGCGTTGCGCCCTTTCGGCCACCATGGAGCGTGCCGGAAGCGGAGTTTGTCGACGCTTGCAGTCGTTGCGACGATTGTGTCAAGGCGTGCCCGACCGGCTTGCTGAAACGAGGTGACGGAGGCTTTCCGGTGGCCGATTTCGGCTCCGCGAGCTGCTCGTTTTGCGGCGATTGTGCGAAATCCTGTCGGACCGGCGCGATCGCCGGGGACACGGGCCAAGTGCCCTGGCAGTTCACCATCCACATCGCAGAGGGTTGTCTTGCCCACCAGCGCGTCGAATGCCGGGTTTGCGGTGAGATGTGCGATGCGCGTGCGATCCGCTTTCCGTTGGTGGCTGGAGGGGGGCCTCGGCCAGAAATCGATGCGGGAGCCTGCACCGGGTGCGGTGCTTGTGTGGCGCCTTGTCCGGTTAACGCCATCGAGCGCGTTCCACGCGACCTCTTTCCCTCTGATCGCGCACGTTTTTCACTTTCGATGGAGTTGCCATGAATATAGCCAGCCTGGTGTTGCGCATCCGTCCCGAAACGCGTGCAGAGGCGGAAGCCTCGTTGCACGCTTTACCAGGGGTGGAATGCCATCAGATGACCAACGACGGTCGTCTGATCGTAACCGTCGAGGATGCTCCCGGCGCAGCCATGTCCGACACGCTGATTGCCATCCATCGAGTGCCGCAGGTTCTGGCGGCGACGCTGGCTTATGAGCATACGGATAACGTTCTTCTTTCCAGTAGTTCTTGTCACCCGCACTCGATTTCCGCGAATTCCCCCTGCCAGGAGGCTCAGCCATGACAATCAACCGACGCGAATTCATCAAGACCCAAGCCATCGCCGCCGCTGCCGCCAGCGCCGGGATATCAATTCCGGTGGTGGCGGCTCCGAAAGAGGGCGGGACGAGTTCAGCCGTGCGCTGGGACAAGGGGGTTTGCCGTTTCTGCGGAACAGGGTGCGCGGTGCTGGTTGGTGTGCAGAACGGTCGAGTCGTGGCGACGCAGGGCGATCCGGATTCCGAAGTGAACCGCGGGCTGAACTGCATCAAGGGATATTTTCTGTCGAAGATCATGTACGGCGAGGATCGCCTGACCCAGCCGCTGCTGCGCATGAAGAACGGCAAGTACGACAAGGAAGGCGATTTCACGCCGATCTCCTGGGACAAAGCCTTTGACGTGATGGCCGAAAAGTGGAAGGCCGCGTTGAAATCCGACGGCCCGGCCGGTGTCGGCATGTTCGGCTCCGGGCAGTGGACGATCTGGGAAGGCTACGCCGCCGCCAAGTTGTTCAAGGCCGGCTTCCGCTCCAACAACATCGATCCCAACGCGCGCCACTGCATGGCTTCTGCGGTGGCGGGCTTCATGCGCACCTTCGGCATCGACGAGCCGATGGGCTGCTACGACGACATCGAGCAGGCCGATGCCTTCGTCCTCTGGGGGTCGAACATGGCCGAGATGCACCCGATCCTGTGGACGCGCATCACCGACCGCCGCCTGACCAAGACCGACGTGCAGGTGCATGTACTCTCCACCTTCGAGCATCGCAGCTTCGAGTTGTCCGACAACGGCATGATCTTCGTGCCGAACACCGACCTCGCCATTCTCAACTACATCTGCAACCACATCATCCAGAGCGGCAAGGTTAACGAGGAGTTCGTCAAGCGCAACGTCAACTTCAAGGTCGGCGAGACGGATATCGGCTTTGGCTTGCGCCCAGGGCATGCGCTCGAGAAAGATGCCAAGTTCAACGGCTACCCCGGCGCCGACGGCAAGCCGAAGAACAATCCGAACGATTCGAAGCCGAGCACCTTCGAAGAGTTCAAGAAGTTCGTTAGCGAATACACGCTGGAGAAAGTCTCCAAGCTGTCCGGCGTACAGCCGGAAAAACTCAAGCGCTTGGCCGAGCTCTATGCCGATCCCAAGAAAAAGGTCGTTAGCTACTGGACGATGGGCTTCAACCAGCATACCCGTGGCACGTGGGTCAACAACATGATCTACAACGTACATTTGCTGGTCGGCAAGATCTCCGAACCGGGTAACGGGCCGTTCTCGCTGACCGGCCAACCGTCGGCGTGCGGTACGGCGCGCGAGGTCGGTACCTTTGCCCATCGTCTGCCGGCCGACATGGTGGTGACCAACCCCGAACACCGCAAGCACACCGAGGAACTCTGGCAGCTTCCGGAAGGTACGCTCAACGACAAGATCGGTCTGCACGCCGTGGCGCAGAGCCGCGCGCTGAAGGACGGCAAGCTCAAGTGCTACTGGACGACGACGACCAACAACATGCAGGCCGGGCCGAACATCAACGAAGAGCTTTATCCGGGTTGGCGCAATCCGGCGGCCTTTGTTGTTGTCTCGGAGGCGTACCCGACCGTTTCCGCATTGGCGGCTGATCTGATTCTGCCCTCGGCGATGTGGATGGAAAAGGAAGGCGCCTACGGCAACGCCGAGCGGCGTACCCAGTTCTGGCGGCAGCAGGTGAAGGCACCGGGCGAGGCGAAATCCGACCTGTGGCAGTACATCGAGTTCTCCAAGCGCTTCAAGATGGAAGACGTGTGGCCGGCCGCGCTGCTCGACAAGAAGCCGGAATACAAAGGCAAAACGCTGTACGACGTGCTGTACGCCAACAAGGTGGTGAACAAATTCCCGAAAAGCGAGCTCGCCAAGGTTAACGAACATGCCATCAAAGGCTACACCAATGACGAGTCCGAGGCGTTCGGCTTCTATGTGCAAAAGGGGCTGTTCGAGGAATACGCCCAGTTCGGGCGCGGCCATGCGCACGATCTGGCCCCTTTTGACGTCTACCACAAGGCACGCGGCCTGCGTTGGCCGGTGGTCGACGGCAAGGAGACGCTGTGGCGTTTCCGTGAGGGCTACGACCCGTACGTGAAAGCCGGCGAGGGCGTCAAGTTCTACGGGCACAAGGACAATAAGGCGGTGATCTTCGCGTTGCCGTACCAGGATCCGCCCGAAATGCCGGACAAGGAATACGACTTGTGGTTGTGCACCGGCCGCGTGCTGGAGCACTGGCATACCGGCTCGATGACGCGGCGTGTCGCCGAACTGCACAAGGCCGTCCCGGAGGCGCAGGTGTTCATGCATCCCGACGACGCCAAGAAGCGCGGCCTGCAGCGCGGCATGCTGGTCAAGGTGATCGCCCGGCGCGGCGAAATGACGGCGCGCATTGAAACCAAGGGGCGTAACAAACCGCCGGTGGGATTGATTTTCGTGCCGTTCTTCGACGAGTCGCGGCTGGTGAACAAACTCATCCTCGACGCGACGTGCCCGATTTCAAAAGAAACCGACTTCAAGAAAGCGGCAGTGAAGGTGATCCGCGCATAGCGTGGGCCACCCCGGCGAATTCCGGCGTCCAGTTTGTCGGCTTTTCTGGATTCCGGTTTTTGCCGCAACGACAAAAAATACACCAGGGTGGTCGAGTAACGAACCGTGAGTCCGAAAAAGAAAAGCGCCAACCAGACCAGTGCCGCTTCACCGGCATCGCTGGCTCGACGCAAGTTCATCAACAGCGTTGCCGCCGCGGCCGGCGGCGGCTGTCTGCTGGCGCTCGGCGCGGGGCTGGTTGCGCGGCAGGCGTCAGCTTTGCCGGCACAGGCGATCCGGCCGCCCGGCGCGCTGGTTGAGGACGATTTTCTCGCCGCCTGTGTGCGCTGCGGCTTGTGCGTGCGCGATTGTCCCTACGGTACGCTCAAACTCTCCGATCTCGGCGATCCGGTAGCAACTGGCACACCGTACTTCACCGCGCGCGACATCCCGTGCGAGATGTGCGAGGACATTCCCTGCGTCAAGGCCTGCCCGACCGGCGCGCTCGATCGCGAACTGACCGACATCACGCAAGCGCGCATGGGTCTTGCCGCACTGGTCGACCAGGAAAACTGCCTGAACTTCCTCGGCCTGCGCTGCGATGTCTGCTACCGCGTTTGCCCGGTAATCGACAAGGCGATCACGCTGGAACTGCGCCACAATCCGCGTTCCGACCGGCATGCGCTGCTGTTGCCGACCGTGCATTCCGACGCCTGTACCGGCTGCGGCAAGTGCGAGAAGTCCTGCGTGCTGCCCGAGGCGGCGATCAAGGTTTTTCCGCGCAAACTGGCGCAAGGTGCGCTGCCGGCACACTACCGAAAGGGCTGGGAAGAAAAAGCGCGGCAGGGCGAGTCACTGATAGGCGAACAGATCAAGCTGCCGGTGCGCGGCTTTGAAGGAACGACGGCGGGGCGTTCGGCGACTGAGACGGTTGTTGCGCCGACGAAGCCGGCACCGGCCGTGCCGGATGCACCTGTAACCGCTCCCGGCCAAACCGGCAGCCTCAATTCACGGTGGAAGCCATGAGCGCCCCGGCCGCCTCCGTTTCCCGCTCCTGGTTTGCCCGCCAGCGCTGGCTGCTGCTGCGCCGCGTAAGTCAGTTGGCGATCCTGGTCCTTTTCCTTGCCGGGCCGTGGTTTGGCGTCTGGATGCTGAAAGGCAACCTGTCTGCGTCGCTGGTTTTCGATACGATTCCGCTTACCGATCCGTTCCTGATCGTGCAGGCGATGGTTGCCGGGCACT
>RRZT010112370.1_pt1 | contig 11524 bp, 7 predicted proteins | sample 2165551 | NCBI WGS metagenome assembly RRZT01 (sample SAMN10456910, study PRJNA506462) | wastewater metagenome | biome: wastewater; feature: sludge; material: wastewater sludge; isolation source: wastewater sludge with Escherichia coli K12::gfp cells carrying plasmid... | place: USA: Moscow, Idaho ... | reverse complement strand
TCCGCCCGCGTACTGCTCGAACGCCCACGCGATCAGAGGTGCACGTTCGGGATCGACCTCGACCGTGCGAATCTCGCGGCCCGCGTTGTCGGCGCGGCGTACGTTCAGGTAGCCGATGGGAGCGCGTCCAGGGGTGCCGCCTTGCGCGACCTTCTGCGTCAGGCCCTTGGTGACTTCGGTGGCGAGGTTGCGGCTGTAGAACTCGGCAATGCTCGACATGATGCCGTGGACGAGCATCCCCGAGGGCGTCTGGTCGATGGACTCGGTCGCTGAGACGAGGGTGACCCCGGCTGCGAGGAGGGCTTCGTGAATCTTCACGTCGTCGGCGCGGTTGCGGGCGAGCCGGTCGAGCTTGTGAACGATACAGAACGTGACGCGGGTCGCGGCGATGAACGCCAGCATGTCTTGCAGGCCGTCACGGTCTGCCGAGCGGGCGGATGCCCCGGCGTCGATGAACTCGCGCACGATCCGTGCTCCCAATTCGTCGGCCTTCCGGGCGTTGGCCTCACGCTGGGCCGGGATCGAGAAACCTCCCTCAGTGCCGCCGCGCTCGGCCTGCTCCCGCGTCGAGACCCGCAAGTACGAGACGGCCAGCAGAACTGGTGCCCCTTCGGTGTGCTCGGATGCCGTGGTGTCGAGGTGCGTGGTTCTCATGATGTACTCCTCCTTGGAGCTCGCTTCGCCGCTGCTCTCGGCTGCGGCGCGACGGTGGTGCAAATTTTGCGCCACCGTCGAGATGTCCCGGCTGTTCTGCTCGGGTGCTCTCGGGCGATGCGAGCCCATAGGGGTCTGGCTTGCCGTCCCGCCAGGCGCGGTGCCGTGCCTCGGCGATGTTCAGCACCCACTCGATGAGCTTGCCCAGATCAGGCTCGTCTCGCCGCGTCACCCGAAGGCGCAGATGTCGGTCCTCAGTCTTCATGCCAGGTAGGTACGCAGCACCTCCCAAGATGCGGATCACCGCACCGAACCACCACCGCCACGCAGACCCTGTTCGAGAGGCCACGCCTCTTGCAAGTCGAGGCAAACCGCCGTATGGAGTTGTCTTGGGTTCCACAGTAGCGCCGGTTCGACGCCATCCACAGGGCGGTGCCCAGTCCTCGATCTGCAAGACGCGTGGCCTTCGCCAAGCAGGGACTGGGGGCAAGGTGGACCGGCCCTTCGAGTGGGTTCCTCAGGTCCGACGCGCTGATCGCCGGGTCAGGAAGACCAGCCGCCGAGGAGTCGACGCACCTGAGCCTGTGGATAACCCTCCTGGAATGTCAGAGGCGTGCGGCACCATGTCCTGATCGACCACGATCCCCAGGAGGAGCCATGAGCCTTGCGACACATGCCATGAAAAGATCCAATCTCGATCAATTAGATCTTTTCGGCTACGATGTTCCCATGCCTGCGACCATCGACATGCCACCGTCCCTCTCGGAGATCCCAGCCCTCCCCGCGGTCGACGGCGGATTCAAGACAGTGCTTGCTGATCCGCCGTGGAGGTTCGCCAACCGGACCGGGAAGGTCGCCCCGGAGCACCGCCGTCTCGACCGCTACGGCACCATGGATCTCGAAGAGATCAAGGCGCTCCCTGTCGGTGATGCCACCGCGAAGGATGCCCACCTGTACCTCTGGGTTCCCAACGCACTGCTCCTTGAAGGCGTTGAAGTGCTCCAGGCGTGGGGCTTCCGCTATGTCAGCAATGTCATCTGGGCGAAGCGCCGGAAGGATGGGGGGCCAGACGGTCGCGGCGTTGGATTCTACTTCCGGAATGTGACTGAGCCCATCCTCTTCGGAGTCAAAGGCTCTATGAGGACGCTCGCTCCGGCCCGCTCGACGGTGAACATGATCGAGACCCGTAAGCGTGAGCACAGCCGCAAGCCCGACGAGCAGTACGACCTCATCGAAGCTTGCTCACCCGGCCCCTATCTGGAGATGTTTGCTCGCTACGCCCGACCGGGTTGGAGCGCCTGGGGCAACGAATCGCCCGAAGACGTCGAGCCGAAGGGCAAGACATATCGTGGATACGAGGGCGGCAAGATCGAGGAGTTCCCGACCCTTGAGCCAAACGAGCGGATGAGCGGCTGGCTTTCTGAGCGCGTTGCTCGCATCCTGGTCGAAGAGTACGAAGCGGGCGCGTCCGTGCAGCAGCTCGCAGATTCCTCTGGGTACTCGATCACTCGTGTAAGGGCGCTCCTCGCCAAGGGCGGCGCAGAGTTCAGAGGCCGTGGCCGTCCCAAGAAAGTCCTAGAGGCGGTGAGCGGCTACTAACTCACGTCGCCTTCGTCGGGGTCTTCACTAGTCGCCTCGGCGAGATCCCCGATGCTCGCCGAGGGGAACAGGCGTTCGGCGAGCCGTTCGACGCGTCCGCTCACTGTGTGGTTGTCCGCGACACGCTGGATCTCGGCCTCCAGGTCAGCAGGTGGTTCATAGCACCGCGTCGTGATGGCGATGGCAAGGATTGGACATCCTCCGCCATCGCCGCGCGTGACTCTCGTGACGAGCTTCTCAAAGTTGGAGGTGGTGGACGTCCCCAGAGGATCTGCCGGAGTCTTCCGTAGCCGCTCGCTCCACTCAGCGGAGGTGAAGGTGGTGCTGTCGAGCTGTTTCGCTCGGGCGATTGTGTCGCTCCAAAGCGCCCTCATGCCAGTTTCACGGCGCACGACGAGGATCCCGAGGTCAAGGACGCCCGCATCGTAGAGGTTACGAAAGTTCGAGAAGTCCCGATCCAGGTTCCCGTCCTTGGGGTTCCACTCAACGTCCAAGCCGACCCGACCCTTCACATTGTCGATCTGGTGACCTTCGTACTCACTCTCGGTTGTGCGGGTGACTTTGGTTCTCTCACCCGCTGGCCCATAGGGGTTCAGCACAAGATCAGTGATGAGCATCTGCCTGAACTTGGCCTCCCGCCAACCCGCCACCCGGAACGCCTCATCGAGTTCTGCCGAGATGAAGTGTTTGCTCCCTCCACCTCGAACGATCCGCTCCACGTCGAAGTGGAAGCCATCAAGCACCATGGCCATCTCGGTGAGCAACTCAGGGTTTGAAGCCTTGAACATCGCCGCGGCGTTGCGGGTCTCAATGATGTCGTAGCGCGCGACGATGGAGGGAGGCAGCTCGGTGCGCCACGATTCGGTGAGTTCCATAGCAAGAGGGTATCTGAGAGTCCTCGACTCGGGCGGGCGTCGGACTGCCGCACCCACGTCACGCTTCGAGTCACCGGCGCAGGTTTCGGTCTCGGGACGCCACGGCAGTCAAGGTATCCTGCGAGGCGGCCTTCGGCCGTTCGCCAAAGGTCTCGCGAACCGTGTCCCCGTCCATACCCTGACACGATGACCGCCGAACTGCTTTGCCAAGGCGGAAGCGCTGATGCCATTGGTGGGGGCTGTTCGCATAGCCTCTGCTCCTCGTCGGTCAGCAGTGTTCGAGCGCATCGCCTTGGCGTCGCAGCGGCCTCGATGAGCAGAGGTCGTCGGGGCCAATGTGCCCCAAGTCTCGGCGGGACGAACGGAGATACTTGGGTCGACGTTAGGTCGGTGGCGTCGTCTCCCTGTCGCCGAACGTCAGTGGTCACAACTAGGGTCTAGTCATGCTTCGCCGACTCGATCTCACGGCTCCCTGGCGGTCGCTTGACCAGGGCTTCTGGCCAGACGACCTTCCGCTCGGCTGTCGGACGGTGATCTACGGGCACAACGGCAGCGGCAAGTCGACCCTGTCGGAACTGCTACTCGGGCTAGCCGAAAGAACGTCATCGGCTGCTGTGGTGTGGGAACGCGATGACATGCAGCGGACCACAGTCAACGCGGGCGGGGCAAGCCCATCGCCATCGATGGCCGTGTTCACACGCAAGTGGGTGGACGCCAACCTGTCGGCGTTCCTCGATGGCGCGAGCGCCTCGGCCATCGTGACGCTGGGGCGTGAGGCGATCGATGCCAAGGAGGAAGAGGCTCGGCTCACAGACGAGATCACGACGCTGCGTGGCGAGGCTGGTGAAGCGGAGAAGCAGCGGAAGATCGCAACCGGCAAGGTCGACAAGCTCGCCCGCGAGGTCCAGGATCGGATCGTCTCCGAACTCAAGGAGTTCGACTACAACTACTTCACGAAGAGCCGCTTCTCCGTCACGAAGGTCCAGGACGACCTTCGTGGCTACAAGGGCGAGTTCCCCGACAGCAATGCACATGCTGAGGCATTGAAGCGGCTGGGCGAGGGTGCGCCCGCTCTCGTTGCCGGTGTTGCCACACCACCTGTAGGGGTTGTCGCCCGGTTGGACGTGCTGTCGGACCTACTCGCAGAGACGCCGACCCGAGTCGCCATCACCGCGCTGGAGGGAAACCCAACCGCACAGGCTTGGGTCGAGCGGGGACTCGAATTGCATGAGGGACTGGATCACTGCCTTTTCTGTGCTGGGGACGTAACGAGTGAGCGGCGGGCACAACTGGCGCGTCACTTCGATGAGAGCTGGCTCCAGATCCGGGGCAATGCCAAGGATCTGCTCGGTGCTGTCACGCGCGAGAAGCAGATGCTCTCCGCCTGGCACTCGAATCTGCCCGTCACCGGCAGCCTTGTAGGTGACCTCCAGCCTGCGTACAGCCAAGCCCTAGGCAAGGCGAAGGCAGAGGTCGATGAGCGGGTGGCCGCACTGGAGGCGGTCGAGGTTGCCGTCAGCGCAAAGGTCGATGACCCGAGCGCGACTCCCGAAGCCCCGGACTGGTCGGTGCTGGTCAGCGCACCGTCCACGACTGTGCTCGCGCAAGCCATCGCAGAGCACAACGATCAGGTCCGTCGTCATAGTGAGGTGATCACCGAGCGGAAGCAGACCGTCCTGGATCATCTAGTTGGTTCGCAGAGTGAGGTATTCCGTGGTCTAGAGGAAAAGGCTAAGGACCTGGGGGCCAAGAGCACGGCGAGCAATAAGGCAGCTGAACTGGCAGAGCGTCGGCTGGACAGAGTTCGTCAGGCGCAGTTCACGACTAAGGACATGGCGGATACGTTGACCCGAGACCTGGCTCGCGTCTACGGCAAGGACCACCTGAGCGTGGCGGTGACTGAGGACGGGAAGTCGTATGCGTGTCGGCGAGGCGATCAGCCTGGAACCGATCTCAGCGATGGCGAGCGAACGACTCTGTCGCTGTTGTACTTCCTGCGAAAGCTTGAAGATGAACAGGTCCCTGGCGGTGACCCGCTACAGCGGATCGTGGTCATTGACGATCCGTCCAGCTCGCTCGACCGGGAGGCGCTGTTCGCAACTCACCAGTGGCTTGTGGACACGCTCAAGGGCTTCGGGCAGTACATCGTTCTGACGCACGACTTCAGTCTCCTACGGCTGTTCGTCAAGTCGCACAAGAACTCCTGGGGTAAGTCGATGAAGCAGATCAACGACGGCAACGTGGACGAAGCCCGGTTCCCCAAGGTGTCCTTCCTGGAGATGTACGCGGCTGTTGTCGATGGCGAGCGTCGTTCGAAGGTGGGCAAGCTGCCGAGGCTGCTACTGAACAACACCTCGGAGTACGCCTACCTCTTCTCGATGGTCATGGCCGGGATCGCCGACTCCGAAGACCACGAGCGTCTCTTTCTACTGCCAAACGCTGCCCGCCGGGTACTGGAGGTTTTCGCCAGCTACAAGGCCCCGCATAGGACAGACTTCCTCCAGGCGCTGGAGGTGCTTGTCCAGGCCCAAGACGGAGAACCATACCGGGACGTCTACGACTTCTGTAACCGGTTCTCACATGGGGAAGGCAGTGAGAGTGTCGACGTGCTCGACGCCCGAGCTGTCTACGGGCAGATCCGGCGTTGTATGGAGTTCCTACGAGCGGTCGATGGCGAGCACTTCGAGCGCATGTGCGCGGCCACGAGCGCCAATCCAGCGGTCCTGCCATAAGGGCGTGGGCGCAACCAACCACAGCCGCCTCTCCCGCCCGTGTCGGTCCCGCTTCGGACACCTCGCTGGAGCAGGTGGCCCGCCCCGCGCCGGCCGTCACTCCGATGCGTTCGCCAACTCGGGCCAAGCGACGTGCCTTCTCGATAGTTGCCATGTGTGCTAGACATCTGGACCTACCCGCGTCTTCGCCCACACCGTTCCCCGGTGAACCCCGAACCGACGTGCCAGCGTGGTCACGCTCACGCCCTGCGCGCGGGCTGTTCGCATAGCGTCCACTTCCTCGTCGGTCAGCTGTGTTCGAGCGCGTCTCCTTGGCTCTGCCGACGCTGCGATGAGTGGGTCGTTGGGCTCACCAGCAGACTCGGCCACGCCGCCAGACCCTTGATTCCACGCGGAAGCCAGCCGCTCAACCCGTGGTCGCCTGTTCCCGCAGCGCTCCATTGCGTCCACCGAGCGTGCGATCTGGCCGAGGGCGACGTCGCTGGGTGACCGCCGCATGGGCATTGAGGCCACTACCGCACGCTGCCCCTGCCTGGCGCCCGTGAGAAACGTCGAGCGTCGCCCTGCGGGTGTGTGAAGGTTTGAACGTGTCTGAGAGCTTCAAAATCCGCGTCGGCACGAGGGACGATGCAGCGGCCTGTGCCGCGATCTACACCCGGTACGTCGTCGAGACCCCGTACACCTTCGAGGTTTCCGTCCCCGGGCCCGAGGACATCGCGCAGCGCATCGACAACGCCAACGCTCTGTATGCCTGGTTGGTCTTGGAGGAGCAGGGACAGGTCGTCGGCTTCGCCTACGGGAGCCGGTTCTCGCCTCGTGCTGCCTACGCGTGGACCGTCGAGGGGAGCATCTATCTCGATGGTGCACATCATGGGGCTGGCCGGGGACGGGCGCTGTATGCGGAGTTGATTCGCCGCATACAAGCCCGGGGGTATCGCCGATTCATCGGCGTGGTCGTCCAGCCGAACGAGCCGAGCATGCGGTTGCACAGGTCCCTCGGCTGCACCGACGTCGGAACCCTGCACAAGGTCGGGTGGAAGGACGGGGCCTGGCACGACGTCGCCTATCTTGAACTCGATCTCGCGCCCGACGATGCCGGGTCCGCGCCTTCCGCAATCACCCCTGGGTAGCCGGAACAGTCGACGCGGCGACACCGCGCCTGCGCCGGTGCGCCGAACCACTGTCCTGGGTGTCGATCCCGGACAGTCGACGACGGGGATGAGTCCCAGGGCCTCCCACCTCATGGGTGTACAGGCCTATGTTCGGTGTGTACAACGGCCGCAGATTCACGGCCGTTCCCCGAAAGGAACTGCGCATGAAGACAGTCACCCTCAACAACGGCGTCGAGATGCCCGTCCTGGGCTTCGGCGTGTACCAGGTTGGTCCGGAGGAGACCGAACAGGCCGTCACGGCCGCCCTCGCGGAGGGGTACCGGTCGATCGACACGGCTGCCGCCTATCAGAACGAAGAGGGTGTGGGCGCCGCGATCGCGAAGTCCGGCATTCCCCGCGAAGAGCTGTTCATCACGACGAAGCTGTGGGTGCAAGACGCCCCGGCCGAGGAGAACACACACCGCGCCTTCGACGCGTCGCTCAGCAAGCTCGGCCTGGACTATGTGGACCTGTACCTCATTCATCAGCCGTTCGGGGACTACTACGGCCAGTGGCGCGCCATGGAGCAGATCAATCGCGACGGGCGTGCGCGTGCGATCGGCATCTCGAACTTCCACCCCGACCGAGTCATCGATCTCACCGTGAACACCGAGATCACGCCGGCGGTCAACCAGATCGAGACCAACCCGTTCCACCAGCGCGTCCTCGATCAGGAAATCCTCGTTTCCGAGGGCATTCAGATCGAGTCGTGGGGCCCCTTCGCTGAGGGCAGGAACGGGCTTTTCAGCAACGAGATCCTCGCCGGCATCGGCGATGCGTACGGTAAGTCCATCGCCCAAGTCGTGCTGCGGTGGATGATCCAGCGCGATGTGGTGGTCATTCCGAAGACCGTCAACCCGGACCGCATGGCGCAGAACCTCGACGTGTTCGACTTCACCCTCAGCGACGCCGACATGTCCCTCATCGCGACTCTCGACGAGGGGGTTTCCCAGTTCTTCGACCACCGCGACCCCGAAATGGTCCGGTGGCTCAGCCCGCGTCGCGCGGCGAACTGACCAACAACGAGCGGCCCAACGCCCGGAGCAGTATCGAGCCGGCGTTGGTCAGGCCGACGTGGGTTCTGGATCTTGTTCGGTGGCGGAATCGGTTGCGCCCGTCGCCGTGCCCGGCTTCGGCTCGCCGATGAGGCGGGTGTCCTGGTCGGGGATTCCGTCGACGTTCATGTCCCGTGATCGGGCCTTGCGCGCATCCCAGCGGAGCGAGAAGGCGGCGAAGGTGGCGGCGAGGGCCGTGCCCAGCAAGATCGCGATTTTCGCACCGGCGGTGTGCTCGCTGTCGGGGAACGACAACTCGGCGATCAACAACGACACCGTGAAGCCGATGCCGGTCAACATCCCCACGGGCAGGAGGTCGCGCGTACCAATGGCGTCCGGCAGTCGTAGCGGTGTCAACTTGGTGAGGATGTACGTCGTACCCATCACGCCGATGAACTTGCCGACGACGAGGCCGAGAATGATGCCGGCGACGATCGGTTGGGCGATCACTTCGAGGAATCCCTCACCGTCGACGAGGTTCACCCCGGCCGAGAAGAACGCGAACACGGGTAGGACGAAGCCCGACGAGATCGGCGCGAAGTCGTTGTTGAACCGGTGCGCGCGTACCGATTGTTCGCCGTGCACCGGCTTGGCTGGGACGGTGAATCCGAGCAGGACCCCGGCAACGGTGGGGTGCACGCCGGAGGCGTGCATCATGGTCCAGGCGGCGATGGCGATGGGCAGCAGCAGCCACCAGTAGCTGAACTTGCTTCGGACGACGAGCGCGAACAAGACAACCAGTCCGAGGGATCCCGCCAGCATCAGCAGGTTCACTTTTTCTGTGTAGAAGGTCGCGATGATCGTGATGCCGAGGAGGTCGTCGACGGTGGCCAAGGCAAGCAGGAACGTTCGCAATGCCCGCGGTAGCCCGCGACCGAACACGGCGAGAACCGCGAGGGCGAATGCAATATCGGTGGCGGTGGGGATTGCCCATCCATGCAGCGCGGAACGGTCGCCCAGACCGACCACGGCCACGAAAATCAACGCCGGTCCGATCATCCCGCCGACGGCGGCCAGGACCGGCACTGCTGATTCGCGAATATTGCGCAGATTTCCGGTGACGAACTCCATCTTGAGTTCGAGTCCGACGGTGAAAAAGAAGATCGCCAGCAAGCCGTCCGCGGCCCAAGTGGCCAGGCTCAGGTCCAGATGCAAGGAGGCCGGACCGACGACCGTGCCAGCTATGGCCTCATAAGTTCCACGCCAGGCGGAGTTCGCCCAGGCCAGGCCGATCAGGGCGGCGCCCAGCAGCATTCCACCCCCGGCGGTTTCGGAACGCAGCAAGGAATTGAACCGATCGGATAGCGTCCGTGTGGAGCCCGTCATCATCACCTCACAGTTGTGCCGACATGGTGGTCTCTCGCAACCCCCGCCCAAGGTCGACGGCTACATGCCGCACCCTACGCGGTTGTCCATGCTGGGATAGCGGCGTCCATGACCCAACCACGGCGTCGATGTCAGGCCTGCCGGTGGCCGATCGCGACCTCACGTACTCGGATAGCCTGTGGTGCGACGCGGCGGGCCCGTGGGGGTCCTTCACGCACTGGGGCGTGGTGCTCGCAGAAACGGAGAGTTGGCATGAATCGCAAGACCGTCTTCGTCGATGTCGACGGAACTCTTCTCGATGTCCACCATCACGTTGCCGACAGCGCGGTTCGCGCCATCCGTACCGCCCGGGCCAACGGGCACTACGTCTTTTTGAGCACGGGGCGATCCAAGGGACAGCTGTGGCCGGGGATCCTCGACATCGGCTTCGATGGGATCGTCGCCAGCGCGGGTGCCTACGTCGAGGTTGGCGGCAAGATGCTCACCTGCCGCAGCTTCGCGCCGGAGACCTTGGTTCACATGCGTGAGTTCTTCGATTCCCACGACACGGGGTACTACTTCGAGGGAATTGAGCACGTTTTTGCGGCTTCCAACGTCGGGGAACTGTTGCGCCAACAGCGACTCGAGTCTTCCGTCGGCGATGCGTACCCGATGCGCGACAACGGACCGTTCGGCTTCTTGAATCGCATGGGCGACCTCGACGACGTGAACGAGCCAATCCTCAAAGTCATGTATCTCGGGTCGAGCAATTCCCTGGCCGAGGTCCAACGTGAGTTTGCGGGCGAGGCGTCGATCGTCCCGGCCTCCACGCACATTCTGGGAACCAGCTCGGGCGAAATGATGATTGCGGGAGTGTCGAAGGCGGTCGGGTTGCGGGAGGCCATCGAGTATCTGGGTGTCGACATCTCCGACACCATCGCCCTGGGGGACAGCTTCAACGATTTGGAGATGTTGGAGGCCGCCAATGTGGGCGTGGCCATGGGGAACGCGCCCCAGGCCGTCGTGGATGTCGCCGATCAGGTGACGACACCCCCAGAGGAGGACGGGGTCCGGCTCGCATTTCAGAAGCTGGGCCTCGTGGCCCGCTGACCGCGGGGGCTGAGCCCACGCCCCGATTCGCGAGACTTGCAGTCGCGCAATTTTGCAGTAATGTACGTTTCTTGTTCAAGAAGCGATGGGGGACTGCATGTCACAAAGCGGGGGCGCCGTGGACGCGAGCGCAACAACTCCGGTGATGACGAAGCGACAGATCAGGTTGGTCATCTACGGGCTGATGGCGGGCATGTTCCTGAGCTCGCTCGACCAAACGATCGTCGGAACGTCGATCCGGACGATCGGTGACGACCTGCACGGGCTGGATCAACAGGCCTGGGTGACGACGGCCTACCTGATCTGCGCGACGGTGACGACGCCGCTGTACGGCAAGTTGTCCGACCTGTTCGGACGGCGACCGCTGTATCTCATCAGCATCGGCATCTTCGTCGCGGGCTCGATCATGGCCAGCTTCTCGACGTCCATGCTCATGCTGGCCGCGTTCCGCGGAGTGCAAGGTCTCGGCGCCGGTGGGCTCATGTCGCTGCCTCTGGCGATCATCGGCGACATGCTCGCGCCTCGAGAGCGCGCCCGGTACCAGGGCTTTTTCATGGCCGTGTTCGGGATCTCCGCCGTTCTCGGTCCCGTTGTCGGTGGCCTGTTCGCCGGTGCAGATCAGATCCTCGGCATCACCGGGTGGCGCTGGGTGTTCCTCGTGAACGCTCCCGTCGGCATCCTCGCCTTCGCCATGGTGTTCGCGTTCCTGCACGTGCCGTACCACGCCGACGCCGTCCGGCCCCGCATCGACTGGCTGGGTGCTGGACTCGTCGTGGCCTCCCTTGCTCCGCTCTTGCTGGTGGCCGAACAGGGCCGCGAATGGGGTTGGACGTCCGCGGCCTCGATTGCGTGCTACGCCATCGGGGTCGTTGGTCTCGTCGGGTTCATCCTCGTCGAGCGGCGCATGGGCTCCGATGCGATCTTGCCGCTGCGTCTGTTCAACAAGCCGTTCGCCATGACGGGCATTGTCAGCGTCCTCGTCGGTTTCGGCATGTTCGGCGAGATGATGAGCCTGCCGCTGTACCTCCAGATCGTGGTCGGCC
>RRZT010538136.1_pt1 | contig 11525 bp, 7 predicted proteins | sample 2165551 | NCBI WGS metagenome assembly RRZT01 (sample SAMN10456910, study PRJNA506462) | wastewater metagenome | biome: wastewater; feature: sludge; material: wastewater sludge; isolation source: wastewater sludge with Escherichia coli K12::gfp cells carrying plasmid... | place: USA: Moscow, Idaho ... | reverse complement strand
GAAGAATTCCAAGTGACCGAACTGGAAATGATTCCCCAGTCAGAAGTTGTCCTTGAAGGCGATGACCTAGCGACCTTTGAAAAACTCTACGATGCCCTCGATGATGACGAAGACGTCCAAAAAATCTATACGAATGTAGATGGGTTTTAGTATAAAAAAAGTGCTGGGAGCACTTTTTTTTATACTAAAAGATTGGAAATAGCAATTGTCAGGAGACGATTCTCTTTGGACATGGGACGTCCTAGAAAGTTGGAAATGAGAGCCAGCGGTAGCTGGTTTTCTTTGTATCCAACTGTCCGGGGTACAGTTATGTTTTTCAAGAAGGTCGGAGATAAGAACTGCCAGAAGGCGGTTTTCTTTATGTGGCATGTGGGGAAGTCGTGGTGGGTTGTTACGTTCTAAATGGTTATAAACTCACAATTTGAGGATAGTTGTCAATAAAACACAGAAAATACTTGATAAACTTTTTTAAAAATGATATCACAACAATCTTGAATAATTTACAAAGATTACAAGATACTCTTCGTGGTGAGTGGGAAGGTGCAGCATTCCAAGGTTTTGATAATCAATTTAATGAATTGAAACCAAAAGTTCAAAACTTTGCAGAATTGATGCAACAAATCAACACTCAACTTGATAAAACTGCTCAAGCTATGCAACAAAACGACCAAGCGCTTTCTCGCAACTTTGGTTTGAATTAATGATTTGATGAAGTTGGGGAGTTTCCCTAACTTCTTTTTTAGTTTGAAGGAGAGATAAAATACGGATGAATAACAAAAAAATGGGGCTTATAGCACTGCTCCTAATTTTGGTTGGTGGAATAGTCACATATTTTGGGATTGTAAAACCCTCAACATCTAGCACCAAGTCTACTCAACAAGAGACAATTGAGAATAGGGATGTGAAGATTGCTCTTGTTAATGAGGATATTGGCACGACATATAATGACCAAAATATAAATATTGGTAAAACCCTCATTACATCATTTGATTCAAAGACGGATTATCCGATTGAGGTGGTATCACGTGCTATTGCAGAACGAGGCTTAAATGACGGAAGTTATCAAGTCATGGTCGTTCTTCCGAGTCAGTTTTCTACTTCTTCGCTTGCTTTGGAAAGCTCACAACCAACTCAATCTACTTTCCAATATAAAATCCAATCCGAAAAGCCATTGGTAACTAGAAAGGCCGAGCAGGCAATATCAGAGTTGAAGAGTCAATTCAACAAAGATTTAATAAATATTTACTTTTCTAGTATTATTGGCAATCTTCAGTCAGCACAGGGTTATGTTGGAGATGTGATTGCCAATGAAGGGGAGTCACTGAATGCCTATCAGGAAAATTTGATTAATCCACTTAGTAATTATTCTAAGCTGTTTTCTGGCTTATCTAGTTCTCCTGAATCGATCCGAACAATGTTTTCTTCTTTAAATCAGTCCTTGCTGAACAGCAATTCGGATTTTACTTCCATAATAAATGTGAATAAAACCTATGATGAAGAATTAAAAACAGTTCAAGGACAGCAAGCAGCCTGGCAAAAGTCTATCGAACAGAGAGAAACGAATCTTGCCACCTACGATGAAGAGCTTTCCAAATTAACAGTAGCAGAACAGCTAAAACAACTTCAGGCTATCAAAACTATTTTTGACGAAGGCCTCAACAATCCGCCTTCTTGGGATGAGACGATTCAGCAGACCAAAGAGCTGAATTCCGATATTGATGATACGGTTACTACATTGAGAAAATTAAATACAGATATTTCTCAAACGTTGGAGAACTACGACCAAAAAATTTCAGATGCAGTTGAAGCATCACTTAAGAATACAAAGGGGATTTTAGGAGGTAATTCAGAAATAGAGCCAACATTAGGATTGTTTGTGCAGACGTTAAATAGCAACATGCTTTCTCATGTTAACGCTCAACTCTCCAATTTAAAATTGTTAGACAATTCGACCATTGAGGGCTTATCACTTTCTGATGCTGATAAACAGTATTTAAAAAATATCAACAACTTTGTTTCCTGGTATGCAAATGAAAATGGAGTGCCAAGACCAGGTGCTTCAACAAGTGCACAACAGTTAAGAACGCAAGATGTAAATAATCATGTCATAAATACTTTGGCAGCCGGTGGTACACTTTCAATTTCCTCAATTGAAGGGGAAATCGTAGATCTAATAATCACTGTCCCTGCAAATTACGCTTTAACGATTGATGGTTATGGGGTATCGCAGATTTCAGATACTCAGTATCAGGTACAAGGATTAAACGGAGTCGTACCAGCTATAAATCTAACCTATCATCTCCAAGTAAGAGATGCGAGTCAACTAGATATTTTATCTCCGGCTGTCGTTTCTGCTAGTCTGCGGACAAGTGAGAAAACCAATATTGCTGTCGCAAAAGAAAAAACCGAGACAGTAACAAATGAAGTTCCAGTAGAGACACCAAGTACCCCTGTAGTAACAACAGAAGCTCCAAATACTTCTGAAACTCCTGGTTCGGGCGTTTCAACGACGGAACCATCAGCAACTACTCCAGCTACTCCAACTTCACCAACGACTAAAACTGTCAAAACAACTAAGGTTGTGACAGTTTATGAGCCAGAAGCAAAAGAATTCAAACGGACGTACTCAGCAGCATCAACCATATTCCCATATCAATCCTATAAGGGCATTTCAGAAGGAACGGCAACGTTTAGTGATGTGAAATCCTATTTAGAATTTGCAGGTCTAATCAAAACCATCTATGATATTGACTTGTCTGTGACAGGTAGTGGTTTTGCTCCTGGGACGGATTCTCTACTAAACTCTACTGATGTTAATAAACTAAAACAAATTATTGTTAATCTTTTAAAGCAAACGACTATCAATAGTTTGAAAGAAGGATTATCTATCCCTGATAGTGAAATCGAAAAGATTGCAAGTAAAAAAGCCAATGCAACACTGTTAGAAGAAACGATTAACGATTTAAAAATTAACACATCGTCTTTAGTTGATCAGTTAGGGCAAACAATATCTGAAGCAGACAAGATCAATAAGCTCTTAGCTACCAAACCTGAACTAGTTTCAAGTGAGAAAGTTGATAATACTGATATGGTAACAGTCACAACTCAGATGAATGCCGATTTGGTTGAATTGATGGGTGCTAGCCGATCGCTAATGGAGAATACTAAATCAAACCAAACTTTTGCAGAGACTATCAACCAGTCTGTTGAACAATTTAAGAATGAAGTGACCAGTCTTGAGTCAGAAGGAACAGCATTAGCTAAACGAGTTGATGAGTTAAACACTATTATGACGACGGATTATAAGGATAATGAAAGCTTCCTCCAAGCATTTGCTAATGTTCTTGGAAATACAAAAATTGGAAATGAAAAAAATCAGGCAGTCTATGACTACCTATCAAATCCAGTGGATGCAACAAATGTCTCATCTGTCTTAGGTGGAAGTTCGAATTCCCCAGTAGTAGTGACTCGTGATGAACGTTCGTCATTCCTTCTAATCTTAATCTCCTTTGTGATTAGCTTGGCTTTGGCCTATACAATTGAACATTTGGGTTGGTTGCCTTCAACCAGAGGTACTGAACGTGTAAGCTGGAAAAATAGTGTCAAACCACTAGGAATTATCTCCGGAATTGCAGCTGCTTCTGCCCTAATCATTTTTACTATCTCAGGTATGAAGTTAGATTTAAGTTCGGGTCGTGGAATCATGTTGATTCTGCTAGGATTAATTCTGACATTAGTCTTTGCTTATGCAAATAACTTCTTATTGAAACGTCTTAAACATACGGGATTCCTGATTAGTACAGGTCTATTGCTACTATATGTTATCAGTGCTTCTCAGTTGTTTGATGTGCAATATGCAACGACAAATCAAGGTTTAGCCCTTATTTCGCCACTTTCTTATACTGAAGACATGCTTCAACTCTTCTTGAATCAGCAAAAGGGTTGGGGAATCGTCTTTGGAGTCCTTCTGGTTCTCGCACCAATTCTGGGAGTATTAAATGCTTCTCAATATCGCGAGCTTGAAGAATAATTGAATGACAATTGGACAAAATCCTAATCTGACCAAGTCTCGGATTAGGATTATTGTCTATTTTGAGAAAAGTTTTTATCAAAAAGTCCGGGAGCGGGAAAGAACTCGACAAATTGAAAAAGAGTTTGTCAACAAGTCTTCATTTCTAGTTGTTGAGCTAAAACGGTCTCTCATCAGACCGTTTTAGTCCCGCCCTCACATAGCTCCAAAGGCTTGGGGAACCTTTGAAGATTGGAGATAAGGCGAACTCAGTTCGCATCATTCCTATAGGTAGATTTGGAGTGTGAACATGAACAAATCTGCCAATCAACCTCTGCGTCAAGATGTTATCACGAATTCTAAATAAAGAGGATGGACTTTTTGCCCAGCCTCTTCGAGTTCGGATAAACTTTTCTGTGTTTGAGTAGTCTGATATTGTCCATCCATTAAGGTTTTTATGGAGAAAGTCATGAACATATAATTTGTCTCAAAAACTTTGCCTAATAACAATAAGCAACTTTATTTTAGTGGTTTGGGAAACAGAAAAGGGAGAAGTGACTTGGTTTAAGGAACAATAGGATTATGTAGTGAGGCGGATAATGCGCATTATGAAATATATTGGATTATTTTAACCAAATGGTGGAGGAGTGTTCTGGAAATCAGGGTGACTGGATAAGTACCTAGTCTATTGGAACACCAAGTACCCTCAATCAGGTAGTTTTGCTTTTAACAAATCATATCAGGAGAAATCTATGAAGAAAATATATTCCCTGCTTTTGCTCTTTCTACTCTTTTTTTCACTACCTGTTCAGGCAGAAGACACTGGAGATCTGAAGATTGATACTGACCTTCAGACACCAAAGGAAGACCGGGATATCAGTTATCTTGAACAGGAATCAGCCTTCTCAAAGCTTTTTAATTCCCAAACGACTGAAAAGATTAACAAGTTAAAGACTGAGAATTTTAAAAAAGGGAATGAAGAGCGACATCAAATTTTTACCAGTGATATTGAGGAAGTAGACACAGTTAAAGCCTACCAAGACTTGTTATTCAGGCCTAACCAATCTTTACCCACAAACCGAGAGCACCGAGTTACATTGCGAGAGGAGAAGCAAACAGTCACCTGGCAAATGATTGTGATGGTCTGTTGTGCAATTCTTGTTATGGGATGGTCCATATTTAATTTTGTTAGGAGGAATAAGAAAAACAATGGATGATTATGTAAACATCAGTCTTGACTTGAAAAAATTTGTGGATGTCCAAGTGGATGTAAGAGTTCCCAAATATATGACTTTAAAAAACTGTTTGCAGGTGATTGTTGAATCTTATAATTTGGGTTTGGACATCATTAATCCTAGTGTGCGCGTGATGCAGTCTGGACAGGTATTGTTAGCGACTATGAATCTGGAAATGGTCAAAAACGGAGCATGTCTCTATCTAGAAGCCGTTTAGGTGAGAAGGGAAAACGAAATGCAGAAATTTAATTATCAATTAGCAAAAGAAGATATAAAAGGAAATTTGGTACTGGCTCAAACCTTATTACGAGCACACTATCCCTATTTTTTGGACTTTAATGTGACCGAGGGAGAAGAATCACTGATTCTTGAGAGCCATTCAGAACATTTATATGACTGGCAAGAGATGATGAAATTGGATACTGAGGAAAAACTACGCCATCTGATTAATATTGGTCAGATCTTTCCAACCCTCAATAATTCAAAATATAGCTATCATTTCACACCAGACAATCTTGTTTTTGATCTGAATGCTAGTCCTTTATTGATTAGAAGAGGTATTGTGGGGCAAGTCTTTCCGTTTGAACCAGTGACTGAAGAACAGTTTGTTCAATCTTTAAAGGCTATGGTTTTGTCGCTCTTAGACAAAAAGACAGATTATGAAAGTTTGATGTCTGGAAAGTTAGATTTTTACAAGGGGAATCTTTTTTGTGAGAAAGTTTTAGCAGCAACTTCGTTAGAGGAGATAATCGCCCTTCTTCAAGAGTTTTACGAGGAAGAAAAGAAGAAAAATCAAACGCAATTTTCTAAAATAAACAATAAAAAGGCCTCGTTTTTAAAAATTTCATCTATTGTATCCATTGTTATTGCAGTGATTTCTCTCTTGGCGACCCTTTACTTACTGATGTTTGCTCTGCCACATCAAGAAATGATTGCAGATCTGCGTCTGGCCTATATCAATAAAGACTATTCAGCTGTGGTCAGCGAAGTAAAAGACACAGATAGTAAGTCCTTTAGTCAGGAGGATAAATACATTTTAGCTTATTCTGTAATTATGACAGAACCATTGACTGATGAACAGCGTACAGAGTTGAGTTCTATTTCAACCCAATCAAATGCAGACTATCTACGTTACTGGATTTTAATCGGTCAGGCAAAGATTGATGATGCGATTGATATTGCCAGTTATTTAGATGACCCCCAGTTGTTAATGTATGGCATGACAAAGAAAATTGACGAGATTCAACGAAATCCAGAATTGAGTTCTGAGGAAAGAACCACTCAGTTGGAAAGTTATAAGACTAAATTAGAAGAACTGAAAAAGCAATATCTCTCAACAGAAGAACAGACATCAGCAGATGCTGCAACATCTGGTACCGAATCTAAGTAGGAGGGTGAAATGTCTATCTATCTTATATACAAATCAAGCGCCTATCAGTTAGAGCCAGGGCAGCAGTACAATCTGGGGCAGTTTAAAACAGATGATATCTTGATGCCACTCAATGAAAGTGTTTTAGTCCAAGTTGACTCTAATCAAGTAATTATTGATGGAGAGGTTTACTCTGAAGGAAAACAAGAAATCCAACTATCAGAAGGGGTCACTTTTCAGCTGCTGGTTCTACCAAGGTCGTCCTTTGTGATGCTACCTTCTAATTTGATCTATATTTCTGGGGAATCTCCTGCCACCATTTCTTATCAAGGATTAAAGGCTGAACTCACTCTCGAGTCCAATTCGCCTACTAGCTATACTTTGACAAGTAGCCATCCTTACTACCTAAATGGATACGTATCTCAATTAAAGACTACTATTCAAGAAAACGATCAAATCTTATTGGAGGAAGGTTTATTTTTGAGCATTCGAGGTCAGTTAATTGAACTGACATGTATCTACCCTCTCATGACCGACCTCTTGCAGTTTACTGAGATAGAGGTTGAAGAAGATCGTGCAGGGGAATTTCACCGTTCGCCTCGGATTATTCTCAGAGAACCAGAAGAAAAAATCAGAATTGCTTCTCCCCCGACCAATGAGGAGCCCTCTAAACAATCACTCTTAAAGTTACTGGTGACCCCTGTGGCCATGATTGTTTTTACAACTATTATGTATTTCATGTCTGCAGGTGGTGGAATGATGTTCATGATGATGGGGATGTCTGTTATTACGATTTTCACGTCGCTTCATTCCTATTTTTCTGATAAAAAGGATCATAAGGTCAAACAGGTAAAAAAACTCCAAGAGTATATGAAGTATCTGGATGGTAAATATGTGGAATTGGCACGTTATCATGACGAGCAAAGAGATGCTCTGCTCTACCATTATCCATCCACCGAGAAAATTTTAGATATGGCGAGGAATGTAGATCGTCGGATTTATGAGAAGACCCCGCATCATTTTGACTTTTTGTCCTACCGATTAGGTTTAGGTCAGGTGAAACCTAGTTTTGAAATTGATTATAATGATACAGAATTAACACAGTACAACGAGAAGGCTGGCAAGAAAGTTCAGGAACTGTTGAACCATTACCGCTTTCTTCACCAAGTTCCTTTGCATAATGAAATTAACTCGCCAATCGGTTATATTGGAAATCGCCGTGTTGTGATTGAGCAAGTACAACAACTAATGATGCAGATTGCCACATTCCATTCCTATCATGATGTTCAATTTCTTCCTGTTTTTAGGGAAGAGGAATATTCTCTGTGGTCCTGGAGTCGGTGGCTACCACACGTTAAAATTCAAGCCTTCAATAGTCGTGGATTCATTTATAACCAGCGCACACGGGATCAACTGTTAACCTCCCTCTACCAATTAATCAAGGAACGAAAATTAGATAGTGAGCAGGATAGGGATAAAGAAAAACAATATGTGCCTCAATATGTATTGTTCATTACAGATTTGAGTTTATTACTAGACCACAATATTATGGAGTACATCAATGAAGATCTGTCATACTTAGGAATTCACTATATCTTTGTTGAAGAAGTTCTGGAGAGTCTGCCTGAGCATGTAAAAACAGTTATTGATATCCGTGGGGATAAGAAAGCCCATTTGATTTTGCAAGATGGTGTTTTTGTAGATAAAAATTTTGCCCCTTTGCCAGCTATCTCTATTCACGAAAAAGAAGATTTTGCTCGAAATATGGCCAGTATCAACCATGTTCAGACGATGCGCAACTCGATACCAAACTCAATCACTTTCCTGGAAATGTATGGTGTTAATAAGGTAGAAGAACTCCAACTCTTACAACGATGGCAAGAAAATGAAACCTATCAGACCATGGCCGTACCCCTAGGTGTTCGTGGACGTGATGATTTGCTCTACCTGAATCTTCACGAAAAAGCACATGGACCTCATGGATTGATTGCAGGTACAACGGGTTCTGGTAAGTCTGAATTGGTTCAATCTTATATCTTATCCTTAGCAGTCAATTATCATCCTTATGAAGTGGCTTTTCTCTTGATTGACTACAAGGGTGGAGGGATGGCCCACCTTTTCTCTAACTTGCCACATCTAGTTGGAACAATTACCAACTTGGATGCCAATCAGGCCAATCGGGCCCTGGTATCGATTAAGGCAGAACTGAAAAAGCGTCAGAGAGTTTTCTTGGAAAATGATGTCAACCATATCAACCAATATACAAAACTCTTTAAGCAAGGGAAGGTAACAGAACCTCTACCGCATTTATTTATCATTAGTGATGAATTTGCTGAATTAAAGGCAGAACAGCCTGACTTCATGGATGAACTAGTATCTACTGCCCGCATTGGACGGTCATTAGGGATTCACTTGATTTTGGCAACTCAAAAGCCAAGTGGTGTGGTCAATGACCAAATCTGGTCAAACTCAAAGTTCAAAATTGCCCTAAAAGTCCAAGATGTGGCTGACTCACGAGAAGTCATCAAGACACCAGATGCGGCTGAGATTACCCAAACAGGTCGTGCCTATCTTCAAGTAGGCAATAATGAAATTTATGAATTGTTCCAAAGTGCCTGGTCAGGAGCTGATTACAATCCTGATGGGAAAAATCAAGTTCAAAGAGATACGACCATTTACGAAATCAAGGAGAATGGTCAATATGAGGCGATTAATAAGGATTTAAGTGGGTTAGATAAAGTCAAAGAAATCAAAGCACTACCAACGGAATTAGATGCGGTTGTTCAAGAGGCTGAGAATGCATTTCAGTCAACTGGTCTTGAGAAAGTTGCTAGTCCTTGGTTACCTCCGCTGGAAGAGAAAGTTTATGCTCGTGACTTACAATCTACAGATTTCAACGATTATTGGGAGAAAGGCTTTGATGAACCATCAATTTTGATTGGTTATCAAGATATTCCAGAACAACAATCACAGTCTCCCCTCTATTTCACCATGTCACAGATAGGCCACATTTTGATGGTATCTAGTCCAGGATTTGGTAAATCAACTTTCCTACAAAGTTTTGCTGTGGATATCATGAGGAAGCAGACGCCTAAACAAGCTCACTTCTATCTGTATGATTTTGGAACCAGTGGATTGATTTCTCTCTCAGATTTTCCGCATACTGCTGATTATTTTGCATTGGATGAGACAGAGAAGATTATGAAATCACTCCGTATGTTGAACAAAGAAATCAAGCGACGCAAGAAGGCTCTTAGCCGTGTTAAAGCTACCAACCTTAACCAATATAATCAAATGTCGGATGAAGCCTTCCCAACCATTTACATACTGATTGATGGTTTTGATAGTGTCGCAGACGCCTCGTTTGGAGAACACTTCTACGATGTCCTCAATGTCATCGCGCGTGATGGAGCGTCACTAGGTGTATATTTAGCTGTTACACTTTCTAGATTGAATGCGATGAGGTTGCAGTTGCAATCTAATTTCAAGACAAAACTTTCCCTCTTCTTGTTTGACACAGGCGATTTGTCAGGTGTTGTTGGTCGTTCCAATATCCCAATGGATGAAATTAAGGGGCGGGCAATGGCCAAATTTGACGATATCGTCCAGTTCCAAATAACTCTACCATATAGTAGCGAATATTATACAGATTACATACAAGAAGTTAAGGCGGAAGTGGAGCAGATGAGAGCTGCCTATACGGGACCATTACCAGCTAATATTCCAATGTTGCCTGAAAAAGTGACAGTTGATTACTTTAAAGATATTGCAGCAGGACGGACCTTTGATTCAGAGTTTATACTCGGTCTGGACGGCGAAGACGTAGAACCAACTGCCTTTAAGCTTAATTGCCCAATTTTGATGGTTTCAGACAATCCGACATTTGTTGGCAACTACTACAAGCTATTGGAATGGAATTTGGAACGACTAGGGAGGGAATGCAATGCCGTTCTTTTAGACCCAAGTCAGAAAGTTTCTAAAAATTATCTTCCTAACGTTCAACGTTTTACTAATAGTTTGGAAGTAGAGAATGTCTTGAAAACGATTTTGAAAGACCTGAAGGAGCGCATGGCCTCACCAGAAGAGTCTTATCAGAAGTGGCTGGTGATTATTCCAGACATGGCAGCTACCGGTATGGCTGCAAATATGGTAGAATCAGATGTGGAACTTTTAGTTTCAGAGGCTGGCCAATATGGAGTAACAGCTGTTTTAGTGGGCAGTTATCAAGATTTGGTCAATAATACCTACGATAACTACGTGAAACAAAGTCGTCATCTGATTGAGCAAGTCTTCCTAGGTATGCGTATTTCAGATCAAGACCATACACGTTATCCATATATCAACAATGAGCCAAGTGTCAAAGCCTTTGAGGGCTATGTTTTACACCCAGAAGGCTATACGTTTGTACAACTAGTTAATGTATAAGGAGATTTATGACAGTTTTACAAAATAGTACAGAAACAGCTAGACAGTGTGCGACAGCACTATCGTCAGCCGTTTCTACTTTAGGAAGTAGTGGGGCCGTGACCAAAGACACGCGAACCACAATTGCTGGAAATACGCAGTCGGCTTATCAAGCGATTGATATGTCTCAAAGTATTTCAACTCAAATCGCAGGTATCATTTCATCGATGTCTCAAAATATCCAGAGCGTCTCCAGTCAGTTTCAAGTCATGGATACCAGTATGGGTCAGCAATTGTCCAACTTAGATGCAAGTCGGGGGTTCACTATCAATGGGTCAAAATGATCTTGCTTCTAAGCATCGAGGTTTGCTTGAACAACTCACAGATGGAAGGAAATCTCTCCAAATGTTGGTCAAAAGCATACAGGAACACGATGAGGTTTCTCGAGAAGCGAATCGCTTTCTACTAGAAACCTCTGATGTGCTCAGGGGCTCGACGGATCAGCATG
>RRZT010434850.1_pt1 | contig 11526 bp, 7 predicted proteins | sample 2165551 | NCBI WGS metagenome assembly RRZT01 (sample SAMN10456910, study PRJNA506462) | wastewater metagenome | biome: wastewater; feature: sludge; material: wastewater sludge; isolation source: wastewater sludge with Escherichia coli K12::gfp cells carrying plasmid... | place: USA: Moscow, Idaho ... | reverse complement strand
TCTGGACACGATAAACTCGTGGCTGAGTTAAAGCATTTGTGGCACGAAGAACGCCCTGAAATCACCAAAAAAGTAAACTGGGCGGCAAGCCTAGGCGATCGTTCAGAAAATGCCGATTTCAGCAAATAACCCTATTTTTTATACTATTTTAATAATATATATTTATTTACAATGGTTTATATTTAGTATGCATACTTATAAAGTATACTATTTTTATCTCTAATTTTTTTGGTGAAGTTAGCATTGTTATGGAAAATATTGAATTTGAGATTATTTCAGAAGATGTAAACACCCCTGAGCTATTGCTGGATTATTGGAAATTTGGTGACAAGAGAACCTTCGCCTTAACCATCAAAGATGTGATTGAGAAATATGGTATTCAAACACCATCAATCTTAGCTAAAGAAGTCGGTAAAATTGGTTTTTTACAGGTGAGTAGATTAAAGGACTGTGGCAGATGTTATGATAAACATAAGTTTTATGTTCGAAGCAATTTTACTTATTACCTAGATAGAGTAAAAGGTTTAGATAATAAGTGTATTAAATGTCTTAATAAAAAAAATATAAAATATGCTAAAGATACGCTAGAATATTTTAAAAATAACTATTTTCCATCGCAGCCTAAACCAATAGAAAATCAGGATTTAAGCTATTTAGAGAAACTACACTTATATGTATTGATCGAAAACTATATTAGATCTTTGGGTAAAGTAAAACAATGGTACAGTTTAAATGCTCTTAGTGGTTATTCTTGTAATGCTATTATAGGAAGTTTAGTTGAAAAAGGTTTTATTTTTAATCATGATAATAAAATGGACCTTTTAAATAGACAAAATAGTTTGGGAATCTTATATAGATCGAATCAAAATTTTTTTGATAGCTCTTTGAGGGAAGAAATTTTTAATTTTCTACAAGTTGAATTCGGGTATCATACAGAAATAATGATTCCTTCTCAGTTTGAAAGTATTAATGATTGGTTTGTTGAATTATTTAATGAAATTAAGGAGCATAAATTAAATTTAAGTGATATCAAAGATATAGAAAATTTCTTATTCAATATGAGAATTTCAGAAATATATGCGCTTGCAGAATTTGTTTGTAAATCGAATAAAATACCATTACGCAAAGATAATGCTTTAGAGTTTGAGTTTATCAGGGTGATTGATAAATATAATTTAGAGCAGATATATAATATTTTTAATTATCAAGCAATTTATACAACATCTATACTTTATAAAATGGGCGTCTCGGAAAATAGTCATGACTCAATAATAAAAGATAAGCTTTTTACCAAGAATATTGGTTATTTTATTACTCGTATGGATCAAAAAAGTCCGGATCAACATTATTCAAAGTCTTTACCTTTATCTTGGGAACATTCTGAGTTTGAGCAATTTGTCAGTGCTCACATTATAGGAAGTGCTGAAAAGTGGGACAAATTAACACCAAAACAAATTTTATCCCGTTGGCTAGATGCTGTGGAATACGATATTGAAGGTTAAATTAGGAATGGATCAGCTTGGTATAGGGTTAAAATTTTTCATTCATATCGCTATATTTGCTAATATTGAGTCAATTTTTTATTGATTCAGTATTGTTATGCCACTATTAGATTGGGTGAACCGAAATCAAGCTGAAGAAACAGCAACAAGTGTTCCATACCATTTATTAAAATTCGAAAAAGCATATGGTGATACAGAGCAAGCAAAAGAAAATCTCATCATTCAAGGTGATAATTTACAAGCATTGAAAGCGTTGTTGCCACTTTATGGTGGACAGGTGAAGTGTATCTTTATTGATCCACCTTATAATACCCAATCAGCATTTGAGCATTATGACGATAAGCTAGAGCATGCCCAATGGCTATCAATGATGTATCCACGCTTGCAGTTACTTAAAGAGCTATTAGCTGAAGATGGTTCTATTTGGATTACATTGGATGATAACGAAGCACATTACATGAAAGTTCTATGTGATGAAGTATTTACTCGTAAAAATTTTGTAAGTTCTTTTATTTGGAGAAAAGTTGATAGTCCAAATGAAAATAAAGTGACAATCGCTCCTGATCATGATCATATTTTATGCTATGCAAAAAATATTTCGAAAGTTTCGCTTATAAAACAATATGATGAGGGGATTTTAGACTCTTATAGAGCTCCTGATGATAATTCAGATAGACCATATCGTGATAGGCTGCTGAAAAAGAATGGCAAAAATAGTTTAAGAAAAGATAGGCCTACAATGTTTTTTGCTATCAAAGATCCTGATGGGAATGAGATTTTACCTATACATGATGATGGTAGAGAGGCTCGATGGGCTCTTGGTTATGATAGCGTTATGGACTTAATAACTAGCAATCAGTTGATATGGAAAAAAAGAGAGGATAGATGGGTTCCTTATACAAGAGAGTATGCACCAGAATATCCGGTTAAGCCTTGGCATACGATTTGGAATGATCTAGATACAACTCGCCAAACAAAAGCTCATCATAAAAATATATTTAGTAGTGAGATAGAAACTTTTGAAACACCTAAACCTGAAGATTTAATTGGTAGAATTTTAACTATTACAACGTGTGAAAATGAAATTATTTTAGATTCTTTTTTAGGATCAGGAACAACAGCAGCTGTAGCCCACAAAATGGGACGACGTTATATTGGCATCGAAATGGGAGAACATGCAAAAACTCATGTGATTCCTCGTCTTGAAAGAGTGATTGAAGGTGAACAAGGTGGCGTTTCATCAGCTGTGAATTGGCAAGGTGGCGGCGGTTTCAGCTTCTACACTTTAGGCAATCCCGTATTTGATGATCAAGGTTTCTTAAATACAGAGGTAAAGTTTAAAGACCTCGCAAGCTATATTTGGTGGCTTCAAACCAAAACAGCTCTAAATCAAACAGAAAGCTTTGATACCCCATATTTAGGCACACATGACGGTGTTGCTTACTATCTTCTCTATAACGGCATTTTAGGTGACAGACGACCAAATGGCGGTAATGTCTTAACTTTATCTATTTTAAATTACTTAAATGAATGTCATGCGCATGAAGGTAAACGAGTGGTTATAGGCGAAGCATCACGACTTGGAGATGCCCGACTTGAAGCTCTAGACATTGAGTTTAAACAAATCCCATATTCGCTTTATGGCAACCAAGCTCAGTAAGGATTGCGTATGTCACTTAAATTAAAACAGTACCAAATAGATTCTTTAAAAGCATTAGAGCAATTCTTTACTTTGGCAGCATCATTAGGGGCGGAGAAAGCATTTAAACGCTGTGTCGGCGAAAATATTGCTTATAACGATCGATTGGAGGGAATACCAAGTGTATGCCTACGTGTACCTACGGGTGGCGGTAAGACGCTGCTTGCAGCGCACAGTATTCCTAAAGTGGCACAGAGTTATGTGAATACTGAGAGTCCTATTGTATTGTGGCTTGTACCAACAGATATGATTCGACAGCAAACACTTGCTGCACTTGCTAATGTAAATCACCCTTATAGACAAGCCTTACAAAGCTATTATGGCGATCGCATCAAAATCTGTGACATTGACGGGCTTCAATCACTCAACAAGCATGATGTTGGACAGTCATGTATTGTCATTGTGACCACTATTCAGATCTTCAATATTGATAAAGAAAAGACCTATCAGCGCAATGCCTATGCTTTTGATGAATCCTTGAGTGAACACTTTACTCAATTGACTCCACACCAAGCCGAAAGTATGGATAAAGTAACGGCTGATACTTTGCAGTATCAACCATTCCTAACTGAAAAAGATATTGGTCGAGTGAAGCATTCATTGGTCAATTTCTTTAACTTGCATAGACCAATTATTGTTGTGGATGAAGCGCATAAAAACCGTGGTGGAAAAACATTCTTCCCAACCTTGAAGTGTCTCAACCCAAGTTGCTTGGTAGAGCTGACAGCAACACCAAAAGACAATAACGTTCTTTACTCGGTTTCTGCTGCACAGTTAAAAGTTGATCACATGATTAAGCTGCCAGTCGTACTGACTGAACATCCAAATAGTTGGCAAGATTGTATTCGTGATGCGCTGATTCAACGACAAAAGTTAGAAGTGCTTGCACAAAGTGAAAAAGAATATATTCGCCCAATTTTATTGATCCAAGCCCAAGATAAAAATGGTGAAGCGAATGTAGACGCTGTAAAGCAGCACTTACTAGATGAGTATGAAAATATTACAGAGGATTGGATTGCAATTTCGACAGGGCAAACCAAAGAGCTAGAAGATGAAAATCTCTTTAGCCCTCAAAGTAAAGTCAAAATTGTGATTACAGTCGAAGCACTGAAAGAAGGTTGGGATTGCTCATTTGCCTATGTACTTGCGAGTTTGCAAAATATCAATTCTGCAACTGATGTAGAGCAGTTGTTAGGTCGTGTCTTACGTATGCCGTATGCAAAACTACGTCAGAATGATGAACTCAATAAAGCATATGCACACGTTGTCTCAAGTTCAATCGCTCAAGCCACCATGCTTCTTAAAGATCGTATGGTGCAGAATATGGGCTTCGATAAGTGGGAAGCTGAAGCCTCGATTGTGGCAAATCCACAACCTGAATTGGATCTAGGTACTACAGGTACAGGTCAAGGGACTACTCAACCAAAGACTCCTGAAGTCATGGTCTCTATTCCATTTGTGGTTACACCTGAACTTATTCCAACTAATTTGCAACCAGCGATTCAAACGAGAGAAAATAGCCAAGGTACGTCCTTGATTATTCATAAAGGGACGACTGACGAAGAGTTTGATCAAATTGAAAAAGCTGTAATTGAAAAAGCCACTCCGAAACAAAAAACTCAAATACAAGAAGTTTTCAAGGAAGCTCGTGCGGAGCGACAAGCTTATCAAGCACCAGAAAACTGGAATGCTACTTTCGCATTCATTCCACAATTAGGATTATTTGTTGATGGTGAATGGCAAGTTGCAGACAAAGAAACTATTGAAGATTCGGTTGAATGGAATTTATTAGATTATCCAGTTCAATTGGAAGGTTTTAACATACGTGAAACGGTGAATAGCTTTGCGATTGATCTAAATCTTGAAGAAGAGCACTTGAGTTATGAATTACTCAATAGCCAACAGATCCAATTTGATGATATGCCAACACCAATCACCGAAAATGATTTGTTGAATTGGTTAGATCGGAAAACAAGAAGAGCAGGATTAACGCAAATTCAGCTTAGAGCGTATTTAACCAAGCTCATTAGTCACTTGTTGAATGAGCGTAGATTTACACTGACGCAACTACATCGTGCTCAATTCCAATTGTCACTAGCTGTTTCTCGTGAGCTTGATCGGCTATTTGAACTTGCTCGTAAACAAGCATTCCAAAGTGATTTATTTGCAGAGTTGAAAGTAGCAGAAGAATCAAAACTAGAAAATAGTTTTGAGTTTAAGCGTGGAATTTACCCAGTTAGAAAGCCTTATCGAGGTAGCTATAAGTTTAAAAAGCATTTCTATGCTCAGATTGATGATTTAAAAGAAAAGACTGAATCAGGAAAGATTTCTGAAGAGTTTAAATGTGCTCAGCTCTTGGACATGCATCCTAAAGTAAAATATTGGGTGCGTAATATTCCTAAGCAACCACATACTTCATTCTGGTTACCAACTGAGAAAGATTACTTTTATCCTGATTTCGTTGCAGAGCTAGTCGATGGTTCAATTTTTGTTTTGGAGTATAAAGGCGGACATTTAGATACTGCTGATGATGCTCGAATCAAGAATGCTATTGGTAAGCAATGGGCTAAAGATAGTAATGGAAAGCGACTATTTTTAATGGCTAAAAATCAGGATGAAGTTGGACGTAGTTTGGAAGAGCAGATTAACCAAATATTATGAATCTGATTTAAAGGTTTTAAATAAAACAGCACTATAAAGTGCTGTTTTATAATGTTAAGTTTTATAGAGTTGTACTTGATAATAAATTTATATTTGGGGGATGAATGTTTATATCAGCTATTGAAATAGAGAATTTTCGCAATTTTAAGCATCAAAAAATAAGTTTTAATGAAGGGGTAAATGTAATAATTGGTCATAATAATGCAGGAAAAACGAATTTATTGACAGCTCTTTCATTAGTTGTAAATCCTGACAAAAATAAAAGATTGGATGTAGATGATTTTAATAAAAATGTTGCATTTTCAGAATTAAAGACATCCCCTCCGAAGATAAGTATTCAAGTCACCTTAAAAAAAGGATGTGAATCATTGCCAGATGATTTAGCTATGGTGGCGAATTGGCTCACTAAGTTAGAATCTGATTTTGAGGCTAAATTAACTTATGAATTTTTTCTTCCAGAAAAAGAATTACCCAAATATATCTTAGCCATGTCAGAGGTTGATGAAGCTTCTAGCGATTGTAGAAATCATGCTTGGAAATTAATTAAGAATGACTTCATAAGATTATATTCCTATAAGATTTATGGTGGTGAGATTGCTAATCGTGCTATAGCAGATGGGGAGTCACTCAGCAAATTTGATTTTCAATTCTTAGATGCAATCCGAGATGTAGAAAGGGATATGCTAACAGGGAAAAATACCTTATTAAAAAATGTATTTGATTTCTTTATGGATTATGATATTAAAAGTGATTTCAAGAAATCTGAAGAAAATAAAATTATAGACATAAAAACCCGAAAGAATAAATTTTTATCAAATATTGAGCCTGTAATGACTTCTATTCATGAGCGTATGGAGTTAGGAAAAGGAAAAATATTATCTTATGCAGATGAAACTGGTGCTTCATTTAATAACGCTACACCTAATTTTGAGGGAAATATTTCAGATATAGAAATGTTTTCATTTCTAAGATTGATTATTGAATACGAAACAGGGATTAAAATACCAGCAACTCATAATGGCTTAGGTTATAACAATTTAATTTTCATGTCTTTATTACTTGCAAAAATGCAAGTCAATGCTGACGGAAAGTATATGGGCGACAATGCAAAAGTATTTTCAGCATTAGTTATTGAAGAGCCAGAAGCCCATCTCCATCCAGCAATGCAATATAAATTTCTACAATTCTTAAAGAAAAATAAAAAAGCAGGAAAAGTACGACAAATTTTTGTAACTTCACATTCTACCCATATTACATCTGCTGTTTCACTTTCAGAAATCATTTGTCTGTACAAAGACGCTGATGAAACAAAGGTTAGTTATCCAGATAAGATTTTTCCTATTGATGGAAAAAGTAAGAGATATGTACAAAGGTTTCTGGATGCTACGAAATCAGACATTTTGTTTGCACAGAAAATTTTGTTTGTAGAAGGTATTGCTGAGCAATTACTAATGTCTATTTTTGCTAAATATCTTGACAAATCTTTGGAAGATCATCATGTTGCGGTAGTAAATGTTGGTGGAAGATATTTCACGCATTTTCTACATTTATTTGATAGCAATGAACCTAATACAATTTTTAAGAAAATTGCCTGTATCACAGATATTGATCCAGAAAGAAAAATAAAGTCTGCTGATCCTGCTGATCCTGCTGTAGATGAAACTTTAAATTACAAGAAATGTTATCCATTTGAATTTGGGATTGATCCTGATGGATATGAATATAAACAAAATATTTATCCTACTTATGATACACATCCAAATATTAGATTTTTTAGTCCAGATAAAAATTTCGGGAAAACTTTAGAGTATGAAATATTAAGAGTTAATGCTAAAGCAGATTTTTTAATAACTGACTATATGTCAAATCAAGGTGAAATTAAAAAATTAATGCAAGCTTACAAAGATGAAAAAAGCTTTGAAGATATTGTTGGCCTTTTGAAAAAGAAAAGTAAGGAAAATACTCGAATTGTTAAAAGTATTAAAGCTAATACAAAACCTGATTGGACTGTTGATAATAAAATTAAAGCTCTTATAGCTTCACGTTATCTAAATTCAGTAGGAAAAGGTGAGAATGCTTTAGAACTTGCAAGAATATTAGAAGAAAATTTGGAAAAAAAAGGCACTGATGATTTTAAAGATTTTGTTGTCCCTACTTATATTAAGGAGGCAATTGAATTTTTATGTCAATAATACAGATAGATTCTAATAAAAGACTTGATGATATTGAACATCATTTTAAAGTTAGTGCTGGTCCTGGAGCAGGTAAGACACATTGGTTAGTTGAGCATATAAGAAATGTGCTTCATCACTCAAATCGACTTAGTAAAATACGGAAAATTGCCTGTATAACTTATACGAATATAGCAGTTGAAACGATTTTGACTAGATTAGGTACTTCTGTAACACAGGTGGATGTTTCGACAATACATAGTTTTCTTTATCGTCATATTGTTAAACCATATGTTTTCTTAATAGCTGATGAATATAGCCTTAATTATTCTAAACTTGACGGTCATGATGAACTTAATCACTCATTTTCTAAAATGGAAAGTTGGATAAAATCAACTCGGCAATTTTATTTATATGGTGAAGAAAATAAGGTAAAGAAGGCTTTAAATACTATTCAATGGCAACTGGAATCTGATGGTATTTTGTATTTAAGGCTTCCTAAAAATAAAAAATATTTGGGAACAATTAATCCTAAAGCATCTATCAAGAAAGATAGTTATATCTCGTATCGTCAAGAACATTGGAAATCTGGATATATTCACCATGATGATGTTTTATTCTTTAGTTATCAATTGATTACTCGATATCCTTTTATATTGGAAGTAATTAGATCAAAGTTCCCTTATTTTTTTATTGATGAAATTCAGGATTTCAATCCTATTCAGATGACTATTATTAAAAAAATATCTGAATTTGAAACTATAGTTGGATGTATAGGTGATCCAGCGCAATCTATTTATGAGTTTCAGGGGGCTGATGTAGCGCAATTTTTAGATTTTAATTTAGATAGAATGTATCATTATAAAATATTAAAAAATAATCGTAGTACGATTAAAATCGTTAAAATTCTTAATCTTATAAGGTCAGATTTAATTCAAGAGCCTACTAGAGAAATAGAAGGGGAAAATCATTGTTTAATTGTGGGACCTACTAAACACGCTATTCAAATAGTTCGGGAAAGATGTATTGATAAAGATTTCCATACTTTATCTAGAGATAATTTAATTGTAAAAGCTCTTAAAAATGAACTTGATGAGTCGTTTAATATGGAGAATTTATTTGAAAAGATACTAGTTGCAGATACAAATAAAGATAGAAGACAAGCTGTTTGTAGTAGTATTAAAGCTATTGAATTAGCAAGAGAAAAAAAAATTAAAGAAGCTTTTAAAGAGTTAGAGAAAATATTTCCTAAAAGCAAATATTCAATTTCTAAAACAATTGAATATATTCTGGCTCTTATTGAGGGATATGAATCATATCAAAATAAAAACTTAATAAATTTTATTGAAGTTATACAGAGACTATTAGATTCACCTCTTACGAGAGTAAGTAGAGGCAATGTTAAAGAGTTTTATGAAAGTACATTTTATAATCAAATGAGTGCTTGTATAAATATTCCTGATGATATGAGTAAAAATAAGACGATACACAAGTCAAAAGGCGATGAATTTAATAATGTTTTACTGGTTTTAGAGTCATATAAGGAACTAGATTTTATTCTATCTCCTAAATTAGTCGATGATGAAGAGCATCGCATTCGATACGTTGCTGTTAGCCGTGCTAAGGAACGACTGTTTATTTCAGTGCCATCATTAGACATTACGGACGAGCCTAAATTTAGTGAGCACTTTGAGATTGTGAGATGCTAAAAAAAGAGAGTGCGTAATTGCTTTACATAATTTAATAGCTCTTGTTAACTATAACCGTTTATTGGTTATAGTTAATTTGGCAGATATACCAAGTTTTTTTTCCAGTAGGTGTATGTACTTGGATTTCATCATCTACCGATTTACCTAAACAAGCTTTTGCTATGGGAGCTTGAAGGGATATATAGTCTTTACGCCCATAAATTTCTTCATCGCCTACAATGCGAAACTTAATAGTCTCACCCTCGTCATTTTCTAATTCTACCCATGCTCCAAAATATGCTTTTCCATCTTGCTCGGGGCTATATTCGACCCTATGTGCTACTTCAAAAAGTTTGGTTAAGTATCTAATTCTGCGGTCAATTTCACGTAGTTTTCTTTTATTATAGTGGTAATCAGCATTCTCCGATCTATCGCCTAGACTTGCTGCCCATGACACTATTTTCGTAATCTCAGGACGTTCTTTACGGACTAAATCATTTAATTCATCTTGTAAGCGTTGGTAGCCTTCAGCTGTCAGTAATTTACGATTCAAGACAAGTACTCCAAAGCCTTACGTAAGGCATCCAGTGTTGAAACTTTAAAAACAGGCTTATTCAACTCATCCACAAGCTCACCATAAGGGGTAGGTTTTAGATTCCACTTTTTTTGAAAATCTGTAGAAAGTAAATACTGTAACGCCCGAACTTCTTGTTCAGAAAGCTTAAAAGATTGATCTGGTATCATATTCTTATGATCGTAAATATCAATCCGTTGTTTAGGAGGAATGATTTCACGAATCACTTGTTGGGCTTCTTTTAACTCAGATGCCATGATACGCACTAGTAATTGATGCTTGGGATTTTGAATTTCTTCAATCCACTCATCTTTACTTTGTGATGGTTTTTTTAATTTCGGTTTTTGTGATGTTATATCTGCAAAGCATTGAATTAGCGCTTTGTATTTATCACCAGACTTGTTTCTAATACTTTGGGCTTTTGGAACACCACGGTTAAAACCTAATTTTGAAATAGTGCTGATAGAAAAGTCATGAATTCCTCTTTCTTGCTGTTCAGCGCATACTTCATAGATATTATCAAGAGATTGTTGAACTTTTAATGAGCTATCCTTTTTTATTTTTTTTAATAAATCTTCAGGAGTCATAACTTGTCTCAATTAAAGTAGGGGAATTATGAAGAATTAATTCAATTTCCGATTTTGAAATTTTCTCAGATTCTGAAAGTTCAATTAGTTTAATTTCGCCCTCTATGACTTTTTGAATTTTATCCCAAGATTTAAGCCGACTCATCAATAACTTAAAAATTTGGTTACCTGCTGAGAGTTGTTGATCTTTTGATAGCGTAAATAGCTTCGGCATAATGCCATTAAATAACGCCATTTTGTCGATTAGTTGTGTTCTTGGATAAATAGCCTGATCTGCATGGCATGATTTATAAATTACCGCATTTTCACAGACTTCCTGTAATTGCTGATAGTGACTGACTTCTTCCAATTCTAAAACTAACTCTGCATTAGCAGTGGTAATTAGAGATAGCTTGTTTGAATCTTCTAATAAAACATCATTGTTAATGAGCTTATGACATTTAGTTATATAGCTATAAGCAGCTTGTATATCACACAAGAGCATGTCTAATTTTTTTGCTGCTGTTTCATATTCAGATTCAAAATTACGAAGATCAGTCTCTAATTTTGATCTTTCAGCAGCTCCTTCAAATTTTTGTTGCTTTAGATTGGCGCTATATTCTTCTTTTTCAAGTTGATCAATACCTTCATTAATCATATTGATT
>RRZT010367673.1_pt1 | contig 11526 bp, 6 predicted proteins | sample 2165551 | NCBI WGS metagenome assembly RRZT01 (sample SAMN10456910, study PRJNA506462) | wastewater metagenome | biome: wastewater; feature: sludge; material: wastewater sludge; isolation source: wastewater sludge with Escherichia coli K12::gfp cells carrying plasmid... | place: USA: Moscow, Idaho ... | reverse complement strand
GCCTGCTGACGTCTACGAGATATGCGATGAGCATGGTTTGAAGTATCTGCTGAAAGACGAGAGTGATGAGCCGCCACTCGATTGCGAGATGTACGAGATTGTAGACAGAAATTTTTTCTGCGATGCGGTTTGGGATATCATCGACGCAATCATGGCAGCACATGACATAGCAACGGAGATGGGGTGAGGTAAATGACGCAAAGACAGGAAGAAGCGGAACCCCGGAGGTTTCTGCGAAATGGGGAAACACTGACTCACACAAACAGACAAAGAAAGGAAGTGTTATCATGCCACAAAAACAGCAATACACCATGGAACAGCTTATGCACTTTATTATCCCCTCATTCATAGGTGCACTTGTATTTTTGCTTCCAATACCGATGAAGGGCAGCTTAAACACAATCCTCGGAATCGTAATCGACTGGGGTAAGGCTCTGCTCAAACCATGGCTGCCTGGAGCCGCGATGACGCTGGTTGTCATCTCTGCGCTTGCTTCACTATGGGCCACAGTCGCACGGCCTGAGAAAATAGAGAAGGATCCCTTCTGGGGCGAGCTGCTGATAGTACGTCCCTTTTGGCTTGTTTCTCGGCTGCTGGGAGCTGTGCTTTACGTCATCATTTACTATAAGCTGGGGCCCGAGATAGTCTGGGATATGAACAACGGCGGCACTCCGGCGATAGTCCTTGCACCAGCTCTGCTTATCATTTTCATAGTGCTTGCCGGAGTCGTGCCGCTGCTGACAGACTATGGGCTTATGGAATATGTTGGCACCTTTGCACGCCCGATAATGGGACCTCTTTTTAAGCTGCCCGGACGTTCGGCGGTGGACTGTCTCGCCTCCTGGGTCGGCAGCTGCTCCGTTGCTGTTGTCATCACTACAAAGGTCCATGACCAGGGCTACTATTCGGACCGCGAGGCCTCTGTCATCACCACCGCCTTTTCAGTCATAAGCATTGCCTACATCTATGTTATGGCGGATTTTGTAGGGTTGCCGAATATGTACTTTCAGATAATGGCTGCTGTCTATGCTGTAACCTTCATACTTGCGCTGATAATGCCGCGCATCTGGCCCCTTTCCTCTATACCAGACGCCTTTTCCGGAAAGGCCGGTAAGCAGCGCATCGGCGACGATCTTCCGAAGGGCTGGACGCTCTCTGAATGGGCTCTTAAAATGGCTGTGGAACGTTCAGCGCAGCAAACAACGGCAAAGACAATAGACTCCGGCTTAAAAACATTCATCTCCTTGGTCATAAGCACCATGCCTCTCGTGGTGGCCTGGGGAACAGTGGTACTCATCATCGCAAATAACACGCCAGTCTTCCAGACACTCTCAATTCCCTTTGCTTGGTGCCTTGAGCTGATTCGGCTCCCAGAAGCGCGGCAGGTGGCTCCGGCCTTCCTGCTTGCTTATGCGGACCAGTTTCTTGCCGCTGTGGTCGGGGCTGGACGCACCTCTGTAGCCGCTAAATTCATGTGCGCCTGTATCTCAGGCACAGGGCTCATTTATATGACAGAGGTCGGAGTGCTCATTCTGCAGTCATCAATTCCGCTTGGCTTCTGGAAGCTGACTGGCATCTATGTAATCCGTGCTGTTCTAAGTATCTTCTTGCTTGCGCCCTTTGTCTGGTACTTCTGCTAGGGCATCGTTGATTATTTGCACCGCTTGCGTCACTGGTTGGCGTGAGCGGTGCTTTTCTTTACCGTACCTTCTGCATTTTCTAATAAACGTTCCGTAGGTTTATGAAATGTCTGCGAAGTGTGGGTACAAAGAGAAGCCGATGCGGTTTCCCTTTGCATAGTCGGTTTTTCAGCTCATGCTTGCGCGGCTTTTATTAAGAGTAGGGCTTCTGCGTGGGAACTCCTCCTCTGTTGAGAATTTGCAAAAATGACCTTGTTCAGAGGCTGTGAGCCGAACATCAGCGTCAAATACTCCGCACCGGGATACGAAGCTCGTTAGTTCGGAATGTTTGACGCTGATGTTTATTACAGTAAGCTTTGTATAAAATCAGCAAGCTATAGGGAAAAATTACTTTAGGCAGTCGTTGGGGCACAAGCCCATGCAGAGCCCGCAGCCGCTGCATTTTGCCAGGTCAATTCTTATTTCGCCTTGATCTACACTAATAGCCTGATAGCCGGCGTCACGGCAGGTGGCTACGCACTTAGCGCAGTATACGCAGTGTGTTTTTGACCATGTTGGATGGACTCTTGTCTTTCTGTCTATTTCAGCATGGGGAATAATGTTATTCAAAACTCGCCCCCTAAAAGAGTCAATATTTGCAAATCCCATGTTTTCCATATAGTTTTGCAGCCCCGATGTAAGGTTTTTGATGATTCCATAGCCGTTTTCCATGACGGCGGAGCATATTTGCACCGTGGATGCTCCGGCTAAGATAAATTCTGCTGTGTCCTTCCAGTCATAAATGCCGCCACAGCCAGATATGGGAATATTTACTCGGCGGGCGATCTCCATTACCGATCGCAAGGCAATGGGCCTGATGACGCGGCCGGAGATGCCGCTGGAAGTGCCTACTCCGTTTACGTTGAATATGGGTTTGAACGTTGAAATATCAATGCCGGGAACCGCGCTGACCGTGTTTATGGCACAAATGGCGTTGGCTCCGTTTTCCTCACAAATCACGGAAGAGTAGACAATATCTGACATGGCTGTTAATTTGACCATCAAAGGAAGTTTGGTAGCTTCCTTCATCCAGCCGAGAATTTCCATGATCTTTTGCGGATTTTCGCCGATGGAGGCGCCGCTGCCTATTTCTGAACATCCGTGGGGGCACGAAAAATTAAGCTCCAACGCATCAGCACCCGCTCGCTCGCAGTCGCGCGCGGCATCACACCATTTTTCTTTTATCGGTGTGCTGCCATAGAGAATACTGGCGATAACAGCGCGGTCAGGCCACTCTCTTTTTAGTTTGACGATATTTTCGCAGTATTGTTCGTGAGTCTCCTGTGAGCCAAGTTCTATATTCATAAAGCCAAAGTTGAATCCGTTAAATTTGCTGCCCACACGTAAAGGAAAGATTCGCGGCGAGACATCTTTAAGTGCTTGGTCACCATCTCCTGTGTATTGGCTCATTGTCTTAATTACGGCTCCGCCCCATCCCTCATGGAAAGCGCGGCTGACCATCTCCATATTTCTCGTAGGAGGGGCGGATGCGAGGATAAAGGGGTTGGGCATGGGAGTGCTCATAAAGCATGCAGTAAGGTCTGCTTTCATTTTTTAACCTCCGCTTGATATAATTTTTTGCCTGTCAAAGCATGAAAAATTATAACACCGGTGTCCATTTAATGTTTTGCAGTTTTAAAGGATATGAAGGTGTTTTTTCTTAATAATTGATGTTTTTAGACAAGCTACTGCGGTTTTTATATAGTTCGGCAGCCTTTCTGCTCCATTCAGCAGCACTGTTGGTCATTATTTCACTGCCTTGATATTCTTCGGCTTCCGATTTACTCATACGCGATAGAACCCATGCTTTCGCTAAATACTGTGCCGCGAGCCACTCTTTTCGGGCAATTGATTTTAAGAATATTTCCCCTTTGTTTAGAGCGGCGATGGCGTTGGATGTATTGCCTCGCTGAGCTTCAGCAATCGCTTTTAGGCTATAAAGCATAGAACCGCACCGCCCGCCTTGGCAGCTTTCAAACAGGCAGACGCCCGTGTCAACGTGATGGAAGAACAAATCCCAATCCCCCATGTAAAAGGCTAAATTCGCCGCATGTGTATGAAAATAGCTTCTTCCCCAATATAATCCCATTTTTTCCGCGGTTTCTATGCAGTCGGTCAAATATGTCAGCGACTGGTCGTATTCTCCACGCAACTGGTGTATCTCTGCTATGTAGCACTTAGCGACCAATGCTCCCAATGTGTATCTTTTACCGGTAATCTTCAGTGTTTCAAATTGCTTTACCGTGTGGTGAAATATTTTAAGAGCCCTGTCGTAATTGCCCTCTATAAAGCAGCTGATGCCGACAAATCTGACAGCGGTAGCGAGATATTGTGCCGCGTCAGCCTCCTTTGCCAGCTTAATCAGCTCTCTTGCTGCAGAAAGAAGTTTTTGACTATTGTCAGTCTGTATGTACATATATGCAGTGTGTTTTAGACAATGTATATTTGTGTCGATAAAATTGTATTCTTGCGATAGTCTGATCGCTCTGCTGATGTATACTTTTCCTATTTCATACTCGCCCCAGCTCATATAGTAGCTGCCGGCAAGTTCAAAACAGGAAGCCTCCAACTGCGCATATTCTCGCTGGCCGATGCCTTTTCGTAAGCTGATTTCTTCAAGTATTTCCAAGGCTCGCTTAATTTTTATTTCGCTGTCTTCTCTGGTGCTGAATGGAGAGGAGCACGACAATAGCACCAAATCCGGAACGATGGGAAAGATGTCGTGGTTGATGGTTATCTCAAATATCAGTTCGCTGATATATTGGCGCAGTTCTTTTACCCTTTGTCCTGATTTTACATAGTGGTGGCAAAGCATCGTGCTCAGCTTAGGGTTCCAACTCATTGCGGAGTAGTTTCTGCTCAAAACCTCCGCTACCTTTGCATGGAGCACCTCTCTTTTGGCTAGTGATACGGATTCATATACGCATGACCGGACTCTTTCGTGGATAATTTGCCATGTTACTCTGCCGCATTCAATTCCTTCTCGTATAAGGCATCTTGATATAAGTTCTTCTGCAGGCGGTGTGATTTCCGCAGTATCTTTACAAAGGACTTCGGCAATGTTCGCCGGTTCAGCCCCGATGGCGAACACAGAAATTACGGCAAGTATGTCTCTTTGAAGCTGGGAAAGGTCTCCGATTCTGCCCATAATTAGAGCTCCCAATCCCTTTGTGCAGTCTGATTCCGGGTTTTCGTTAATAGCGCGCAGCATTTCAAAAAGTAAAAGCGGTATGCCTTCGCTTTCACGAATAAAATATTCTTCTCCCTTTACGCTGATAGTTTCGTGTGGTAGTGAGTATTTACATATGCTGACAATTTCTTCTCTTCTTAGCGAGGTTAGCTGCAGCGGGACTACTTGCCACTTTTTTAGCGGTTTGATGTTTCTCAGCATATTAAGGGTGATTTTTGATGTTTCCGGTCTGCCGGACATAATTATATTCAGCTGTGCGTCGATCTCTTCCACAACAGAGGTTAAAAGTCGCAGTGATTGGCTGTCAAACCAGTGTATATCTTCAAAGACAATGATTATTTTTTTTCGTTCGGATATTTTTTTCAGTAAAGAACATATCATTCCGCTTATCAGCAGCGGGTTGCGTTCTGTTATCAAAGCGACATCTGCGTTGTAGTTGAGCCTTTTGTTTCTTAAAAACCCAGGAAATACCCCTGATAGGATAGATTGTGTGTTCCCTGGAACGAAAATATTATTTTCTTCCAGTACAGTACCTATTTGCATCATAATATTATTCCACGATGAGTAAGAGTATCCTCCGCCCAAAGTAAAAGTTTTTGATGTCAAAATAATATTGTCAGAAGAATTTATGATGGATATTACTTGGTTGATAATTGCTGTTTTGCCAATTCCTGCTTCTCCATATAGGAAGAATGCTTTGTTGTATTCTGGATCGTTTTTTACCGCATCAAGCATAAATGTGAGTTCACTGCTTCGGCACCAAAATTTGCCGGTTGTTTCGGTGTACGCAGCTTTTTCCGGCTCAGTGCATATAAATCTCTGAAAATAGCCCTTAGCCCTTTCTGACGGAGCAATGCCAAGTTCATTTTCTATCTTTGCGGCATAGTTCTTGTAAAGAACGATAGCTTTAGCTCGTTGTTCTGTTGTATTGTAGACATCCATCAATTCAAGCACGGAATTCTCATCGTAAGGTTCCATGCCAAGCAGCGTCTCTAAAGAAAGAGCGAGATTTTCCATGTCCCTAGAGTCGTAACATGCGGCTATTCTCTCTCTGATCCATAGTAGCAGCCTATTCTTTAAACTCTCTTTTGTTGAGGCTGCCCATTCGTCGAAATCGTCAGAGTTGGTGACATCAATGCCCTTTAGAATTTCTTCTGAAATGTTTTCGGGTATCGGCATTAGCGGGTCTCTTATCTTAGAATACTTATCAATGTCAAATGAAAAGTCGATGACTTCTATCTCTTTTCTGCTGCATTTCAAGTGGTTTTTTATGGCGTTGCGGATAACATAAATCGTGTTGCGAAGGTTCGCCGAAGCTTGCGCGGCGTCCTTATCTTTCCAAAAGACAGTTTTTAGCCGCTCTCTTGTGACAGGGCCGCATATTGCAGTGTAAAAGATTACCGCCTCCGCTTTTCTTAAAGAAAACCGTAGTTTTTTGCCATTCAGTTCGATGTAAGAATTACCTACAAGGTGTAGTTCCAGGTTCATAGCCTCTGTCCCCCTACGGTCGATTGCCATGTAAATTATACTCTACTCAGCCATAATAAATCACCATTATGTGCAAGTTCGTCAAAAATAAAAAAAGATGTTACTTATAATCGAATTGGTTAACTATGGTCATTAGTTTGACGCTTGGTTGACTCTACTGCGCTAAACTGTCATATAGAAAATAAAGAATTTTTTGATTAATGGCAGTAAGGGGGGCTTTACTCTGGAAATAGAATTAAATGTAAATGGGAAAAAAATGAAAGGCCTTGTGGACGGGGAAACACGGCTGATAGATTTACTTCGGGAGCAATTTCACATCGTCAGTGTAAAAGAAGGCTGCGGGGCAGGTGAGTGCGGTGCCTGTACGGTGCTGCTGGACAAAGAGGCAGTATGTTCTTGTGTCGTGCCAGCTGTCCGTGTCGATGGACACGAGATTACCACAATTGAGGGGTTGCTGCAGAACGGGGAGCTTGATACGCTCCAAAAGGCGTTCTTAGATTGCGATGCTGTTCAGTGCGGATTTTGCACGCCTGGAATGATTCTCTCTGCAAAGGCTCTCTTACTTAAAAATCCTAACCCATCACGCGAAGAAATAAAGACAGCGCTTGCAGGAAATGTTTGCCGCTGCACCGGATATATTCCGATTGTCAACGCTGTTGAAGCCGCTGCCAAGCGTCTTAAGGGAGAGTAGCCATGTCTCTACTTTTTAGGCCTGAGTCACTGATGGAATTACATGAGCTTTTGTCGCGGCAAAATTGCGAAAAACACTTTCTTGCAGGCGGAACAGATTGGATCATTAAAAATCGCGGCAAAATATCTTCTGATGCGGCCGTAATTGATATTTCAAAGATTGGCGATTTTTATGGCATAGAGATTGTTGGCTCAGTGCTGCGTATCGGTTCAATGGAGACGATGAGCCGCATACATAGTAATCAAGCTATTCAAAAATACGCTGCTGCTCTTGCCGATGCCGCCTCAGTCATGGGTTCTGTGCAGATTAGAAACATGGCAACTATTGGCGGCAATGTCGCTAACGCCTCCTTTGCCGCAGATACACCTTGCGCTCTTGCCTCGCTGTGTGCCTCAGCTGTGGTCGCCTCGCGCCATGGCGAGCGCAGATTAGCTGTTGAGGAAATGAGCGAAGGTGCCAACAAAAACAAGCTAGTTGACGGAGAGTATATTAAATATTTTGAAATACCTCTCAGGGAGAGTTACTTTTCTTCCTTTAAAAAAATAGGCAGCAGAACGGCGGTAAGTATCGCGCGTCTTAATCTGGCGATTTCCGCCCGTTGTGACGGACATGTTTTTGCAGATGCCCGTGTTTATGCCGGTACTTTGGGCCACCCGGCAAGAGGGTGCGGAGCTGCGGAACTTTCCTTATGCAGTCCCGGTAGTTATCGCTGTGAGGCATTTAAAAAAGCTCTGGAAAATTTGGCGGAAGAGATGATTCCCGGAAGGTCAACGTTGCCTTATAAAAAAGCGGCCATAAAAGCCCTCGGTGAGGATACTCTCGCCGTGTTGGCTATGAGGGCGGGGGGAGGACTCTTATAAGATGACACTAGAGAATAAAGAGTGCGCAAATTACAAATATATCGGCAAAAACATTCCTCGTCAGGATGGGCCTGACAAAGTCACCGGTGAATACCGTTACCTCGCCGATGAGATACCGAGTGATGCTCTGGTAGGTGTACTGCTTCTCAGCCCGCACGCCAACGCTTTAGTAAGGTTGATAGACGTTTCACAAGCGCTGAAAGAAGAGGGGGTTGAAGTCCTTACTTATGTGGATGCGCCACAGGAAAAGTATAACAGCGGCGAATGGTTTCCCGGGCAGTGCGACCATCCGGATGAGACAGTTCTGACGGGTCACGCGCGTCATATCGGAGATCGTATCGCTCTGGTTCTGGCTGCGGACGAGTCAAAGGCGCGGAAAGCTCTTGCTCTGATAAAGGTCGAATATGAATTTCTTCCCGCTGTTACCGAACTTACCACGGCTGTCGCCTCTGCCGGATTGATACATGACGACGGCATTGCGGAATTTTGCGGCACGATGAAGTATGGTGATGCAGAAAAGGCTTTTGCTGAGGCGGCATATATCGAGCGAGATACTGTCTACACACCGAAAATACATCATGCCGCTATGGAGACTCACTGCGTCTTAGCCGCACCGCGTCCCAACGGTGTTGTGGAAGTGAAGACTCCATGTCAGATTCTTTTTGGTGTTCAGCACAATATTGCGCAGGTACTGAAGATACCGCTTTCCAAAGTAAGAGTTATTAAGGCAAATATGGGGGGAACTTTCGGCGGTAAGCAGGAAGTTGTGTTTGAAGTTCTTGCTGCGTGGGCGGCCATGAAATTGAAAAGAGCGGTCTTTATAAATACTAATAGAGAAGAGACTATGCTTGCCACTAGAACAAGAGCCGCCGCTCTCGGCACAGTGGAAACAGCGGTTGATAAAGATGGCCTGATTTTGGCAAGACGCTATAACATGCTGGTTGATGCCGGAGCCTACCTGAGCGGTTCAAAAAAGGTAATGATGGCGATGGCGAAAAAACTCCCGCGTCTCTATCGTATCCCTTCGCTTGAATACCGCGGTTCAGCTGTGAGGACGACGACAACGCCAGCCGGGGCGTGCAGAGGCTACGGCTCGCCGCAGATACACACCATAACGGAAATACACACTGATTTGCTTTGCTCTAGGAGAGGTTTTGACCCTGTCGAGTTTAGGCTCAAAAATCTCTTGACCGAGTTTGAAGAAGACCGATCGGGAGCTTCCAATATTGGTAAGGCTAGAATCATAGAATGCCTCGAAAAAGGGGTTAAAGCCTTTGGCTGGGAGGAGAGAAAAACCCCGCACCGAAACGGACGTTTCGTGACTGCCTCTGGGTTTGCCTGCTGCACCCACGGCAACGGATATTATAAAACTATTTATCACGATGTCAGCCACATGTCTTTGCGCATACTGGAGGATGGGTCTGCTATTTTAAGAACCGCGCTTCACGAACTGGGTAACGGCACAGTCACCGCAATGGCTCAGATTGTTGCCGAAGTTACCGGTATAGAGGTATCCCAAATAACCGTGACGGAGGGAGACACGCAGTTTTCTTCCTATGATTCGGGGTGCCAGGCGAGCCGTGTCATCTATGTATGCGGAGAATGCGCTAGGCTTGCTGCGGAGTCGGCTGTTGAGCTGCTTTGCGCCGAGGCAGCAAAACTTTACGACTCGCCGGTGCAGCTTAAAGATGGTGTCTTGCTCTGCCGCGGAGAAAAAATCGAAATGGCGTCTGCCGTGCGGGATATCCTTTGCAAAAACAGAGTATCGATAGACGTCCACATAGAGCATCGTCCGGAGATGAATCCCGCATCGTTTGGGGCACATTTCGCAGAAGTTACTGTAGATACTTTGACCGGCCTTGTCAAAATCAACAAATATCTCGCTGTCCACGATATCGGTCAAGCGATAAACCGCAGTTTTGTCAAGGGACAGATATATGGCGGCGTACAAATGGGAATAGGCATGGCTTTGACAGAAGAGCTGGCTTTTGACAGCAAAGGTGGAGTCAACGCGAGAAATTTTGATAAGTACCACATGGTTAACGCTCCAGACATGCCGGAAGTAGAAATTATGCTGATAGAAGACGGTGAACCTGGGGGGCCCTTCGGAGCCAAAAGCATCGGTGAAATCTCGACTGTACCTGTGTCAGCCGCAATTGTCAACGCCGTTAACCGTGCTCTTGGAACTTCAATGACGGAGCTGCCTCTGACACCGGCTAAAATTACCGCCGCCTGCGGTGTAGGTTTTTAAGAGTTTAATTACTCTTATTAATATAGTCCCAACTGCACTAATTATTTTTATTTTAAGGAGGAAGCAAATGTGGACAGTTTACAGAAGAAATCTGCTCCAGAGGTTAAAAATGGCATAAGGTGGGAAGTTTTTCTCCCTGCGTATCTTGTAATAGCGGCAGCCGCAGCTGTTGGTATTTTTAACAAAGAGGCACTAACAAAAGCCAGTAATATGTTCTTCTTCTGGTCCCTTGACAGCTTCGGGTGGCTTTTTCAGCTCTCAATAATGGCCAGTTTCGTCCTGGTGGCGGTGGTCACTTTCACAAAACTGGGTAATATGAGAATCGGCGGAAAAGACGCCAAACCGAAGTATAGTTTTTGGACATGGTTTGCGATGACCCTTACAGGTGGTATTGCCACCGGTATTGTCACCTGGGGCGTCAATGAACCGCTTATCTACTATGGAAATGTATGGGGAGAGCTAAATCAGCTTGGGATTACCCCAAATACGCATGGAGCGGCTATTTTCGCCATGGCCAGAAGCTTTTATAACTGGACCTTTGTCCCTTATGCTATTTACGCTATGTGCGGACTACTGGTTTCATACACCTATTATCATAAAAAAGAGAGCCTTACTGTGACTGCGACATTAAAGCCGCTCTTTGGCAACCGCGTAACCGCACCGGGATATTCGGCGGTAATTGACACGCTTTCTATGCTGGCTCTCACTATCGGTCTCGCCACCGGTCTTACAATGTGCATTACTTTGACAATGTCGGGACTTAAGGGCGGATACGGTGTCACAGAGAGCTTGCCGCTCTTCATCGGCATTGGCGCTCTGATTATCTTCGCCTTTACTTTTTCATCATATCTGGGTATGGATAAAGGTCTTAAAATCATCGGCAACCTTAACGCTTGGTTCTACTATGGCCTGCTTATTCTGCTTCTTGTTACCGGCCCGACAATATTCATCCTCCGACTCGGCACCGCCGGAATCGCAGAATGGATGCATAACTTCTGGCTATGGGGACTTGACCCGATAGATATTGGCGGAGAGGCGCTGACACGCTCTTGGACGCTGTTTGACTTTGCCTTCTGGGTGGGATTTGCTCCGGTCACCGGTATCTTCTTGGCACTGCTCTCTTATGGAAGAACTATCCGTGAGTACATGGTTGTTAACTGGATTCTTCCTTCGGTGTTCGGTATCATCTGGTTCTCAATTTGGGGTGGGAGCGCAATACACATGCAGATGACAGGGGCGGCGGACCTTGTGGGAGCTCTTAATAGCGGCGGTGCTATCATGGCACTTTGGGCCTTTTTGAAAAATTTACCCTTCGGATTGGGCGTTGTGGTTATCCCCATTAACATTATTGTTATTTTGGCGTCATT
>RRZT010487999.1_pt1 | contig 11533 bp, 9 predicted proteins | sample 2165551 | NCBI WGS metagenome assembly RRZT01 (sample SAMN10456910, study PRJNA506462) | wastewater metagenome | biome: wastewater; feature: sludge; material: wastewater sludge; isolation source: wastewater sludge with Escherichia coli K12::gfp cells carrying plasmid... | place: USA: Moscow, Idaho ... | reverse complement strand
TGTTAAATCATTTTCAATTTTTCATCACACGCACATATTTTTCCGCACTCTTTTGTGGATATGTTTATTAAAATAGTGCTTTCAAACCCGCTTAAACTGGGCCTTTCTTTGAAAGGAGACAACCTTTTTCAACGTGTTCCGTAAACGCAAACATTTCCACCGGCTGTATCTTTTTTACCTGATATCCTTTTTTTGTCAGATACTTCAGATCTCTTGCCAGTGTCTCCGGATTGCAGGAAATGTACACGATCTTCTCCGGTCCCATCTTCACTGCAGATGCCATAAATTTTTCATCACTTCCGGCTCTCGGCGGATCCATAAACAGCACATCCATACTATTTCCCTCTGCCGCCATCGCCTCCATAAACTCCCCGGCATCTCCCTGGAAAAATCTCACATTCCGGATCTGATTCTCTTTTGCATTTAATATTGCATCCTTCACGGCATCCTTATTAAGTTCTACACCGACTACTTCTTTTGCATGTCCCGATGCGATCAGACCGATCGTTCCGATTCCGCAATAGGCATCGATCACGCTTTCTTTCCCTGTCAGATGTGCAAATTCAATCGCTTTCTGATAAAGGATCTCCGTCTGCACCGGATTTACTTGATAGAAGGACTTTGGTGAAATCCGGAAAGTACACCCGCAGAGTTCATCCCGGATAAATCCTTTCCCATATAACACTTTTTCTCTCTCCCCAAGGATCATACTGGTCTTTCTGTCGTTGATATTAAGGACAACCGTTGTAATCTCCGGATGTTCTTTTCTGAGTGCTTTTACGAAATTATTAGACGATGGAAGGATTGGTGATCCAAGCACCAGAACCACCATAATCTCTCCGCTTTTAAACCCTCTTCTGATCAGCACATGACGGAACAGGCCATATCCTGTATCTTCATCGTAGGTTTTGATCTTAAAAGATTTCAAAAGTCCCCGGATCGTCCGGATGATCTCCTGACTCTTTTTGTCTTCGATCAGACAGTTTTCAACAGGAACGACCCGGTGTGTCTTCGCTTCATAGGTTCCGGATACGATATTTCCCTTTCGGTCTCTGTCGAATACGGCGTGTACTTTATTTCTGTAATAATACGGATTCTCCATTCCGATGATCGGTTCTACTTTTCCGTATTTTGACAACAGAGCGTTCACCATTTTCTGCTTCTTTTTCAGCTGCTCCTTATATGGCACTCCCTGATACTGGCATCCTCCGCATTTTTTTGTCACTTTACAGGCTTCCGGTTCTGTCTGGTTTTTCTTTTCTTCCATTTTTTACCCTCTCTTCTTTTTTCATTCTTTTCTCAAAAGAGATCCGGCATATTATCCAGATACAACTCTTCTCTGACCTGGAGCTGGTAATATGCTTTTTTTGTATCTGATGTATTCATTCTTATAATTCTTTTAATCGTTCAGATCCGTCTGGAATCTTGATAAATGTTCATACGGCAGGATCAGTCTCCCCCTGTATAATCCGCATCCGTCATTGATGAGACTATTATTTGCCGCAGCAAACATATTGACTTCCAGATCCTTCAGTTCCAACCCCAGAAGCCGCATTCCTCTTTCGTATGCCTCATCAAAATAAATGCATTCTCCTTCCGGAATAGCTTCTCTTCTTGCCCTGACTCTTTCCTGTTCCTTCTCGTAGGCCTGGTGATTTGCCGCTCCAATCTCCGCTATATCATCCATCTTCTTTGTCCGCAGTTGTACTTCCATGTAACTTCTCGAACAGTTATCATAAAACGTGATGTGGAGTGATTGATAGCTGCCTCCGCTTCCATTGGAAATATAATCCCGATAATAAGGTTTCACCGCCTCATCCATAAAAGGAGATGTACTTTCAAGCACCCCTTTTGCAGGTTCTGCCGTAAATCCTCTTTCCTCCAGAAACCCCGGAAGAACATTCGCGATCCTGTATAAATACTTGATTTCCTCTTCTTCTCGCAGTTTGTCATCCTTGATATGGCATTTTGGAAGAGAAATTACCAGACGGTATGCGATAATATCCCGAAAGCAGCTCAGTTTTTCCCTTAGGTCAGGCACCGGCGGATAGGTATGATGTTTTTCATAATAATCATAAATATATTCTACAATATACCCGTTGAATTTTTCCTCTGCGCGGATCAGGGACTTGATCCTTCCTTTGAAAGTAAAAGCAAGCAGAGGATATTCCTGTACCATGTATTTATAAAAATCCCTGATTTTCTGCGACTGTGCAGTAAGGAAATCATTGTGTTCAAGCAGTTCCCTGAACTGGATCAGGAAATTGGAATGGATGAGATCTATTTCATTGTGATTCTTCTTTGCTTCTTTCTTCAGATCCACTGTATAATTTCTTAAAATCCGAAAAATCGTATCACCTGAATATAAATAGTCATTTAATGTGATCATACGTTCCACCCTTTCTATTTGATTTTCTTATACAGTATAGCAGAATCTGGCTGGATTGGATACCGTTTTGTTAAATAGAAGCAGGGATTGATCTGCTGCATATAATCCAGCAAGGTCAATCCCTGATTTATCATATTTCTAAAATAAAAGCTGAAGCCCCATAGCAATGATCACATATACGCACATGTCTTCAGAATCATCAATAATCTGACTTTTGGTTTTGTTTTACTGAATAGTGTTACCGGAGTGTAGCATCCAAAGGAGATAATGATAGCGGCAATCAAATCAAAAATCAAATATCCGACATCAAATGCTCCTTTCGGATCTGCTTACGAAGAACATGCTGCCATCAAGGATACTGCAGCAGAGGTAAGAGCGCTTCGCAAAAACGGAATTCATGTATCCGCCGTCTTTATGGGAAACGATGGCGAAGTGACAAATGCTAAACAGATTTACGGAAAAGAATTTACCAGGATCCGCCAGATTGATCAGCTTTCAAAAGCAGCTGGACGTCTGATTCAAAAAGAGATCCGGGAGTTATATAGTTAGTTACTTGTGGTTTTCCAGCTCCAGAACAACCACTTCACAGCTCCGTAAATTCAATGAATCCTTTTCACAATCTACCGTTCCATCTATACGGTTCGATAACCATACTTTTTCGATTTCGCTCTTCAGTTTGATTGTTGCAGCATCCTTTCCGAAATTAGCAGCCACAAGAATACACTTGGATTCATCTTTACGGTAAAATGCCATGACTCCGTCCACATTTTCATATTCCGGAAGAAATTCTCCATAGGTAAATACTTCTTTCAGTTCATCCGATTTACGCAGTGCAACCAGTTTGCGGTAATAATTCAAAACTGAATCCGGATCCTGTTCCTGAGCTTCCACATTCACGTCTTTAAATAAAGGATTTACCTTTAACCATGGAGTTCCTTTTGTAAAACCGCCATTTTCCCCGCTCGTCCATTGCATCGGTGTTCTTGCATTGTCACGGCTCATACGGCTGCATACTTCCAAGGCTTCCTGATCCGATAATCCCGCTTCACGGGCAGTATGATACTGGTCTTTTGTACTGATATCATCAAATTCCTCCATGCTGTTCCATTTGGCATTTCTCATACCGATTTCCTGCCCCTGGTAAATGAAAGGAATTCCTCTGAGGAGAAGGCTTATGGTACCAAGCATCTTGATTCCGTCCGGTGTCTGAGCATAAGATGGCAAAAATCTGGATGCCCCTCTTGGCTCATCGTGATTTTCAATGATATTCGCCTTAAAGCCATACTTCTGTGTTTCTAATTGTGCCTGAATGATTGCAGCTCTCCATTTCGCAAATTCCAGCTTCGGAGCATCATACCATCCATGTTCTCCATCAGTAAGTGTATGGGCGCTAAAATCAAATATCGTTGAAAAATGACCGGTTTCTCCAATAAATTCCGGTAATTCATCCGGTTTCATGTTAAATACTTCTCCGACTGTAAAGGCATCATACTTTTCAAAAGTTGATTTTTTCAGATCTTCCAACAGCTTCCCTACTCCGTCTACACTTTCAACCATCTTCCAGCAGCTTGCCAGACCATCTTTCCCATCCGGTGCAAAATCAGGAAAGTTCAGATCCTTCTTAATGTTTATGATCGCATCGATTCGAAAACCGGAGAGACCTTTTTCCAGCCACCAGTTGATCATTTTGTACAGTTCCTGCCGTAACTTCGGATTTTCCCAATTCAGATCCGGCTGTTCCTTTGCAAACATGTGAAAATAATATTTGTCCGTTCCCGGTACCTTTTCCCAACAGCTTCCTCCAAAATAGGAACGGTAATTGCTCGGTGGATTGCCGTTTTTTCCCTTGCGGAAATAAAAATAATCCGCAAACGCTCCATCTGGATCAGCAAGTGCTTTCTGAAACCACTCATGTTTATCGGAGCAATGATTAATAACCAGATCCATAATAATATGCATATCTCGTTTTTTTGCTTCTGCCAGCAGTTCATCAAATTCTTCCATTGTTCCGAATTCTTCTGCAATTGCATAGTAATCCGCAATATCATATCCCTGGTCTACAAATGGTGATTTATAAATAGGTGATAACCAAATAATATCGATTCCTAATTTTTTCAGATAATCCAGTTTAGAAATAATTCCTCTCAGATCTCCGATTCCGTCTCCATTTGTATCCAGAAAACTCTTTGGGTAAATCTGATACGCTACTTTGTCATGCCACCACTTTTTTCCCATTTTTATCAACCTCTTTCATATATAATCATAGTATTTGTTCGCCATTGCGTTATTGCTTTAGCTGTATTATACTGCTATTATAAGATCTTATTTTTGACAAATCTTGCATTATTTTTTCATTATATAACACAATACTGCTATTATAGAGAGGAGAAAAATGAAAACGCCACATTCACTTATACCGGAGCAAAAAGAAAATATCAAACATGGAGAAGTTTATTTTCCAATCCAGAAGTATATTACAAAGCTGACAAAAGAAGCACCTGTCATAACAATGCACTGGCACGAGGAAGCAGAGCTTACTCTTATAACAAAAGGTTCCTGTGTCTACCAGATCGATTTAATTGAATATGAGGCAAGTACCGGGGATATCCTGTTTATTCCTCCCCTGCTGCTGCATTCCATTATCCTGAAAAGCAGTCAGGACTTCTGTTCGGAAACCTATGTATTCCATATGAATCTTTTGGGAGGAAATACTGCAGACATCTGTTCTACCCGCTACCTTACGCCTATGGTAAACCACGAATTATCTTTACCCTGTCTCATTACCGCGGATCATCCTGCATATGATTCTCTTTGCAAGTCTTTTGCACAGCTTGCCTCCCTTTACGATACCCGGATGTTTGGATATGAACTCGCCATAAAATCTTATCTGCTGCAGACACTTTTTCTTCTGCTCCAGTACAGTAGCACAAGATTCTCCACGGAATCAGACTCTTCCGACAAATTAAAAATTGTACTTGATCATATTGATCTGCATTATGCAGAAGCTCTGTCGGTTTCTGAACTTGCAAAGCTATGTTATTTCAGCGAGTATCATTTTATGCGCTTTTTCAAAAAACACATGAATATGACCTGCATTCAGTATATTAACAATATCAGACTGGAAAAAGCGGTAGAGTTATTTGAACACGGTAATACCTCCATATTAGAGGTATCTTTATCTGTTGGCTTTCATAATCTTTCTTATTTTTACAGAGCATTCAAAGCAAAATACCATATGACACCGCTGGCTTTTATAAAAAGATTAGAACTGGATTCTGTATAAGCTCATTCCCTGAGCGATTTTATATTTTCTTTAAATCCTGTTATTTTTTACGATAAATCCGAATCATCAAAGGCGTTTCTACCAAAAGCATGGCAACCCAGCCTGCCAGATAGGAATATGGCAACGCTTCAATTCCAAAGTTCCACAACAAAATCATAGGTGCTGCTGCAATGACTCGGACTGCCATATTGGTAAAACTGCTCATCAGTGTCACCTTCAGGTCTCCGATTCCACGGAAGAATCCTTGAATTGCATTCGTAACGGCCGGAAGAATATACATCACAGCAATCAGATGCAGATAAATGACACCATGTCCTATTACTTCCTCATCTTTTACGAAAAGTGCCATTAGTTCTCCGGCAAATACCTGGCAGATCACCATAACAGCTGCTCCATAAACAATTTCCAGAATCATCCCACAACGAAATCCCTCCCGCATGCGGTCATTTTTTCCGGCTCCCTTATTCTGCGCCATAAGTGCCGTCATGGCATGGGCAATATTCTGTTCCGGTGTAATTGCAAAGTCATCAATCCGATTGACCACCGCAAAAGCTGCAGCCACGGAAACTCCCATCGTATTAACCAGCGCCTGGATCGCAATTTTTCCCATTTGCACGGTGGCCTGCTGCATGGCGGATGCCCATCCGTAAGCAATTGTTTTCTTCAGCAAACGTGAATCGAATACCAGCCATTTCTTACCCAGACGAAGAATCGGTACTTTTTTCTGTATATAAATAATACAGAACAGGCAGCACAGTGCCTCACTAAGCACTGTTGAAATGGCGCATCCATTGCTTCCTGCCTTTAGTACAATGACAAAAAACAGATCTCCGAATATATTCAGGACTGCACTGATAATTAAGAAATACAAAGGCGATGCACTGTCTCCCAAAGCTCTTAAGGTACTGGAAAAAAAGTTATACAAAAAGGTGAACATTAATCCCAGAAAAATAATCCGTAAATACTGCCGCGTCATCTCCATAATCGATGCATCTACCTGCAGCAGATGCAGGATCGGTACAGCAAATACCACGCAAAATAAAGTCAGAAAAAATGAAAAAACTACTCCCGACAACATGGTTGTACTGATCTGCCTGTGCAAAGTCTTATAATCCTTTGCCCCATACTGAATTCCCATGAGGATACTTGCCCCCATACATAATCCATTTAAAAACAGTATCATAAGCGTACTGATCGGATTACAGATACCAACTGCCGCCAGCGCTTCTTTCCCCACAAAATGCCCTACGATGATGCTGTCCACCGCATTATAAGTCAGCTGAAACAGATTTCCCAAAACAAGCGGCACAGTGAAATTCACAAGAATCGGCATGATTTTCCCGGTTGTCAGATCTTTTGTCATCTCATTCCTCTCCTTCGGTAAAATTTAAAATTAATTCTCTTCCGTTTTCTTTCTTTTTCTTTCAGAAACCCTTGGCACTGACTGAAGAGTAATAGATGGAATTTTTAAACCCATTATTCCCTTCAGAATCCAGGTAAATGATAACATGACCAGAACCGGAATGGCACAGGTTGTCACAAGCAGCACTGCCACGCCCTCTATAATTCTGTTTAATCCATCCTCAAAAGCAGAGAGTTTTTCTGTAGCGACTTCACCTACCGCATCAATCGCATCATCAACCTTATCCTTCGCATTATTAAGAAATCCACTGAAAGAAAACTTTTTATCTTTCGTTTCTTGTGCTTCATCCTTCTTGTCTGCGTTTACAGAGGTATCTCCCTCATCTAATAATTCTTCCGTATCTTCCAGTGTAAAATCAGCTTCATAGGACTTTGCATAGGTTTCATTTACCATATTGGTCACCCATGCACTGGTAGGAACCAGTCCCCACAAAAGAACACCCAGAATGATACTCTTGATTCCTATTCTGTAGATAAATTCTTTCCATCCGTTTTTCAAAAAGTTGCCTGCTGCCAGAAGCACGCATCCAATAGGAAATAAGATTTTAAATGCAATATACCCGGTGATAGTCAGTAAATATTTTTCAACAATGATCACTGCATAAACGATCACCATATAGCCTGCGACATCTGCCAGCTTATTCGCGATCGGAGTTGCGGCTTCTCCCGGTATTGCTGCAGCACCTGTTGCAAGAGCGGTTGCTGTTCCGGAAAGTACAAGTGCTTTTTTCTGCAATCCATTCAGCGTTTTGATAACCCAACGGTACGATTCGACAGAAGTTGCCCATTTGGAAACAACAAAAAATGATGCAAGAGCAATTCCAATGCAGATCAGCATCATGATCAGACGATTTCGCATCGGGTGCTTATAGTTTCTAACTGTGATTTCATGGCTGTCTGCCATCATAGGTTCTTTCATACTTATTTTCCTTTCATGCTATCTATTCTCGGATAAAGAAAGGATCGGATACACGCTCCCGATCCTTTCCACCTTTTCAGTTTTCTATTTGTCCAAAACCGCAACCTGAATTGTCTTTACTGCTTCCTCCATACATTTGATGTCCTCGGCACGCAACTTAATATCCAGACACTTTACAGTATCTTCCACACTGGAAGCTTTTCGCATTCCAACCAGAAGACTCATCCGGTCGTACTGAGATAATGCCCAGGATTCTACCAGCGTTGCAAAACTGCAATGATATTCCTCACAAAGCGGTTTCCAGATTTCAAAAGCCCTGCGAAGTCCTTCTTTTTTTTCTGGATCTGTCCAAGGTATTCTGGATCGGATATCGGTTTTTGCAAATTCACGTTCCATAAAGGCAGGAGAAGTTAAAAATCCTTCCTCCAGCACACCATAGGTCTGAAATACCGTGTTATACTTTTTACACAGATCAAAATATTCTCTGCCATGGAAAGGAGAGAGAATACTGAAAAATTCCTGTACAACGGATACTTTTCCGCCGGCTTCCTGATATGCAGCCAAATCTGCGGGTTGACTGTTAGAAAGTCCATAGGTACGGATCTTTCCTTCGCGAACCAGATTTTCCAATGCTCCTACAGTTTCTTCCACCGGAAAGCTGCCGCAGACATAATGTACGATAACAGAATCCAGATAATCGGTTCCCATTCTGCGCAGAGAGTCTTCCACGTCCTTTTTCACTGCTGATGCGCGGGTGTCATTGTTAACGGTATAACCGTCTCGTTCATAATGAAAATTACCGCCCTCATTTCTCCAGTTCAAAGAGCATTTGGTCTGCAAAACAAAATCATTTCTTCTGCCTTTCAGTGCCTTACCAAGCAATTCCTCACTTACTCCTGTGCCATACACCGGTGCGGTATCGATGTAATTCACGCCATGTTCATGACAAATATCAAGCAGACTCTTCACGTCCTCAACTGTAGAATCTCCGTCTGTCCAGACACTTCCGCCGCCAAGCCCCCAAGTACCTAATGCAACCACAGAAACATCGATGTCCGTGTTGCCAAGCTTTTGAAATTTCATTTTAATTCCTCCGTTTTTCGTTATTCTTTCCTGCTTTTTATGCAGTATCCTAACCGTACAGCGTTCCCCTGACAAAGCTGTCTATATTTAAAAAGACAATTTTGTCACATCTGTGCGTTACTTACTCTACCTATTAATATATACCACGCTCCGGAATAAGTAAAATAAAATCACTTTACCATTTCAAAAGCCACATGAATTCATCAAACCGGAATCAATTAATAACCCCAACTGATTATTTCCCAATTCTTTTTATCTTTTGTTTTCACTAAATTCCACTGCCAGTTGGTATATGTAGCATTAGGATTGCCCCCACCATCTCCACCTTTTTCGTCTGTATCAAAGGTTAATAATACTACAATAAGTTCTTGATTATTTTCTTTCCAATCCATTACTTCTTAGTTATAAAATGTGAACGCATGCGTTCACTATTCCAACTGCTGTTCAACCAAAACTTTTTCCATTATACAGTGCAAAATAAAAGAGACTTCACTCACCATGAATGAAGCCTCCTCAAAATACAATACTGTGAATGATTCACAGAACATATTTTATCGCAAAGCTTTTAAAAATAGAATAAATTTTACCAAACGACAGTTTTCAAAAAAGCTTGCAAATATGCACGCTCTTGTTGTTGCACTTTTCTTCAGATTGTCTACAAACATCTGATAAGCTTTTTGAACATAAATTCAAACACTGTCTCTTTCGTCGGAATCGCAGGGATTCCACCTCTCTTTTGTACACACAATCCAGCAACTGCATTTCCCAAAACAGCACACTTTTTGATTTCTTCCCATTTCATTTTTTCAACATTCTTATTCATAGAAAGGAGACTGCATAATACGCCTCCCCAAAATGAATCACCTGCCCCAGTCGTGTCGACCGCATGTATCTGAAATGCTTTGATGATTTCTTTTCTGCTTTTTGTTGCCATAAGAACGCCCTGTTCTCCCAATGTAATGGCAACCAGCTTTGGTCCCATGGCAAGGAGTTGGTCTGCGGCCTGCTCATAACTTTCGGCCTCTGTCAACAGAATACTCTCTTCATCCGATACCTTCATGACATCTACCAGTTCTATGACAGATTTCATTTTTTTCACTGCACACTCTTTGTTCTTCCAAAGAGACGGGCGGTAATTTGGATCATAGGAAATAAGTACACCCGCTGCTTTTGCCATTTTTACCGCTTCGATCGTTGTACTTTCTGCCGGTTCATCTGTCAGCGATAATGATCCAAAATGAAAAACTCTACAACCTGAAATTAATGTCTGATCCAGTTCTTCTTTTTTTAACTGTGTATCTGCACCCGGTTTTCTTGCAAAAGAAAAATTCCGTTCTCCATTTTCACCGATTTCCACAAATGCCAACGTTGTAAAATAACCCGGGTCTTCAACAATAGCATCTGTATTGATTCCTTCCTTTTGCAATGTCTTCTTTAAAAATTTACCATGCATATCGTTTCCAACTTTTCCAATAAAAGATGTGTGATACCCAAAGTGGCTTGCAACGGTTAGAAGATTTGCCGGAGCACCGCCGGGATTCTGTTCGAACAATTTTCTCCCATCCTGACTGTGTCCTGCTTCCGTAAAATCAATCAACAATTCACCCAATGCCACGATATCAACTTTTTCTTCCATTTTTCAGTTCCTCCACAATCTCGTTATAACGTTTTTTATTTAACCGGTAGAAAAATAATACAACCGCAGTCACAATCCACAGTGCACCTGGAATCGTCGTAAATGCATGTTTCATAATTGAAAGTACAGTTATATTTTGCGTCTGATTTGCAATATAACCATATTTTCCAAGTAATCCTGCTAAAAGTGCTGTTCCAACTGCCATTCCGATTTTATTTCCAAGTGAAATAAATGCATACTGAAAACCATCATTTCTAAGTCCGGTTTTCCACTCCCCATATTCCACACAGTCTGGAATAATTGCATAGATTGCGGTATTAAATCCAGAGAAAAAAAACTGTGTGAGACCAGATAATGCATAAAAAATAGCTGGTGATTCTTTGGCATTGAAGAAAAACATAGGCAACATGGAAATTCCTGTAAATAAAGCAAAGAGAGATGCTGTCCTTCCTTTGTTATTCAACTTGTGGAATAATGGTTGAAAACAAGCCGCCCCGATGATAGAAGGAATAATAATGCACATCGAATAAGTTGTGTAGTAAGAGGCATTCCCTTCCACATATGTAAAATAATACAGAATATCTGCGTTTCTACCATACAATGTAAATCCAAATAATATCTGTCCTGCCAATGCAAGAAGATATGGTCTGTTCTTCATGACTGCTTTCAACTGTACCTTTACAGAAATTTTTTCTTTTTCCGGAGTAATCAACGCCTCTTTCGTCTTCGCAAAGCAGAAGAAATGACAGGCTGTAAAAATACATCCATATATGACCGCAACCGTCAGATATCCTGTCTTTG
>RRZT011485631.1_pt1 | contig 11539 bp, 8 predicted proteins | sample 2165551 | NCBI WGS metagenome assembly RRZT01 (sample SAMN10456910, study PRJNA506462) | wastewater metagenome | biome: wastewater; feature: sludge; material: wastewater sludge; isolation source: wastewater sludge with Escherichia coli K12::gfp cells carrying plasmid... | place: USA: Moscow, Idaho ... | reverse complement strand
TTACGAGCAAAAACGCATTTAAAATCACCTTCGGTGATGGCATTTTTGCTTGTATGTCTCGGGATTTTGGCATAAATATGCCAAAACACCTCGCGGGATAATGGCTGCTGAATAGTTACAATTGCAGCTTCATTATCTGTATAGAAAACAAAGCAAAGCTGGCGTTCTGTACAGAATCTACCAGCCATACTCAAATTACTTTATTTCAGGGAAATCCCATTCCTGTCTTTATCGGAATACTTTCAGGATCCGTAGCACTTTCACCACATAATTTCCCATCGGGAACCGCCGCATCTGTTCCACCGTTGTTTTCGTAACAATCACATACAAAATCAGATATACCAGTGCTGCCAGAATTACAGAAACACCCAGACACACGATACGGATCGGCACCAGAAGATGTAGTCCATAATATACGATCCATGCCACAACACCCATACCTGCTGCCGCTGCCAGTGGTTTTCCGTAACCGTTGACAAAATCGTTCTTGTGACCCAGATATTTTTTCAGGGACATGGCATTCAATACACACATGGCGACTGCAAATACCAGACTGGCGATCAATACAGAGAACACGCCCATCTGTGGAGCTGCAAAAGAACATACCGCCACAGTGATCACATTCAGCACCAGAGAAATCGCAGAGTTTCGAAGCGGAATTCTCGCTTTACCGATTGCCTGCAACACTCCGTTCGTAATCGTAGACAGTGCGGAGAAAATAACCGTTATGGAACCTGCTAAAAGCAGCTGTCCCGACAGTGTTCCACTGGATGGAAACAGCACTTTTGTGATTGGAAACGCCAGCACAGCCAAACCGACTGCTGCCGGGATACACAAAAACATCGTCAGCTGGATTCCCTCGTTGATCTTTTCATTTGCCTCTTTATACTCATTTTTGATAAATCTCGTTGCAATCTCCGGCATCATCGCAGAGGAAGTGGCACTTGAAAGTGCCAACGGAATATTGATCAGCGTAATGTAGTAATTACTGTATTCTCCCCACTGACCACTGACTACTTTTGCAACGATGCCTTTCATATTCAGGATATCCGAGAAAATCTTGGAATCCAGGTAACTGCTGGCATTGTATACAAAAGTATTGAAAATAATCGGCGTTACCATCAGGAAAATGATCTTCATAACGCCCACCATGGACTCTTCCTGTGTATGTTTATCTCTGGCGATCTTTTTATGGATTGATTTCCGGTTTGCCGCATAGACGATCAACATAAATGCCAGACCCGTCAGCACACCGGCTCCGGTACCCATCGCACCACCGGCTGCACCATAAATCGCATGCGTCTCCTCGTCCACTGCAAACTTCTTGATCAACAGCCATGCCGCCAGAATACTGACGATCGCATTGGCGATCTGCTCCAGAATCTGAGAGATCGAGGTTGGCATCATCGTGCTGTGCGCCTGAAAATATCCACGCATAACGCCAAGAATTGCTGAAAAGAAAATTGTCGGCGCCAGCATCCGCAAAGCCAGAAGTGCCTGCTGCTGATTGAGCGGAAGCAGATAATTACCAAAGAAAAAGGCAACCAGAGCTGCCACTCCACCCACGATCATTGCATATAATAACGCCCCATGAAAGACTTTCTGGGCATTTCGATATTGTTTCAGTGCCAGACGTTCCGATACGACCTTCGATACTGCCATCGGAATACTGTAGGCAGAAATCAGAAGCAAAATAACATACACGTTATTCGCATATCCATAATATCCAAGTCCTACCGTTCCCAGCACAACCCCCAGAGGGCTTCGATACAAAAGACCGATCACCCTGGAGATCAAAGTCGCCATCATCAGAAATGAGGCGTTTTTCACTAATCCATTTTTCTCACTCATCATTTACTCCTGCTTTATCTCTTTTTCGATTTTTCCGGCTTTCATGGAAAAATCCCGGCAAATACCTGACCTGTCTTCTATAGCCGGACTACCTATTCTCGATCTGCCAGTCAATCGGCTCCAGACCATGTGCTGTCAGATAAGCATTTGTCTTACTGAACGGCTTACTTCCAAAAAATCCCCGGTAAGCGGATAGCGGACTGGGATGAGGAGCCTCCAGAATCAGATGTTTGTCCGGGTCAAGCATGGATTTTTTACTCTGAGCCGGTTTGCCCCAGAGGATAAAAACCATCGGGCGATCCTGCGCCGCCAACACCCGAATAGCCGCATCGGTAAATTCTTCCCAGCCGATCCCCCGATGGGAATTTGCCTGATGAGCACGTACGGTCAGAACTGTGTTTAACATCAGAACACCCTGTCTTGCCCATTTTTCCAGATATCCATTGTTTGGGATATAACATCCCAGATCATCTTCCAGTTCTTTGTAGATATTCACCAGTGAAGGCGGAATCTCCACATCCGGTTTTACCGAAAAACAAAGCCCGTGAGCCTGTCCGTCTCCGTGGTACGGATCCTGTCCGAGAATCACTACTTTCACCTGATCCAGCGGTGTAAAATGAAACGCATTAAAAATATCATCTCCCGCCGGAAAAATCTGATGGGTTGCATATTCTTTTCCCACAGTTTCAAATAGTTTTTTATAATAGGGTTTGTGAAATTCCCCTTCCAGGGCTTTTGCCCATGCTCCTGAAATTGGAGGCATACGCCCTCCTCCTCTCCTGTGCGTGCAATGGCAATCTTCCTGTATCCGGATTTTATCGGATTTCCACGCACACTTGTATTTTCGTAGCTGTGAAGGTACTGAACAGTTACGTATTTTCTTATATTTCCGATATCTTTACAGACGAACCGGAAGTCCTCTGTCCCGAAGATATTCCTTTACTTCCCGGATCTCCAGTTCTTTGTAATGGAACAGAGACGCTGCCAGTGCGGCATCTGCACCGCCCTCTGTCAATGCGTCATAAAAGTGCTCCAGCGAGCCCGCACCACCGGAAGCAATAACCGGAATGGATACTGCATCTGCGATCGCACGGGTCAGTTTCAGATCGTATCCTGCTTTTGTGCCATCTCCATCCATACTGGTGAGAAGAATCTCTCCTGCTCCCAGAGCTTCTGCTTTTTTTGCCCATTCCACAGCATCCAGACCCACATCGATCCGACCACCGTTTTTATAGACATTCCATCCTGAGCCGTCTGCCCGCTGCTTTGCATCAATAGCAACTACCACGCACTGACTTCCGAACTTTAAGGCTGCTTCATGAATCAGTTCCGGGCGGTTTATCGCAGAAGAATTGATGGAAATCTTGTCTGCTCCTTCCCGCAAAAGCAACCGAAAATCATCCACAGTGCGGATACCGCCTCCTACGGTAAAAGGAATAAATACGTTAGCCGCAACTTTCCGCACCATATCTACCACTGTATTACGATGATCCGAAGATGCTGTGATATCCAGAAAAACAACTTCATCTGCACCGGCCTCATCGTACGCTTTCGCTACTGCCACCGGATCACCCGCATCCTGAAGATTGACAAAGTTCACGCCCTTTACTACTCTTCCATTATTTACATCCAGACATGGAATAATTCTTTTTGTCAGCATCTTATCGTCCTCCTTTTCCTTCCAGTTTTGCAAAATTTTTCAAAATCTGCAAGCCCACATGGGAACTTTTCTCCGGATGGAACTGGCAGGCAAACAGATTGCCACTTTCCACAGAAGCATGGATATGGGTACCATATTCGGTTGTTGCAGTCACAATTTTTTCATCCTGTGCTTTCAGATAATAGGAATGTACAAAATACACATATGCATCTTCCGGAACTCCCGCAAACAACCGTCCTTTATTCGGAAATCGGATATTATTCCAGCCCATATGAGGGATCTTCAGCCCTTCTGCCGCAGGAATCCGAAGAATCTCTCCCTTTAAGATGCCAAGGCCCTCCACGCCCGGACTCTCCTCACTTTTTTCAAACAGAAGCTGCAGTCCCAGACAGATTCCCAAAAACGGAGTCTGCTCCTGAACTACCTGGTGAATCACGGGTACCAACCCGAAATGGTGCAGATTTTCCATCGCATCTCCAAAACTACCCACACCCGGTAACACCACTTTATCCGCAGCCAGAATCTCTTTCGGATCTCTGGTCACCAGCACATCCTCTCCTATCAGCTGCAGAGCTTTTTCCACGCTTTTCATATTTCCCGCATCGTAATCAATCAGTGCTATCATGTCTTCACTCCTCATCTGTTTTTCTGACACTGCCGCTACTCCATCACAGCTGTGTCTGCGACCTTTTAGATCGATTGTAGTTTATCATAATTTCAACTCGAATTCCATATCTATTCTGCATAATATACTAGAGCGTGTTTGAAAAAGGCTTTTCGTGAGCTGCGAGTCCCAGTTTGTGGGAGATTTTATCCGAATGAGGGCGGCGTAGCGGGCTACGGCAACCGAATAAGGGTAAAATATACCGCAAAGTGGGGCTTGCAGGTTGCGGAAATGATTTTTCAGACACGCTCTAGTGCTTTGGATTAAGTGTTACTGTTCACTCCGTTCCCGGTAACGATGAATCTTTCTCTGTAACCTGCAATAATTCAATTATTTTCAGGAATCCTGCTGCATCGCTGCCGGAAGTTTTCTCTCCTTTGCAGTAAATTCTTTCACATCAATACGGATTACATTCACAATTGATACCAGTTTCTCATCAAAGGTAAAGTCCTTTCCCGTCTGCTGTTTCATCAACAGGGACAGTGCTTTTTCCTTTTCTTCCACATCCGCCACCAGGGTTCCATATCCGCGTCCCATCACGCTCCGGTATGCCATCCCGTACTGGCAGGCTACCTTTCCCTCAAACGGAATCATATCTGTCTCCAGAGCAAATGAGACTTTTGGATTCTTCTCCAGAACATCAAATTTGTACCCTTTGGTGGCGCCATGGAGATAAAATGTCAGCTTTCCGTCCACATATTCATATCCATAATTCATCGGCACCACATAAGGCCATCCCTCATCAGACAAACCCAGATGCAGGATCTTTGTTTCGTTGATGATCTGTAATATATCATTGATATCAGTTACTTCTCTTTCCCGTCGTGTCATAATTTTTCTCCTTCACCGTAATCTGATTCTCTCTCTATTCCCCAAAATCAGCTGCACAGATCTTCAGTTTTTCCCGGATCGGCAGGTGGTATGGACAGCGTGGTTCGCATTTGCCACAGCCGATGCAGGCAGAAGCTTTTACTTTTAAGGTACTGTATCGATCTCTGGCCCACTGCTCCAGATCATAACGTTGCAGATAACCGGCAAACAAGAAAACACTTGGAATCTGGATTCCTACGCTGCAAGGTGCACAGTAATTACAACGACGACAAAAATCCGTTCCCAGCTGGTCACGGACTGCCTGAATCTTTTCCTCTTCTTCCTTCGTCAGCGGTTCCTGATTCTCACAGGCTTTCTGATTCTCTTCCAGTTCCCGAATCTCTGCCATACCAGGAATAGTTATCGTCACATCCGGGTTGGAACATACATAGCGGAGTGCCAGAGTTCCGTCTTCGATGGCACCTCCTGCCAGTGGTTTCATATCAATAAATCCGATGTTTTTCTCTCCACACCGACGAATCAGTTCAGCCCCCTGCTGTTCCACAATATTATAAGGAAACATAATCGTCTCCACCCAGTCCAGGGTCAGCGCACGCTCAAAAACTTCCGTGGAATGCGCCGTGATTCCGATATGTCCGATCTTTCTAGCGTTTTTCGCCTCCAGCAGTGCTTCCAGTGCCCCACCTTCTCCGATCACCTGATCCAGCTGTTCCATACTCGGATTATGTACCTGATACAGATCAATATAGTCTGTGCGGAAATTCCGAAGACTCGTCTCGATATCTGCCGCCATCGCTTCTTTTGTTCTCGCCATGGATTTTGTTGCCAGCACGAACTGATCCCGGATTCCTTCCAGACCGTAGCCGATATACTGTTCACTGACAGTGTAGCCCCGTGCAGAGTCGATGTAATTGATTCCCCGCTTTACCATATCCTGCAACAGCTTTCTTGTTCCCTCTTCATCGATCTTCTGAATCGGAATCCCGCCAAATCCCATGCGGGAAACCTTTAATCCGGTTTTTCCAAGTGTTTTGTATTCCATTTATATTCCTCCTTTTTCTGTGACATATGATCTGATTTTTCATGAGATACATTATAACATCTTATGGGGCGGAATGAAATCTTAAAAGAGCCAGTATTCTTATATTTTGATAAGAAATACCGGCTCTATTGAACTGACTGATTACACTCAGGTTTTCATCAATCCACTTAGTCATTCCTCAGTGCCGTCACCGGATCACTCTTTGCCGCTTTCTTCGACGGGATCAGTCCACCGATAAACGTAAGAAATACGCTCAGCACGATCAGTATAAGTGCCGGAATCACCGGCAGGGATGCACTGACAGCAGTGGTATCTGCTAGTTTGTGAATGAGGGCATTGCCCGGGATCAGAAGTAACAGTGTCAGACCGATACCTATCAGACCTGCACACAGACCGATGATACAGGTTTCCGCATTGAACACCTGGGAAATATTTCCTTTAGACGCTCCTATTGCCCGCAGGATACCGATTTCTTTCCGGCGTTCCAGCACACTGATATAGGTAATAACTCCGATCATGATCGAAGAAACCACCAGTGAGATCGCCACAAACGCAATCAGCACATAACTGATAATATCAACAATATCCGTCACCGAGGACATCAGCGTTCCGACCATATCTGTGTAGCTGATCACCTGCTCGTCTTTTCCTTCTCTTTCCATCTTACTGTTATAATCATCCAGCAGATGCACGATCTGTTCCTTACTCTCGAAGTTTTTCGGATAGATCGAGATACTACTCGGTTCTGCCTTATCTGCATAGCCGAGTTTCTGCAGGTTCGAATCATACGTTGTACTTCCGGTATTTCCCATGGACATCATCAGTTCGGTCAGTTCTTCTCCATCCATGCTTATATCAAATGCCCCGGTAAATGCATCCGCATCGATAGAGAATGCATTCTGCAGATTCTCTCCTACCCGGCTCATCGCCTGCGTCATGGCTTTTTCCATACCACCGGCGATCTGTGTCATCATCTGCTCCATCGCTTTTGAAATCTGCGTTCCCAGTGCCTGTGACAGAGTATTTCCATAAGAAGAAAATGCACTCTGCATATAGGTTCCGATTGCCGTGGATATCTGTTTTTCCACACCCTTCGTGTCGATCATCTTCATAAGCCCTGCAGAAAGTTCCTGCTTCGCGCTGTCTGTTCCCAGATAATCCATAAAGTACTCACCCATTTTCGCCGGATCCGGGTAACCGTTTTCCTGTACATAGGCTTCATATCCTTCCAGCAGCTCCTTCGAAAGTTTTTCCAGCTGTTCTTTTGTGATATTGACATCTCCGTTAATATGAATATTTTTCTCTGCCCAGGCAGTCAGGATCTGCTGGCATTCTTCTGTCTGGAGATATTCCGTCAGGTATTCATCCAGCTTCGTCATATCCGTATAGCCCTTTTCCTGGGCATACTTCTGAAATCCGGTCATGATATCTTTGATCAGCTGCTGCAGTTCTTCTTTTGATACTTCGACAGAACCGCTCGATTCGATGATGTCTTTGATATTATTTTTCAAAATTTCCTGTGCTTTTTCTGTATTCAGATAACCAATAAAGTTCTCACCCAGACCGGAATAATCTGCTTCCGGATGTTCTTTTGCATATTCCTGGTAGCCCTTTAACAATGCAGCAGCAAGGTTGCTCACATCATCACCGGACGCCTGGATCTTAATTCCACTCATCAGATTACCGAGCGACAGATCCGGTGCTTCCGGAAGCGAAATATTGATGGCACTCAGATCCAGCATGCCCGAAAGATCCAGTGTATTCGGATCGACGGAAAATGCATCTGAGAGATCCGCGCTTCCTGCCATTGCATTGGCCATGGCATTTTCATCAAATTTAAATGCATTTTGCAGTTTATCCTCATCGATCTTAAAGAGGGATCCCATATCAAAATCATTATCCGATTCTTTACCAAATTCTTCATTGGTAAAGACATCAATATCTTCATTTTTCATCTGATCTTTTACGATTTTACTGTTTTTCGCTTCCTCGATCACATGATCAGTCAGCTCTGCCGGATAATAGATACCGGTTCGAAGCAGGGCTCCGTTGGCATCCTCCGATGGTTGCACGATACCGACCACTTTCAGGTCTTCCCCGTTTTTCACCAGTTTTTTCATATATTTATTATTATCCGATTTGTCTTTCCAGACCTTGTATTCACTGTCATAGCTGTAATAATCCGAAGCATTGACCAGTTTAAAGGTGGTTCCCAGAATATCCTCATAACAGTATGTGCCGATATTATCCGGAGTATCCACATCTTCATCCTTCATAAACTGTTCGATCATATCGTCAAGTTCCATAGCATCTCTGAGTCCCAGTGTGTACAAGAGAAAATCGCTGATACTTCCGTCCGCAGTCATAACTACCACACATTCGTCATAACTTTCCGGCCAGCGACCTGCTTTTACATCATACTGGTTTTTATACAGATTCTCCTCTCTCGGCATCTCATAAAACACATCTGTGCTCATCATCGAGGACATCATACTATTTGCACTCGACGAAGAACCAAGCCCCAGAGAAGCAAAGGATTTGTCCGGATTAACCTGACGAATCTTATCTCTATCTTTGTCCAGTCGAAAGATCTGCGGTGTTGCGCTGTAACTGTATTCCACGGATTTTGCGTATTTGCTGACTTTCTTTTCATGATCATCCAGATATTTTTTCAGCGATTTCAGGTCATTGGAGTCCATCGTGGAGAACATATTTGTGATCATCTGCACGACATTGACCTGATCGTCGTCTTCTTTCTCCGCGTCTTTATCATCTGTCCCCATGTTCATCGTCATCATGGAAGTCAGGTCAAACCCGGTACTCTGGATCTCCAGTGGATATTCCGATAACGTTTCTTCTTCCACCGACTGGATATAAGCATTGACACCATTTGACAGTGCCAGGATCAGCGCGATACCGATGATACCGATCGATCCGGCAAAGGAAGTCAGAAGGGTTCTGGCCTTTTTGGTCTTTAAGTTATTAAAACTCAGTGCCAGAGCTGTCAGAAATGACATCGAAGATTTTCCCATATTTTTATGTTCCGGCGGGGACAGTGCTGCCTCATCCACCTGATAGGGATTTGTATCCGAACGGATCTTTCCATCCCGCAGATTGACGATTCTTGTGGCATAAAGTTCTGCCAGTTCCGGGTTATGGGTAACCATCACAACCAGACGGTCTTTCGCCACCTCCCGCAGCAGATCCATAACCTGTACACTGGTATTACTGTCCAGTGCTCCGGTCGGCTCATCCGCAAGCAGAATCTCCGGATCATTGACCAATGCTCTGGCGATTGCCACTCGCTGCATCTGTCCGCCCGACAGCTGGCTTGGTCGTTTTTCAATCTGTTCTCCCAGACCTACTTTTTCCAGGGCTTCTTTCGCTCTTCTTCTTCGCTCCGCTTTTCCAACGCCGGAGATGGTCAGCGCCAGCTCAACATTGGCGAGCAGTGTCTGATGCGGAATCAGATTATAACTCTGGAAGACAAATCCGATCGTATGATTTCGGTAGGAATCCCAGTCCCGGTCTTTGTATTTTTTCGTGGAAATCCCGTTGATGATCAGATCCCCGCTGTCGTAACGATCCAGCCCGCCGATAATATTTAATAGTGTGGTCTTTCCTGAACCACTGGGTCCGAGAATCGCAACAAATTCATTATCCCTCAGATTCAGACTGACATCATCCAGGGCTTTCTGAACCAGTTTTCCTGTTTTATATTCTTTTCGAATGTGTTGGATTTGAAGCATGTTCTTCTTTCCTTTCTTTTGCTTCGCTGTTTTCATGATAAACCACCATAAAACATACGGCGCCAACACCAAGATCATCCGGTGTCAACGCCGATTTTCGCAGATGATTATATACTAACATAAATTTTGCGGGGTGAAAATAAAAAGAATCTAAACTTCTGTAAAACATATCTAAAGAACCGGGCAAATACAAGTGCTGACATCTGTCCTGTTCTGTTTTCTACATATTTTTTAAGGATGATAAAGCATGAAAAGACTATTGTTAGCTGTTACTGTTTAATTCGAACTCATGGTAAATTCTACAGTTTCCTGTGCACTGTCCAGTGCCTCATCTACACCCATACCACTCTGTGCTGTGAGAAATCAATACTACTGTCTGTAATATCGTTAAAACCTCATTTCAGTCTTGTCCGTAGCTGCCCCACGTTCTTACTCTTACAATACCAGTACATTATCAGATAATGTCTACGCTGTTAACACCCGGAATCTCTTCCAATTGTTCCACATATGTACTTTTGTATGCAGTAGGTAACCGCAGAGTCAACAGCAGAGCGCATGGTGTTTTCTTCGTTTTCCCCTTTATCACATCCATAGTATCTACCTGTATCTGATTCTCCTGAAGTTTTTCCAAAAATTCAGAAATGCTTCCATTGGTTTCCAGTTCCACATAGACGGATAAATATTTACTGCGCCGAAAAAAATATTTTTCCAGACGTGGAAGCACGTGAAGGGAAATCAGTACACACACCGTAATGATAACTCCACCATCCAGAAACCCGATCCCCACTGCAAGACCAACGCATGCACATGCCCATAAACTTGCCGCAGTTGTCAGTCCCCTCACCTGATGCCCGGACACAATGATGGTTCCTACTCCAAGAAATCCTACCCCGCTGATCACCTGCGATGCCATACGCGAAAGATCCGATTTCCCAGGAAAATATACCTCCATATACTGCGCCGTCAACATAACCAGCGTTGCTCCCAGACATACGATCGTATTCGTCTTTGTTCCTGCTCCACGTTTTTTCAATCCTCTGTCCAGACCGATCACACATCCAAGTATCATGGAAACTACGATTCTAATCAAAACATTGGGAATTGTCCATTCCGCACATGAAAAACCAAACATGCGATTCCTCCTTATAACTTTTTGTTCTCGTATTTCTTTTATTATACTATATCATATTTTTATATGCTTTTTTCAAACATTTCAATATACTTTATTTTTTATTTATTATACTTAATTTTAATACATATTATTTTCAACTTTACTGTTATAAAATAATCGTATCTTTCTTCTGCCAGTAAGCTGATTCTTACAAAATGTCATTTTTTATAGAAAGACAGACCAGGTCGGATATCCGGCTCTAGTCTGTCTTTTCACACTTTTATTCTTTTTCAGAAATGATCTTCTCCATAAAGATCCCCGGAATCAGATAGTCTTTTTCCTCTCCGGTATTTCCATTCAGTTTATCCAACATACGCTCCATCGCACACTGCGCGATCTTCTGCTCGTCCTGGCGGATATGTGTCAGTTTGTACTGCCCGGATCCGATGTGGTTTTCATCCATGCAGCACACTTCTATTCTGCCCTTTAACGCTTTTGCTTCCAGAACAGCCTCTGTCTCCATGGCAACACTGTACTCACCACATACGATACCTTCGAGTTCCTTGCTGTATCTCTCAACATACTCTGCAATCTGTTTTCGATAGATCTCTCCGCGGACTTCCACCGGATT
>RRZT011196677.1_pt1 | contig 11540 bp, 10 predicted proteins | sample 2165551 | NCBI WGS metagenome assembly RRZT01 (sample SAMN10456910, study PRJNA506462) | wastewater metagenome | biome: wastewater; feature: sludge; material: wastewater sludge; isolation source: wastewater sludge with Escherichia coli K12::gfp cells carrying plasmid... | place: USA: Moscow, Idaho... | reverse complement strand
CGGCAGCCTGCACATGACCGTGCAGACCGCCGTGCTGATCGAAACGCTGACGGCCCTTGGGGCGCAGGTCCGCTGGGCCTCGTGCAACATCTTCTCGACCCAGGATCACGCGGCGGCGGCGATTGCGGCGGCCGGCATCCCGGTCTTTGCCATCAAGGGCGAGACGCTGCCCGAATACTGGACCTATACCGACCAGATCTTCCAGTTCGCCGAAGGCCCCGCGAACATGATCCTGGACGATGGCGGCGACGCCACCATGTACATCCTGCTGGGCGCCCGGGTCGAGGCCGGCGAGACCGCGCTGATCGAAACCCCGACCAGCGAAGAGGAAGAGGCGCTTTTCGCCCAGATCAAGAAGCGTCTGGCCGCAAGCCCCGGCTGGTTCACCAAACAGCGCGACGCGATCCGCGGCGTCTCTGAGGAAACCACCACCGGCGTTCACCGCCTTTACGACCTGCACAAGAAAGGGCTGCTGCCCTTCCCGGCGATCAACGTCAATGACAGCGTCACCAAGTCGAAATTCGACAACAAATACGGCTGCAAGGAATCGCTGGTGGACGGCATCCGCCGCGCCACCGACGTGATGATGGCCGGCAAGGTCGCCGTCGTCTGCGGTTACGGCGACGTGGGCAAGGGCTCGGCCGCAAGCCTTCGCGGCGCCGGCGCCCGGGTCAAGGTGACCGAGGTCGATCCGATCTGCGCGCTGCAGGCCGCCATGGACGGGTTCGAGGTCGTCGTGCTGGAGGATGTGGCCGCCAGCGCCGACATCTTCATCACCACCACCGGCAACAAGGACGTGATCCGCATCGAGCATGTGCGCGCGATGAAGGACATGGCCATCGTCGGCAATATCGGCCATTTCGACAATGAAATTCAGGTCGCCGCGCTGAAAAACCACAAATGGACCAATATCAAGGACCAGGTGGACATGATCGAAATGCCCTCGGGCGCGCGGATCATTCTTTTGTCCGAAGGCCGGCTTTTGAACCTTGGCAATGCCACCGGTCACCCCAGCTTTGTGATGTCGGCCAGCTTCACCAATCAGGTGCTGGCGCAGATCGAGCTGTGGACCAAGGGCGACGAATATGCGCCCGGCGTCTATATCCTGCCCAAGGCGCTGGACGAAAAGGTCGCCCGCCTGCATCTGGACAAGATCGGCGTCAAGCTGACCCAGCTTTCGCCCGAACAGGCCTCGTATATCGGGGTCACGCCCGAAGGCCCCTTCAAATCAGACCATTACCGCTACTGATCCACGGTATAGGTTGATATTTATCCCGCTCGCGCTAGGCTTCCCCCGGACATGAACATCCGGGGGACGGATATGAGCAAGAGAGACGACCTGATCGCCAAATATGCCGGCGATATGAAGGACAAGCTGGGCGTATCGCCCGACATGGATCTTTTGACCAAGGTGGTGATCGGCTGCGGCCCCTCGATCTATAACGCCGATGCCGAAACCATCGCCGGTTCCGACAAGGACGAGATCGAGCGCGTCAGGACCAATTATCTGGTGAAAAAGCTGGGCCTCGCCGATGGACCCGAGCTGATGACGGCGATTCAGGACGTGCTGGCGAAATACGGCAGCGGCAACCGCAACAAATATCGCGCCGTGGTCTATTACATGCTGTGCGTGCATTTCGGCAAGCAAAGCGTCTACGCCTGAGACCCGCGACTGCGACATAAGGTCGCAGCACGGCGGGGCGTTCCATGACGCCCCGCCGCGTGCCTGGCAGCGTTCAGCGCAGCAGCGCCTTGATCGCGCGCAGGTGCTCGGCGCTGGCGCCGCAGGCATCGATGGCGATCCGCGCCGCCTCATCCAATAGCGCGTCGGGGGCGACGATCCGGTCGATCAGCCCCCAGGCCAGCGCCTCGTCGGCGGGGATTTTCTGTCCGCCCATCAGGATCATTTTGGCCCGCGCCGGCCCGATCAGCGCCATCATCCGCTCGGGATCGCCCGGCCGGGGCAGAAACCCCAAACGCATAACAGGATAGAAGAATTTCGCCTGCGGCACCGCAAGCCGCACATCGCAAGCCAGCACCATGCCCAGCGAACCGCCCGCCGAGGTGCCGTTCAGCGCCGCGATGGTCAGGCAGGGCATCGAGGCCACGCGCGCCGACAGCCGTTCCCATTCCGGCGACACCGCCAGACCGGCCCGCGCCGCATCCAGATCGGCCCCGGCCGAAAACACCGTCCCGCGCCCGGTCAGCACGACCGCGCGCAGATCGGGCCGGCCGGCGAAATCGTCGAATGCGGCGGTCAGATCGCGCAGCATCGGCTCGGTCAAGGCATTGGCCTTGGCGGGGCGGTCGATCACGATCCGGCCAACCGGTCCTGAAATCTCGGTTAAGATCACATATCCCTCCTTGGACCTGCGGGCTGGCTGTGGCAAAAGCCCCGCAAGTATTTCTTGCGTAAATCGCGATAATCTCGCTGGGAAAGGTAAAGAGATGAACCTGCGACTGACAAGCTCGGCCATTGCGCTGGCCGCGATGACGGCACCGGCCTTTGCGGACGTCACCCCGGAACAGGTATGGCAGTCTTGGGTGGATTACTATCAGGGCGCCGGCTACCAGATCAAGGAAGGCGGCCGCGAAAAGGCCGGCGACACGCTGACCCTGACCGATGTCGTGGCGGCGGGCGGCACGGCCGAAAACCCGGCGAGCTTTGCCTTTGGCACCGTCACGCTCAGCGATACCGGCGATGGCAAGGTGCGCACGGTATTTTCCGACCGCGCGACCGGCAGCATCAAGGGCAGCGAAGCCGATGGCAAATCCTTCGAGATCCCCTTTACCATCGACATGCCGGGCAATTCGACCGTGACCTCGGGCGCGCCCGAGGACATGACGCATGAATTCAACTATCCGACCATCGATATCGCGCTGACCACCATGAAGGTCGGCGACAAGGAAACCCCGCTGCCGATCCGGTTCAGCATCGCGGGCAGCACCGGCACCATGCATTTCGTCGCCGGCGAAACCGCCAAATACGACTATAAGGCGCATGCCGAACGCATGAATGCCAGCGGCGATATCCAGACCGAAGACGGCGGCAACATCAAGTTCGACACCAATATGTCCGGGCTGGAAATGAGCGGCGATCTTGCGCTGCCCAAGGGTGCGAACATGGGCGGCGACATGAATGCCGCCATCAAGTCGGGCACCGCGATGAGCGGCAGCGTCAAATCCGGGGCGATGACCGCGACCTTCGATTTCACGGCCACCGGCGAAGACGGGCAAGCCCAGACCGGCAAGGGCAAATACGATGGCAAGGGCTTCGATCTGACCTTTGCGATGTCGCAGGACGGGCTGACCTATCAGGGCAATTCCGACGCCTTTACCAGCGAAATCAGCGGCGGCCAGTTCCCCTTCCCGATCAAATACGCCGCCGAAAGCGGCAGCTTCGATCTGCAATTCCCGGTGTTGAAATCCGATACCGCGCAGCCCTTCAAGCTGGCCTATTCGCTGGCCGGGCTGACCATGGGCGATGAGATCTGGGCGCTGTTCGATCCCGAAGCCAAGCTGCCGCGCGATCCGGCCTCGCTGGATCTGGACCTGACCGGCACGGCCAAGGTCAATGAGGATCTGCTGGACCCGGCCGTCATGGCCGCCGAGGCCGAGGCGGCCACACCGACCGACGCCGCGCCCGAAGCCAACCCCGAGACCACGCCCGATGCCGGGGACGCAGCCACGGCCGATGCCGAAGCGGCCGCGACCCCCGAACCCTTCGTGCCGGTCGACCTGAACATCAATCAGTTCGCGCTGAGCGCTTTGGGCGCCAAGATCACCGCCAATGGCCAATTGACCGGCCCCGAAGGCGGCGATCTGATCCAGGCCCCGGTGGGCAAGCTGAACGCCACCTTCGAGGGCGTGAACGGCCTGCTGGACACGCTGGGCAGCATGGGTCTGGTCCCCGAGGATCAGCTGATGAGCGTGCGCATGATGCTGACCATGTTCGGCAAACCCGCCGCCGAGGGCGAAGACAAGCTGACCACCGAGCTTGAGTTCAAGGAAGACGGCTCGCTCACCGCCAACGGCCAGCAGCTGCGCTAAGCGCGGGCTGACCCCGATAACGACGGTTCGGGGGCCGGGATCAATGGCCCAGCCCCCAAATCATTCAGGTCCTATATCTGGGCCGCCATTCCGGTACGGCCGTTCCGGTGCCATTTTTCCGGCGCGCCTGTCCTGACCCGCTTTTTCCGGCCCACTTGTTCCGGCCCACTTGTTCCGGCCCCTGTCCCGGTTACGATCTGGCCCTGTCGGACCAGTCCCGGCCCGGCACCGCATCCGAGGTAGACCATGTCCGAATTCCAGCATCTTGAGCGGCTGACCCAGGCGCTTTTGGCCGCGGCGACCCGGGCGGGCGCGGATCAGGCGGATGCCGTCGCGCTGGATGCCAGCGCGGTTTCGGTCGATGTCCGCGCCGGCAGGCTGGAACATGCCGAACGCGCCGATGGCGTCGAGATCGGCCTGCGGGTGATCTGCGCGGGACGGCAGGCCAGCGTTTCGGCCTCGGACCACACGACGCGCACCATCGACGAGATGGCCGCCCGCGCCGTCGCCATGGCACGCGAGGCGCCGGTGGACGACACGCTGGGCCTGGCCGACCCCGACCAGCTGGCCCACGACATCGACATGGCCCGGCTCGAGGTGAACGATCCCGGTTCCGACCCCACGCCGCAGGCATTGCAGGACATGGCCCTTGCGGCCGAGGCGGCGGCGCTGGCCGTCGCCGGCATCTCGACCGTCGAATCCGCAAGCGCCGGCCATTCGCGGCGGCGGATCTGGCTGGCGGGATCGAACGGGTTTTCCGCCGGTTACGGGCGCAGCGGGCACAGCCTTTCGGCCATCGCCATCACTGGCGAGGGGCTTGGCATGGAACGCGACTGGGCCGGCGAAAGCCGCGTATTCGCGGCCGATATGCCCTCGCCCGAGGAAATCGGCCGGCTGGCCGGTGAACGCGCCATCGCCCGGCGCGGCGCGCGCAAGCCGCCCACCGGCGCCTTTCCCATTCTTTACGACGAACGCGTCGCCGGCGCGCTGATCGGCCATCTGGTCGGCGCGGTGAACGGAACCGCCGTGGCGCGCGGCGCCAGCTGGCTGCGCAATGCGCTTGGCGAGGCGGTGCTGCCGCCGGGCTTTGACCTGCGCGAGGATCCGCATCGCCCGCGCTATAGCGCCTCGCGGCTGTTCGACGCCGAGGGGCTGGCGACCGCGCCGCGCCTGATCGTCGCCGATGGCATCTTGCAGGGCTGGACGCTTGATCTGGCCACCGGGCGCAAGCTGGGCATGGCCTCGACCGCAAGCGCGATGCGCAGCGCCGGAAGCCCGCCTTCGCCCGGGGTGACCAACCTGGAACTGACGCCGGGCGCGCGCACGCGCGAGGCGCTGATCCGCGACATGGGGCGCGGACTCGTGGTGACCTCGATGCTGGGGGCCTCGATCAACGCGACGACGGGGGATTATTCGCGCGGCGCGGCCGGCTTCTGGGTCGAGAATGGCGAAATCACCCATGCCGTCAACGAATGCACCATTGCCGGCAATCTGCGCGACATGCTGATGCGCGTCACCGCGGCGAACGATCTGCCCGATTGGCGTGCCATGCGCGTGCCCAGCCTGCTGGTCGAAGGGATGACCGTTGCCGGCGGATGATCTGAGCCTTTTGGAACGGGCCGCCCGCGAGGCCGGCGAGATCGCGCTGCGCTATTGGCGCCGCGATCCGCAGGTCTGGGACAAGGCGGACGGCGCCGGTCCGGTGACCGAGGCCGATCTGGCCGTGAACGCGCATCTGGAACAGATGCTGCGCGCCGCGCGCCCCGATTACGGCTGGCTCAGCGAGGAAAGCCCCGATGACCCGGCCCGGCTTGCGGCGGGGCATTGCTTTGTCATCGACCCGATCGACGGCACCCGCGCCTTTATCGACGGACAGGCCGGCTTTTCGGTTTCGCTGGCCATTGCGCGCGGGCATGAGATTGTCGCGGCCGTGGTGCATCTGCCGGCGCAGGATCTGACCTATACCGCCGCCAAAGATGGGCCCGCGCGGATGAACGGCGCCGTCATCGCGCCTTCGGATCACGGCTACGAGGGCGCGACCGTGCTGTCGGGCAAGCCCGCCTTCGATCCCGTGCATTGGCGCGGCAGCGCACCGCCATTGCAGCGCGCCTTTCGACCGTCGCTGGCCTGGCGGCTGTGTCTGGTGGCCGAGGGGCGGTTCGACGCCACCTTGTCGGTGCGGCCCGCATGGGAATGGGACATCGCCGCCGGCAGCCTGATCGCGGCGCGGGCCGGCTGTCTGGTCACCGATCTGGCGGGTCGGGCGCTGCGCTTCAACACGGCCTCGGCGCTGTCGGACGGGCTGATCGTGGCGCCGCCCGCACTGCATGGCCGGATCATCGCCGCGATGACGCCGCATCCGGCGGGACCGGCGGCCGCAACTTGATGCGCTGCCCCACGGCGGCTAATAAAGGGAAAGGCCGGCCATGCTCCGGCGACATCCCCGCAGCTGACAGGGCCCGCGCATGAACCGTCTTCCCCCCGCGACCCGCGACCGGCTGGCCGACGCCATCACCTTTCACCCCGCCAATGCCGAGGCCCGCCTGCTGCGCGAGGCGCTTGGCCGGTTCGCGACGGGGGTGACGGTGGTCACCACCATGGGATCGCGCGGGCCGGTGGGCATGACGGTCAACAGCTTTACCAGCGTCTCGCTTGAGCCGCCGCTGGTCTTGTGGTGCCCGGCACGCAACTCGACCCGGCACGAGGTATTCACCGGCGCCGAGGCCTGGTCCGTGCATGTGCTGGGCGCCGAACAGCTTGAGACCTGTCTGCGCTTTACCAAGGGCGGCCGCCAGTTCGACGAGCTTGAGCCGGTCATCACCGACGAGGGTGTGCCCGTCCTGCCCGGGGCGGCGGCGCGCTTTGACTGTCTGACCCATGCCGTGCATGACGGCGGCGACCATTCCGTGGTGATCGGCCGCGTGCTGCGGGTGACGGTGGGTGGCCCCAGCGACCACCCGCTGGTCTTTGCCGCCGGACGCTTTGGCCAGTTCAATCCCGACGACGCGGTCTAGGCGCCCGTATCGCGGCGCAGCCAGCGCAGCATGTTCCAGACGATCAGCTTATGCGCCGGCCCCACCACCAGCATATAGGCGCGGCCAAAGCGGTTATGCGTCAGCACCGATGAAACGATCGCAACGCGGGTCCCGGCGGTCGAAATGCAGGTCATCACGTCCAGATGCCGGTCGCGTTCGGTAAGCACCAGAAGATCGGGCGCGGCATGTTCAACCAGAAAGAAATCCAGCCGGTCGCCCGCCGCCGCCTGCGCGACCGGTTCGGTGGTAAAGCCGCCGATCCGCCGCACCCCGAACCGCGCCGACACCGCGTCCCGGATACGAAAAGCCGCGCGCAGAAAGGGTTGCGGGCGGCGGCGCAGCAGGTTCCAGACCTGCAAGGCGGTCATCGGCTCAGACAGGATCGCGACCTGCCGGTCATGAAAATCCAGCCTTTCGGGCGGGGCCAACAGGCATTGGGGCGGCTCGGCGACGGGGTGACCGGATGACATCAGAACCTCGAACGAATATCGCGACGCGCAGGCCATGCCCCCACATCATGCATCAGCGGGCAAAGTGAGGCGGGAATGTCAGCTGCCTTCCAGCGGCGGCAGGGGCTGCGAAAAGATGTCGTTGATGTCCGGCTCCGGGGCCGAACTGGTGCGGATCGACCGACCCGGCCCCGCCAGCTGCGCGATCTGGCGCGCAAGCTGGCCGACGGCCTGTGACTGCGCGCGCGCGATGGCGGCGGGCTTGTCATCGGCCAGCGGCACGGAAATGTCGAAGCTGCGCGCCTGATTGGCGCCGCCCGCGCCACTATCGGCGACGAAATAGCGCCCGCTCAGGCGATAGATGCCATCGGCCCGGGCCAGCGCCTGTTCGACGCGGACCTCGATCTTGCGGCGCGGCGGCTCGGCCAGCGGCCATGGCTCGGCGATCACCGTCGCGCCCGACACGTCCGAAATCGCCCGCGCCAGGCTTTGGGTCACGGCACGTTGCGGGTTGTCGGCCCACAATTCCTTGGTGTTCGAACGCACGGCCCCGTCGGCGGTCTGCCAGCTGACTTCGCCCGCCGCCGCATATTCCGGCAGCGACACATCCTTAAGCTCGGCGGTGCCCAGCCGGTTGGGCACCGATCCCCCCGTCACCGGCGGGTCGATCAGATAGCGGGCGGTCTTTTCGCCGTTAGAACACGCGCCCAACAGGGTCAGCACAGCGACGGAAACAAGGATCAGGCGCATCGTTATCGTCCCAGAATAAAGGCTTGCGGATTGCGTTCGATGGTGCGCGCCAGACTGCCAAAGGCATTCGCGGCGCGGCGCATCTCGCGCATCAGGTTGACGGTTTCGTTGTTGAAATCCGAACGCGCGCCATAGGCCGCCAGCACCGCATCGGCCCGCGCCGCAAGCTGTTCCAGCCGCGCCGAAAGCTGCGGCAGGCTTTTCGCTGCCTGGGACACATCCCCGGCCGCCGTGCTGGCCGAGGCCAGCGCACTGTTCAGGCTGCCGGCGGCATTGCCGTCGCGCAGATCGTTCAAAAGACCCGAGGCCGCCTTGAGCGTGTCGGACAGGTTCCGCGGCAATTGCTCGGCATCCTCGGTGCCCAGCACGGCGCGCAGATCGCGCAGGATGCCCTCGGCCTCGGTGCCGATGGCGGCAAAATCGACCTCGCCGACCTTGGCGACGGTTTCGTCGATATCCTTGACCATTTGGGGCACATCGGCGGCGGCCAGCTTGACCGCCTCGGCGGCGGCCGTGGCCTCGTCGATCATGGCGCGGATCTGGGTCAGGGCGCCGGATTCGCGCAGTTCGGCCGTGGCCGAGCGGATTTCGTCGGTGGCGGCCTGCGCATTCTCAAGCGTGCCGCGCAGCGCGGTGGGAATGGCGCGGGTATCCTCGTTGCTGGCCAGCGCGGTGACGCTGTTCATCATGTCGGTCGCGGATTTCAGCACCTCTTCCAGCGGCAGGTTGCCGACACGCGCCAAAAAGCCCTGCGCATTTCCGGTGAAATCGGAAATGTCGCCCGCAACGGCGGGGATGCGCGGATAGGGCTGGGCCGTGCGGTCCAGCTCGGCCGCGGCGGAATCGGGCAGTTCGACCAGCTCGATCTCAAGCGAGCTGCCGAAAAAGCCGGCGCTGGCCAGCCGCGCGCGAAGACCCCCGGCAACCTGATTGGCGATGAAATCCAGTCCCTGCTCCTGGGTCGCGTCGGCGCCAAGACCAAGCCGCGCGGGCGTGATGGCCAATGTCACCTCTTGCTGGACACGTTCCTTGCCCTGATCATCGGTCGTCACCCGCGCCGCCAGATCGGTGACGCGCCCCACGGTCAGTCCCATGAACTGGACATTGGCGCCGGTTTCCAGCCCGGTCACCGATTCGTCGATCAGCATGGTCAGGCGGACCGCGTTGGATTCCTCGGAAAACAGGTTCGCGCGGGCGGCCTCTTCGTCCGGTTGCAGCTGGAAGACATGGCCATCCTCGACCGGCTGCCCGCCCGAGGTGAAGGTGGCGAATTCGGCCCCGCCCTGAAGCACCGAAGCCAGCGAATTCACATTCAGCGACACCCCCTGCGCGCCCAGCGAAACCGAAAAGCCCGAGGTGTCCCAGAACGCCGAACTGGTGGTCAGACGGCGGTCATGCGGGGCGGCGATAAAGACATCGGCAAGGACCGACTCGTCATCCTCGGACAGGCGCAGGTTCTGCATCTGGCCGACCTGAATGCCGCGAAACGTGACCGGCGCGCCATCCATCATCCCGCGCGACCGGTCGGTCGACAAAACGATCCGGGTGCCCTTTTGGCCCAAACTCGCCGGCGGCTTATCCAAGCCCTGGAAATGGCTCAGCTTTTCGTCGAGCTTGTCGTCCCAATACCCTTCGATAAAGGCGCCGGTCAGCACCGTGTCCAGCCGCGAAATCCCCTGCGCCGAAACCTGCGGCCGCACGATCCAGAACTGGGCATCCCTGTCGATATAAGGGGCCAGATCCTTGTCGACGCGGATATTGACCAGCACCTGTTGCAGATCGTCGGTAAAGCGGACGGATTCGACCTTGCCCACGGTGATCTCGCGGAATTTCAGCGCCGTCTCGCCCGGGGTGATACCGGTTGCATCCTTGAACGAAACCGAAATCAGCGTGCCGCGGCTGGCCAGAATGTTCCAGCCCACGCCCAGCGTCACGATCAGCGCCAGAATCGGCACCAGCCAGATCAGCGACATGCCCGCACGCACCTTTCGGACGGCAGGCTTGCGGGCGGGTTCGGCGGGTTTCAGAGGGGCGTTATCGCGGTCGGGCGGAGTTGTGTCCGTCATTCTTTTTCCTTGCGGCTGCGCAGCGGCAGGCCGCGCCAGATAAGTCTTGGGTCAAAGCTTTGTGCAGAAAGCATGGTAAAGGCAACAGAAAGCGCAAAGGAAACCGCCGCCGGCCCCGGATGGATCGAGGCGACAAAGCCCAGCTGCACCAGCGCCGACAGGATGGCGACCACGAAAACGTCGATCATCGACCAGCGGCCGATGAACTCGACGATTTCATAGACGACCAGCCGGCGATGGGCATCCTTGACCGTCGCCGGGCGCCCGGCGACCAGAGCCAGCCAGGTGATGATGATGAATTTCGAAATCGGCACCACGATCGAGGCGATAAAGACCACCGCCGCGACCCCATAGCTGTCGTAATGGATCAACTCGACCACACCGCCCAGAATGGTGGCTTCGCTATTGCCCATCAGCCCGCCCAGCGTCGAAGTCTTGAGCATCGGGAACATATTGGCGGGAATGTAAAAGATCAGCCCCGCCACCAGCCAGGCCCAGACCGCGTTCAGACAGCGCCGGTCAGGCGGAACCAGCGTGCGGCCACAGCGTCCGCAGACGGTTTCGGCATCGGGCCAGACGCGCCCGCAGCCACGGCAACCGATCAGCCCGGCGCGATGCGCGGTCATCACCGGGCCTTCATGTCCATCGGTCGGGATCATGGCCGGCCCTCGATCATTTCGCGGCCATCCGTGGGCATGCCGCCATCCTCGATGGCGTCCCAGATCGTGGCCGCGCTGGTAAAGGCATTGCTGGCCGCGTTTACCACGATCAGCCCGCAAAACGCCCAGAAGGCCGGACCAAAGCTGATCGTGGCCAGACCGCCCACCTTGACCAGCGCCACCGCCGTCCCGATGACAAAGATCTCGGCCATGGACCAGGGGCGCAGCGCCTCGGACAGGCGAAAGGCGGTAACGGCGTGACGAAATGGCGCACGCCCCTGTGACAGCGGCAGCAAGGTATAGACCAAAAGCATCGAGCGCAGCACCGGCAAACCCACGATCGTCGCCAAAAGCGCCACCGTCAGCGGCAGCAGCGCGCCATCGGAAAATGCCATCGCGACCCCGAAAAGCGAGGTCGCATTGCCAAACCCCATGCGCGAGATTTCCAGAAACGGAAAGAACACCGCCCCCACCATCAGCACCAGCGACGTAAAGGACAGCGCGATGATACGCGTGAACGCCCCGGCCTGG
>RRZT010419305.1_pt1 | contig 11540 bp, 10 predicted proteins | sample 2165551 | NCBI WGS metagenome assembly RRZT01 (sample SAMN10456910, study PRJNA506462) | wastewater metagenome | biome: wastewater; feature: sludge; material: wastewater sludge; isolation source: wastewater sludge with Escherichia coli K12::gfp cells carrying plasmid... | place: USA: Moscow, Idaho... | reverse complement strand
TGAACGGTTTGTATATACAGAGGAAAGAGACCTCTTTGACTATATTTATGATGGAGAGAGTCTTAGAACTCTTGCGGGCAAGAAAAATCAGAAGAAAAGAAACCATCTGAATTATTTTCTCAAAGAATATGAAGGAAGATTTAACTACAGGTTACTTTCTTCGGAAGACTTTGAAGATTGTTATAAACTCATGGAGACATGGGCGGAGACAAAGGAAAAAATTGATGACTTCGATGAGGGAATGGATGATGAATCAGAAGGAATCAGGAAGATATTCGAAAATTATGAGATTCTCAGTGACAAGCTTAAGATAGCAGGAGTTTATATTGATGGAAATCTTGAAGCCTTTACGATTGGAGAGATGCTGAACGAAGAAATGGCGCTTGTCCATATAGAAAAAGCAAATCAGGAAATAAGAGGGCTCTATCAATTTATAAATCAGCAGTTTATTTTAAATGAATTCCCGGATTCAAAATTTGTAAACAGGGAAGAAGATCTGGGGATAGCTGGACTCAGAAAGGCAAAGCTGTCATATCACCCATTGAGATTTGTTGAGAAATACAGTGTAAATGAAATATAAATATAAATCTGCAGCAGTGAGACAATCATTATTCACTGGATGCAGATTTTTTTATTGACATAAGGATAATATATGATATCATAAAGATATACACCCCCCTGGGGGGTAGTGAGGAGGGTGATCTGATGAATGATGCAAAAAAGCAGGCGATGAGCACGCTGAAAATAGCCAGAGGACAGATAGAAGGAACCATAAGAATGATAGAAGAAGATCGTTACTGCGTAGATATATCAAACCAGATTATTGCGGCGCAGTCATTGCTTAAAAAAGCCAACGTTCTGATTCTGAAGCAGCATATGGAGCACTGTGTTGCAGAAGCTTTTGCTGAAGGTGACGGCAAAGACAAGCTTGACGAAGTGATGGCAATACTTTCAAAACTTATAGACAGATAGAAACGGAGGATGTACGGATGAAAAGAGAAATGCTTAAACTTGAGGGAATGCATTGCGCAGCATGTGCAAAATCAATTGAGAAAGCGACAGGAAAACTTGATGGTGTATATAGCTCAAATGTGAATTTTGCTACTGAATATCTCAATATAGACTATGATGAAAACACTCTTGACCGGGAAAAGATAATTTCAACTGTAGCAAAACTTGGGTTTAAAGCTGTATATGAAGAAGTAAGGCATGCAAATGAGGAGCAGTTTTTAAAGAAGAAAGATGAAGAGATTAAGAAATTATGGAGAAAATTTGTCATATCGGCTGTGTTTTCAATACCGCTTCTATATATTTCTATGGGCACTATGTTTGGGCTGGCGGTTCCGAAAATTATATCTCCTGATGTAAATCCGCTGAATTTCGCAGTTATTCAGCTTATTCTGACTCTTCCGGTAATGATATGTGGACGAGATTTTTATGCTGTAGGCTTCAGGTCGCTTATCAAACGAAGTCCCAACATGGATTCGCTTATTGCGATTGGAACATCCGCTGCTTTTCTGTACGGAATCTATGCGGTTGCAATGATATCTTCAGGGGATCATCATTACGTCCACAGCTTATATTTTGAATCTGCTGCGGTGATACTGACACTTATAACTCTTGGAAAATACTTTGAGAATGTCTCAAAGGGAAAAACCTCGGAGGCTATAAAAAAATTAGTTGGGCTTACTCCCAAAACGGCACGGATACTCGTTGATGGCAAAGAAGTTGAAATCGAAGTTAAGGACGTAAGAGAGTCTGATGTTGTTATGGTAAGGCCTGGTGAAAGATTTCCTGTAGATGGAGAAGTTACAGAAGGAAAGACTTCGGTTGATGAATCGATGCTTACCGGCGAAAGTATCCCGGTTGAAAAAAATGTTGGAGATAAGGTTTACGGAGCCAGCATAAATAAGAATGGATTTGTGAGATACAAGGCAACAAGAGTGGGTCAGGACACTGCCATAGCTCAGATAATAAGGCTTGTAGAAGAGGCGCAGGGCTCCAAAGCACCAATTGCGAGACTTGCGGATATAATATCAGGTTATTTCGTCCCTGTAGTTATCGTTCTGGCGCTGTTGTCAGGGCTCGGATGGTATATGGCGGGCGAAGGGGTAAGATTCTCACTTACTATTTTCATATCTGTACTTGTGATAGCCTGTCCGTGCGCTCTTGGACTTGCAACACCTACAGCTATAATGGTAGGCACCGGGAAGGGAGCGGAAAACGGAGTTCTCATAAAAAGTGGTGATGCTCTTGAAACTGCTCATAAAGTAGACACTGTGGTCCTTGATAAGACTGGAACTATAACTCAAGGGAAACCGGTTGTGACCGATATAGCGGTTTTTGGAGATTTTGATGAGAACACCATACTTCAGCTTGCTGCATCTGCAGAACATGGATCTGAACATCCACTTGCTGAAGCCATAATAAAGAAAGCTGAAGAGCTGGGCCTTGAACTGAAAAGTTCTCAGGATTTCGACGCTATATCAGGGTTTGGCATAAAAGCTGTAATTGAAGAAAAATCGGTACTGCTCGGCAATATAAAGCTTATGAGAAATAACGATGTGAAGCTGGAAGGGCTTGAATCGGTTTCGGAGAAACTTGCAATTGAGGGAAAAACTCCAATGTACCTTGCAGTAAATCAGAAAATAGCAGGGGTCATTGCAGTTGCTGACACAGTAAAGCCAAACAGCAGAAGAGCCATAGAAAAGCTTACTAGCATGGGAATAAGCGTTGTAATGATAACCGGAGACAACGAAGGAACAGCAAGAGCTATAGCAAAGGAAGTAGGAATAGAAAGAGTGCTTTCGGATGTGCTTCCCGCAGATAAGGCGAATGAGGTTAAGAAGCTTCAGAAGAGTGGAAGCATTGTTGCGATGGCAGGTGATGGGATAAACGATGCTCCGGCACTTGCTCAGGCCGATGTTGGTATAGCTATAGGCTCTGGAACCGATGTTGCCATGGAATCTGCTGATATAGTGCTCATGAGAAGTGATCTCATGGACGTTGCTACGGCCATACAGCTAAGTCAGAGTACTATAAGGAATATAAAGCAGAATTTATTCTGGGCATTTGGATACAATGTAATAGGAATACCTGTTGCCATGGGAATCCTTCATCTTTTCGGAGGTCCTCTCATGAACCCGATGTTTGCCGGAGCGGCAATGAGTCTGAGTTCGGTATCTGTCGTTTCAAATGCGCTTAGACTGAAAAGGTTCAAACCTTATTAAAAAACATGATAGCGATTTACAATAACCTATTGATTATCGATTGGAAATATGATATACTAAATCAGTATGTATAGTTAAATATTTTCCTGTGAAGAGATAAGTAAATATTAAGATTTCCTTATAGAGAACCAAGGATGGTGGAAGCTTGGTAGGATAGAATTTTGAATAGAAACTCTGAGGATGCTTTAATAAATAAAAAGTACGAGTCATTCACGTTATAGAATATAGAGTGGGTATTAAATACCAAGAAGAGTGGTAACACGGGAAAGTCTCGTCTCTTTATATATTAAAGAGACGAGTTTTTTTATTTATAAAATGTGATAACTTGAGGAGGTAAAAATGGATTTTAAGAATGAAATTGCAATTATTTTAAATAATTATTTAGAAAATCTTGCCATGGAAGATATATTATCATTAATAGAGATTCCGCCAAATGTGGAAATGGGAGACTATGCATTTCCGTGTTTCAGACTGGCCAAAGAATTCAGAAAATCCCCTAATCAGATAGCTTTGGAGCTTGCTGAGAAAATCGAAAAACCGGAGTTCGTGGGTGAAATAAAAAATCTTGGCGGATATGCTAACTTTTTTCTGAACAAAAATGTATGGGTAAGCGATGTAATCGGAAGCTGCATAGCAGAAGGCGAAGAATTCGGAAAGACGGGATTCGGTCAGAACAGAACCACGATAATCGAGTATTCATCTCCAAATATAGCAAAGCCGTTTCATATAGGACATATAAGAACTACGGTTATAGGTCATTCTCTTCACAGGCTGTATAAATTTATGGGATTCAATACGGTTGCCATAAATCATCTTGGAGATTATGGAACGCAGTTTGGAAAGCTCATAGTAGCTTATAAGGCTTGGGGAGACAGAAGCGTCATTGAAAAGGATCCAATAAATGAGCTTTTGAAGCTTTATATAGAGTTTCATGACAAAGCTGAAGAAAATCCAGAAATGGAAGATCAGGCAAGAGAGTGGTTCAAAAAACTGGAAGATAAGGATCCGGAAGCAACTGAGCTTTGGCAGTGGATAAGAGACGTATCACTAAAGGAGTTCAATAAGGTTTATGAAATGCTCGGTATAGAATATGATTCTTTTGCGGGAGAAAGCTTCTATTCTGACAAGATGCCTTCGGTAATAAAGCAGCTTGAGGAAAAAGGGATACTTCAGGACTCGCAGGGAGCGAAGATAGTGGACCTCGAGGAGCATGGAATGCCGCCAGCGCTCATAATGAAAAAGGATGGATCTACACTATATATAACAAGAGATATAGCGGCAGCGCTATATAGAAAAGAAACATACGATTTCTACAAAAACATATATGTGGTTGGAACTCCTCAGGAGCTTCACTTCAGACAATGGAAAAAAATCGTTGAGCTAATGGGCAATGAATGGGCGAAAGACTGCATACACGTTCAATTCGGAACAGTATCACTGGAAGAAGGAACGCTTTCTACGAGAAAAGGAAGGGTAGTTTTCCTTGAAGATGTCCTCAACAGGGCAATTGAAAAGACTAAGGAAATCATAAAGCAGAAAAACCCTGATCTCGAGAACATAGATAATGTCGCGAAGCAGGTAGGTGTTGGGGCTATTGTGTTCCAGGAGCTTTCAAACAGCAGGATAAAGGACTATCAGTTCTCTTGGGAAAGAACTCTCAGCTTTGAGGGCGAAACAGGTCCGTATGTTCAGTATACACATGCGAGATGCTGCTCGATACTGAAAAAATCAGGTTTTGAAGTTACTGGCGATATTGACTACAGTCTGCTCTCAAGTAATGAAGATGTAGTTGAGATAGTAAGAGTGCTTGATTCTTTTGAAAGTGTTCTTCTAAGAGCTCAGGGAAAGAATGAACCTCATCATGTAGCAAGATTCGCTCTTGATCTTTCTCAGGCGTTCAACAAATTCTATCATGACAATCATATACTGAACAGCGAAGAGGATTATAAAAGGGCTTATGTAGCTGTGGTTTCAGCAACAAAAAATGCGCTCAAGAATGCAATGTGGATTCTTGGAATGGAAGCTCCAGAAAAAATGTAGATATGGATAGAAAACGGATTTACCAGAATATCGCAGAATTTGGAAATAAGGATATAGTGTATATGATCACAAGATCATTATTTCCAGTTGAACAAGATCTTGAAGTAAAAGTAGATGCAAGAAGGCTCTCTGACGAGCTGGAGCTCTACAGATACTTTTTGAATAAAGGGAAAGGCAGCATAATGTCGGCGCTAATGCCACTGATATTATCGAACCCAGTCTATGAAAAGGCTGTAAAGAACACATATGATTTGTATGAGCTAATAAGAAAGAAACTGACTCTTAAAAACAGAATTGGAATTAACCTCCTTGTATACCGTATTTTTTCAATTGAAGATCCGGATATTGTATTTTCAAAGATAAATATGACAGGGGGCACCAGGGAAGAGGAAGTGGAATTTCAAAAAGCTAAGATTGATATAATATTAAATAAAATTTCCATTGAGGATGCTATTATTGATTTTATTGAAGAAAAACAGATAGAAATGAACCTGGGACTGCTTCAAAGATTCGATGAAGATATTATTCATGAAGATGACTATTTATTTAAAATGTCACTTTACTTTCAAAAAATATGCCTTTTCCAGATTAAAAAGAAGCCATATATTGATAAAATCAATATGAGCAAACTGTTCAGTTCAGAGTTGGACAATGTATATACGTCTCCGCTTATAGGGGAGTACGTAATCAAGAGTAAGAAGAATGTTGAAGGAATAACGACAATCGCCTTGAGTGCAAAGATGGGAGAACTTGAGCTCTGTTATAGAAATACGGACAGAGAGGTATCCTGAATGAACAAGCGTATAGAATATATTGCAAGGTCATTTGCTCTTGAAAGCGTAAAGCCGGGATGGAAAGAACATATTTTTGATGAGCTTAAAGAAAGCTACTTTTTAGATATGTTGACATATCTTGATGGGCAGTACATGAAAAACACAGTATATCCTCCGAAAGAAAAAGTGTTTGAGATTTTTCGGAGAATAGATATTGACGATGCCAAAGTGATTATACTTGGGCAGGATCCATATCATGGAGAAGGGCAGGCCAATGGCATGTGCTTCAGCGTCTCATCAGAGGTCAAAAATCCTCCGTCACTGGTCAACATTTTTAAGGAACTTGAAAACGAGTATGGAGAATCGAGGACTTTGGGCGATCTCTCTGACTGGGTTGAACAAGGCGTGTTACTTTTGAACAGCATACTGACAGTTGAAAAATCAAAGCCTGGCTCACATAGAAATATGGGTTGGGAGAAATTTACAGATAAGATAATCGGTATTCTCAATATGAGAGAAGAACCTCTGGTATTTGTGCTTTGGGGAAATTATGCAATAGACAAAGCTGCTATTGTAGACCAGAACAGACACTGCGTACTCAAGTCCAGCCATCCGAGTCCTTTCTCATGCTACAGGGGATATTTTGGAAATAATCACTTTAGAATGATAAATGATTATCTTATTGAAAACGGAAAAAGTGAAATTAAATGGATATAGTATATCCGAAAGTTGAAAGGAATAATAAATGAATAATTTGAAATTTGAAGATTTAAACTTGTCACCGGAAATGTTAAAGTCAATTAAGGAAAGTGGATATGAGACACCTACAACTATACAGGCTCAGGCTATACCGCTGGGTCTGGATGGAGGCGATTTCATAGGTCAGTCACAGACTGGTACTGGAAAAACTATGGCTTTTTCGATACCTATCGTTGAAAGGATTGATAAATCAGTATTCAAGCCACAGGCTATAATACTATGTCCTACAAGAGAACTGGCAGTACAGGTGTCAAATGAAATCAACAAAATATGCAAGTTCACTAAAGTAAAGGTAACCGCAGTTTACGGTGGAGAAAGCATAGAAAGACAGATCAAGAGCATAAAGCAGGGAGTACAGATAGTTGTCGGAACTCCGGGAAGAGTACTTGATCATATAAGAAGAAAAACTCTCAAGCTTAGCGAAGTAAAGTTTGCAGTGCTGGATGAAGCGGATGAAATGCTTGATATGGGATTCATAGAGGATATCGAAGAAATACTGAAGCAAACTGATGAAGACAGACAGACCATGCTGTTCTCAGCAACTATGCCTGCGGCGATAGCAAATCTTGCCAGAAAATATCTCAGAAACCCTGAAATTATAAAGGTAGCAAGCAAGCAGGTTACTGTAGACAGGATAGTTCAGAAATATATAAAAGTAAGAAATACTGATAAGGCAGAGGTTCTTTCGAGAATCATACAGCTTGAAGACGCTAGAAAATCTATAGTGTTCTGCAATACTAAGAAGATGGTAGATGAGCTGACATATGACATGCAGTCAAGAGGATACTCAGTAGAGGGACTCCATGGAGACATGAAGCAGCAGAAGAGGGATTATGTAATGGACCGCTTTAAACGTGGGAATATTGATATCCTTATTGCTACAGATGTCGCAGCGAGAGGACTTGATATTAAAAATGTCGACGTTGTATTCAACTATGACCTTCCTCAGGAAGATGAGCAGTATGTTCATAGAATAGGAAGAACCGGAAGAGCAGGAAAAGAAGGAAAATCATATTCATTTGTATACGGAAGGGATATTCAAAAACTCAAAAATATCCAGAAGTACGCAAAATGCGAGATAGAAGAAACAATAATACCAAGATATGCTGAAATCAAAGAGAAGGTTCTCAATAATTATATTGAAGATATAAAGAACCGAAATATTCCTGAAGATATAGATGCATATTACGAAGTAGTCGATAAAATAAAGGAATCCGGCATGGATGTTGAGACTTTCCTTGCGCTTGTACTAAAAGAAAATCTTCAGCTGCAGGATAAGGAAAGCATAAACTTTGGAGAATATGACAAGAGACAGCCTGAAAGAGCGCAGAGAAAATCAAAGTCAGGCAAAGTAGAAAAAGGCATGGTAAGATTCCATATCAATGTTGGAAAAAACAGCAAAGTCAGAGTTGCAGACATCGTAGGAGCGGTAGCTGGAGAATGTGAGATTCAGGGCAAGCACATAGGATCAATTGACCTGTTTGACAATTACAGTTTCTTTGAAATACCTTCAAAATATGAGAAGACGGTATTGAAAAACATGAAGAACGTTAAGATCAAAGGTAAGAAAGTTACAGCTCAGCTAAGTAAATAATAAAAATTAAAAGATATTCAATTTTGAAAAATCAGCGGATTTATTAACATCTGCTGATTTTTTTATAAGTATCTCATATTTACATAATTGTAATATTTTCTTTATATAATTGTAACTATTTAATTATAGAATAGGGTATAATTAGAAGACAGGAGGTAAATATAAATGAACAGTTTATTTTTAGGTATCGGAATAGCGCTTATCTTTGCGGAGTTATTCGTACCAGGAGGCGTCTTGGGTACAGTAGGAGCCATAATGGTCATATGGGCACTAACTCTTATGACTGATACCTTTATTGGCCTTTTGCTTGCAATATTGGTAAGCTTTACAATAATAGGGATAATAATATATATCCTTATAAAGATCATTCCAAAGGAAAGGATGAGAAACACTCTTATCTTGTCATCTTCGCTGAACAAAGATGAAGGTTATATAAGCAGTAAAGACCTTCAGAGCTATACTGGCAAAGTAGGAATAGCGGAAAGTACCCTGCGGCCTACTGGAAAGGCTAAGATTGAAGGAAGGATACTGGATGTGGTTTCAGAAGACAAGCTTATTGAAAAAGGAAAAATGGTAAAAGTCACTTATGTAGACGGTACGAAAGTTCTCGTCAGAGAAATGGAAGGAGAAAAGTAATGGATTTAGGAATTGTAATAAGTATTTTAATCATACTGCTGCTGCTGGTTTCGCTTCTGAGATTTATACCCGTTGGTCTGTGGATCACGGCTATGTTTTCAGGGGTAAAGATATCGATACTGACACTCGTGGGTATGAACATAAGGAGAGTAAGGCCTACTAACATAGTAAATCCTATGATAAAGGCAACAAAAGCAGGGCTTAATCTAACAATAGACAAGCTGGAGGCTCACTTTCTGGCAGGTGGAGATGTCAACATGGTTGTAAATGCGTTGATAGCTGCTCAGAGAGCGAATATAATGCTTGAATTTGAACAGGCTGCGGCGATAGATCTTGCAGGAAGAGACGTACTTGAAGCTGTAAAAGTTTCGGTTAATCCAAAGGTAATTGAAACTCCTATAATTTCGGCAGTGGCAAAAGATGGAATAGAAGTAAAAGTAAAGGCAAAAGTAACCGTGAGGGCAAATATAGAAAGACTGGTCGGTGGAGCTGGAGAGGAAACTATACTTGCCAGAGTTGGAGAAGGCGTAGTTACCACTGTTGGTAGTGCGGTTAAGCATAAAGATGTGCTTGAAAATCCGGATATGATATCGAAGGTCGTGCTGTCTAAAGGACTAGATTCAGGTACCGCATTTGAAATCCTCTCTATAGACATTGCGGACATAGATATCGGAAGAAATATAGGGGCTCAGCTTCAGACTGATCAGGCAGAAGCTGATAAAAAGATCGCTCAGGCGAAGGCTGAAGAGAGAAGAGCGATGGCAATAGCTCAGGAACAGGAAATGAAGGCCCTTGTAGTGGAGATGCAGTCAAAGCTGGTTGAGGCAGAATCAAAAATTCCTCAGGCGATTGCGAATGCTTTTGAAAGCGGCAAGCTGGGTGTAATGGACTACTATAACATGAAAAATATAATGGCGGACACGAAAATGCGTGAAAGCATATCAACGGTTGAAGAAAAGTAGAAGGTGAAGCATGGAAGGGATAATCCTGATAATCATATCTTACATCTTTTCAAACATAGCGAAACAGAAGAAGAATGCAGCTTTTGGAAATACTTCAAAGAAAAAGTCTTCCAGAAAATTTAATCCAGTATCTGGAAAATGGGGGGATATATTCAATTTTCCGGGTGAATATGCTGATGAAGCTCAAGCGGAGACTGTCAATATAAGAGATGAGGCGGCATCAGTTGCTGCGTTTCAGAAGCTGAATCACGAATCGCAAATTCAAAAGAAAACTACAGATGTTTTGGACGTAGAGAAAAAAAATCACTATATATTTGAAGATACGAAAAAAGAGGCTGCATTTTTTAAAGACAGAGACAGCCTCAGAAAAGCGATTATTATGTCAGAAATACTTGGCAAGCCAAAAAGTATTAACAGGTAAACAAAAAAGAGGGATGCATCCCTCTTTTTTGATCTGTTAATTAATCTATACTAAGTTAATTTTATAATTCGCAATTATAAACAGCTATGTAAATTTTAAAACAAATTTTCGAAGCTCAAAACTTTAGGTATATATTAAAAGAATCAGATAATTTGACAATTAGATTCTTGTAACGTTAGAAGCCTGTGGTCCTCTAGCTCCCTGAACGATTTCAAATTCTACAGATTGTCCTTCTTCTAAAGTTTTGAATCCTTCTGTTTGAATTGATGAGAAGTGTACGAAAACATCGTTCTCGCCTTCAACTGAAATAAATCCAAATCCTTTTTCTGCGTTAAACCATTTCACGATACCTTGTTTCATTTTTTTTCCTCCAAAAATGCATTAAAAATTGTAATATAGTAGAATATCTACTGCATTTATGATAACATGTATAGCGTACAATGTCAATGGATTTAGCTTATTTTTCGCGCCTTGAGAAGTGCGCCAGCAAGCTAATTATTTTTTATTCAAATAGTTAAATATTTTCGCACAAATTAAGTATTTGAGATTTATATTTGTTTAATTGAGCAGAAAAAATGGAGGAAAATTGAAAGCTTACAGCAATAAATTTTATATAGAAGTTGCAGTATCAAATAATTTGTTTTCATTTGAAGACAGAAAAGTCAAAAAAATAGTCGTACCCTCAATTGTGGAAGGAATGATTAAAGATTTGTCTCCCGGAGAAGAATATGCGTTTATAGAAATAGATGAAGAGGGAAATGAAGCATGCTGTAAGGGGCTCGGAAATATTATAGTCCAGCATGAAGGCAGCAGGGATATGGTTATTTTCGATAATCACAATCACTCATTTTATTTCGCGTACAAGCACTTTAAGTCAGGCGGCTTAAAATTTGATTTTATACATGTGGATCAGCACAAAGATATGCGGGAGCCGGACATATACTTTGATGAATACAGAAATTCTCTGTTTTCTTCCTTTGAAAAATTCAGACGCGATATGATTAATACCGGTACAAAAGAAGAGCGTGAAATAGAAGCAAACTTCAGAAGTGAAGATAAAGATGATATTGCTGCCTTTTTATATACGAATTCAGTACTGAATGTCGGTAATTTTATAAAACCCCT
>RRZT012099519.1_pt1 | contig 11541 bp, 11 predicted proteins | sample 2165551 | NCBI WGS metagenome assembly RRZT01 (sample SAMN10456910, study PRJNA506462) | wastewater metagenome | biome: wastewater; feature: sludge; material: wastewater sludge; isolation source: wastewater sludge with Escherichia coli K12::gfp cells carrying plasmid... | place: USA: Moscow, Idaho... | reverse complement strand
CTAACTTCTTTCTCCAATCTAGATTTTATATTCTCAATCCTGTCTCCATCGAGTTCATCTACGCCATCTATCGGGTTTTTTATTTGAGGAGAGGAAAAAAGAAAACTCTCTTTTGTAACATCATCCGGAGTGAAGATACTGGTTTTTCTACCAGCCATCCCATATGATAAATGAGGCATCTCCTTCATCATCCATCTATTTTCTAAAACTTGATACCGTATAAATCTATCCGTGTTCAATGAATTCATACGGTTAGTGCTTTCTCTAAAGATACTCATTATTCCGTCTTCTAAAGAGTAACCCGTAACCTTATCTTTCCCTATTATCTTGGATACGTCTCGTTTATAATTTGAGTCATTTATTGCCATCTTAGATAATACACGAGATGTTTCAGGGATAGGGACCGTCAACAGGTCCCTTGCATCTCTCTGAATTATAGCGACGTCATTGTTCGCATTTATTATTTTTTCTATGTCTTTTGGTATTTTGTTCTTAACAGGGTTCATCGTATTCCTCCTTATTATATCATTAATACTGAAATGATTTGATTCACTTCAATATCGCAACATTCGTCTTTATTTAATTTAATGTTGCTTTTCGATATCAACTTGAAGGAAATGTCTCCTGAATCAGAATACACCTCTACGAAGTATTCAGCGTCTTTATCAACCGGTAGAGCTAGAAGTCTATTAGTTAAAGTAACTATGTACTTACCACATTCAAATTTATACGTGTAATCTTTATGATTCATGATGTTCTGTATTTCTTCGAATGAGACTACACGTTTCTCTACTAATGCCATTCTATTCTCTTGAAATTCTTTTCTTGGTGTCATGAATTCAGAAAATGAATGATTTCTATTTATTATGGCTTGAACGTGATCTATAGTATTTGAGTTATCTAGCTTAATATTCTTGAATGTAGTCAAAGCTATCTCAGTCTCACTGTCGTAATCTTCAATAACTAACTTGCACGTATTGACAGGTTTACCATTCATCGTAGTTTTTATGTTTACGAGAGTACCGTAATACCTCACAGAGACATTACCAGTTGTGGATAACGGAACGTAACCATTGAATGATTCCTTCTCGGCTTCTTTATCTATTTTATTGTATTTGTCATTGAATATCTTTTTAATGTACTTCACGTAAGCACTTCCGTCAGGACGCATTCTGGCAAGAACTATTCTATCTGGAGGGGTCTCGTTCCAATCACAACTTATTCCGTAATGCATCTCTAACATCTCTTCCATTGAATGAAGATTAAAGAGCTCACCAATACCAACAATATCTCTATTTATCAACTTCATAGAAATCTTATGAGGATTATTACATATGTCCAACCAGCGTTTAGATGGATTATTCAATGTTTCTGAACTCGGTTCAATGTGTGTTATTTGTCCTATTAAAGATTCTAAACCAATATTATTTGCTGCTATTGCACTCGGATAATGCGCTCTGGCATCCAAGTCTACCACCCTCTTCACGTATTTCGAGTTACGTACTCCACGAATAAGTTCTTTACCTTCTACTCTAAGCTTATTCGGATTAGCTACGAAACCTCCAGTTATTCCTCCTTCGGCACTAACAGCATCATAAAGATTCAACCACAACGGATTTTGAAGTCTCTCGAATGTGGCTCTGTCGTGTTTCAACAGGTACTTATTTATGGCGTTTCTCTGTACTTCTCCGGCATCATACATATCTACGTTGAATACGTTCGTACAATAGTCCATTGAGACGTGTAGTCTGTCGAACTCTGTACACATCATGTTACGTTTGATCAAAGTATTCATCATCCGTGTAGTCTTCATGTCTAGAGGTTTCAGTATCATCGTATCACGTATACAGTACTCCGCTGCAAGCGTGAAGTCTACGTATGGTAAGTTGAATATATTCAATCCTGCACTAGAATAATCAAGTTTACCGAAATTCAATTCTCTTTGAGTTGTTGCTTCCAGAGAATACGAGTTTTCTTTCTTAGCTGTGAATGAGTAGTAGAGTACAGCTGTATCCTGAATCGAAGTTACAGTTGGAGTATCGTAGTACTGAGGTTCGTTACACGGATGAATTTCTCTCTTCTTAGGAGGACGATATGTTCCTTCGAACTTTCTAACATCTTCGCAATACAAGTTAAACCATTCTCCTATAGCAGGATCCGTGAACAAATCCTTAGGATCTCCTCCTAGTCGAGTATACCGCATATAACAACACGAAACGTCGAAGTTCGCGTTGTATATTTGTAAGTAATTTGGTTTCTTAACACGCATCGCTCTATGCCAAGTTTCACGTATAAGATCTTTCTCATTGGTATATCCTATCAAGTGATACGTACAATTCTTAACGAGTTCTATGAAAGTATCTGAAATACTCATACTCATGAATTTTTCATTATGAGTTATTTCTTTTAAGAAATTATCTTTTATTTTTGAGATCCAATTCTTAACGTGAGGGTCCTCGTTGAAGGATACTCCTCTACTCGTGTTCAGGAATGCTTTATTGTCCATGAGAGTTTCACCATCTGAACCAGTCATGACTTCGTATCCTTTGTACTTCGGGTCTATTAAGAAATCAAGGTACATCTCATTACTGTCGTCGTAGTACGTAGTGATCATGTAGATCGCTTGTCCAGCTCTGTCTGAAGGAGACATCGGAACATCCGTTTCAATATCCAGGAAAGCCTGCGTTATATTATCGTAACAATTCTCCTTCACTCCTGCTTCTCTTACTCTTTTTTCTTCGTCCTTCACAAACTTAAGTAAGTACTCGTCTTCTAACGTGAAGTCTGCACCGTAAAGAGCTGGGTGAAGGTACACTAACTCCTTCTTATATTTTTTATTTTTAACATCTTCTCTGAAGTTAGACAACTGCAATTTATCAGCTAATGCGAACTCTCTTCCTCTGTAAGGTACGGATACTTCTGTACAACCCTTCTTAAAAACATATTCACGAATGTACGAAGGTATCTCTTTAGTGATATATGCTGTAACATGCGGGTTATCGACGATTTTCAAGAAAGATTTCTTCTTATCGTTATCGTATACTATACCTATCCAAGCGTTCCTGCTAGGATCATAGTATGATTTATTAAGGTGCAATATTATCACTTCCTTTCTCTTGTATATTACAGTAATGTTACGGATATTTTTAACATTACATTAAGACGATTAATAATGAGATGGAGGTAATTGAAATGTTAACAATCAACACGTTACGTGAGTGGTCTAGTACTCGAGACCAAATAGATAACGAGGCTAGTTATAACTGGTTTCGACACAATATGGGGATGAGTGCTACTGCCGCAATGTATGGAGTAAAATCCAATGACGCGTATTCTGCGAAGGATAATGGTAGAAGTAAAGAATACAATTCGGTTAACCGAGAATACGCACAAATAACAGCAGAGCTAGAGGCTTATAATGCTTCTTTAGAGAATCCAATTCATGACATGGAAAGAAAACTTCGGGATATTGATAGGATAAACCCTAATAACTTCGAAGATTATAACTTATCAATGAATACTTTGGCTGGGTTAAAGAAGTCCAAACTTGATACAATTGTGCAGAAAGCTAACGTGATTAAAAGCAAGAACGAGTTATTGCTAAAAATACGTAAAGCTGATATGGAATCAGGAGACGACGAAGGCGGAGGTAACAAAAATCCGGCTACAGCAATGGCTGGTGTTCTAAAAGCGATGCCTGCTGTGTTCGCTGGTGGAGCTCAGGATCCAGCATTGTATGGGGAAACTGACATGGCAACAGTGCAAGGTAAAATGAATGAATCCAGAAGATTCAACCTTGTTACTGGAAACGTAACTGAAATGAATACTGATGCTGGAACAGAACCTCAAGAATATTCTCTAGATGGATATCAATCAGCTGTATCTAAGTACGGGAAAGACGCGGTAAACGTAGTATATTGCGCTCAACCTAGTACAGGCTTCGGATACATGAAGTACGTTACTCCTGATGGAGAATCCGGTGAAAAACCATTTGCAATATCTTTATTGAACACATCGTATGTGGATTACGTGAATCACACCGTAATGGATTCTACGAAGAACGCATATAAAGTTGAAGAAGTAGATGAAATCCCTGATGACATAAGAGAGAAGTGGATGAAAATATACCCAGACGGCATAAACCGTCTAGGAATTAAAGGATAAAAAGAAAAGGAACCCCTAGGGGTTCCACTACTCTTTGCCTTTCTCGAAGTTCTTCAATTCTTCACCTAGCACTGATGTTTTCAGGAAACAATCGAAGGAATCGATCACTTTGATGTCGTTAGTACTTATCATGTCTTCATCGTTCGCATCCATTAACTCTAAAACCATTCTAATAGTTAGAGCTTCTGGACTCGCAGAATATTGTGTCCAAGCTTTGTCGTTAAAATCAGTAGTATTAAATATATCCATGTTTTTATATAGATACTCGAATACTTTGATTGGAATTAATGCTGGAGTGAACCCAGCCTTAGATATGATTAAGTTATCTCTTTTAACTTTACAAGTTAAATCAGATATTTTGAATTCATATCCTTCATCTGCTTCATCTGATTTCAAAGCTTTTATGATTAATATAACTACACCTGCTGATATTTTGGTTTCTTCATCCAAAACCAATAGCAATGATTCGTCTTCAAATACAGCTTTTATAGATCCGTCATCGGATACGAATTTAATCATAGACGCCATGAACATTACTAGTTTCTCAAACGACTCTATAACTCTATCCACTGATGATTTCTTCACAACGAAGTTTTCTGGATCCATGCTAAAATGTATATTGAAATCTTTTTTACTAAATGGATTAGCAGTTATGAATATATTTGAACTTATGGCAAATAACATTTTTCCGCTACTTGTTCCGTATGTTATAGGTGCACCTGTCTTCGCCTTTATATAATTCAAGACGTCTTTCAAATTTTGTATATCTTCAACATCATATTGAAGAATTTTTCTATTTTTAGTAGGATTGATATCTAAATTTCTCGGAGATGATCTTTTTCTGTCAATAACCAAATCATCATCGTCGTCTTCAAATCTCTTTCTACCATTATCAAATATTTTACCAAAAGCCTTTACAGCTTTTTCAGTGTCTATTTCATTCACTATGTCAGCCACGTCTTCTATCAATTCTACTATTTCTTTTGCGTTATTCAATGCATTCTTAAGTTTTACGTGTACAGTTGTATCCCTGTCTGTGTTACTTTTCAAACTACTTTTAAATATGTTTCTCATTATGTTTTCCCTCCTGTGGTTTTTTTTATTTTATTTATAATATTTATTTACGAGCGCATCGACGTCAACATCTGATTCGTCGTATAAAAATTCTATTAATGGATCGATGAACACATCATCATTATCTTCATCTATCATTTCGATATAAGACACTAGAATACTGTGTATTTCTGATTCAACGTCCGGATCCATGCACACATTATGAATCATCTCTAAGTAATCTCGTATCGTGTCGTAATCTAACATGCTGAGTATCGTGTGAGTTATGGTTTTCAGTATCGTTGGCGACATCAACAACAACAGCATCGCGTCTAACTCATCGTCATCATCTGATTTAAAATGAGTTTCTAAAACAAACGTTATGACATTGCTCACAACAGGAGGTACCATAAAAACCGGCAACGTTTTCTCATAGTATTCATCTGTCAATTCAGCAAGAGTCATTGGAACTAACTTATTATCATCTTCAATTATTCTGTTAAAGAAATCTTTAAGCTCCGAATATAACGAAGATATTCTTTTGTTGTCTTCAATTATTTCTTGAAGTATCGTTATGAGTGCTCTTTTAGGTGTGTATTTTTTAGAATAAGTTTCAAATAATGTATAATACGGATTACTTAGGATTAACATTTTTTAACGCCTCCTCGAACTCGCCATACGTCATTTTCGTGTGTTTACCTTTTTTAATTAAAAAGGTTATTAGCTCCAAAATATCTATTGGATATTGAGTAACCGGTTTATCATACATGTGAACAATATCGTTTATTTCAGCCATGTTTATGATGTCACTATACTCTGATTCAAATTCATCAACATTCACTGAATAATCCACGATGTCATTCATGTGAATTCTTAGAAATTTGTAAACTTTCATAAATATATCTGATGTAGACGTATAAAACGCTGAAGCTTTCATGAACTCGTTTATAACGTATGTCTGCGAGATGTCGGATCTACCTGCTTTCTTCTTAGCCTCTTTGTTCCACGCATGGACTGCATCATCGATGATTTCTAACATCTTCTCATGGCACATGCCATGGTGAATGTATAGTTCGTTCAACTTGTCCCTGGTAGAGGGATCTATTTGTAACATTATTCCGTACTCATCCATTGCATTCATAGTTAATTCTATAACCATGACCGTAATATACTCATCCAAAAACACTAAATGAGATAATGCGAAATCTTCATCTTCGGATTTCATAGATACAGCTTCTCCTTCGTGGAATGAATGAAAAAGCATCTCTGGTAGAACTGTATCGTATGGATTATTTGTTTCTTCGGAAACAGCCATATTTTTTCCTCCTGTTAATATTGACGAGTCCGAGGACTCGTCAAATTGTTAATAATCAAATAGCATCGTATGACGTTGAAGAATTGTTTGAATACGTTTCTTCTTTCTTACCGTCGTATGTTCCAGGGTTTAACCTTTTACATTCAGCTAAGTGTTCCACCATGTACGGTGATGTTATTTTGACTGCATCTTGTAAACTCTCCACAAGCTTAGATAAGTTGACGAAGAAGTTTCTGCCTTTACTTCCAGCATATTGCATTCTTTTACCTAATGCTGAATTGAAACTTATTTCATCGCTTCCTTGTTTAATAGTAGTCTTTAAGTACGATGGTTGAGAATCATCCGTGCCTATAACTGCGTACAACTCATAACTAACTGTAACATCCTCTTTGTTCTTATAAGAGAACGTAACCGCAGCTTTTCCGTTCTGTGCTAACTCCTTAACGAAGTCATCTAATCTAGATACAAAGTTAACGATTGATTCGTATCCTATGTAGAATGCTATGAACTTTTGTTGGTCTCCCGTCCTTTTGCACGACACGTAAAGAGACCTATTAATCAAAGTAAACGACATGAAGAACGATGGATCCGTCTTCTCTTTTCCGTATTTTCTGTAGCTAGGAGCTATGATATCTGTCAGTTCAGTCTTCACTCTACCCTTTTGATCTACCTCTGTAAATAATAACATGATTCCTCCTTCTATTTTCTTGATATTTCAATGTTGCCGAATATATGATATATAATTCGAATACGTTTAAATATTACTCATAAACGAATTCCATAGAAATATCGAATGAGTCATCGTCATCTCTACTTATATTTACTACTTCTGAGATGTACTTAGCATTCGTAGTAGTGTTCATGTATATCTTCTGATTATCTGACGTGAAACCGTTCATTTCTAATAATTCCACGAATTTCACATCTGTATAGTTGCTTTTGATGGAAGTAACTAGATTCGTGAAATAGAATACGTCCCCGTTCTTAAAGTTCACTCCTGAAAGGTAAGCGTTTATGAAAGAAGACAACGTCGACTTCGTCAATGTAGAATCCTCACTCAATCCTACCTTAATTTTAGGAACAAGATGTGTAGTGTTTATACTTCTTCCATCTAATCCAATTTGAACTAGTCTTGAGTAACCATAAGAGTTCACGAAATTTAAACGTACCTTGAATAATCCATCGACTTTGTCTCCGATGGTATCCAATATACTCATTTCGTTCTGGATGAGTTCTTGTACGTTTTCTTGTTCAGCATAGTAATACGTGTACTTCACAACCGGAATCTTGTCTAGGACTACTCCAGAGATAGCATCGTATTTTCCTTTGGGTTTAGAATTCGTGTACTTCTTGCTGACTTGCGTACTCATGTACGATGACGTTTCTTCGAAAAGCATACCATCATCTGGATCATCTACGTCTCTGAAGATGTCGAATACGTTAACTAACTTCTTGTCTTTGAAACTCATGTATTTTGAAGGAGTGGTGTGTGCCGTAGAATCTTTCACATAGATATAGATTCTAGGGTATGCATCATTCAGATTTATCTCAGTTTCTATAACAGAAACATCGTCATTGTTATTTACGTCGTACGTTTTCACCTTGATGTAAGACGAGTACACAGGTGTAGTCATCAACAACGGAGCAACGACTTTGTACGTTTGATTACTAGAATTGTATTCTGAGATTGTACCTTTAATGTAGCATAAGTGTGATCCATTAGAGTTTATTAGTGAAACGTACACTGAAACGTGGTCAGGATCGTTTATTATTGCGTTTATTAGGTCTTCTGAATCCGTAGTCATTTCGAACTCAAAGTTATAGTACTCTTTATCATCATTAGCGTCTACATTGAACGCGTACGTGAGATTCTCAGCAACGAATACTTCTGAAGAAGAATCCACGTAAGTAAACAATAATTCACGTTTTCTATTCATCAACTTAGAAAACGTAGACACTACGTTGTACTGTCTGTCGTAACACAACTGGAAAGGCAACGCGTACGCAATGCTTCCGTCCATATCTTTATATTTTGATTCAGTCTTAAACATTTCTTCTGGTATAACTCTAACGTATTCGGTATCTATCTCATCTCTAACCGCGATGAATTTCTGATCTACTCTAGGAACGATATATCTTCCGTTTCCATAAGTTTCACAGTAAGTGTCATTCAAAAGAAGATCTACCGAATTCGTTGGTACAATCTTAGAAATGCTACCTATACGAAAAACCACGTTGTAGATTCTGTCGTAGAAGTTGTCAACGTACTTATACGTGTTGTACATCGTATCAGGATTCCCATTTTCTTCTAAGAATGCGTCCACGTCTGGTGCAGATATCAACGCATTCAGAGTACGTCGTTGCGTAGTTATGAGACTACGAAGTTCTTCTAGAGTAGGAGCCGGCTTACCAGTAATTGTTCCTGAAGTTGGTGAAAAATCAACTTCAAAATTAGCTTCGTCATTCATCGTAACTGTTAAGTTTGAACCAGCATACGTTGAAAAAGATATCAACGGTGTAGCATAAATTGTAAATTTAAAACGTCCACCTGGTGTAGGTTCGAAGTTTCCACCCGTGTACTTATTCATGAACACTACTGTATCCTTCTTAATTAAATAAAAGAGAGTCTCCCCGCTTATGTTCTTGTTGAAGAACATCGCAGTATTCAGTACTCTGTAGTCATCCGTAGACGAATCTTTGTATTGAACGTGGATGTGTTCGATGTTGTTAACGTATGATACGGTGAAGATTGAACCCGAAGATGCATCAGTGTATCCTACTTCCGTAGAATACATCAAGGTGTCTCGAAGTTTAACGCTCAACACTAAACACTCTCTTCCACCGTGAAGATACTTTCTGACCGAGATCACAGAATTTTTTATGTCTGAAACAGGGTTGCTCTCACTCATATCATATTGAGCGTAGTATCTGATGACACCATTAACTTTGTATTGATATATGTTTATGTCGTAATCAAGATAGAACTTGTATGATTCCACCTTGAATACTGTGGATTTTCCTATCGTATGTTTACGTTTATCATTGCTTGTATCAACTATCGCGGCTGAACTCAAGTCATCTAAGTAAACAAAGATGTTTACCGGAAGACGACTAGAAGTCGCCTTATCCGGTTCAATAGAATTATCTGTCGCGTGTTGGTACATTTTTAATAGAGAATTCGCGGTAGAGACAAACTGATTCTGTTTGGCTTGGAGAGCTGCGACAGCATTCCTATCCATGGCAGTCATCATCGCTCTAGCTATGAATCCCGGTGTAGAGAGTGCAGTAAGATCTTCGTCAGTTATACCGACTTCATTTGCTACATCCGCTAACCAACCATAATCCATGTTACTCATGTACATTCACCCCTTATTTTTGTCTAAATTCTACGACAGCTTGAACAATAGCTTCAGCCATCTCTTTTTGTTTATCGACAGCTTTCTTGTAATCATTCTCGTTTGAAACAAAGAATAGTTCTGCGAGGATGCAAGGAGCTTTAGTTCCAGCTACTAATCTACCACCTCTATCATCTCTAGTTATGCTTTTTAATCCTCTGTCTTTTAAACCTAGCACGCCAACTAACTTAGATTGTACTAACTTAGCTAATTTTTCTCCAGTGATGCTACCTTTAGCGTGTAATGTTTCCGTACCAGTCGATGAAGCCGTAGCTGAAGCATTCAAATGACATGAGATAGCAATGTCGCCAGCAACGTATACCTTGTTTACTAGTTTATCTATTGAATACCAATTCGGGGATTGTTGAACGAATACTGTTTCTATCCCTTTAGCTTTAAAAGCAGCTCCGAGATATTTATCAAAAAAATTCTTAATAAAATCTCTTTCTTTCACGTTTATTTTCTCATTAACTGCACCAGGATCATTAGGGTTTGTTCCACCATGCGCATACACTAAAATTACTTTACTCATTTTATTCCTCCTAATTTAAATTATTATTAATCTATATAATAATGTTAATTCGATTTACAAAGACAAAAAAGAAAGATGCCTGTGGTTCATCTTTCTTCTAGAAAGAATAGAATCCGTGTAGAACTTCAACTATTCTACTATCCTTTTCTATTCTCTCTTTTTCTTCTTTTTCATCTTCTGATCTAGATACTATACTATGCCAATCCCTTTTTATTAACACTTCGTCCGATACTAATTCAAATATTTTCATTTCTTCCTCCTAAAATAATACTAAACATAAATCTGTGATAACCATGACCAACATGCCAAACAATACGAATGATTCAAACTCACCTTTTAAGCTCATCTTCATCACCTCCTATATTTTAAAAATCCCCTTTTCGGAAATCTTTAATTACTGCCAATACTATAGTCGGTATCACAATGAACCCAACCATGTACTTTGCAGTGGTGTCTGCTTCGACACCATTACATATTTTATTTAATGCGATGATAACGTTAAACATTATCACCGCTAATATCATTTTTATTCTCATTTTTAATTCCTCCTTGTTTTTAGATTGAGTTTTTACTTCTGAAGTAATCTTGAATCGATGATTCTTTTCTTACTTCTCTCTTTTCTTCCAAGTTATTTATAACTTGGTTTAATCTTTCGATGTCATGGTCTAATCTTGACATCATTCCAGAAATTTCTTTACCTAGTAAATTTAGGCTGTTTAATTGATCCATTATCTCGTTTATCTCATTTAATGTTTTCATTTCATTTCCTCCTAATTTTAATGGATCGTTTATAGTCTTCCATGCGACTATTTTAATTTCTAATACCAGACTCAATAGTAATATTAAATCCAGCATTCGAGATTAAATGTGGTTAGCAGGTTTAGAAGTCTGCTAACAAGTACCACCTAACTATGTCATCCACATAGGCATCGAAATGCCTAGTCATTTTGTGATCTTCCTCAGACCACACCGTTAATGTGGCACGTGTGTCTCCGTTTCCGCTATACCAATCGTATGCGGCTTTGACGTCGATGTCGATGTTGTAAAGTGTTACTTCATTCTCTTTTATATTTGGTAGACCT
>RRZT010827940.1_pt1 | contig 11541 bp, 11 predicted proteins | sample 2165551 | NCBI WGS metagenome assembly RRZT01 (sample SAMN10456910, study PRJNA506462) | wastewater metagenome | biome: wastewater; feature: sludge; material: wastewater sludge; isolation source: wastewater sludge with Escherichia coli K12::gfp cells carrying plasmid... | place: USA: Moscow, Idaho... | reverse complement strand
CATGGATCTGATCCAGCTGATCGACGAACCCAAAGCGGTGGCTGAAGCGATTTTCAAACACTATGAGCGCTCTTCCTTCCTGACTCCCCCGGGCGGGCGCGACCCGCTTCTCAACCTGTAATAGAATCGCCCGTCTTGCCAAGGAAAAATCATGCGCCGCCTCCTCTCGCTCGCCTGCCTCATCGCTCTCCCCGTCTGGGCCCAGCCGGGTGACGCCCAGCCTTTGCCTGCCGTACCGCCGCCACCGCCGGAGATGGAGCCTTTCGACGCTGCCCTGGAACCCCAGGTGACCATCGTCAGGAACGAAAAGGAAACCCGGGAGGAATACCGGATCAGCGGCCGGCTTTACATGGTCAAGGTCACGCCGGCAGTGGGCAAGCCCTACTATCTGGTAGACCGCCAGGGTAACGGCGTGATGATCGAAAGCGAGATCAACCCGCACCCGGTCAGCCCGCCCATGTGGATCATCCACAGCTGGTAACTGCTGCCCATGCGCGAACAAGATCCCCGCGACGGTGAATCCGGGCCCAGCTTCCCCGTGCCGCCCACCCCGTTCAAGGGCGTCAGCCAGTCGGTCGATGCCGGTGCCTGTTTCGAGTGGCTGACCCAGGGCTGGACCATGTTCATTGCCCATCCTGGAATCTGGCTGGGCAGCAGCGTCCTGCTCCTGGTCTGCATCACGGCCATTTCCCTGCCGCCGCTGTTCGGGCAGATCGCCTTGCACCTGCTGCTGCCGGTATTCGGTGCCGGCATGCTGCAGATCTCGCGCAGCATTGCCGAAGGCAAGGAACCCCAGATCGCCGAACTGTTCGCCGGTTTTCGCCATCAGGCGGGACAGCTGGTGATGGTCGGCGTGTTTTTTGCCTGCGGCGTCTTCGGCATCGCCCTGCTGGCCATGTTGCTGGCCAGCAGCGGCCTGATTGGCGGCGGCATGGTCGGCAGTGTCGCCGGCCTGAGCATTGCCCTGGGCAGCATGCTGCTCACCGGCCTGCTGGTCATCATCCTGTCCACACCAGTCATCATGGCCACCTGGTTTGCACCGGCGCTGGTGTACTTTCATGGCATGACCGCAACCGACGCCATGAAAGCCAGCTTCGCTGCCGGCGCCAAGAACTGGCTGGTAATGATCATTTTCGGCATCCTGCTTTCGATTGCCGCCTTTTTTGCCCTGCTGCCGGTCGGCATCGGCATGCTCTTGCTGCTGCCGATCGCCTCGGCAGCGGTTTACGCGTCTTATCGCGACATTTTTCCCGGAGCCTGAATCTTGCGTGCGCAAAATCTGCCTGCCGCCTCCGGCTGGCAATGGTTAAGCCATGGGTTCGCCATCTACCGGCGCAACCCCCTGCTGTTCGCCCTGCAGGTGATGAGCTACTGGTTCATCATCCTGCTCATCAACATCGTGCCGCTCCTCGGCACCCTCATCGCCGCGCTGATCAACCCGGCGCTGCTGGTGGGCCTGATGCTGTCGGCACGCCAGCTGGAACAGGACAAGTCCGTCTCCGTGCGCACCTTGTTCGAGGCTTTTCGCGGTGACTACAAACCACTGCTCTGGCTGGGCGGCCTCTACCTGCTCGCTTCGCTTGCCGCCCTGAGCCTGTCGGTACTGGCTGACGGCGGTGAGTTCCTGCGTTTTCTGACCAGTGACAAGACGGAAGGCAGTGCCGCCGCAGAAGGCGCGATGTGGCTGCCGATCACTTTTGTCGCCTGCGGCATGCTGCCCGTATTCATGGCCTGGTGGTTTGCGCCGGTACTGGTTGCCTGGCACCAGCAGACCGTCGGCAAGGCGCTCTTTTTCAGTTTCATGGCCTGCGCCATCAACTGGCGACCGTTCCTGGTCTACAGCCTGGCCTTGATCGTGGTTGCCGGCATCCTGCCCGGCCTGGCCCTGGGCGTGCTTGGCGTGCTCCTGCCGGCGTCCCTGGCGCCGCTGCTCGGCACCGCGACCCTGTTTGCCGCCGCCGGGGTGCTGGCACCAACGATTTTTGCCAGCTTTTACGTCGCCTACCGCGACATTTTCGGAATTTCCGAAGTTGTCTGAGCCGCGCCAGGCCATCGGCCTCTACGGCGGCACCTTCAACCCGGTACACCACGCGCACCTGCGCCTGGCAGAAGAAGCCTGCGACGCCCTGAATCTGCAGGAGGTCCGCTGGATTCCGGCCGGCCAGCCACCGCACCGGGAGGCGCCGCAGGTCAGCGCAGAACAGCGGCTGACCATGGTGCGCCTGGCCACTGCCGGCAACCCCCGCTTCAGTGTCGATGCCGCCGAAGTCGAGGCACAAACGTACAGCTACACGATCCTCACCCTGGAACGCCTGCGCCAGCACTACGGACCAGCGCAACCCCTGGTGCTGCTGCTCGGCGCCGACGCCGCTGCCGGCCTGGCCAGCTGGCACCGCTGGCAGGAAATTTTTCTGCACGCACACGTGGCAATTGCCGAACGCCCGGGCGTGACACTAGCCGCTTCCCAGTTACCGTCAGCACTCACTGCTGAATTTACACAACGCGCCGCCCACGGCGATGCCTTGCACCACAGCCCTGGCGGTTGCGTCGTGCATTTCCCGCTGACCGCGCTCGCCATTTCCGCGACCCGCATCCGCCAGTTGCTGGCGACGGGTCAGTCCGCACGCTATTTGCTGCCGGACAGCGTTGTCGACTATATTCGCGCGCACTCCCTTTACCACACTGCTTAACCAACGAAAACCTGCCTAATGGACATCACCACCCTGCAAAAAATCGTCGTTGACGCCCTGGAAGACATCAAGGGTAAGCAAATTGAAGTCATCGATACGCACAAACTCACCCCGCTGTTCGAGCGCATGGTGATCGCCACCGGCGACTCCAACCGTCAGGTCAAGGCACTGGCGCACAACGTCCAGGTCAAGGTCAAGGAAGCCGGCGGCGAGGTCATTTCGGCGGAAGGCGAAGACACCGGCGAATGGGTACTGGTCGATCTGGGCGACATGATCGTGCACGTCATGCAGCCCAGCACCCGTGCCTATTACAACCTGGAAGAGCTGTGGCAGACCACGCCGGGGCAGCCGCGCAAGCCTGCCGCAGTACCTGGTGAATAGGACCGGGACACTTCAACTGTCGGGAACCTGACGGGAGCCTGCGCAATGAAACTTGCCATCGTCGCTGTCGGCCACCGCCAGCCCGACTGGATCAGCGCCGGCTGCAGCGAGTATTTGAAACGGCTGCCGCCGGAAATGGCGGCCCGTATCATCGAGATCAAACCGGAGCCCCGTGGCAGCAAAAGCCGGGAGCAATTGCTCGCCGCCGAACGCAGCCGCATCGACGCGGCACTGCCCGCCAGTGTCCGTCTGATCGTACTCGATGAAAAAGGCGACGACCTTACCACCCTCAAGCTGGCGGGCCGCCTTGAGCAGTGGCAGGCCGATGGCCGCGATGCCGCCCTGCTGATTGGCGGCGCCGACGGTCTGGACCCGGCACTGAAGGCGCGCGCCGCCGAAAAAATCCGCCTCTCCAGTCTGACCCTGCCCCACGGTCTGGCTCGCCTGCTGCTGTGCGAGCAGCTGTACCGGGCAGTCAGCGTACTGAAAAACCACCCTTATCACCGGGAAGGATGATGCGTCTTTACCTCGCCTCACGCAGCCCGCGTCGCCGCGAACTGTTGCACCAGATCGGCATTGAATTCGACACCCTGATTTCGCCCTTCGAAGTCGATGAAACGCCCCTGGCTGGCGAAGCACCGGCCACCTATGTGGAACGGGTCACGCGCGCCAAGGCGGCCCAGGGACTGGCCTTGATCTGCGAACGCCACCTCATCGCCCACCCGGTACTGTCTGCCGATACCACGCTGGAAGTCGACGGCGAAATCATCGGCAAACCGGATTCACCCAGCCACGCCGAAAGCATCCTGCACCGCCTGTCCGGTCGCACGCACCGGGTCATCACCGGCGTTGCCGTCGCCAACCGGCTGCGCTGCGATTATGTTTCTTCGGTCAGCGAAGTCCGCTTCCGGCCCCTGGCGCAGGACGAAATCCGCCACTACATTCTCTCCGGCGAACCGATGGACAAGGCCGGTGCCTATGGCATCCAGGGCCGCGCCGGCCTGTTCGTAGCCCATATCGCCGGTAGCTACAGCGGCATCATGGGCCTGCCGCTGTGCGAAACCGGCGAATTACTGAAGACTTTCGGCTTCAGTTTCTGAGGATCAGCGGTTCTTGAATGCCGGCTTGCGCTTTTCGGCGAAGGCGGCCATCCCTTCCTTCTGGTCTTCCAAGGCAAAGGAAGCATGGAACACGCGGCGCTCGAACAACAATCCCTCGTTGAGCGAGGACTCAAAAGCGCGGTTGATCGACTCCTTGATCATCATGATCACCGGCAGCGAATAACCGGCAATCGCCTGCGCCGCCTTGAGGGTTTCGTCGAGCAGCTGATCGGCGGGGATGACACGGGCCACCAGGCCGGATTTCTCGGCTTCGGCAGCATCCATGAAACGCCCGGTCAGGCACAGGTCCATCGCCTTGGCCTTGCCCACGGCGCGCGGCAAGCGCTGCGTGCCGCCGGCGCCGGGCAGGGTGCCCAGCTTGATTTCCGGCTGGCCGAACTTGGCGCTATCGGCAGCGTAGATCATGTCGCACATCATCGCCATTTCACAACCGCCGCCCAGAGCAAAACCGGCCACCGCAGCGATCACCGGCTTGCGCGCGGTCTTGATGCGCTCCCAGTTGCGGGTGATGAAGTCGGTCTTGTAGGCATGCATGTAGTCGAAGTCCTTCATGAAGCCGATGTCGGCGCCGGCAGCGAAGGCTTTTTCATTGCCGGTAAGGACGATACAGCCAATGTTCTCGTCGGCTTCAAAGGCATCGATGGCGGCGGCGATGCCATCGACGACATCGTTGTTCAGGGCATTCATCGCTTCCGGCCGGTTGATGCGGATCAGGCCCACCTTGCCGTGGACTTCGCTGAGGACGATCTGGCTCATTGTTCTGTTTCTCCTGGTATATGCCGCTCCACCGCAGGCGGGCGGCCTTTTGCATGGTTGGTGCCGGCACGACAGTGCGCCCCCGGCGGCGACATCTTAGCAACCTCGCCCACCGGTGCGCAAAACTGTCAGGCCCTCAACGCACCATTCAACGGATGAAGCGGAAATAGGCAATCAAATCACGCAGGCATTCGGTCGCCTGCTGGATCTGTTTGCTGCGCACCGTGACTTCCTGGATGGTGTTCGAGGTCTGGTCGATACCGCTGACGATATCCTCCATGCGCAGCGCGATTTCGTTGCCCGCCGTCGCCTGCTGGCGGGTACTGGTGGCGATGTGATCGGCCAGGTGATGAATCTTCTCCCCCTGATCGGTCACCGCATGCAGTCCGTTGCGGGCGGTTTCCGCCGTGCTATTGACGGTTTCCACCTGCGTACCCGCCACCGTCATGGTCGCCAATGCGCTCTGGGTGCTGCTCTGGATCCGCTGGATACTGGTCGCAATTTCACCTGTCTGCTTGCTCGAGTTCTCCGCCAGCTTGCGCACCTCATCGGCCACCACGGCAAAACCCCGCCCGGATTCGCCGGCCCGCGCCGCCTCGATGGCCGCATTCAGGGCGAGCAGATTGGTCTGGTCGGCAATCTCGCGAATGACCTGACTGACCCGTTCAATCGCCGAAATCGAATGAAACAGCTCGTCCATCGTCTGACCGGCATCCTGCACCGTATGCACCACATGATTCGAGGCTTCCTGGCTTTGCTGCATGCGCTGTGTCGCATCGGCGAGCAGTCCGTGCGAAATCTGTACCGCCTGCGATGCCTGCTGTGCATCTTCGGCAATCTGATCAACCGACGCCACCATCTCCTCGACCGAGGCGGCGATGCTGTTGGCGGCATCCGACTGGGCGACCGTCGCCCGCCGGGTTTCATCGATTTCCTTGGACAAGGAGCGGATGTGGCTGTCGACTGCCGTGCTCTGTTCAAAAATCTCTGCCATCATGGCCCGCAGGTGGGTCTGCATGGTCACCAGGGCGTCGTTCAGCTTGCCCAGCTCATCCACCCGATGCAGGGGGATTTCATCGGTCAGGTCTCCCTGCGCGATATTCTGCAGGCGGCCGGTGATGCGGCCGATGATCAACATCATCCCCCGTTGCAGGAGGAGCAGCCCGAACCCAGCGCTGATGCCGGCCACGCTGAACAGCGTCACCAGCTGGTTGATCACGCCTTCCTCCATCCCCAGGCCGGGGCCCAGCCCCTGCACGGCAACGCTCAGCAACTGGACGAGAATCATGCCGACGACCAGGGCGCTCATCTTGGCGCGCAAGGGAATCCGCGCCCAGCGTGAGGTTTGCGGGATCGTCGCGCTGCCATCGTTCAGCTTGCGGTACAGCGCCTCGGCTTCGGCGATCTGGGTCCGGCTCGGTTTGGTGCGTACCGACATGTAACCGATCTTCTTGCCGTCTTTCAGCACCGGTACGATCAGCGCATCGACCCAGTAAAAATCACCGTTCTTGCAGCGATTCTTGACCCGACCGCGCCATGGCCGGTCAGCCTTCAGCGTTGCCCAGGCCCAGTCGAACGCCGCTGGCGGCATATCCGGGTGGCGGACGATGTTGTGATTCTTCCCCAGCAGTTCCTCGCGGGAAAAACCGCTGACTTCGACAAAAGTATCATCCGCGTAGGTGATGATGCCTTTGAGATCGGTCCGGGAAACGATGTACTTTCCTGCGGGGAATTCCCGCTCAACGCTCGTAACTGGGGTATTGACCTTCATGACCGGCTTTCTGTTGTCGGTTTACGATATTTTTGGCAGTTGCAGCTCGTAATGTAAAGAAGCGTATTCAAAACGCAAGATTTATGTCAGTTCTTTACAACGTCAGCCCCCCTTTTTATGCATTTCATCCACGCGCAGCCACCGGCACAGGCTGGCATAGAGCAGTTCAACATCGAGCGGCTTGGTCAGCACCTCGACCATGCCGGCCGCGAGACAGGCATGCTGATCTTCGACAAATGCGTTGGCCGTGGTGGCAATGATCGGCACCTGCGCATAGCCAGGCAGGGCGAGAATGCGCCGAGTCGCCGTGAGGCCATCCATGACCGGCATCTGCATATCCATCAGGATCAGGTCGTAATGCTGGCGGCTGGCCGCCGCCAGCGCCTCGGCGCCATTTTCCGCCGTATCCACGACCAGCCCGACATCATCGAGCAGACTGCAGACAATTTCCCGGTTGATCGGCTCATCCTCGGCCAGGAGAACGCGCCGCCCCGCCGTCAGGGTACGCAAGCGGGCTTCCTGCTGCGCGGCAGCGGGTGCAGTGACTGCGGTCTGGTGCGCAATAGTCAGCCAGCAGGTGAACCAGAACAGGCTACCTGCTCCAAGTTGGCTGCTGGCACCGCTATCACCACCCATGGCCAGGGCGATGTGGCGGACGATGGCCAAGCCCAGACCAGTGCCGCCAAAACGGCGCGTGGTCGAATTGTCGGCCTGCTCGAAGGGCAGGAATAGCCGGGCCAGGTTTTCTGGTGCGATGCCGGGCCCGGTATCGCGCACGGTAAACCGCAGCTGACAGCGCTCCGCCTCCTGTGCCAGCACTTCCACCTGCAACGCCACCTCGCCGCTCTGTGTGAACTTGACCGCATTGCTCAGATAATTGAGCAAGGCCTGCTGCAACCGGGTTGCATCTCCCTGCAGCGGCGGCAGGCCGGCAGGCAGATCAAGCGTGAAACGCAATCCTTTCTCGTCCATCTTCTCCTGCAGCATGGAGGTCAGATTCGCCACGATCAGCGGCAGGTGCACGGGCGCCGAGTCGAGCACCAGCTTGCCCGACTCGATCTTCGAAATATCCAGCACGTCGTTGATGGTCTGCAGAAGGTGGGAACTGGCCTTGTCCAGCTTGCGCAAGCGCTCGCGCTGCAGCGGGTCAAGCGATCCCCGGCTGATGAGATGCGACATGCCGAGAATGGCATTGAGCGGCGTCCGGATTTCGTGGCTCATGTTGGCCAGGAAACTGCTCTTCGCCCGGTTGGCTGCTTCGGCGGCATCCTTGGCCCGGCTCAGTTCCCGGGTCCGGGTAGCGACCAGTTCTTCCAGGTGCTGGTGGAATTCATGCAGGTGCTGTTCGCGCGCCTGAATGCTTTCTGCCATGTTGCCAAAGGTCCGGGCCAGACGTGCAATTTCGTCATTGCCGGAGGAGGCGTCTGGCTGCAGCTGATAATCGCCGCGCGCCATCTGCTCGGCCTCCTGCTCCAGCCGGGCCAGCCGGCGGATGACCAGACGATCGAGCAGGAAGCCCACGCACAGGAGTAATGTCAGATAGCTGCCCAGCTTCAACCAGACCTGCTTGCCCCATACCTGCCAGAACTGGGCTTCGAAACCGGCAGCCGGGATGCGGATACTGATGACCCCGCGCAAATCTCCCAGCACGTAGCCAAACGCCGGATCATCGGGCGGCAGCAGGTTGGCCGGCGCATCTTCCGGCTTGCCATGACACTTCAGGCAATACGGCTCGACCCACAACGGCGAGGTGTACAGCAGGAATTTCTCCCCCTTCGCGTCGGTGATCGTTTCGCTGCGCTCGGCGGCCCGCGGGTTGGCACGGAACCAGTCCATCGCGGCCTGCTCCGCAGGATCGGCGCGGTTGTCTGGGTTGCGCGGGCGATCAGACACGTTGTTGAAACGGATGCCACTGCGTGACAGCTCGGCAAAGCGGCTCCCTATGCGCGACAAGACATGCGCGGGCAGAAAGCTGATCGTGTCGTGGTTGATGGCGAGACCGCTGTTGAGAAACTGATGGTGATAGACCCAGCGGGTTGCCAGCAGGATCTGATAGATGGCACGCGCATTGTCTTCCGCCTGCCGGCGCATTTCATGGCGCAACTGCTGGTGACTGAACCAGAGGTCGACGGCAAAGATCAGGGCCAGAATTTGGCCCAGCACAAGCCAGACTTTCAGCTTCAAAGCCATGCCACCCCCGCTTCCCATGGTGCGCCACCCTGCGCCGGGACCGCCGCTGCGATTCCGAGGCAAATCAGGTGGAGGACACATCCTATGCCTTTGTGCCCGGCAAAGAATTGATCCAGTGCAAATCACTGGCACACAGCCCTGCGCTACGATGGCGCGCCCACCCGCTCGCCCCCGGAAAGCCGTTCATGCGCTGCGAAACCCCAAGCCACCGCCCCATGCGGCCCTGCCAGCTGCTCTGCGTCTTGCTCTGCACTCTGGCCACCCACCCAGCCTGGGCTACCGAAGGCGGCGGCAGTGCCTACCCGGTCGGCGTCGAGACCAACTTCACCGGCCTCATGCTGCCAGAAGGCAGCCACTTCCTGCTCTATTACCAGCATTACCGGGCCGATCGCATCTACGCCAACGATGGCCAGCAGAATCCACGCATCAGTAACTTCAGCAGCCGCGCCGACGTTCTTGCCCTGCGCCTGTCGCACGTCTGGCGGGGGGTGAAGCTGGCCGGCGCCAACCTCGAAAGCCGCGTCGTCCTGCCCCTGCCGGATGTCGATCTCGAACTCACCGCCGGCGGCATTGACCGTGGCGGCAGCCGACGCGGTGCCGGCGACCTGACGCTTGCTCCGCTCTTTCTTGGCTGGCACGACGGTCCCCTGCACCGTATGGCCGGCATCGAAGTCATCGCCCCCAGCGGCAGCTACGACCGCGACCGCCCGGTCAACGCCGGCCGCAACGCCTGGCAGCTTGCCGCCCTCTACGGCGTCACCTGGCTGCCCGGCGCCTGGGAAACCTCGGCCCGCCTGCGCTTCGCCGTCAATAGTCGCAATCGCGCCACCGATTACCGTTCAGGCAACGAACTGAGCCTGGAATTCAGCGGCGGCTACCGTTTTGCCCCTGGCTGGTCGGCCGGTCTCAACGGTTACGTATACCGGCAGACCAGCGACGACCGCCAGCACGGCGCAACCGTCAATGGCAATGGCAACCGGGGCGCCGTCAATGCCCTGGGACCCTATGTCGCCTGGTCGCCGGCGCCCGGTTTGGGCCTGGTCGCGAAATGGCAGATCGAATCGCACGCTCGCAACCGGCCACAGGGTCAGCGCCTGTGGCTGCAGGCGCGCTACGCGTTCTGAGCGCCCGGGCAGGCATACGCCACAGTACTGCGCCGCCCCGGCAGATTGTCCGAGCGACGACAATCCACGCCAGAGGAAACTGCTAAGGTGCGGACAAACACTGCTGGAGGAGACACCATGCACGACCCCGCCCCATCCCGGCCACCGCGCCCCCTGCCAGAACCTCCCCTGTGGCAGCCGGACCCGGCAACGGCCAAACAGACGCGCATGGCGCAATTCATGGCCGAAACCGGCCACGCCGATTACGCCGCCTTGTGGCGCTGGTCGGTGGAGCAGCCGGAGGCGTTCTGGCCGCGTCTATGGCAGTTCTGCGGTGCGCTCGGCCACATGGGCGACACCGTACTGGAGGACGGTGAGCGCATGCCCGGCGCCCGCTGGTTTCCCCAGGCGCGCGTCAATTACGCCGAAAACCTGCTGCAAAATCACTCCGCCAGCAGCGACGCCCTCGTCTTCTGGGGCGAGGACAAGGTTCACCGCCGCTGGTCGCACGCCCGACTGCGGGCCGAAGTCGCGCGCTGTCAGCGCCATCTGCGCGCCTTAGGGGTCGGCCAGGGCGACCGGGTTGCCGCCTACCTGCCCAATCTGCCGGAAACACTGGCAGCCATGCTCGCCACCACGGCGCTGGGCGCCATCTGGTCCTCCGCTTCGCCGGACTTCGGCGTCCAGGGCGTACTCGACCGTTTTGGCCAGATTGCACCCAAGGTGCTGCTCTGTGTCGACGGCTACTGGTACAACGGCAAACAGGTCGATTGCCGGGCCAAGAACGCCGAAGTCGTGGCGCAACTGCCGTCGCTGGCAGGCGTCGTGCTGGTGCCCTATCTCGGTCTGACGCACGCAGCAAAGTTCCAGCCACCACTGACGTCCTGGGAAGACTTGCCGGACAGTCACGAAAGCATCGTTTTCACGCCGCTGCCCTTCGCCCACCCGCTGTTCATCATGTATTCCTCCGGCACCACCGGCGTGCCCAAATGCATCGTACATGGCCACGGCGGCGTCCTTCTGCAGCATCTCAAGGAGCACGTCCTGCACAGCGATGTGCGCCCCGGCGACCGCCTGTTCTACTTCACCACCTGCGGCTGGATGATGTGGAACTGGCAGGTGTCCGCTCTCGCCGCCGGCGCCACCCTGCTCCTCTATGACGGCTCGCCGTTTGCCGCTGGCGGGACGATCCTGTTCGATTACGCCGAGCAAGAACGGGCCACCCATTTCGGCACCTCGGCCAAATTCATCGACGGTATCGCCAAGGCCGGGCTGCGCCCCCGGGAGAGCTACCGCCTCGCCGCCCTGCGGGCGATGTTCTCGACCGGCAGCCCGCTGGTGCCCGAGGGCTTTGAATACGTGTACCGGGAGATCAAGGCCGACCTGTGCCTGTCGTCCATCTCGGGCGGCACCGACATCATTTCGTGCTTCGTGCTGGGCAATCCGACCCTGCCCGTGTGGCCCGGCGAGATCCAGTGCCGCGGGCTCGGGATGGCGGTGGATGTGTTCGACGAGATCGGTGTGCCGGT
>RRZT012632934.1_pt1 | contig 11543 bp, 7 predicted proteins | sample 2165551 | NCBI WGS metagenome assembly RRZT01 (sample SAMN10456910, study PRJNA506462) | wastewater metagenome | biome: wastewater; feature: sludge; material: wastewater sludge; isolation source: wastewater sludge with Escherichia coli K12::gfp cells carrying plasmid... | place: USA: Moscow, Idaho ... | reverse complement strand
GCAAATCCACGCTGCTGCGCCTGCTGAACGAGTCCGAAGAGCCGACCTCGGGAACAGTGACCTTCGGCCTAAACGTCAAACGCAAATATTACTCTCAAGAGAGCGCGCAAAACTTGGATTACAGCCGCACCATCTGGCAGGAGGTCAACAACACCGGCTCCAAACTTTTGGAAGGGGCTAAGAGAAACCTCTTAGGCGCCTTTCTCTTCTCCGGAAATGAGATATACAAAGAGATATCTGTACTCTCAGGCGGAGAAAAATCGCGCGTGGGGCTGCTGAAAATGCTGCTGTCAGAATCCAATCTGCTCATCTTGGACGAACCGACAAACCACTTGGACGTCAGCACAAAAGAACTTTTTCAAAAAGCGCTTTTGGAATACGGCGGCACAATTTTAATTGTCTCCCACGACAGAGCCTTCCTTGACGACCTCGTGGGGAGGGTAATTGAAATACGTGACGGGCGTCTCTACGACTACCCCGGCAACTACTCATGGTTCATCGAAAAAAGGCAAAAACAGCTGGAAAACTGCACGGAAGATACCGCGCAGAAAAACGAACCGGCAGCGGAAAGCAAGACAAAAGAACAAAAACGCGCCGAAGCGCAGGAACGCAACCGCCTCTACCGCGAACGCAAAGTATTGCAGGACAAACTGGCGCCCGTAGAAACCGCCATTGAAAAAGACGAGGGGCGCAAAGAAGAAATCTCCGCTCTCCTCTGCTCCGCCGACACACTCAGCGACTCAGCCAAAGTACAGGCCCTAATGATTGAACTCAAAGAGGTCGAAGAACGCCTCAAAGAAAACTATCCCCGCTGGGAAGAACTTGCGGCGGCAATAGAAGATATAAAATAACGCAAGCGCACCAAGCTCCCCGCGCCGCCGATTGATTTTTAAAACGCAAGCCGCCCCGCGCCATGGGGCGGCTTGATGCATATATACAAGAGACGGCTTGACACATCTGCGCACCAGCGCAAAAAAGCACGCCGTTCGCACAGTACAGGGCCTTTTTAAAAAACCGCACCGTCTAGAATCGGGCTGGCATCTTGCTGATGAAATGAGCGGCGCGCGAAAATTTTTTTTCCTTCGCGCCTTAAAGGAACAAGACATGTCGCCGATTTTCTCAAGCCCCCGCCCACAATCAGACAAAAAATCCACATAAACTGCGCTTTTTATCAAATCACACAGCAAAATTACATTAAGCAATTTCATTACAAATCCACTCAATATGCCTCAAACTCATCTAATATTCGCTATTTTTATATCAATATTACCGAATAACATTATTTATTTATGTTTCTATTGTATATAAGCATTTTTATGCTATATCAATAATGGAATATCGATATTCCATTATTGTTACTACAGCAAAAAATAAAACGCGCTAAGATATCCCCAGACAGTAAGAGAAATAAATCACAAAGGTGATTTGCGCAGGAGGGATTTTTATGGCAAGATTTACGTTACCAAGAGATTTATATCACGGAAAAGGTTCACTTGAAGCACTGAAGACGCTTACAGGCAAAAGAGCGTTTGTGGTTGTTGGCGGAGGCAGTATGAAACGCTTCGGCTTCCTTGATAAAGTAGAAACATATCTTAAAGAAGCGGGCATGGAAGTACGGTTGTTTGAGGGAGTTGAGCCGGATCCCTCCGTAGAAACTGTAATGAAGGGCGCGGCGGCGATGAGAGAGTTCAACCCCGACTGGATAGTTTCCATCGGCGGCGGCTCACCGATTGACGCAGCAAAGGCGATGTGGGCATTTTATGAATATCCCGACACCACCTTTGAATCACTCTGCATTCCCTTTAACTTCCCCACCTTGCGCACTAAGGCCAAGTTCTGCGCCATTCCTTCAACTTCAGGAACAGCCACAGAAGTAACGGCGTTCTCTGTCATCACCGATTACCATAAAGGGATTAAATATCCGCTCGCAGACTTTAACATCACCCCCGATGTGGCAATAGTGGACCCTGAGCTGGCAGAAACCATGCCCAAGAAGCTCACTGCTCACACAGGAATGGATGCGATGACACATGCCATCGAAGCTTATGTATCAACACTGAACTGCGACTATACAGATCCGCTTGCGCTGCACGCCATCAAAATGGTCAGCGAAAACCTTATCGCTTCATACAGCGGCGATATGGAAGCACGCGCGAAGATGCACAACGCCCAGTGCCTGGCGGGAATGGCCTTCTCCAACGCTCTTCTTGGCATAGTTCACTCAATGGCGCACAAAACAGGAGCGGCTTACAGCGGCGGACATATCGTTCACGGCTGCGCCAACGCAATGTATCTGCCCAAAGTCATCAGATTTAACGCCGCAGAACCGGAAGCCGCGGAACGCTACGCACATATAGCCCGCTTCTTGGGTCTCACAGGCAGTACCAACACTGAACTGGTGAGCGCACTTGTCTCCCACATCAACTCCATGAACAAGGCATTGGATATCCCCTCACGCATCAAGGATTATGAAGGCGGTATCATCGATGAAAAAGAGTTTATGGAAAAACTGCCGAAGGTGGCGGAACTTGCAGTAGGCGACGCCTGCACCGGATCCAACCCGCGCAAAATCACCCCGGCGCAGATGGAAGAGCTGCTGAAGAGCTGCTACTTTGACAAGGAATAGCATTAGCGAAAAACAAAAAGTTCCTTTTTTGGCAAAACACCGCTAAGAAAGCACCTGTTATAAACAAAGAGCCGCAAACGACTATTTCTTGCGGAAGCCGAATTTAGCCTGTTCATCAAACAAATGGGCTGAGGCGCAAGCAGTGCATATAACCTGCGGCTCCATAATAAGCCTCAAAAGTTACACCACATAAAACGCACATCTTCTCCAACTTCCCCGAAGCCCCTTTAACTATTGCTGTAATTAAAGGGGCTTCATTTCTAAAGAAAGATAGTGAAATTAATAACATATAAAAATAATTTTTGTGTCATCAAGACAGGAGAATCATATTATGAAGACGAAAACAGAAAATCCCTCTGCGGCATTGGTTGACAGCGTACCTACACTGGAAGCGCGTATGGCGGAGGTAAGAGCGGCACAAGCTATCTTCTCCTCTTACACACAGGAGCAAGTGGACAAAATCTTCCTTGCGGCAGCCTCTGCTGCTAACAAAGAACGCATCTCTTTGGCTAAGCTGGCGGTTGAAGAAACGGGAATGGGCATTCTTGAAGACAAGGTTATTAAGAACCATTTCGCCGCCGAGTATATCTACAACGCCTACAAAGATACGAAAACATGCGGTGTTATAGAAGAGGACAAGGCGTACGGCATGAAGAAAATAGCCGAACCAATAGGCGTTATCGCCGCCGTTATCCCCACCACCAACCCCACATCAACAGCTATCTTTAAGACCCTCTTGGCTTTGAAGACACGCAACGGCATCATCATCAGCCCGCACCCCAAGGCAAAAAACGCCACCATCGCCGCAGCCAAAGTGGTGCTTGACGCCGCCGTTGAAGCCGGTGCGCCTAAGGGCATCATCGCTTGGATTGACGTCCCCTCCCTCGACCTCACAAACGCTGTTATGAAGGAAGCAGACATCATTCTCGCCACCGGAGGCCCGGGCATGGTCAAAGCGGCCTACTCCAGCGGCAAACCGGCTCTGGGAGTCGGCGCAGGCAATACTCCGGCGATTATTGACGAATCTGCGGATCTGCTGCTGGCAGTCAGCTCCATCATACATTCCAAAACTTTTGACAACGGCATGATCTGCGCCTCGGAGCAGTCTGTTATCGTCCATGCTAAGGTATATGAGACGGTGAAAAAAGAGTTCGCCTACCGCGGCTGCTACTTCCTCAACAAGGAAGAGACCGAACATGTGCGCAAAACCATTATCATTAACGGCGCTCTTAACGCCAAAATTGTCGGGCAAAAGGCTCACACCATTGCCAAGCTGGCAGGAGTAACCGTGCCTGAGGATACGAAAATCCTCATCGGTGAAGTGGAAAGCGTGGACATCTCCGAAGAATTCGCTCACGAAAAACTCTCTCCTGTTTTGGCGATGTACAAGGCAAAAGATTTCTACGACGCTGTGGCCAAAGCGGAGCAGTTGATAGCCGACGGCGGTTATGGGCACACCTCCTCCCTCTACATTAATGACGTTACCGAAAGGGAAAAAATTGATTTCCACGCCTCACGCATGAAGACGGGACGTATTTTAATCAACACGCCCTCGTCCCAGGGAGGCATAGGCGACCTTTACAATTTTAAACTGGCACCCTCGCTCACACTCGGCTGCGGTTCCTGGGGAGGCAACTCCGTCTCCGAAAATGTCGGTGTCAAACACCTGATGAACGTCAAGACCGTCGCCGAAAGGAGAGAAAACATGCTCTGGTTCAGATCCCCCGAAAAACTCTATATCAAAAAGGGCTGCCTGGCTGTCGCTCTTGATGAACTGAAAAACGTCATGGGCAAGAAAAAAGTCTTTATCGTCACCGACTCCTTCCTCTACAGCAACGGCTATACAAAGCCCATCACCGATAAGCTGGACGAGATGGGCATCACTCACACTACCTTCTTCAATGTGGCACCCGACCCCACATTAGGCTGCGCCAAAGAGGGAGCCGCGGCAATGAAAGCTTTCCAACCCGACTGCATCATCGCCCTGGGCGGCGGCTCTGCCATGGACGCGGGCAAAATTATGTGGGTAATGTACGAACACCCGGAAGCAGACTTCATGGATATGGCAATGCGCTTTATCGACATCAGAAAACGCATCTACGGATTCCCCAAAATGGGAGAAAAAGCATACTTCATCGCCGTACCGACATCTGCGGGAACAGGCTCGGAAGTCACACCCTTCGCTGTCATAACCGATGAAAAAACAGGCGTCAAATACCCGCTGGCGGACTACGAACTGATGCCGAACATGGCCATTGTAGACGCTGACATGATGATGAACGCTCCCAAGGGGCTGACCTCAGCATCAGGAATAGACGCCGTCACTCACGCCCTGGAAGCCTATGCAGCCATGCTTGCCACGGAATACACCGACGCCTTGGCTCTGCGCGCGTTAAAATCCATCTTTGAATACCTTCCGCGCGCCTATGATAACGGCCCTAACGACCCAGTCGCCCGCGAAAAAATGGGCAACGCCGCGACAATGGCCGGCATGGCTTTCGCCAACGCCTTCCTTGGGGTATGCCACTCCATGGCTCACAAACTCGGAGCCTTCCACCACCTCCCTCACGGAGTCGCCAACGCTCTGATGATTGAGCAGGTACTGCGTTTCAACGCCGAAGAGACCCCCAAAAAGATGGGAACCTTCTCACAGTACGCCTACCCTCACACCATGGCCCGCTATGCGGAAGTGGCAGACTACCTCGGACTCAAAGGCAAAGATGACAAAGACAAGCTTGAAGCCCTGATCAAAGCCGTCAACGACTTAAAAGAACGCGTCGGCATCAAAAAAACCATTAAAGAATACGGCATTGACGAAGGGCAGTTCCTCAAGACAATAGACGAAATGACAGAACAGGCGTTTGACGACCAGTGCACCGGCGCCAACCCCAGATACCCGCTTATGAGCGAAATCAAAGAAATGTACCTCAAGGCCTACTACGGCAAATAGGAGGAACAAAGAATGAACTTAGACAGAGTAATCGCCGTCCGAACCTCAAAAACCGTCTACCGCGACGGAGACAGATGTATCAAGTTATTCGACTCAGACTATTCAAAAGCGGAAGTTCTCAACGAAGCTCTCTGCCAAGCACGGGTAGAAGAGACAGACTTGCTGATTCCCAAAATTTTGGAAGTGAAAAAGCACGAGGACAAGTGGGCTATCGTCTCTGACTACATCCCCGGCAAAACTTTGGAGCAGCTGATGGAAGCGCACCCGGAAAAAGAAAATGAATACTTCGACATCTTTGTGCAAGCGCAGATGGAAATTCATGCTAAAAAAGCACCGCTGCTCAACAAACTCAAAGACAGCATCAGCGGAAAAATATTCAAAGCAGGGCTGGACTCGTCAACTCTCTACGACATCCACACCCGTTTGGAATCCATGCCCTCTGACATGAAAATATGTCACGGAGACTTTAACCCTTCAAACATCATTATAACCGACAAGGGCTCAGCCTACATTCTCGACTGGACCGGCGCGGCACAGGGTGCACCTGCGGCGGACGCAGCCAGAACATATCTGCTCTTCTGGCTAGCCGGTAACATCGCCGGGGCTGATAAATACCTTGAGATCTTCTGCAAAAAAAGCGGCACGTCCAAAGCGGCAGTACAAAAATGGATCCCTCTTGTAGCGGCGGCACAGCTGGCGGAAAACAAAGCGGAAGAACGCGAATTCCTGCTCTACTGGGTTGGCGTTGTAGATTACGAATAGACTAAGGAGATTATGGCAATGATAAAAGTTGTAGTTTGCATCGGAAGCGCCTGCCACGTCAAAGGGTCACGCAAGGTAGTCGAAGAGCTGCAGTTCCTTACAGCTGAAAATAAACTCAAAGACAAAGTCAGCCTCAGCGGCAAATTCTGCATGGGCAGATGTCAGGAAGGTGTATGCGTCACAGTGGACGGCGAACCCTTCTCCGTTAAACCGGAAACAGCCAAAGAATTTTTCGCCAAAGAAATCTTAGCGAAAGTTAAGTAACCAACGGCCGTACGAACTGAAAACAGCACCAATTCACAAAAAACTTCCGTGGCGCAGTAGTTTGCGCGCGGAAGTTTTTTATAGTTTTATTTTTATACTTTTATGCGTTTTTATATGGTAAAATAATTCAGTCGTTGCTTTCACAATGTACATCGTTAAATAATGGCAGGTGATAGAAAATGAAATTTAAGGCTTGTTTCCTTGGAACGCCTGAATTATTAATTGACGGCGTCCCTCACCTTTTCCCGTTTAAAAAAGCGCAGATACTGGTGCTGATTATTATTGAGGAAAAAAGCATGTCACGTGACAAACTCTGCGAACTGCTCTGGGCGGACAAACCCCTGGAAAAAGCGCGACGCAACCTCAGCAACGCCATAAGCTACATAAAAAAAATCATGCCGGTGGACATCACAAGCGGCAGCATCATCTCTCTTGCCCCTAAATTTAAAATAGAAAAAGATACCGACGCAATCTTAAAAATAGACTCCATGCCGCCAAATAAAATTGCAGAGCTCTCTCTTCCCTTTATGAACTCTGCGGAACTGGAGGACTGGCCCTCTTTCGCCGATTGGCTGATGCAAAAACGCCAGCACTACCACGATCTCTTCATTAAAGAGCTTAAGAAAAGAGCGCAGAAATATACCGATGAGATGAGCGAAGAGGGATATGAAAACGCCGTCACATGCTACGAATTTCTTGCAGAAATGGAACCTTATGATGAGAAAATAAACGGCGAACTTGTGCGGCTTTACATCAAGACAAACCAGAAAGTCAAAGCCATCGCTAGCGCCCGCACGTTCTCCAAACGCATCGAAAACGATTTTGGCATCAAAGCAGACCTGTCTGACATCTCCTCTTTAATGGCGCGTAACTCCAAAGAGTCGAACCCGCTCTTCTGCAGCGCATCTTCAGCTGACAACCCTCTTGCTCGTAATCGTGAAATCATGCAGATGCTTGATTTTATTGAGCGCACGGGAACCGACAAAATTTCTTCATGCGGCTTTGTCTGGGGAGAACAGGGCATCGGTAAAACAGTCTTCATCAATGAAATTATCTCCTGTCTTGGAGAGAGAAATTGGAAATGCTCATTTGTACGTTGCAATCAAGAGGAAAAGGACTGCTCCATGGCTTGTTTTATGCGCTTTCTGCAAAACATCAAAAACGTCCCCGAACAATACGGCGACATCACAGCCTTTAATGAGCTGAACTATGCTCTCATCGCCAAACTTGTCTATGACGAGATAACCGACATCTCGCGCAACAGCAACGGACTTTTGGTTATAGAAAATATCCAATGGATGGACAATGCCTCATGGATGATTTTAGAAAGTATTATCAAAGATCACTCCGCCGTTCGCCACATTCTGGTGACGGGATTTGAAGAGGTACGCTCCTCCTTCATGCTGCGAGTCAATATCCAGGATGAACAATTTGAACAGCTGGAGATATTACTGAAACGCTTTAACTTGGAAGAGACCCGCCGTATCTGCAATGAGACCTGCCCCGACCAAGAATGGACCGATAAAAAAGTACGTGAAGTCTACATGCAGACTGAAGGTAACCCTTTCTTTATCAAAGAGACACTCAAGTTTAACGACGCCCACAACCGCGGTGAGATAGGGTCCTATAAAAACATCTTTCTCTCCATGGTAGAGCTCTTAAACGACGAAGAGAGGCTGTTTGTCGAGGCCATCGCAGCCTCGTTTGACTACGCCCCCATGACACAAATAGCGCGAGTGTTGGAAATATCGCCACTACAAGTTTCCAAACTTTACAACAATGTGAGAATACACGGCTTTCTAAGAGAACAATCCGCTGACGAGGGAGATATCCTCTACTACTTTACCCACACAAAAATCAAAGAAGCTGTAATCACCACCATGTCTCTTTCGCGTCGTCAGGCACTGCACCTGAAATACATCGAAATTCTTGAGGAGATGCGTATCGGCAATTTCTACCGCCACCGCGGCACCTGCTCTAGACTCTTCATGCACTGCCATGAAGCCAATTTAAATATGAAAGAGCTGTACTGGCGCATTAAAGAGCTGGAGCTCCATTTCCGCGCCGCCCACGAAGTATTTCCCATGCTGATAGACCAGGATTTAATGTACTACGTCCCCTCCGCTGAAGATATCAGCTACACCGAAAAGGCACTAGGCGAAGCTATGGAGCTATTGGACAAAGTCTCCCGCGAACACGGCGGAACGCCGGAAGTCCTCAATGCGGAGACAGACCTCTTCACCCTTAATGGCGCCTACCTTTGGTGGAACGGTCATTATAGCGACTCAAGGCAAATGCTGAACGAAGCTCTGCGTAAAGCGATGATCAACAAAGGCGGCACCTCCATCTTGAAAGCAGCGGTGCAGATATGCTATTTGGCCATACAAACAGATGATGCGAAACTGCTCTCAAAAACAGCTGCGATGGTATTTAGAACGGCGCAAAAAGAACATCGCCACCCTCTTCTGGGAATATCCGCGCGCTTTTTAGCTATCTCAAGAATTCTGGACAACCGTCACGACGAAGTGCATCGCCTGCTGCAAATGTCCACCAAGATATTTGAAACTCTTGAGGAACGCGGCGAACGCTACACCGTCAGCATCATCGCGGCGGAACATTTTCGAGGTGACCTGAAGCTGGCGGACGGAATGATCGCCGAAGCGCTGGTCTATTACATGAACTGCATCAATATCGGCGAGTCCATAGGGCTGTACCGAGGACTGGGGCTCTCTCTGGCAAAAGCGGCTTTTTGCATGATGCTGCTGCGCGACTACGAAACGGCGGAAAAGTATCTCCTACGCACAGAAAAATCTTTTACAATGATGCACTCCGATTCGGAAGAGGGCTTACAGGGCGGCGGCATCGCCTTCAGCCTTATGGGACTGATATATTGCCGCAACGGCGACTGGAATCAAGGAAAAATCTATTTCTCCATGGCACAGCGACTGGTAAAAAACACCAAGCGCCCAACATGGCGCGCCATGCTCTACTGGGCGAAACTGCGCCTATATGACATCTCCTCGGAAATCCCCGATGACTTCGCCAAAACAGTACTGGATCGCGGACAGAAATATTATCTTCTGCAAATGCATAAGCTACGCCACCAAGTCGGCTGGATAGCCTAAAAACTAAAGCAGATCAGTAGCCAAGCAGAGCACCACTGCGCACCTGTATCAGTAGATACAGTTAAGAGAAATGCCGGTTATATAGTAAACATTCAATAACAGCCGTAGTGTTGTAGCCCGCTGATTATCAACATAGGGGCAAAACGGTTGTCCCTATTGTGCGATAAGTGATTTATTTTTGTAAATCTTTGATTTACGTATATCAAGCTTCGTCTCTCTATCAATCGCTTATGTTCCTCATCAAACAGGTATGTTGTGCCTGAATGTACAGCCTGAGAGCAAAATCAGCACTTTTCTAATTTTTGCGGCTCAGCTTGTTTTTCCATATAGGCTTATATTAATACACCTCTGCGGCAAAAACGTCCTTCATGTGACGCATACAATGCATATAGCCAGCAGCTCTTAAGCTGTTTCGCATATAAACGACTTAATCCATTTAATTGATTAAAAACCGCAGCACTTGCAACAGCACTTTGTCACTATGTTAACGTCCTCAATTAGGTAAATTCAGGTGTACATTTCGCAATCATATCGGTTATGCAATAGATTACCTAAAAATATTCCGCTTGCGCAAGCCTCGTTCTTTCAATTATTTTTTACATACCAATAATAATTTTAAAAAACCTGAGCCCTTGTTACCACTATATTTTTTGCTAATAAAACAGCTCTAATCGATTATCGGACAGCTTTTTAATAAAAAAAATGTAAAAAATTTGCGCACTTAACTTAATTTTTTACGTCTTTTTATGCTCTTATTTTTTTATTTTTGCATCGATTTTAGAAGCCAATGTTAACCTTATGCACATCACAGGCAATAAGTGCACAAGGTTTTAAAAATACACAAAATCTAATTTATGGAGGTTGCAAACATGTCAATAGCACAGATTCGCCAGTACATGGTAGACGGAGAGGGAGAAGCTGCCGCCGCACTCGTTAAGGAAACAATGGAAAAGGGCACACCCGCCCAGGAAATTATGAACGGTCTCACGGACGAAATGGCTATTCTCGGACAGAAGTTTGAGAATTTTGAAGTCTTCCTCCCCGACCTAATGATCGCAGGAGACGCTTTTATGCAGATTATGGATGTTCTTAAAGAGCACCTCGTAGCATCAGCAGACGGCACAGCAGCAAAGACAGTTATCGTTGGTACAGTCAAAGGCGACTACCATGACATCGGTAAGAACATCGTCGGTATCGTTCTGCAGGCGAACGGATTCAACGTTATTGACCTCGGCGCTGACGTAGACCCCGTGGCATATCTCGATGCCGCACGCAAGGAAAAGGCTGATGTTGTCGGACTTTCCGCACTTATGACAACTACCATGCCCGGACAGGAAGAGTTCATTAAGATGGTTACCGACGCAGGCGACAAGGGTAAGTATCTTGTCTGCGTAGGCGGTGCGCCGACATCAGTTGAGTGGGCAGAGCGTATCGGAGCCGATGTATGGTCATTCGACGCTTTTGAATGTGCTGCGAAACTGAAGAAGCTTCTCGGCTAGCAATCAGTTTTATTAGATTTTCTATTTTTATATAGATAATATCTTAAGGAGGATATATAAATCATGTCTACATTTAGAATGTGGGAAGTTTTTGAAAAAGCGGAGAGCGGCCCTTTTTATAAAGATCAGCCGGAATGGATGATCAAGAGTTTTATCCCCAACATGAGAAGGGTCATCAAAGAATACAACATCAAGTACGATGGCAAGACCATTGTCAACTGCGATGACGACCTCGCCGACAGAGTATGGGCCGCAGCTAAAGACTTCTTTATTTCCGTAGGTGTTTACAACCGGGATACCCACCGTGTAATGCAGTT
>RRZT010768805.1_pt1 | contig 11543 bp, 9 predicted proteins | sample 2165551 | NCBI WGS metagenome assembly RRZT01 (sample SAMN10456910, study PRJNA506462) | wastewater metagenome | biome: wastewater; feature: sludge; material: wastewater sludge; isolation source: wastewater sludge with Escherichia coli K12::gfp cells carrying plasmid... | place: USA: Moscow, Idaho ... | reverse complement strand
GCCTCGGAGGCGGACTGGCGCTCGACCTGCGCATGGGCACGCCATCCGCCGGCATCGTCGTCGAGCCTCTGGCCGGCACGCAGGCCCAGCCGCAGCGAGCCGTCATCGACCGCCTCGATCCGGGCGGCACGCCCGCCGCCGTCCGCCGGCCGGGTGATGATGTTGATCACGCCGTTGACCGCATTGGCCCCCCAGACCGCACCGGCCGGGCCGCGAATGATCTCGATGCGCTCGATCTCGCCCAGCGGCACCTGATGCGTCTCCCACAGCACGCCGGAGAACAAGGGCGAATAGATGCTGCGTCCGTCGACCAGCACCTGCAGCTTGTTCGAGAAGCGGCCGGTGTCGCCCCGCACCCCGACCGCCCAGCGCCCGGCCGACAGCCTCGCCACATCCACGCCCGGCGCCAGCCGCAGGACTTCCGGCAGCGAGCGCATCCCGGTGCGGGCGATGTCGTCGCGGGTGATGACAAAGACCGGCGCGGCCACATCGGCCAGGCGCTCGGCCTCGCGCCCGGCGCTGACCACCTCGACACGCATCAGGTCCTCGAGCGAGAGCTCGGCCAGCGCCTTGACCCCGGCGCCGGACTGCGCACCCGCCTGCAGCGGCAGGCCGGCCCCCAGCAGCAGCGCCAGCATCGCCAGCGGCAGCCGGGGCCTCGGCAGCGACCGAACAGCAGGGCGCAGGCAGGGTCGGTCTTGGAGAGCAGGCTTCATGGTGGCAAGAGCGCAGGGCAGCGTCCGGTGCAGGCAGTGCTGTCGATATCGGAGACCCTCCGGTGGTCTTGACCCTTCCGCCCGTGAACACGCCCATGAACACGACTGTCACTTTCTGGCGCACCCGCACGGTACAGATCGGAGGCGACGACACGGCACCGGGTAAATGCCGACTGGCCGCGCGGGTCACGGATCCGGACCATGCCCTGGATTCCAGAATGACCTGTCCCGCCTCATGATCCGCCCGAGCCCCCTTCGCCGCCTCGCCTCGCCGGCGCGGCTGTCCCCGCTGATGCTGGCCCTGCTGGGCGCCCTGCCCTGCACGGTCGCCGCGCAGCCGGCCGCCACCGTCCCGACCACGGCCGCCGCCGACCTGGAGCCGGTGGTCGTCACCGGCACGACCCGCGAGCGCCGCCTCGCCGAGCTGCCCTATGCGATCAGCGCGGTCGGCGAAGGCGCGCTGCGCGACAGCGGCCCGATGATCAACCTGTCGGAGTCGATGGCGCGCGTGCCCGGCCTGGTGGTGGCCAATCGCCACAACCACGCCCAGGATCTGCAGATCAGCAGCCGCGGCTTCGGCGCCCGTGCCGGCTTCGGCGTGCGCGGCCTGCGCCTGTATGCCGACGGCATTCCGGCCACCATGCCCGACGGCCAGGGCCAGGTGGCGCATTTCGACCTCGCCGGCGCCGAGCGCGTCGAGGTGCTGCGCGGGCCGTTCTCGGCGCTGTACGGCAATGCCTCCGGCGGCGTGATCGCGCTGTTCTCCAAGCCGGTGCGCGAGCGCCGGTTCGAGATCGGTCTGGACGCCGGCAGCGCCGGCCTGCGCCAGGGCCGGGTCGGCTTCGCCGCGCCGCTGGGCGAAGGCCTGGACCTGTCGGGCAACCTCTCGGACATGTCGATCGACGGTTTCCGGCCACAGAGCGGCGCCGAGCGCCGTCTGGCCAACCTGCGGCTGAACTGGAAGGGCGAGCGCGACCGCATCACCCTGGCCCTCAGCGACCAGAACCAGACCGCCGACGATCCGCTCGGCCTGACCCGCGCCCAGTTCGAGGCCGATCCGGACCAGACCGCCGCGGTGGCCACCCAGTACGACACCCGCAAGACCATCCGCCAGACCCAGGCCGGCGCGAGCTGGACCCGCCAGTTCGACGCGGCCGGCGCGCTCTCGAGCACCCGGGTGTCGGCCTATGCCGGCTCGCGCGGGGTCAGCCAGTTCCTGGCGATCGCGCCGGCCACCCAGGCCAATGCCCGCCACGGCGGCGGCCTGGTCGACTTCGACCGCCATTACGACGGCCTCGATGCGCGTGCGCTGTGGCACTGGGACCGGGTCGACCTGACCACCGGCCTGAGTCTGGAGCGCCAGAAGGACGATCGCCAGGGCCACGAGAACTACACCGGCACCGGTGCCAGCCAGGTGCTGGGCGTGCAGGGCCGGCTGCGCCGCGACGAGACCAACCGCGCCGACACCCGCGAGGCCTATGCCCAGGCCGACTGGGCCCTGGCCGACGCCTGGCAGGCCAGCGCGGGCGTGCGCAGCGGCCGGGTGCGCATGCAGGTGGCGGACCGCTACCTGGCCAATGGCGACGATTCGGGCGAGCTGAGCTACCGCTACACCAATCCGGTGGCCGGCCTGCGCTGGCGGGCCAGCCCGGCCTGGACGCTGCATGCGGCCGCCGCGCTCGGCCATGAATCGCCGACGCTGGGCGAGCTGGCCTACCGGCCCGACGGGGCCAGCGGCTTCAACACCGACCTGAAGGCGCAGACCAGCCGCCAGATCGAGCTGGGCGCCAAGTGGCGCGAGGGCACGCTCTCGCTGGACGCCACCGTGTTCCACATCGCCACCGACGACGAGATCGGCGTGGCGACCAATGCGGGCGGCCGCTCCTCCTTCCGCAATGTCGGCGCCACCCGGCGCTGGGGCCTGGAGCTGGGCGGCGCCTGGCGGATGCAGCCGGGCCTGCGCGCGCAGATGGCGCTGTCGCTGCTGCATGCGTCCTACCAGGACGGCTTTCGCACCTGCACCGGCGTGCCCTGCACGCTGAGTTCGGCCACCAACACCGCCGCCGTTCCGGCCGGCAACCGCATCGCCGGCACCCAGCCGGCCTCAGGCTTCGTCGAGCTGGCCGGCGTCGCGCCCTGGAGCGCCGACGGCGAGTGGGGCCTGGAGGCGCTGGCGCGCGGCCGCACCGCGGTGAACGACCTCAACAGCGACTTCGCCGCCGGACATGCGCTGTTCAGCCTGCGCTACCGCCACCGCTGGACGCTGGATGCCGAGGGTGCGCTGGAGCTGCTGGCGCGCATCGACAACCTGGCCGACCGCCGCGTCGTCGGCAGCGTGATCGTCAACGACGCCAACGGCCGCCACTTCGAGCCGGCGGCCGGGCGCAGCGCGCTGGTGTCGCTGCGCTATTCGCGCCGGTTCTGAGGCGCCTCGCCACCTCGTCAGCCGCAACGGAGACCCTCGATGTTCCTCTCCTCGCGTCATCCTGTCCTCGCCTCGGCGGTGCTGGCCATCGCGCTGGCGGCGCTGTCGGCGGTGGCCGGCACCACCGTGGCCGACCTGTTCGAGGGCGATCCCTACCAGTCGCATCCCTGGCCGGACATGCGCCGCGAGTTCCTTGGCCGCGACGCGCGCACCGTCTTCGACGAGCGGGTGCAGGTCAAGGGCCCGGCCTTCGCCGAGGATCCGATGAACGTGCCGATCACCGTGTCGGTGCGCGACCTGCCCGGCATCGAGCGCATCGTCGTGCTGGTCGACCGCAACCCGATCCGCAAGGTGCTCGAGTACCAGCCGGTCAGTGCGCTGCCCAGCGTGTCCTTCCGATTCAAGCTCGAGCAGGCCAGCCCGGTGCGCGCCGCGGTGCGCACCGCCGACGGCGTCTGGCACATCGGCGGCACCTGGGTCGACTCGGCGGGCGGCGGCTGCACCGTGCCCGGCAGCACCCGCAAGGACGGCAGCTGGTCGCAGACGCTCGGCCTGGTCAGCGGCCGGGTCTTCGAGGCCACGCCGGTGCCCGGCACCGAGGAGCTCGCCACCGGCAGCCGGCTGCGGCTGAAGATCATGCACCCGATGGACACCGGCCTGGTCGGCGGCATTCCGGCCTTCTATGTCAACCGGCTGAGCGTGCGCGACAGCGGCGACCGCGAACTGCTGCGTCTGCAGACCTACGAGCCGGTCAGCGAGAACCCGGTGTTCTCGTTCGACTTTCCCTCGAAGCCGGCCGGCACGCTGCGCATCGTCGGCACCGACAACAACGGCAACCGCATCGATGCGCGGCTGGAGTGAGGAGAGCGCGATGCCTGAGCTGTTCTCTGCCCTGCGCCCTGCTCTGCGGCCGGTCCTGCTGGGCGTGGCGGCGCTGCTGACCACCGCCACGCCGCCGGTCGCGGCACAGGCGCCGGCACCCGCACCTCGTGTCGATGTCGCCCGGCTCGACTACGGCCTGCAGGCGCGCTCGCTGGCCGACGGCGTCTGGGTGGTCGAGGGCGCCAACGACGACTTCTCGGTCGCCAATGGCTGCAACATCATCAATCTCGGCCTGATCGCCACCGCCGAGGGCACGGTGGTGGTCAACACCGGCACCAGCCGGCTGCACGGCCAGCAGCTGCGCGCGCTGGCCGAGCGCACCACCGGCCAGCGCATCGCGCGGGTCGTTCACCTGAACCTGCATCCGGACTACTTTCTCGGCAACCAGGCCTTCGCCGACGTGCCACGCCTGGCCACGCCGGTCACGCGCGCCGGCATCGCCCGCGAGGCCTCGGCCTACGAGACCAATCTGTACCGGCTGTGCGGCGACTGGATGCGCGGCACCGAGACACTGGCGCCGGATGCCGACCTGGCGGTGCCGACAGGCGGCCTCGGCGCGCTGACGGTCGGCGGACGCGCCTTCGACCTGATCGAGCTGGGCGGTCACACCGACTCGGATCTGGTGCTGATCGACCGGGCCAGCGGCGTGGCCTTCGTCGGCGGGCTGGTGTTCGTGCAGCGGGTGCCGACGACGCCGCATGCCCGGGTCGAGCGCTGGCTCCAGAGCCTGGACCGGCTGCAGACGCTGGGGCTGCGCACGCTGGTGCCCAGCCATGGCCCGGTGCAGATCGGCCCCGAGCGCGCGGCCGAGGGCATCGCGCAGACCCGGCGCTTCCTGCAGTGGATCGACCGCAGCTTCAGCGCCTGGGCGGCGCAGGGCTGGGACATGAACGAGGTGCTGCGTGCACCGGTGCCCGAGGAATTCCGCCAGTGGGCCGCCTTCCGCACCGAGTACGTGCGCAATGTCGCGCACCTCTACCCGATCTACGAGCAGAAGGTGCTGAATCAGGCCCGGTCTCAGGCGCGCGGCCTGCGGTAGTGCCACCAGGGCAGCGCGCGGGTCAGCGACAGCACCTCGCCGATGCGCTCGGCCGCGTGATAGCCGGGCAGGCGCTCGAGCTGATCGCGCCAGCGCGGCCCCTGCAGCACCTGGCCCAGGCGCTGCACCGCCGGGTGGTCCAGCGTCTCCTTCAGGCCGACCAGAAAATAGTCCTCCTCGACCAGCGGCACGAAGTCCAGCCCGAAGGCCTGCGCCGCAGCCTCGATGCCAAGACCCGCATCGCCCTGGCCCGAGGCCACCGCGGCGGCCACCGCCAGATGGCTGTCCTCCGCGCCCTCGTTCCAGCCGGCGAGCGTGGCCGCATCCAGCCCGGCGCGCTCCAGCAGGTGGTCGGCCAGCAGCCGGGTCGCCGATCCCGGCTGGCGGTTCACATAGCGCAGGTCCCGGCCGGCCAGATCGCTCAGCTCGCGCACGCCGCGCGGATTGCCGGGCGCGACCATCAGGCCCTGCATCCGGCGCGTGCAGCCGATCAGCTTGTGACGGCCCGGCTTGAGCAGCGGCTTGAGCGCCTGCGAGAACCGCGGCACCGCCTGACCGAGCGCGGGCACATGAAAGCCGGCGACCTGGCAGCGCCCCTCGGCCAGCGAGCGCAGCGCGTCCAGACTGCCGGAGAACTTCAGCTCGATGTGCAGCCGCTCGTCCTGGCTGGCCAGCTCGCGCAGCCGCGCCAGCGCGAGGTCGTGGCTGGCGTGGATGGTCAGCACCTGCTGGGTGCCGTCGAAGGCGTCGGCCAGCACCCGCTCGAGTTCGGCGCGCAGCGCCTCGATGTGCGGGGTCAGCCGGGTGCGGGCCTGGCGCTCGGCCCACAGCAGCCGGTCGGCGAAGGGCGTCAGCCGCGCCGGCTGGCCCTGGGCCCAGGTGACCAGCGGCTCGCCCAGCGCCTCCTCCCACTGTTTCAGCGCGCCCCAGACATGGCGATAGGAGGCGCCCAGCGAGCGCGCCGCATGCTGGATCGAGCCGCATTCGTGCACCGCGCTGATCAGGTCGAACAGCGGATTGCCGATGTCGGCGCCGCGCTGGTCCGGCGGGCCGAAGGTGTACTGGAGATGGATGCCGCGGGTCTTCATGGGCCGCGACGATAGCGGAAAGCGCGACGCGCTCCGCGTCTCAGCCGCCGCCGCGCTGCATCCAGAGATCGAAGCGACGCATGAAGCGCTGGCGCTCGCAGGCCTCGACGTCCGCGTCGAAGCGGAAGTCCACCGCCAGGCGGGGCAGGCTGATCAGCGCGATGCGGCGCGGCTCGAGCGCACGCCAGAGAATCGTCAGGCCGCCCGAGCCGATGGACTCGATGCGCGCCTGGCCGGACTGCAGCGCCAGCGCTCGCCCATCGACCGCACCGGGCAGCCAGCCCAGCCACTCGGCCTCGGTGCAGCCCTGCTCGCGCGAGAAGGTGGCGGGAACGTCGCTCATCCGGGACCGGGCTGCGGCATCGGCCGCGTCAGCCGCCGGCGATCGGCGGCCAGATCGCCAGCGCGTCGCCGTCGGCCAGCACGCGCGCGGCGCGCTGGTCGGCCGCGACATAGCTGCCGTTGACCAGCACCAGATGCACCAGCGCGGGCGGCAGCTGGAAGCGGTCGATGACCGCAGCCACCGTCGAGCCGTCCGGCACCTCCAGATCGACGGCATTGCCCGGCGGGCGGTCGGCCGGCAGGTGCTCGGCCAGCATCGCGAACAGCTTGAAGGTGATCCTCATGCCAGCATCATGCCCTGCATCACGCCTTGGCGCGAACCCATCCGAAGTCACCCTGGGCCTGCGCACAGGCCAGATAGGCCTCCATCAGCAGCGTCGGATCCTCGAGCAGCCGGTCCTTCCAGTCGCCCAGACGGACCTGCCCCTCGACCAGGCCGCGCATCACGCCGACATGCTCGGTCCAGCCGATCGAGTTGCAGCCGACCAGGATGTCGCCGTCGAACTGCAGGCTCAGGTGCCGACCTTCGTCGCGGTCGGTCAGCTCGACATGCTGGCCGCCGGGCACGCCGTCCCACTTGCCGAAGGACGCCGAGATCATGCCCAGCGTGTCGAGCACGTTGATCTGCGTGACGCCCTTGAGCGTGGCGTCGCGGCCGATCATGTTCATCGCGGCCACGCGCGCCTGCTCGGCCGCGTTGGGCTGGATCGCGCTGACGATGGTCCGGCCGCTGACCTTGTCGAAGGCCTCGGCGCAGTCGCCTGCGGCGTAGATGCCCTCGACATTGGTCTGCAGCCGCTCGTCGGTCAGCACGCCGACCAGGCAGGTGATGCCGGAGTTCTCGAGAAAGCCGATGTTCGGGCGCACGCCGGTGGCGCTGATGACCAGGTCGGCGGGCAGATGCTCGCCGCTGGACAGGCGCACCGTCATCGGCATGGCCGGCACATGGTCCTCGATGCCGCCGGCCTCGGCCAGACGGTCCATCAGGTCCGGCGCGCGGCGCTCGATCGCCTCGACGCGGGTGCTGGTGAACACCCGCACGCCCTTCTTCTCGCACCACTCGCGGATCATGGTGCCGGCGGTCGGCCCCATCATGCGCGGCACCATCCGGTCGCCCATCTCGACCACGGTCAGCTCGACGCCGCGCTGCTGCAGCGCCTCCATGATGATGCAGCCGATGAAGCCGGCGCCCATCTGGATGACCTTGGCGCCCGGGCGCGCCAGCGCGGCGATCGCGCGGGCGTCCTTCAGCGTCCAGCACGGATGCACGCCGCGGCCGTGAATGCCGGGAATCGGCGGCGAGGCCGGCGACGAGCCGGTGGCGATCAGCAGCCGGTCGAAGGCCAGCGTGCTGCCGTCGTCGAGCTCGACGCTGCGCGCCTGCACGTCGACGCGCTTGGCGCGACCGCGGCGCAGCGAGATGCCCAGCCGCTCGTAGTGGCCCTCGCCGTGGCGCAGGTGCGTGCCCTCCTCGCCGACCTTGCCGATCAGCAGGTAGGGAATCGCCATGCGCGAGTACGGCGCCTCCGGCTCGTCGCCGATGACGATGACCTCGTCATGCGGCGCGTGCTTTCGGATCGTCTCGGCCGCGATGACGCCGGACGGACCGGCCCCGAGGATCACGTGCCTCATCGTGTTGCGCCTCTTGTGCTCAGAGACCCAGGCGCTCGCGCGTCTCGGGCTTCAGGCGGCCTTCGGTGTCCCAGCCACGGATCTCGTAGTACTTGGGCAGCATTTCCGGCAGCTTGTTGACCAGGCCCTTGGCCGGACCGGTCTGCGCGGGCTCTTCCAGCAGGCGCTTGGGCAGCGTGTCGTCCTTGGCGGTGAAGCCGGCGCGGTTGTTGAAGTCGCGCTCCATGTTCCAGATCCGCTCGCCGATCTGGTTCAGGTTCTCGAGCGTGAACTCCTCGCCGCAGGCGGCGGCCACCTGCGGCTGCACGTCGGCCAGCGTCCAGGCGAAGCTGGTGAAGATGCAGATGCCGGCGGCGTCGAAGGCGGCGGTCGCGTCCTGGAAGGCCATGACCAGTTCCGGCTTGCCGTCGGCGGTCAGCGGATCGGTCTTGACCGGAATGCCCAGCACTTCGGAGGCGATGGTGTAGGAGCGCAGGTGGCAGGCACCGCGGTTCGAGGTCGCGTAGGTCAGGCCCATGCCCTGCACGCCGCGCGAGTCGTAGGCCGGGAATTCCTGGCCCTTGACGCTCATCGACAGCTCCGGGTGGCCGTACTTCTTGCACAGGCGGGCCGAGCCCTGGCCGATCTCGACGCCGAAGCCCTCGCCCCGGGCGGTGATCTCGGCGAAGTGGGCCAGCGCGCGTGCATCGCCGAACTTGGCGTCGATGCCCAGCTGCTCCTTCGTCAGCACGCCCATCTCGTAGAGCTCCATCACCGCGCCGATGGTCGCGCCGAAGGAGATCGGGTCCATGCCCTGCTCGTTGCAGAGCACGTTGGCGTACTGCAGCGCCTCCAGGTCGTTGACGCCGTTGGCCGCGCCCAGCGCCCAGGCCGCCTCGTACTCCAGGCCGCCCGAGGCGCCCCAGTACTTCGGCTTGTTCTCGACCGTGAAGTGGGTCTTGTCGATCTTGGAGATGCGGCCGCACGCGATGGTGCAGCCGAAGCAGGCCTGGTTGGTCACCAGGTGCTTCTTGCCGTCGGTCGCACGCGGGGTGGCCATCGCCTCGGCGCCGATGTCCTTGGCGCCCTCGAACTGCACGTCGCGGTGGTTGCGGGTCGGCAGCGCGCCGATCTCGTTGATGACGCTCATCAGCACCTGGGTGCCGTAGGTCGGCAGGCCCGCGCCGGTGACGGCGTTGTCGTGAAGGATCTTCTTCTTCTCGAAGGTGACCTTCATGAACTCCTTGGGGTTGGCGATGTTGCCGACGCCCTTGGTGCCGCGCACCGCGACCGCCTTCAGGTTCTTCGAGCCCATCACCGCGCCCACGCCCGAGCGGCCGGCCGCGCGGTGCAGATCGTTGACGATGGCCGAGAACAGCACCTTGTTCTCGCCGGCCAGACCGATGGTGGAGATGCGCAGCAGCGGATCCTGATGCGACTTCTTCAGCGACTCCTCGGTCTCCCAGACGCTCTTGCCCCACAGGTGGGAGGCATCGCGCAGCTCGGCGACATCGTCGTTGATGTAGAGGTAGACCGGCCTGGCCGAGGCGCCCTCGACGATCACCATGTCCCAGCCGGCAGCCTTCAGCTCCGAGCCCCAGTAGCCGCCCGAGTTCGAGCAGGCGATGGCGCCGGTCAGCGGGCCCTTGGTGATGACGGTGTAGCGCCCGCCCGTGGAGGCCATGGTGCCGGTCAGCGGACCGGTGCACCAGATCATCTTGTTGTCAGGCGACAGCGGGTCGACGGTGGCGTCCATCTCCTCGACCAGATACTTGGTGCCCAGGCCGCGCGAGCCCAGGTACTGCCGGGCCCAGTCCATGCGCAGCGGTTCGCTGGCGACGGTGCCGTTCGTGAGGTTGACGCGGAGGATCTTTCCTGCCCAAGACATGTGTGTGCTCCTAGTGCCGGGTGAGGCGGATGTTTCGGGACAGGCTCAGGCGGCCGCCTGGTTGCCGAGCTTGTCGGCCCAGGCCTTCATCTTGTCGATGCCGGTCCAGTTCGCGTCGATGAAGGTGATGGCACCGGTCGGGCAGGCCTCGGCGCAGGCGGGCTCGCCGCCGCAGAGGTCGCACTTCTGGACCTTGCCGGTTTCCTGGACATAGTTGATGGTGCCGAAGGGGCAGGAAATCGTGCAGACCTTGCAGCCCACGCAGGTGGTCTCGGCGACCACCTTCGCGCCGGTGGTCTTGTCGATGGTGATCGCCTCCACCGGACAGGCGTGCAGGCACCAGGCCTCGTCGCACTGGGTGCAGGTGTAGGGCACCTTGCGGCCGGTCTCGTGGAAGTCGAAGACCTTGATGCGGGACTTCGCCGGCGCAAACACGCCGTAGTTTTCGTACGAGCAGGCCATCTCGCACTGCAGGCACCCTGTGCACTTGTCCGGGTTCAGGTGGAGGCTTTTCTGCATGGTCGGTTCTCCGTGATCGGCAGATGTCTATGCAATCATCTGCATATCGACCGATGCGAGGAACCTAGGCCTAACCCTAGAAACCGAAGGGGAACCGATCCGCCCCGCGGTTTTTTCGGGGGCGGACTGATGTCCGAAGCTGCCAATGCTCCAGACTGAGACAGGCCCCGGAGCCGGGGCCCGACACGCTCAGCGCGGCGCGTTCGGGAAGAAGAGCTGCTCGCCGCCGACCTTGTAGGACGCGATCGAGGCCTGTCCGGCCGGCGAGGTCACCCAGTCGGCGAAGGCCTGCGCGGCGGCCTGCTTGACATGTGGGTGCCTGGCCGGATTGACCACCATCACGCCGTACTGGTTGAACAGCGCCTTGTCGCCCTCGACCAGCACGGCCAGATCGGCGCGGTTCTTGAAGCTCAGCCAGGTGCCGCGGTCGGTGAACACATAGGCGCCGGTCGAGGCGGCCATGTTCAGCGCCGGACCCATGCCGCAGCCGCATTCCTTGTAGCCGGCGGGCTTGGTCGCGCCGGGCGCGGCCAGATCGCTGCCGGCCTGGCGCCACAGGCGCAGCTCGGCCGCGTGCGTGCCGCTCTTGTCGCCGCGCGAGATGAAGGCGGCGCCGGAGGCGCCCACCTTGCGCAGCGCCTCGGCGATGGTCGTGCCCTTGACCCTGGCCGGATCGGCGGCCGGGCCGACCAGCACGAAGTCGTTGTACATGCCCGGCACGCGCTTGAGGCCGAAGCCTTCGGCGACGAACTTCTCCTCGGCCACCTGGTCGTGCACGAAGACGACGTCGGCGTCACCGCGACGCGCCATGTCGAGCGCCTGGCCGGTGCCGACGGCCACGACACGCACCTCGATGCCGCTGGCGGCCTTGAAGCCCGGCAGCAGATGCGCGAACAGGCCGGACTGCTCGGTCGAGGTGGTCGAGGCCATGACGATCGACTTCGCCGCGTCCTGCGCGGCCGCGAGGCCCGGCAGCACCGCGGCCACGCACAGCACCGCGGCCGCCACCAGGCGGCGGCGCAGCGGCTTCATG
>RRZT010476976.1_pt1 | contig 11544 bp, 12 predicted proteins | sample 2165551 | NCBI WGS metagenome assembly RRZT01 (sample SAMN10456910, study PRJNA506462) | wastewater metagenome | biome: wastewater; feature: sludge; material: wastewater sludge; isolation source: wastewater sludge with Escherichia coli K12::gfp cells carrying plasmid... | place: USA: Moscow, Idaho... | reverse complement strand
CAACATGACTGAATTAAACAACATCACCGTGACACCACTTGAAGATGGTATGGTGTCTTTACTGATTGATGGTCAGCCTATTTCTGAAAAATATGGCATGAAGTTTGAAGCCAGCATCGTAGATGACATTCAGGCACTCGACAACGGTCAGAAAATCAAACTGTTTGATCAGTTTGTATTTTCACATACCGACCTTAATTTTGAACATGCTTACCACTATGTCACAGGCATTGAAAAACTGGACGATGCCTACAAAGTGGTTAAAAACTTTGTTTATCGTATTAAAATTGAAGGGCAACCTGAAATTGAACACGTGATTAGCAAGCAAGGCGCACCAATGAGTACTGAAGATGTACGCGAATTTATCAATGCACATATTCAAAAATCATTGACCGACTACACCGATTTAAACTACGCCTATTAAGCAAAACTCATGGCAACGGTGGCAATAATCGTTTTATTGGATTGTTTTTATAAAATTATACGGTTTTCCAAATCAATATACATCACCTATGCTTGATGTATCTCCACAACAAGCATTAGGTAAATTGTGATGACTGATATTCAACGTAAAACTGCCGTGATTCAAAGTATTGAAAGCTTGCAATTAGGTCAGCATTTAATTGTGGCTTTGGATGATCGTGAAACAGCCGAATGTGTTGCCATCGCTGTGCAATCTTTACAAGGCTTAACTGAACATTGGAACTAAAGCAGACCATAGCAGTACGCTGCTATGGTGATGTCTCATCCTTTCCTTAGCACAAGAAAAATCATCCCACCCCTATTTTCTGAGCGATAGCTACTAAATTTCGTATTTTGTCGCATAATAGAATCAATACCATGCCGCATCCTGCAGAGCGTATTTAAAAAATTCATGTGCTTTCTTCACAGTTTCTCTGCATTTAATGGTTAAAGTATGAACTGTGATATCAAGATGAGAGAATGAGAGGTTTACATGAAAAAGATTTTGACAGTTCTGGCAATGTCTTTCAGTGCTTTACTAAGCAGCAATTTTGCAACTGCCGCTCCTCAATTTGATCGAGACTCAGCTGACCATCCTCGTAACCAAGCACACAATAAACATGAATTTCGTGCCGATGCAGAAGAGCGTATGCAAGACAAACGCCGCATGCGTGAAGAACGTGGTGTAAAACGCTTACAACAACATAAATGGCAAACGGGTTATGTCATGCCGCAGCATTATCGTGGCAATGGTTATAAAGTCGATTATCAGGAACATAACTTGCCCCGCCCTGAACGCAAACAACAATGGTATAAAATCAACCAAGACTACATTTTGGTCGATGTCGAAAATCACCATATTTTGCGTATCGCAGGTTTATAGACCTACTGTTGTACATACACAATATCTAAATACATAGCCCAAAGCTCACTTTGGGCTTTTTTTATAGAGCGATAGTCCGCTCAGGCTCTCCTTGTTTTCTCCATAAAATTCACAATTCACCTCAATTTCCACCATCATTTATCTTGAGTATTTGACTAATTTGGACACATCTACCCCATATTTAAAACTGAAGGTAAGTCGCATGAAAAAATTACTCAGCACCTTAGCACTGTCTTTAAGCGCAATCATGGCAACATCGGCTATGGCAGCACCCGACCATCGTTATGATGATCGTCGTCATCAAGCGAGTGCCACCTATAAACATCACGACAAGCGTTGGGACAATCCACGTCATCATGCACAGTGGGAACAAAAGCGTTATGATCAAAAACGCGTGAATCCAAGTCGTGACTTGCGTGTAGGTCAAAACCTCCCACGCGGATATGATGCGAACCGCTACAAAGTCAGTGATCGTGAAGCACGTCGTTTACCCAACACAGGTCGTTATCAGCAGTGGTATAAAGTCAACGGTGACTATGTGCTGATTAATGAGCGCACCCAGCGTATTATTCGTATTATTGGCTAAAACCGTTCAGCCTGAGCTGAAAAATAGCATTTCTCCACAACACCTGAAGCACCATTCAGGTGTTTTTTTATATTTAGTCTTCCGCTGCAGAATTTTTTGATTAGAATCAAAGACAGCACCATCGATCATTACAGCAGGCCAACGAATGACTCCAACTGAAAACCCGCACAGCACAACCTTACAATATGTGCATTGGTTTAGACATTCTGCGCCTTATATCAATGCCCACCGCAATAAAACCTTTGTGATTATGTTCGATGGTGAAGCGGTTTTGCATGAAAACTTTCAGCACATTATTCATGATATTGCCCTACTACACTCGCTTGGTATTCGTTTGATTTTGGTACATGGTGCGCGTCCACAAATTAATCAAAACTTAAAATTCAGCCAAATTGATACGCCATTTCATTTGCAACGTCGTGTCACTACCCGCGAATCTTTATCTTGTGTCATGAATGCTGTTGGTTCAATTCGCCTGCAAATTGAAGCCTTATTATCGATGGGGCTAGCGAACTCCCCTATGTACGGCGCACGGATTGATGTGGTGTCGGGCAACTTTATTACCGCCAAACCGTATGGCATTCGTGATGGGGTCGATTATCAACTGACTGGCGAAGTCCGCACGGTAGATGTCGATGCCATTCAACGCCATTTAGAAAATCATAATATTGTGTTGCTCGGCCCGACAGGTTATTCCACCACGGGTGAAGTGTTTAACTTGTTGGCCGAAGAAGTGGCAACCAAAACGGCCATTCAATTAAAAGCCGACAAACTAATTTTCTTAGGCGCACAACACGGTTTGCAAAATGCTGAAGGTCAATTGCAACGTGAAGTTCATCCGCAACATTTAAATCCATATATTGAAGATGCTCAGCAACATCATCCCGAACTAGCTTTACATTTAAATGCAGCCCAAGATGCCTCATTAAACGGCGTACATCGGGTACATCTCATTTCTTATGCCTACGATGGCGCTTTACTCGAAGAACTGTTTACCCGCGATGGTTCAGGGACGATGGTGAGTGATGCACACTATGAAGAAGTCCGCATGGCCAATATTCAGGATGTGGGCGGCTTGATTCGTTTATTGCGTCCTTTAGAAGAAGAAGGCGTGTTGGTCTATCGTTCACGTGAGCGTCTAGAAAATGAAATTGGACAATTTGCAGTAATTGAACGTGACGGCATGATTCTCGCCTGTGCCGCCCTGTATCCAATTCCAACCACAGGTCATGAACTCAAGTCTGCCGAAATTGCCTGTGTCGCGGTTCATCCTGCTTATCGTAAATCCAACCGTGGCCGCCAAATTTTGGATTATTTAGAAGATAAAGCCAAAGCCATGGGCATTCAGCAATTATTTATTTTAACCACTCGCACCGCACACTGGTTTCTAGAACAGGGCTTTTCCCCTGCCAGTGTCGATGAACTGCCCGATGCACGTCAGGCTTTATATAACTATCAACGCAACTCCATTGTTTGCAAAAAGTCACTATAAAGTGACTTTTTGCCTGTAGGCGATATAGCTCAATTTTGCATAAGCTTATGCAACCAGTTCAAAAAAATACTTCTATTTTGAAAACAAAGCCTTAGCTGTAAATTCACTATATTTATCTCTCAACTTCAATAATAAAAATAAGCAATAAAAATCATAAACTTAAAAATAAATACTGCTGACTATCCTCCTACAATTTGTGCAGTTTTAAACATAAGGTTTGCACTTTTTTATTTATCTCAATTTCTGCTTAGAAATTTCCGATTTATTATTTTTTTCAAAAAACAAACCTGTTTAGCGTATGTGTCATCCAGCCCGCTACACCCGTTGAGGTTTATTTTCAGGAGCACATTTGCATGTACCCAATTTCGACATCTTTTTGGAAAAAAACGATTTTTACATCTACGGCTTGGGTCGGAATCATGCTGCTCTCAGGCTGTACTCCAAACCAAGCTGCCAATCAAATCACCTTAAATATTGGCTATCAAAAATACGGTATTTTGCCAATTGTCAAAGAACGTGCCGTACTAGAAAATGCCCTTAAAAATCAGAATGTCAAAATTAATTGGGTAGAATTTCCTGCAGGCCCTCAGCTCTTAGAAGGCTTAAATGTCGGCAGTGTGGTTTTGGGGGAAGCGGGGGAAGCACCGCCTATTTTTGCACAAGCAGCACAAGCCAACTTGGTCTACGTGGCTAATCAACCTGCTGCACCTTTGGCTGAAGCGCTAATAGTACCCAAAAATTCAAACCTTCAGTCTGTCCAAGATTTAAAAGGCAAACGTATTGCACTCAATAAAGGTTCCAATGTGCATTATCTGCTGTTAAAAGTTTTGCAAGCGCATCAGCTCAAACTTGAAGATATTCATGTGGTGTATTTACCCCCTGCCGATGCCCGCGCTGCATTTGAGCGTGGTGCTGTCGATGCATGGGTCATTTGGGATCCGTTCTTTGCTGCGGCAGAACAACAGCTCGGTGCACGTATTCTGGCCACAGGGCAAAACTTGGTGAGCAATCATCAGTTTTATTTGGCAGATCGTCAATTTTCCGAAGCTCATCCTGAATTGTTAAACACAGTGGTACAGCAACTGAATACCACCACACAGTGGATTCAGCAACATCCACAACAGGCTGCACAACTCTTAGAAAAACCGACAGGTTTATCAGTCGATATTTTGAGCCGTTCTATTGCCCGCATGGGTTTTGGTGTGCAAAACATTTCTGCACAAGTGGTTCAACAACAACAGCAAGTTGCAGATGCCTTCTATCAACAAAAGTTAATTCCACAAAAAATTGACATTCAAGCTGCAATTTTAAAACCCACAACAAGCACATCGCCATAAAACAAAAAATCAGGACAGTTAAATGAAAGCGCTACAAACATTCACATTATTTAGTTTAGGTCTATTCAGTCTGGGCTTCACAGGCTGTGAAAAAATTTCAGCCAGTGCGGATTCAGCAAAAAGTTCTGCTGCCCCTCTGCAACATCTCAGCATTGGTTACCAAAAGTCTGCTTTAAATTTACTGGTTGCCCGTCAACAAAAGTTATTTGAGCAGCAACTGCCCAATGTCAAAGTTGACTGGAAAGAGTTTCCTGCTGGCCCACAAATGCTAGAAGCCTTGGCGGTGGGTGCTGTCGATTTTGGCTACGTGGGCAATACCCCGCCTATTTTTGCCCAAGCTGCAGGCAAAGATATTCGCTATGTCGGTTATGAAGTGGTGACCCCAACTTCACAGGCTTTGGTCGTTCCATCAGGCAGCCCGATTCAATCGTTGCAAGATTTAAAAGGCAAACGCATTGCCGTGCAAAAAGGCTCTAGTGCGCATGAATTATTGGGCAAAGTATTAAAGCAAGCCCAGCTAAGCTGGAAAGACATTCAACCTATTTGGCTTGCGCCTGCAGAAGCTCGTGCAGCATTTGATAAAAACAGCATTGATGCTTGGGTCATTTGGGATCCATTTTTAAGTGCTGCCAAGCTCGATGCGCAAGCACAGGTCTTGATTGATGGCACAGCATTCCCAAAAAGTTATGCCTTCTATATTGGCAATCCTAAATTTATACAGCAGCACCCTCAAGCGGTCAGCAAGGTTTTAGCAAGCTTGAATGCTGCAGATCAATGGATTCTTCAGCACCAAGATCAGGCTTTGTCTATTTACACCCAAAGTACAGGTTTAGCACCACATATTGCCACACCCGTATTTCAGCAACGCTTAAAACCCTCTCCAATTTACCCGCTGAACAATCAGGTCATTCAATCGCAACAACACATTGCCAACAGCTTTCAGCAAGACCAACTGATTCCGCAGTCTATCCAAATTCAAAGCGTGGTTTGGAAAGACCACCTCAGCATTACACCTTAAACATACACAACAAGGATATTAAGATGAAAATTTTTTGGTTTATTCCTACCCACGGTGACAGTCGTTATTTAGGTACCAACAAGGGCGCTCGCCAAGTCGATCATGCCTATATGAAACAAATCGCACTAACTGTTGAACATCTAGGTTATGAAGGGGTTTTAATTCCTACAGGCCGCTCTTGTGAAGATCCATGGATTACTGCAGCCAGTCTGATTGACGCCACACAAAAGCTCAAATTTTTGGTGGCATTACGTCCAGGTATTACCACACCTGCGTTGGCGGCACGCATGGCGGCAACCTTTGACCGACTATCACATGGTCGCCTTTTACTGAATTTGGTCACAGGTGGCGATGAACAAGAACTCAAAGGTGATGGACTCTATGAAGATCATAGTACACGTTATCAAACAGCGGCAGAATACACCCATATTTGGCGTGAAATTTTAAGCCGTTCACATACAGGTGAGTCGTTCAGTTTTCATGGCAAACGCCTACAGGTTGATGATGCGAAATTGTTATATCCACCTGTGCAGCATCCACATCCACCACTATGGTTTGGTGGTTCCTCTGAAGCAGCCATTGAGCTGGCCAGCGAACAGGTGGATACCTATTTAACCTGGGGTGAACCACCTGCCGCAGTCAAAGAAAAACTTGAGCTATTAAAAGCCAAAGCGGCTGCAAAAGGACGCAGTTTAAATTACGGCATTCGCTTGCATGTGATTGTTCGTGAAACCAATGCTGAAGCATGGCAAGCAGCAGAAGACCTGATTCAATATGTAGACGATGCCACCATTGCCGCAGCACAGGCTAAATTTCAAGCCATGGACTCGGTTGGACAACGTCGCATGGCGGCATTGCATCAAGGGAATCGTAGCCAGCTGGAAGTATCACCAAACCTTTGGGCAGGTGTCGGTTTGGTCCGTGGTGGTGCAGGGACGGCCTTGGTAGGTGATCCTGAAACGGTGGCAGCTCGCATTCAGGAATATGCTGACTTGGGCATCAGTACCTTTATTTTCTCTGGTTATCCGCATTTGGAAGAGTCTATTCGCTTTGCCGAATTGGTTTTCCCGCTGCTACCATTGGAAACCCAAAAGAAATTGGCTCAACCTAATTTAACTGGCCCTTTTGGTGAAATTGTAGCAAATCAATATGTACCTGCTGCTCATACATCTGCACAGCGTAAACTGGAGCAAGTCGAATGAGTCAGCAAATACCCTCAAGTTTAGGCAAAGCTAAAAAGGTTTCACGTGGAACATTGATTGGACAACAACTGCTGCCGTGGTTGTTCCCCATCGCTTTAATTGCCTTGTGGCAACTGGCCTCAAGCACTGGCCTTTTACAAAGCCGCATTTTACCCGCACCAAGTGCTGTACTCAGTGCTTTTTGGACTTTACTTAGCAGTGGTGAGTTGGCACAACACGTTCAAGTCAGTGCAGGGCGTGCCCTGCTGGGCTTGCTGATTGGTGGTGGATTAGGACTGCTGTTAGGCTTACTCAACGGTTCATCTAAAACAGCCTCGACGCTGCTTGACACCACCTTACAAATGATTCGCAACATTCCAGCACTGGCACTGATTCCATTGGTAATTTTATGGTTTGGAATTGATGAAACAGCCAAATTATTTTTAGTTGCTGTGGGGGTATTTTTTCCAGTCTATATCAACACCTACCACGGAATTCGTTCTGTAGATTCACAGTTGCTGGAAATGGGTAAAAGTTATGGGCTCACCCGCTGGCAATTGTATAAAGACATTATTTTACCCGGGGCGATGCCGTCTATTTTAGTCGGTTTACGTTTTTCGCTTGGTTTGGTGTGGGTGCTGTTAATTGTGGCAGAAACAATTTCTGCTCAGGCAGGCATTGGCTATATGACCATGAATGCACGTGAATTCCTACAAACCGATATTGTACTGGTGGGCATTTTACTTTACGCCCTGCTGGGTAAACTGGCCGATGTGTTCGCGGTACTGTTAGAAAAATATTTACTACGCTGGCATCCAGCCTATCAAAAATAAGGATTATCTCCATGACAGATCTAAGCTTGGGACGTCATGTACACAGCACAGACTTCCCTCACCAATCTCCAACTGCGCAGCACAACAATGCAATGGGTGCAGAAATTCTCATTGAACAACTGCACAAGTTTTATGGTTCAGTACAGGTTTTAACCGACTTAAATTTACATATTCAGCCTGGTGAGTTTCTGGCAATTGTTGGACGCAGTGGCTGTGGTAAAAGTACCCTGCTGCGTCTGATTGCCGATCTTGAACAAGCCAGCTACGGTTCCATTCAATTTAAGTCAGCACGACATATTCGGGAAGGCATTACATCCGATGATATACGGGTCATGTTCCAAGACCCTCGCCTATTGCCTTGGCGTAATATCCAACAGAACGTACAACTAGGTTTGGCCAACACTCAGCATGCAGAAGCCGCCAACTTACTTGAAAAGGTCGGTCTGCAAGCGAAGGCCGATTTATGGCCAAGCCAACTTTCTGGAGGACAACGACAACGTGTCGCTTTGGCACGTGCTCTGTCACATCGACCACGTATTTTATTGCTTGATGAACCCTTAGGCGCATTAGATGCCCTGACACGTTTAGAAATGCAGAACCTGATTGAGCAACTTTGGCTCGAACAAGGTTTCACTGCCATTTTAGTCACGCATGATGTCAGTGAAGCCGTACAACTGGCTGATCGGATTATTTTGCTCGATCAGGGACGTATTGCCCAACAGTTTCAGGTGCCACTGGCTCGACCACGTCAAAAAAGTGTGCAATTTGCTGCATTAGAACAACAGGTCTTAAGTGCAGTATTGGCAACTGAATAATCTTGACGCTAACAATGGGCTCGACTCTCCCATTGTTAGGGCAATGCAAATGCTCATCTATTCCTCTTGATTAAGGCACTCGATTCATTCTTTAATTTTTTTAAATAAACCCAAGCTTAAGCACCGTAAAACTTCACTTTTACCATTTACAAATAAAATCAACAAACGCTAATCATTCAGTCAAAAAATACACAAGCAAATATACTCCCCCACCCTAATTGGTTTTTTGGCTGATTGCATAGCTAAGCTACAGAATAAATTATAAATATTTTAAAAATACATCTTTTAATGATGCACAAGACTGATGATTTGCCGTACAATTAATAATTCCCTTTTTTCATTGTTTTAAAATTACGAATGGAACAAAAAAAGAGTACACAAAAACGCCATCAGCTTCTCAATGCTGCACTCGACGTATTTTCCTTATACGGATTTAGCGGTGCAAGTTTGGATGAAATCGCACAAATTGCAGAAATGCATAAGTCGAATATTTTCTATTATTATGAAAATAAAGAGGCGCTCTATGTTGAAGTACTGACCACAGTACTGCAAAAATGGCTTGCGCCTTTACAAATGCTTGAAGCCGAACTTGAGCCAGAAGAAGCGATTACCAATTATCTGTTACAGAAAATTGAGGTTTCCCGTACTCAACCGAAAGCATCACGTCTATTTGCTTTAGAAGTGATTCAAGGTGCGCCACATATTCAGGAAATTTTAAAAGGTCCTCTGAAAAAACTGGTAAAACGTAAAGCCAAAGTCATTACCATGTGGCAAGAACAAGGCAAACTGTCTAAACAGATTGACCCTGAACTGCTCATTTTGAATATTTGGGCCATTACCCAAAACTATGCTGACTTTGCCACGCAAATGGAAATGGTCACAGGTAAAACCTTGCGTAACCGCAGTATGCTACAACGTGTTTTACAACACACAGTTCACATGATGCTGTACGGTATTGTGCCTCGTCAGGACGAAATTAATGCTACAGAAGCCACTGTTGTCACGGCTGAACCTGCACAGGAAGCGCAAGAATAATCGCGCCAACCTGAACAAATATCCGAATTTAGCCCACGACCCTAGTTTTTACTCGGGTCGTGGCGTTTTGGGCAACTGTATTATTTAACACTTTGATATAACGATAATAATTTTTGTGCGCCTAGCAACAAGTTTTCTTCCCAGTCCAAATGCGCCGTATCATTGGCACCATCGGTAATATATTTGACCGACAACATGCGCACGCCTAGTTTTTTACAGACTTTGGCAATCGCATAGCCTTCCATATCGACCAGCTGACACGGCACTTTCGGCGTCCCCGTTTCAAAACTATCGCCTGTACCGCAAATTCCGTTAGGTAAATGCTCAAAATAGCGTTCCAGATGAATTTCTGCAGGATGCTCCTGATCCATAGGCGTCACCCCCACCTGAAAACCCAACGGTGAAACATCCATATCCCGCTGCACAAACTGACTCACCTCCACCAAAGCATGCGCATCAAAATGGGAGCTGCCCGCAGTACCTAAATTGAGCAAGGTTTTACAGCCTGTTTTCTGAATCACTTCAAAGGCTTTAAATGCGGCATTCACTTTACCAATGCCACTGTAATACACCTGAATCCCAGCCTGCTCAAACAAGCCTTTAGACTCACTGGGCAATGCCATAATTAAAGCAAAATCAGAATTCATAGCCATCTACTCGTGCAGTTCATTAAAACCGCCCCATTAGAAAAGAAATTTGAACGCGGTGCAAACCCCATTGCGCTTTGCAGATTAAATTGTCGGATTTTGCCTGATTTTTCGATAATTTTTCAGGTTAAAAACACAACAACAAGACGAAAGCGCGAGAATATGGCAATATATAGCTCTTACAAATTTTCAACTTTCATTCGACCATGCAGCTGCTCCGCCTGAATGCTTTATCTTCTACCACCGACTTAGCTCAAACTGCCGTGACCATTGGCAATTTTGATGGCGTGCATGTCGGTCATCAGGCGATGATTCAACAACTCAAAGCAGTGGCTGCCGCACAACAACTAAAAACTGTGGTGATGCTATTTGAACCACAACCACTGGAATTTTTTAAAGGTTATGATGCCCCGCCACGTATCAGTTCTTTGCGGGAAAAAGTTGAATATCTGACCGAATTGGGCATCGACTATATTGCCGTGGCCAAGTTTGACAATCACTTTCGTAGTTTAAGTGCTGAAGCCTTTGCCCACCTTTTAAAAAATAGTTTAAATGCCACACATTTAGTTTTGGGTGATGATTTTCATTTTGGCAAAAACCGTCAAGGCAACAGTGATTTTTTACGCGACTTTGGTTTTCAAGTTACCAGTTTAAGTACTGTAAATTTATCGGGTGAACGGGTCAGCTCCACACGTATTCGCCAAACCCTACAAGCAGGTGACTTGGCTCTCGCTGCCCAACTACTCGGACGTCCTTATAGTATTACGGGGCGCGTACAATATGGCGATCAAATTGGTCGTACCCTGGATTTCCCCACCATTAACGTACGCTTAAACCGTCATCGTCCTTGTTTGAACGGTATTTATGGTGTTGAAGTGGTCTGTGAAACCACCTCCTTAACCGACACAGTCAGCAATGCACATCCTAGCAAAACAGGTGTTGTAGGCTACAGCCCAAACAGTTTATTTGGTGCAGGGCATGTCGGAACACGACCTGCCATCAAGCAAGAACATCCCGAATGGCGATTAGAAGTACATTTCCCCAATGTTTCTGCTAATCTGTATGGCTTGTTAATGCGGGTCACGTTTTTAAACTATTTACATGGCGAAAAAAACTAGCCTTCTCTTTAAGCACTTAAAGCGGGAATTGATGATGATGTTGAAAAACTTCTTGAATTTCGACAAGATCATCCAAATTTCCCTTTTTAATTTACCCTAAATATTTAATGTAAAACGCGTCAGTCCATGGGCTGATT
>RRZT010434507.1_pt1 | contig 11546 bp, 12 predicted proteins | sample 2165551 | NCBI WGS metagenome assembly RRZT01 (sample SAMN10456910, study PRJNA506462) | wastewater metagenome | biome: wastewater; feature: sludge; material: wastewater sludge; isolation source: wastewater sludge with Escherichia coli K12::gfp cells carrying plasmid... | place: USA: Moscow, Idaho... | reverse complement strand
CATCTCCGGTGGTGAACAGGCCCGGATGCTGTTCGGCAAGCTGTTCCTGCAGAAGCCCAACGTGCTGGTGATGGACGAACTGACCAACCACCTCCACATGGAATCCATCGAGGTGCTCAACCTGGCGCTGGAGAACTACCCGGGCACGCTGATCTTCGTCAGCCACGACCGCGAGTTCGTTGGCTCCCTGGCCACCCGCATCATCGAGCTCTCGGAGAACAGCGTGACCGACTTCAGCGGCAGCTACGACGACTACCTGCGCAGCCAGGGCATCATCGTCTGACGCCTGCCCTGCAACGAAAAAGCCCCGCCAGTGCGGGGCTTTTTCATGTACGGGCTCAGACGCGGCCGAGGTAGTCCATCTTGCCGATGTCCAGGCCGTTGTGGCGCAGGATGGCGTAGGCAGTGGTGATATGGAAATAGAAGTTGGGCAGCACGAAGTGCAGCAGGTAGTCCTCGCCTTTGAACTTCAGCTCGGCACCGGGAAACTTGAGCACCACTTCGCGCCCTTCCCCGCTGTCGATCTGCGCCGGCGTCAGGCTGTTGACGAACTCCAGGGTCTTGGCGATGCGCGCCTGCAGCTCGGCGAAGCTGCTTTCGCTGTCGGCGAAGCTCGGCACCTCGACCCCGGCCAGGCGTGCCGCGCAGCCTTTCACGGCATCGCTGGCAATCTGGATCTGCCGGGTCAGCGGGTGCATATCCGGCGCCAGGCGGGCGTTGAGCAGTACGGCGGGGTCGATCTTCCTGGCTTCCGCGTAGGCAGCGGCCTTGTCGAGGATGGCCGACAGGTTGCCGAACATGCGCACGAACACGGGAACGGAGGCCTGGTAGAGAGACAGCGACATGGGGTGACTCCTTGGCAGTGAAAGGGGAAGACTCTGCTAGGTTAGCCGCAACAGCGAACAGGGAGGTGAAACAGTGATGACGCCGCAACAGGTAGCCGACTTCTGCCTGCAGCTGCCGGGCGCACGCGAGGATTACAAATGGGGCGGCGTGCGGGTGTTCTCGGTGGCCGGCAACAAGATGTTCGCCCTGCTCAGCGAGGGCCTGGCGTTCAAGGTGGCGCCGGAACAGTTCCTCGGCATGGTCGACCGCCCCGGCATCCGCCCCGCACCCTATCTGGCCCGCGCCCACTGGGTGAGCATGAACGAGCCATTCCCGCTGGGTGAGGCCGAACTGCAGGAGCTGCTGACCCGCGCCCACCAGCTGGTGGTGCGCAGGCTGCCAAAGATTCGCCAGGTGGGGTTGCTGCTCGACTAGAGCGGCAGCAGGTGGCCCAGATAGCGGCCGCCAAGCAGCAGGTGGTCCAGCCAGAAACCCTGGTGCAGGGTGACGATGGCCCAGAACACCAGCTGGAAGGAGGCCTTGCGCGTCTTGTGGCGAAACACCTGTTGCGCCACCAGCGCGCCGGGCCAGCCGCCGAGCAGTTCGGCGATGTGCAGGCTGTTCTCCGGCGTGCGCCAGCGGCCCTTCTGCGCATGCTGCTTGTCCAGCCAGTACTGGCAGAAGCTGAACAGGCTGACCAGCGGATAGGCCAGCGCCACCCACCATACGCCGTGGCCGAGCAGCGCCAGGCTGCCCCAGGTCGGCAGCAGGCACAGGCCGGCCATTATCAACAGCTTGAGCGGTAGATCGCGGATACCCGCGGCATCGGTGCGCCTGGATGCTTTCGGCGGGTTGCCGCCAGCAGGCTGACGAGCCGCGGCAGGTTTGCGGCGGATCGCCGGGCGATCCAGGCTGAGCCCGGCGTGGCGCATATGCTGGGCGCGCGGACGCCCCTGGGCATCGCGACCGGCGACGTAGAGCACGTTGTCGCCGACCTGCGGCCGGCTGTCACCGCGCATCGCCGAGATATGCACGAACAGCGGCTCGCCGCCGCCTTCGGGCTGGATGAAGCCGAAGCCCTTGCCGTCGTTCCAGCTTTTCAGAACGCCACGCTTCTCCATATCAGCCCTGAGCGCTGCTCCAGTCGATCAGGTGGAACTGCCAGGTGGCCAGGATCAGCAGACCGAAGCCGATGCGGTACCAGGCGAATACCGCGTAGCTGTGGTTGGCGATGAACTTGAGCAGTGCGCGCACGGCAACCATGGCGAAGATGAAGGACACCACGAAGCCCAGGGCGAATACCGGCAGGTCGCCGGGCTGGAACAGCTCGCGGTACTTGTAGCCGGAGTACACGGCGGCACCGACCATGGTCGGCATGGCCAGGAAGAACGAGAACTCGGTGGCGGCGCGGCGCGACAGGCCGAACAGCAGGCCGCCGATGATGGTGGAAGCCGAACGCGAGGTGCCGGGGATCATCGCCAGGCACTGGGCGAAGCCTATCTTCAGCGCCTCCTTCCAGGTCATGTCGTCCACTTCCTCGACCGTCACCTCGTGCTGGCGCCGTTCGGCCCAGAGCATCACCAGCCCGCCGATGATCAGCGCCGCGGCCACGGTGATGGCGTTGAACAGGTATTCGTGGATCAGGTCGGCGAAGGCCACGCCGATCACCACCGCTGGCAGGAAGGCAATCAGCAGGTTGGCGGTAAAGCGCTGCGCCTCGCGCTGGCGCGGCACATTGAACACCGTGATGAGGATCTTGCGCCGGTACTCCCACATCACCGCGAGGATGGCACCCAGCTGGATGATGATGTTGAAGGCCATCGCCCGCTCGCCGCCAAAGCCAAGCAGGTCGGCCACCACGATCTGGTGTCCGGTACTGGAGATCGGCAGAAATTCGGTGAGTCCCTCGACCACACCTAGAATCACTGCCTGCAGGGCGGTCCACAAATCCATGCAATACCTCGGTCTGGCCTTTTTCGCAGAATGGCCGATAACGAAAGGGAAACCTGAACTGGCAGGCGGAAAACGGCCGGCATGCTACCAGATGAGCCGACTCGACGCTGCCTTGCCAATGACTAATGGCAAAGCTTCTAGACTGGTTATTAGCTAGCGTCTGTCCTGAACATGAACCGGAGTTCCCATGAACGGCCTGCGCAACCTTCCGATCAGCCGCCGCCTGTGGCTGATCCTGCTGTCGTCCTTCCTCATGCTGTTGGCGCTGACCGGGCTGATGCTGAAGCAGATCCACCATGACCTGTATCAGGCCAAGGCGCTGAAGACGCACCATGTAGTGGAAGCCGCGATGGGCGTGATCAAGCACTTCCAAGGCCTGGAAAGCACCGGCATGAGCCGCGCGGATGCGCAGAAACAGGCGATGGAAGTGATCCGTGGTCTGCGCTACGGCAAGAACGAGTATTTCTGGATCAACGACATGACCCCGACCATGGTCATGCACCCGACCAATCCCAAGCTTGAAGGCCAGAATCTCTCGGGCCTGAAGGACCCGGACGGCAAGTTCCTGTTCAACGACATGGTGGCCATTGCCAGGAAGCAGGGTTCCGGCCAGGTGGACTACCGCTGGCCCAAGCCTGGCTCGGAAGACCCGGTACCGAAGATTTCCTACGTCGAGCTGTTCCAGCCCTGGGGCTGGATTCTCGGCTCGGGCATCTATGTCGACGATGTGCAGGAAGAGTTCCGTGAACAGGCCTTGAGGGCCTCCGCCATCCTGATCGTGATCGCACTGCTGCTGGCCGCGCTGGTCACCCTGATCAACCGCAGCATCGCCCGGCCGCTGAACGAGGCTGTCGGTGCCATGGCCAATATCGCCAGCGGCGAGGCCGACCTGACGCGCAGTCTGGACAACCAGGGGCACGACGAGCTGACCGCCCTGGGCAGCCACTTCAATGCCTTCACCGGCAAGCTGCGCAGCGTGGTCGGCCAGTCGCTGCAGGCAGCTGGCGAGCTCGACCAGGCCTCGCAATCGCTGGGCGAGATCGCCGGCCAGGCCCAGCAGCACAGCCAGCAGCAGTCGCAGCAGATGGAGCTGGTGGCCACCGCGATCAACGAGGTGTCCTACGCCGTGCAGGACGTGGCCAAGAACGCCGAACACGCCGCCAACGAGGTGCGCGAAGCCGAGCAGCAGGCGCTGCAGGGCCAGCAGAACATCGACAGCAGCCTGCGCCAGATCGACCAGCTGTCGGCGACCATCGACCAGGCCGTGGAAGTCATGCAGACCCTGGCCCAGGAAAGTACCCAGATCGGCAGCGTGCTGGAAGTGATCCGCTCCATCGCCGAGCAGACCAACCTGCTGGCGCTGAACGCCGCGATCGAGGCGGCACGGGCCGGTGAGCAGGGCCGCGGCTTTGCCGTGGTGGCCGACGAGGTGCGCATGCTGGCCCAGCGTACCCAGCAGTCGACCTCCGAGATCCAGGGCATGATCGAGCGCCTGCAGGGCAACTCGGAGGCTGCGGTCAAGGTGATCAATGCCAGCAGCCAGGCTTCGCAGCTGACCGTCGAGCAGGCCCGCCAGGCCGGGGAAAGCCTCAGCCAGATCGCCGCCTCGCTGCGCAACCTGACCGGCTTGAATGCCTCGATCGCCAGTGCCACGCTGCAACAGTCGCATGTGGTGGACGATATCAATCAGAATGTCACCCAGGCGGCCACACTGGCACACGAAAATGCGCTGGCTGCCGACCAGTCCAGCGAAGCCAGCCGTCATCTGGGGCAACTGGCCGGACAACTGAACCGCCTGTTGGGGCAATTCCGCGTATGAGGTGTCGATGAGCAGCATGGAGCATCAGGAGGTCAATCTCGGCCAGCAGCAGAACCAGGACCTGATCTGGGACCTGGACAGCATTGCCCGTCGCGAGCTGGCCGAACGCTTCATCAAGCTGTTCGAGAACCGCCTGTGCGTGTACTCCGAGTCCACTCGCCAGCTGTACACCAACTACAACCTGCACTTCCCCGCCGACTACGGGCGCAAGATGGTGGTACTGCCCAACCCTTACGCCTTTCACGACACCCTGCACGGCATCGATCCGGTGGCGGTGCGCAAGACCGGCCTCTGCGTGCTGCCCGGTGTCGTGCTGGGCAAGCCCGGGCTGCTGCTGACCACGCAGATCCGCGACGGCGGGCCGGCCCCCAAGACCATGCCGTTCAAGCCGGCCCTGGCACAGATCATCAGCAACCAGAAGAAGATCGGCGACGTGTTCCTGCCGATCCTGATGAAGGGCGACCTGCGCGAGTTCGACCAGAGCATGCCCTATATCCACCTGCACCGCCTGCAGGTACAGCGCCTGACGCTGCTCTCCTCCTTCGAGCGTGACGACATCCAGCAGACCATCACGCGCAAGCTGCTGACGCTCTACCGGCAGGCCGACAGCCTGGGCTGCTGAGCCCGCGTGACGAGATAGGTTTGTTATGGCCGCCCAGCTTGCCATCGTCCATATGGATTGGCATAAACGTACTCCATAACAAAATCGCCACACGGATGTTGATGTCATGCGAGTCCTGCGCCGCGCACTCCTGTTGATCCTGTTGCTGGTCCTCGCCGCCCTCGCGGTCGTCCTCTACTACGTCGCCAACCCCAACCTGCCGCTGTTCAGCAAGCCGCAGCAGGTGCATTACCTCGACCAGTGGAGCGAGCAGGCGCGCCAGACCTACTACTACACGCCACAGGGCACCACGGTTAAGGGCCTGAGGTACGAGTGGTTCACCGCCCTCGAACTGCCCTTCAGCCGGGACAAGTTCGCCCGCCCCGACTACCTGGCGCGCTTCGGCTTCCTCACCGACCCGCAGCAACGGCCCAGCACACTCAACCCCGGCAACCTGCCGGTCGGCTTCGCCCGCCATGCCGACGACGAAACCGGCGCCCAGTACCTCGACATCAGCTGCGCCGCCTGCCACACCGGCGAGCTGCGCTACCAGGGCCAGGCCATCCGCATCGACGGCGGCGCCGCCCTGCATTCGCTGGCTTCCACGGTGCCCACGCTCAGGGGTGGTGGCTTCGGCCAGGCGCTGGGCATGAGCATGGCCTTCACTTACTACAACCCGGTGAAGTTCAACCGCTTCGCCCGCGAAGTACTGGGTGACAACTACGACAGCGGCAAGCAGCAGCTGCGCCAGGACTTCAAGGCCGTGCTCGACCGCCTGCTGGACACCGCCATGAACGACTGGCATCGCGGCCTGTACCCCACCGAGGAAGGCTTCGGCCGCACCGACGCCTTCGGCCGCATCGCCAACAGCGTGTTTGGCGATGCCATCGACGAGAGCAACTACCGGGTGGCCAACGCCCCGGTCAGCTACCCGCAGGTGTGGGACATCTGGAAATTCGACTGGGTGCAATGGAACGGCTCGGCCATGCAGCCGATGGCGCGCAACATCGGCGAGGCGCTGGGAGTGGGCGCCACCCTGCACCTGTTCGACGAGAACGGCGCGCCGATGACGCACGACGAGCGCTATCCGTCCAGCGTGCGCCTGCGCGACCTGTACACCCTGGAAGAGACGCTCAAGCAGCTCAAGCCGCCGACCTGGCCGGAACAGGTGCTGGGCAAGGTCGACCCCAAGCTGGCCAGCCAGGGCCGTGCTCTGTTCGCCGAGAACTGCGCCTACTGCCACGCCCCCGACCCGGTGCCGCGCGACAAGCGCCTGGCCCCGGCCCGCGACCCGGAATGGCACCTGCGCATCGTGCCGACCCGCATCATCGGCACCGACCCGACCACCGCCGACAATATCGCCGACCACCGCTTCGACATCCGCAAGCTGGGCTGGCAAAAAGACGAGCTGGCCAAGCTGGACGTCAAGCTGTTCGGCTCAAGCCTGGAGGAAGTCGATTTCGCCAGCATCTCCAGCGCCAAGGGCCTGGCCTATGTCACCGCCTATGTGGAAGACCGCGCCTACCGTGATGCCGGCATCCAGCCTCGCGAGCGCTGGCGCATGGACGGCTACGGCCTGGCCATCGGCGTGCAGGAAAAGCGCGGCTACAAGGCACGCCCGCTGCACGGCATCTGGGCCACCCCACCGTTCCTGCACAACGGCTCGGTGCCCAACCTGTTCCAGCTGCTGTCGCCGGTGGTCGAACGCGACACCCGCTTCTGGGTCGGCAACTTCGAGTACGACCCCAAGCGCGCCGGCTTCCTCACCGGCCAGTTCGAGGGCGGCTTCCTGTTCGACACCCGCATCACCGGCAACAGCAACCGCGGCCACGAATTCCGCGATGGTTGCCGCAACGAGGGCGTGATCGGCCGCTATCTGGAGCCCGAAGAGCGCTATGCGCTGATCGAGTACCTCAAGGTAATGGGCAACGAGCAGCTGGAGAGCCAGCTGCAACCGGCCGAAAGCCGCGCCTGGACCCCCGGCCCCAGCTGCCAGAACAACAACTAAGGAACAGCTGCCATGCTCAAACGTTTCTGGCTCTGGCTCGGCCGCCTGCTCGGCAAGCTGCTGCTCGTACTTCTGATCGTTGGCGGCCTCGGCTGGGCCGGCGGCAGCGCCTACTACGCCTGGAAATTCTCCGGCCCGGTGTCCACCGAGGAAGAGATCCCGGCCGACGAGGCGGCGCTGACCCAGGGCATCATCGAGGACGCCATTCGCATCGTCGAACAGCACCGCGACAACACCCGCGTGCTGCGCGATGCCCACGCCAAGGCCCATGGCTGCGTGAAAGCGCAGGTGACCGTGCTGCAGAACCTGGTGCCGGAACTGCGCCATGGCGTACTGGCCGAGCCAGGCAAGACCTGGCAGGCCTGGATGCGCCTGTCCAACGGCAACGCCTACCCGCAGTTCGACAGCGCCCGCGACGCCCGCGGCATGGCCATCAAGCTGCTCGACGTGCCCGGCGACAAGTTGCTGAGCAGCAAGGCCACGGCCGCCAACCAGGATTTCGTGATGTTCAACCACCCGGTGTTCTTCGTCCGCGACGTCGCCGAGTACAAGCAGAACTTCGCAGCCCAGGCTTCCGGCCAGAAGATTCAAGCCTTCTTCCCCAGCTGGGACCCGCGCAGCTGGGAAATCCGCCACCTGATCATCGCCCTGAAGACCCTGGCCCCCGCACCGGACAGCCCGGTCAGCGCGACCTATAACTCCATTGCCCCGTTCAAGCTCGGCCCACACAACATCAAGTACCGGGTGGTGCCGGACCCACAGAGCTGCCCGCCCTACGAACTGCCGGAACAAAACACCGCGCTGCCCAACTTCCTGCGCAACGCCCTGTATCAGCAGCTGTCGCTGGACCGGGTGCCGGCCTGCTTCGCCCTGCAGGTGCAGCGGCAGAACGCCGACTATTACATGCCCATCGAGGACACCAGCGTGCAGTGGAGCGAGGACATCTCGCCGTTCGAGACGGTGGCGACCGTGCGCGTGGAGCCGCAGGACTTCGACACCCGCGAGCAGAACCTGGCCTGCGACAACCTCTCCTTCAACCCCTGGCATGCGCTGCCGGAGCATCGCCCGATCGGCGGCATCAACCGCCTGCGCAAGGCGGTGTACGAAGCCGTCAGCGTCTACCGCCACCAGCGCAACGCCGCGCCGCAGGCGCACTGAAACGCCAAGGCCGCCTCAGGCGGCCTTGTTGTTTAGCCGCGACAGTGCAGGATCTGTTCGCGCCAGCGCCATTCGCAGGCGGCTAGCCCACCGACAAACAGCGCTTCGCCGACCAGATGGATCTGCGCGAACAGCGACGCAACCCCGGCAAACTGCACCGCCATGACCACGCAGGCACCCGCCCACAGGGCATTGCCGGCAACCAGCCCGTACAGCAGCAGGCGCGGGCGCTTGCCGCGTAGCACCAGGGTGAAGGAATAGCTGGCGTAGAGCAGGTTCGTCACGCCGATGAACAGCAGCAACCCGCTTGGCAGGCGATAGACCTCGCTCAGCCAGGGACCGAGCAACAGCACGAGCGCACCTGCCGTGGCCGCTGCGGCACAATCGACCCAAAGCAGATGACGAGCTGCGCGCATGGCAGAGCCCCCGCGGCTACAGGCGATCCAGATCGATCACCGCGAAGCTGGCCACCGTGTCATGCCCGGCCAGGCGACCACCCTCGCGGGCCAGGCCGATGGTCTGCAGGCCGGCCTGCTGGGCGGCGTCCAGCTCCTGGACGATGTCGGAGAGGAACAGGATTTCCTCGCCCGGCAGGCCAATGGCTGCGGCGATGGCGCGGTACGACTCGGCCTCGCGCTTGGGGCCGCTGGTGGTATCAAAATAGCCGCTGAACAGCCCGCTCAGGTCGCCGGCCTCGGAGCAGCCGAAGATCAGCTTCTGTGCCTGTACCGAGCCGGAGGAATAGACGTACAGCGCATAGCCGGCCTGGTGCCAGCGCTTGAGCGCTTCCACCGCGTCCGGGTAGACATGGCCCTTGAGCTGGCCGCTGGCGTAGCCCTGCTGCCAGACCATGCCCTGCAGCGCCTTGAGCGGCGTGGCCTTGCGGTCCTCGGCGAGCCACTGCAGGAGAATCTCGATGACCCGGATCAGGTCAGCCCCGCCCTCGCCGCTCTCGGCCCGCACGGCGTCCAGTTGCGCGGCCACGGCCGGCTCCTCGGCGTGATCGAGGATGAACTGCGGCAGGTGCCGGGCGGCATAGGGGAACAGCACGTCGAAGACGAAGCTCACCGCACTGGTGGTGCCTTCGATATCGGTGAGGATGGCTTTGATGGGCATGGAGACTCCTGGGATGTGGGCGGCGCCCCCTCTCCCATTCATGGGAGAGGGCCGGGGAGAGGGTGAGGAAAATAGCCCTCTCCCCCGGCCCCTCTTCTGCAAGCGGGATAGGAGTGAAGAGCTTCAGTCTTCCAGACGGGGGAAACGACTGGCGATATCGTCGCCGGTGAAGTTGGCCACCCAGCCTTCCGGATTGTTGAACAGGCGGATGGCGACGAAGTGCGGGAACTCGCCCATGTCGAACCAGTGGCAGGTGCCGGCCGGCACCGAGATCAGGTCGCTCTTCTCGCACAGCACGGCGTAGACGTAGTCGTCGATATGCAGGCTGAACAGGCCCCGGCCGGCGACGAAGAAGCGCACTTCATCCTCACCGTGACGGTGCTCGTCGAGGAACTTGGCGCGCAGCTCGTCCTTCTGCGGGTGGTCCTTGTTCAGGCTGACCACGTCGACGGTGACATAGCCCTGCTCGGCCATCAGCTTGTCGATCTGCGGGCGGTAGGCGGCAATCACCTCGTCCTGCGCAGCGCCCGGCTGGATCGGCGCACTGGCCTGCCAGCGCTCGAAGCGCACGCCGACCTCGGCGAGGGTGGCGGCGATGTCCTCGAGGTGGGTCAGCACCTTGTTCGGCACGTCCGGGTTGGACTGGTGGTAGACGGTCAGGCTGCTCATGACATCTCCTCTAGCGCTGCAGGGCGCGTACTTTCAGTTCGCACTCGAACAGGAATTCGAAGGCCTCGACCTGGCGCAGGCAGTCGGCCATGGTCGCGCCCCAGGTGTACAGGCCGTGGCCGCGGATCAGGTAGCCGACGCAATCGGGGTGCTCGTCCAGCCAGGGCTGCACCTTGGCCGCCAGGCGGGCGATGTCCTGGTCGTTGTCGAAGATCGGCACCAGCACCTGGCATTCGTGGCTGGAAACGCCGGCGAAGGCCTTCTGCAGCTCGTAGTCGGCGAACACCAGCGAGTCGGCCAGGGTCAGGCGCGACAGCACGGTGGCGTTCACCGAGTGGGTGTGCAGCACGGCGCCGATCGCCGGCTGCCAGCGGTACAGCTGGGTGTGCAGCAGGGTCTCGGCCGAGGGCTTCTTGCCCGGCTCCAGGCTGTTGCCGTCGAGGTCGGTGGCCAGCACGTCGTCCTCGCCCAGCTGGCCCTTGTGCTTGCCGGAGACGGTCAGCAGCGCCTGGTCGGCGCTCAGGCGCGCGGAATAGTTGCTGCTGGTGGCCGGCGACCAGCCACGGCCATACAGGAATTGCCCGGCCTCGATGATCTGCCGGGTCAGTTGTTCACGGTTCATGCCCGCTCCTCGTGCAAACGCAGTGCAATGATAATGGCCGCCGCCAGGGCGACCAAGCTGGCAATGGCGAAGGTCCAGGCCGCGCCCAGACTCTCCCAGCTGTAGCCGGCGTACAGCGCGCCGAGGGCGCCACCGGTGCCGGCCAGTGCCGCGTACAGCGCCTGACCCTGGCCCTGCTGGTTGGGCCCGAAGCTGCGCTGGACGAAATGGATGGCCGCCGCATGGAAGCTGCCGAAGGTGGCGGCATGCAGCAGCTGGGCGAACAGCAGCACACCCAGGTGGTCGGCCAGGTTGCCCAGCAGCAGCCAGCGCAGCGCCGCCAGCAGGAAACTGGCCGCCAGCACCCAGCGCACCGAGCAGCGCGTGAGGATGCGCGCCATGAACAGGAACAGCACGATCTCCGCCACCACGCCCAGCGCCCACATCTGGCCGATGAAGCCACGCTCGTAGCCGAGCCGCTCCAGGTGCAGGGTCAGGAAGGTGTAGTACGGGCCGTGCGACAGCTGCATCAACGCCACGCAGAGGAAGAACGCCGGCACGCCCGGGCGCAGCAGCTGAGCAAGGAAACCGCCCTCGCCGTCCTGCCCGGCCCGCGCCTGCGGCACCGCGTTGGGCACCCACAGGCTGCCGAGCAGAATGCCGGCGAGGATCAGCACCACCATCGCCGGGAACAGCCCGGGGCTGAAGCGCTCGAATAGCTCGCCCAGGCCGATCACCGCGACGATGAAGCCGATCGAACCCCACAGGCGGACCTGCGAATAGCGCGCGCTCTGCT
>RRZT010558683.1_pt1 | contig 11547 bp, 8 predicted proteins | sample 2165551 | NCBI WGS metagenome assembly RRZT01 (sample SAMN10456910, study PRJNA506462) | wastewater metagenome | biome: wastewater; feature: sludge; material: wastewater sludge; isolation source: wastewater sludge with Escherichia coli K12::gfp cells carrying plasmid... | place: USA: Moscow, Idaho ... | reverse complement strand
GCGTTTGAGTGTAACATGCATATTCTTGTAATCCTGACAGACATGACTTCTTTTGCAGAGGCACTTCGTGAGGTATCCTCTTCAAGAGGAGAAATTCCGTCACGAAAAGGATATCCAGGTTATCTTTACAGTGAACTGGCAACAATTTATGAGCGTGCCGGAATTGTGGAAGGGGCAAATGGATCGGTGACACAGCTTCCGATCCTGACCATGCCGAATGACGACATCACGCACCCGATTCCTGACCTGACCGGATATATTACGGAAGGTCAGATCGTACTGGACCGCAATCTTTATGGACAGTCAGTTTATCCGCCAATTAATGTATTGCCGTCACTGTCACGTCTGATGAAAGACGGAATCGGAGAAGGCTATACGCGAGACGATCACCAGGCGCTGGCGAACCAGTTATTTGCTTCCTACGCAAAAGTAGGAGAGGCAAGAAACCTGGCCTCCGTTATCGGTGAAGATGAATTGTCACCACTGGATAAGAAATATCTGGAGTTCGGACGCGAATTCGAACAGCGTTATATTGGTCAAGGAACAACAGAGAACCGTACCATTCAAGAGACGCTGGATCTTGGCTGGGAACTGTTAGCACTGCTTCCAAGAGAAGAACTGGATCGAATCGATACAAAACTCATTGATTTCTATTATCCGAAGAAGAATGAAGCGTAAAAATGATTTAGAAGTGCAGGAATCTGGAAAATATGCCAGAATTCTTGCATTATAATTGCTATATTGCAAAAATGGGAAAGGAGGGAGTCTATGGATCCAAGAGAGTTTCCGACCAAGGGAAATCTGATGCTTGCCAAAAACTCGCTGGCACTTGCCAATCAGGGCTATGAACTGATGGACAAAAAACGAAATATACTTCTTAAAGAACTGATGGGACTTATCGATGAGGCAAAAGGCATCCAGGAAGAGATAGATTCCACATTTACCCAGGCATATGCGTGCCTGCAGCGCGCTAATATTGAGATGGGAATCAGCAGGGTACAGGAATTCGCATTCACTGTACCAATTGAAGATTCCATTCGTATACAGACTAGAAGTATTATGGGAACAGAGATTCCACATATCAAATATGATGAAAAGCAGAATGACCTGACCTACTCACTCGGAGATACAGGAGAATCGCTGGATATCGCCAGGGAGGCATTCCGAAAGGTAAAGAATCTGACCATCAAGCTGGCTGAAGTCGAGAACTCAGCATATCGTCTGGCAACGAACATCAAAAAGACACAGAAACGTGCCAATGCTCTGAAGAACATCACCATACCGATGTACACGAATCTGGTCTACAACATCAACAACGCGCTGGAAGAAAAAGAAAGAGAAGAATTCACAAGGTTAAAAGTAATAAAACGAAGACAATAATTTAATTGGGGACGTAGTAAAATGCCAAAATACTACGTCCCCATCAGCGATTAAGGGTGTCCCTAACTGTAATCAGGGGTGCCCTTTTCTTAAGGAATTCTTAGAATTTTTTAACAAAGAATTCATAGTCTGGGAAAGGGTTTCGATGTATAATAAATACCATAAAGGAAAAATTTTCATATTGTATGATAGATTCTAAGATTTGCCAGAAAATGACGGGCAGATATCTTGAAGCTTCAGATACACAGGAGGAATATTTATGGCATTGCGTAAAAAGCATGAGGTTCTGGAAGAACCGCAGGATTATGAGATAGAGCGCCGGGAGACACCGAGATATAATCCGGATCCCGAAGCGGGACTTTCGGCGGCTCAGGTGGAGCAGCACCGTGATGATGGTTGGCGCAATGTGTCAGTCGCACCACCGGCACAGACCACGAAAGAAATTATCCGGGAAAATGTCTGTACTTACTTTAACTTAATTTTTCTTGTATTGGCAATTTTGTTATGTCTTGTCGGTTCATTTCGTGATCTGACATTTCTTCCAGTCATTATTTTTAATACATTAATTGGTATCGTGCAGGAGATTCGTGCGAAAAATGTATTGGAAAAGCTGAACATGTTAAATGCACCGCATGCCAGTGCGGTGCGTGACGGGAAAAAGTCGTTAGTGGATTCAGAAGAACTGGTACTGGATGATATTGTAATATTCAAAGCGGGAAATCAGATCTGTGCCGATGCAATTGTAGTATCCGGCGAAGTGCGAGTCAATGAATCACTGTTGACTGGTGAATCTGATGAGATTACGAAAGCTCCGGGAGCGGAGCTTATGTCCGGAAGTTTTGTGGTAGCGGGAGAGTGCCATGCCCGCCTTGATAAAGTCGGAGTGGATTCTTACATTTCCAAGCTGACATTGGAAGCGAAGGCTATGAAGAAAGGCGAGCAGTCGGAAATGATCCGCTCACTGGATAAGTTGGTAAAATTTGTCGGTATTGCGTTGATTCCGATTGGTATTACGTTGTTTGTACAAGGATTTTTCTTTAATGATCAGAGCTTCCGAAACAGTATTGTTTCTATGGTGGCAGCAGTTCTTGGTATGATTCCGGAAGGATTATATCTGCTGGCAAGTGTGGCGTTGGCTGTCAGTTCTATGAGACTGGCTCATAAGAAAGTTCTGCTTCACGATATGAAGAGTATTGAGACGCTGGCTCGCGTTAATGTGCTTTGTGTGGATAAGACAGGAACGATCACTGAGAATTCTATGAGTGTCAAAGACATGATCCCGACAAAGGAATATGATGCAGAGAAGATGCCGGAGTTAAATGGTCTTCTGTCTGATTTTGTGGGATCCATGAGCAGCGATAACAGCACCATGGAGGCGTTGAAGGATTATTTTAAAAAGAAGACGGAACAGTCTGCCTCTAAGGTTGTTCCATTTACTTCTGTGACAAAATACAGTGGAGTCATGTTCGGGGAGAAGTCTTATGTAATCGGAGCTCCGGAGTTCGTGCTCCGCGAGGATTATGATACTTACAAACCGGATATCAGCGAGTATGCAAGAAAAGGGTATCGTGTACTTGTATTTGGCTCTTATGATGCAGCATTAGATGGCGGAAAATTGACAGGAAAGGTTCTGCCGATGGCATATGTCCTTCTGGCAAATCCAATCCGTAAAGAAGCACCGGAGACATTTGCATACTTTGCAGAGCAGGGCGTGGAAGTCAAAGTTATTTCCGGTGATAATCCGCTGACTGTATCAGAGGTCGCGAAAGAAGCCGGTATTGTAAATGCAGAGGAATATGTTGATGCGACGACACTTCAGACAGATGAGGATATTGCAAATGCGATTGCAAAATATACGGTATTTGGGCGTGTGACACCGGGGCAGAAGCGTCAGTTTGTTCAAGCATTGAAAGATCAGGGAAAGACTGTTGCCATGACCGGTGACGGAGTTAACGATGTGCTGGCACTTAAGGATGCGGATTGCAGTGTAGCTATGGCATCGGGAAGTGATGCGGCATGCCAGGCGGCGCAGGTTGTGTTGTTGGAGTCCAACTTTGCATGTATGCCGTCAGTTGTATTAGAAGGAAGGCGAGTGGTCAACAATATCCAGCGATCAGCCAGCCTGTTCCTGGTAAAGAACATTTTCTCATTCCTGTTGTCCCTGTTCTCGGTTGTATTTATGATGAGCTATCCATTACGGCCGTCACAGATTTCACTGATCAGCATGTTCACCATTGGAATTCCGGGATTCTTCCTGGCATTCCAGCCGAATAAAGATGTGATCAAAGGACATTTCCTGACAAATGTGGTGTTAAAAGCTCTGCCGGCCGGCCTGACTGACGTACTGGCGGTAGCTGCCATGGCAGTCTTTGGGCAGACATTTGGACTGGGAGAGACAGACATTTCCACAGCAGGAACGATGCTCCTTGCCATTGTAGGATTTATGATTCTGTTCAAAATCTGTGAGCCATTCAACTGGCTGCGTGGCTGTGTATGGGGAGGTTCAGTTATTGGACTTTTAGGCTGTTCCATTTTCCTGCCGAAGCTGTTCGCGATTACCGGAATGTCCACAAAATGCATTATGCTGTTCGTAGTATTTTCTATTGCGACAGAGCCATTGTTCCGGTATCTGACAAAGCTTGTCAGCGGAGTAAGAAAGCTGCATATGAAGATACATAAGAAGCCGGTGGAAGAGTTTTAAGGATATAGAAAAAAAGAAATGTAAGAAATATAAGCAATATAAGAAATATAAAAATCCTGCAGATATGTATATGATATACAATATCTACAGGATTTTTTGTTGCCAAGCATACGACAAAAAGGTCCGGTGGACCTTTTTTAGTCGATTCTTTAATTACTTTACAATGTCCGGATTTTCGAATACGTCCAGCGCGGTAGCTGCCAATGCTTTTGTGGCGGTATGAAGTGTATGGCGTGCCATTTTTCCATGTACATATTTCAGAAATGTCTCGTGATGTGCAAATACTTTCGGTCTTGCACCGGTATCTAACTCGCAGTATACGGTCGGGCATACATGAGATACATTTCCAATGTCACTGGATCCACTTGCTTCTTCATCACTGTCTACGAAATCTGTAACCCCCAGATCATTTAAGTTCTTACGCATCAGGGCGCGAAGTCCATCATGATATACAAGGTCATCATAAGAATTCTCGAAGTTGAAGTATTCCAGTTTTGCACCAGTCATAAGTTCTGCGCCTTTTGCACAATTAATGACTTTCTGAGTCAGTTCCTCCAAGTAAGCGCGGTCTTTTGCACGAATGTAGAATTGGCATGCTGCGTAATCAGGAATAATATTACATGCAGCACCACCGGAAGTTATGATCCCTGCTACACGGGCGTCATTTCTTGTCTGCTGGCGCATTGCATTGATTCCTGCAAACATCAGGTTTACAGCGTCCAGAGCATTGACACCTTTTTCAGGATAAGCGGCTGCATGGGAGGCGGTACCCTGGAAGCGGAATTCAATAGAATCCATAGCCAGAGTCATAATATTCATGTTGTTTTCAGCGCCTAAGTGGAACTGAAGTGCAGCGTCGATATCATCATAACCGCCACGGTTGGCAATATCACATTTACCACCGGTTGTCTCTTCGGCAGGGGCACCGATGACAACAATCGTTCCGTTGATCTGATCTTTGAATTTTGCCAGAGTCAGGGCAGCACCGAGTGTGGAAGCGGCTATCCAGTTATGTCCGCACGCGTGGGCCACCTCGTCCTTGTTCGGACCATATCCCGGAAGCGCATCATACTCCGGAAGCACAGCAACTTTCGGACCCTCACCACAGTAAAGTTCTGCACGAAAAGCAGTATCAAGATCCAGATACGGACAAGTTACCGTAAATCCATGCTCTTTTAATTTCTCAACAAGATACTTACAGGACTTAAATTCCTCACTGCCAAGCTCCGCATGATTAAACACAAACTCACTGATTTCTTCAATCTCAGCAGCAAGATTATCCTCTGCAAGATAAAGTTCTTCTTTATTCATTATACAGTCTCCTTAAAAAATATTTTATATCAGCTTCACATTTCTCTATCAAGACTTATAAAAGCCCTAAAAAGAAAGCTTTGCACAGCCATACTCACACTCATACTTCCGGTTTACCGCAATATAAAAGAGTGAAATAATCTTGAAACGGGTACTCTGACGCGGCCGGTACTTAGGCGGTGTTCTTTAGCGCCTTATGTACCGCTGCCAGCGGAAGGTAGCGAGAGCGTGCCTGGGAAAGATTATTTCACTCTATGCTATTAACGGTAACTAATATCCTATCACTACCGCAGCTCCGAGTAATACGATTGAAGCAGCGAAAATGATCAGGAACAGTGGTGTTACGAATCTATACCATTTGTTAATTGGCAGTCTCATGATTCCGCACATCATAAATACGCTTGTTGGCCAGAAAATGTTAGAGAATCCATCACCAAACTGGTAAGCCAGGACGCTGACCTGACGGCTGACACCAACCATTTCTCCGACTGGGGCAAGGATTGGCATTGTGATCAGAGCCTGTCCGGCACCACTTGGGATAAAGAAGTTGATAATGTTCTGAGCAAATAACATACCCATTGCACTTGCCATACCGCGGAAATGCTGGAGCATGGTAGCGAGCCAGTATACAACGGTATCAATGATCTGTGCATTTTCCATGATAACAGCGATGCTTCGGCTGATACCAACAAGAAGTGCACCATACATCATTTCCTTACTTGCTTCGATAAAAATATCTGCAATCTCACTTGGTGTAAATCTGGATACAAGTCCGGATACAATTGTCATAATAATAAACAGGGTTGCAATTTCGTCGATGTACCAGCCGAGTTTGATCGTTCCGTAAAGAAGCATACCAATTGTAAATACGAATAACAGACAGCTCAGTTTGTGAGTGGTTGTCATCTTGATCTCCATCATTTCCTCACGGGAAGCACATTCGAGCGTCTCAATCTTTTCTCCGTAAAGGTAAGATTTTGTCGGATCCTTTTGGATTCTACGTGCATAGCGCCATACATACCAGATACTGATGCCCATGAATACGACAAAGCAAAGAATACGGTAACCAAGACCGGAGAACATCTTCACGCCTGCAACTTCCTGGGCGATACCAATAGTAAATGGGTTGATGGTTGCAGCGGCAAATCCAACTGCGACACCGAGGTAAATGACACTGCCGCCGACGATGGCATCGTATCCGAGTGCCATGGCGATGGAGATAAACACAGGAATCAGTCCGTAAGTCTCTTCAAACATTCCCATGGTGGAACCGAGAAGCCCGAATAAAATCATACATACCGGAATGATCAGTTCGATACGGTTACCAACTTTACGAAGTACAGAACCAACCAGTGCGTCAAATGTACCATTTTTTAAAAGTACATATACAAATGCATATGCAAAGATGATAAAGAAAATAATCTGTGCACTGTCTTCAAATCCAATCTGGAAAGATTTGAACATATCAAAAATGCTGCAGCCGATTTTATCGACATGATGAAAACTGTCTGCGACAACAACAGAGTTACCGGAAGCGTCTTCGACACGGTCAAATGTACCGGCTGGAATAATGTTAGCCAGAATTGCAGTGATGACTGTCATTATGAAAATAATGACATACGCATGTGGCATTTTAAAGCGTTTTTTCTTTTCCATTGTAAATTAAAATCCTCCTCAATCATAAGTGCTAAAAAACAGTTTTCATTTTAGCACTATTCAAGGAGGGTTACAATGAATTTTTTTACACAAATATGAATTTTTTTGCAATTTCTTTACACTTTTGCCTGAGTATAATTTCTATAATGTCAGATACTCATCAGAAAGTGCATATTTAGTCTTGAGGAACATTATGATAATCCCACACAGCCTGTAAATATTCTGGTTTAGAAAGCAACAATTTTGTACCTTCTGCCATACATCTGGCTGCATAAAGCATACCTTTATGCCCAATACTCATGCCGGCCTGTTCTCTGGCTGCCCAGTGGTGAAGTGCGGTGCCGTGGCACATAGTAGCAGCGCTGATGGTGATGAGGGGAACGGTATGGCTGACCTGGGAGGCATCGGTTCCAATGGAAAGTGGAACGGGCGTGTTCTCCAGCGGATAAAGTCCTGCAAAATATTTTCCATTGTTCATAAGTCCGGCCTTTTCTGAAATGTCTTTTGCAAAATCCAGTTCTGCATCTGTATATTCAGGTGTCGGGATATGAGTCATAGCTTCATAGTAAACTTCCACTAGCGGACGGTTGACTTTCATTTCCATGCAGCTTCCAACTAATTCGATATCGACAGTTGTTCCGGTCATCATAGCTGCACCTTTTGCACATGCATCCACGCGTTTGCTTGCATCTTCCGTGCGGCTTCTTTTGGTAGAGCGGATAAAATAATTCGTCTTTGCAAAGTCAGGTACAACATTTGCCGGAATACCATTATCCATGTAAGCATAATGCATGCGGACGTCATCTGTTACATGTTCGCGGAGATAATTCACGCCAATATTCATAAGCTCGGCAGCATCTAAGGCGCTGCGACCGCTTTCCGGTGAGCGGGAGGCATGTGCGCTGACTCCGTGAAATGTATAGTTTTTAATGTCCTGCGCCTGCCAGATGTCATTGCTGACACGGTTGCGGTCGAATGGATGCCAGGTCACTGCGATGGACAGGTCATCGAACACATTCTGTTCGTCCATAATAATTTTTCCGGACATGATCTCTTCCGCCGGGCAGCCGTAAACACGAATTACAATCGGTTCACCAGAGGATTCATAATCTGCTTTCAATGCACAGGCAGCTGCGCAGACTGCTGTTCCAAGAAGATTGTGTCCGCATGCGTGTCCGATTTCCGGAAGAGCATCATATTCAGCGAGAAAACCAATGATTGGAACTTCGTTAGAAGATGAAACGTTTTTCCCGGCTGGCTGGATTTTAGTAATATCGATGTCAGAATTGGTCCAGGCCGCAGTAAATGCAGTCTCGATTCCAGCAGTATTCCATTCTATTTGAAATCCCTGTGTTTCCAGGTAATCCGCAAGACATTTTGAAGAGAGTTTTTCTTTGTAAGCTGTTTCCGGATGTTCGAAGATATAGCATGATTTCTGAATAAGTTCATCTCTGTGGTTGTCAAGCCAGTTGGAGATAGTAGGGTATGTTGCGGTTGATGTCATAAGATGCCTCCTGTCGTATTTTTATAGTGGGGGAGCTTTTATCCCAATATTTTTTACAGATAACAGAACTAGTTGGTTCTGAAGTCAATTTTATACATTTTTCGTAGGATGTCAATTCCGAAGGCGTTCTTGAACGTATAATTTCCGGGGGATACAAATGGTCAGTCTTGATAGAAGTGGCTATGTCGCATATAATGATATTAGAGTCAAAAAGGTTTGAAACAATAGATTTGTGAAATAAAATAGGAGGATATATGTCAGATAGAGAAGAAAAGACCGGAAAAAATGATAACGGAAAGAAAAACAAGGGTGGTAAAAGAAATAAAATAGTAGCAATAGAAATGATTATTCTTGTACTGCTGATCATGGCAGCAGTGGCAATTTTTATTCAGAGAGATAAAAGTGTAAAAGAGGCTGCGAAGATTCATAATCAGAAGGCGAAAAAGACAGAGCAGACACCCCAAGCTGCGCAGAAAGAAAATGAGATAGAAGAAGAGACGGAGGGTACGGAAGAAGAGACTGGTGATAGAGACGCGTCAGTTCCTGACCGTAGTAATTTTGCAGTGCAACCGGGAGTTTCAGTCGGAACGACAGAACAGTCCGATGAGAAAATCGTGTATCTGACATTGGATGACGGACCATCAGATAATACACAGGCAGTTCTGGATATTCTGGATAAATATAATGCAAAGGCAACATTTTTTGTGACAGGTGAGATGCCGGAATACAAAGATATGATAAAGGCTGCGTATGACAAGGGACATACAATTGGAATGCATACATATTCACATGATTATGCTAAGGTTTATGCATCGGTTGATGCGTATTTTCAGGATCTGGATCAGATTGGGCAGATGGTACAGGAAGAGATTGGCTATGTACCATGTTTTATCCGTTTCCCGGGTGGATCATCAAATACTGTATCAAAGAAATATACAGCAGGAATCATGTCCACGCTTGTGCAGGAAGTACAAAACCGTGGATATCAGTATTATGACTGGAATGGAAGTTCCGGCGATGGGTCTGTGAGAACGACCGAAGAACTGGTGGCGCAGGCAACGAGCTTTGATTCTAACAATATCATTTTACTTTGTCATGATTCCCATGGAAAACAGACGACCGTAGAGGCATTGCCACAGATTATAGAACATTATCAGTCACTGGGATATACATTTAAAGCACTGGATCGTGATAGCTTCGTAGCGCATCATGGAGTGAATAACTAATGGAGACATAAATCAGTCATAAATTGTAAATAATCGTAAGTATTGTAAATATTGTAAATAAGATATTGTAAATAATCTGTGAGATAATCGGTGAATAATCGGTGAATTGTAAATAATCGCACGAGTCAGGGGTTGGGTAATCACAACTTCTGTGCTATAATAAACGATATATGGCATCTGACACATTTCTTTGTATAATAGGAAGGTGCATTTCCTATGCATGGCGTCAGAAGAAAGTATTTTTAAGACAGTAGAAGGAGTATTTGGTATGAATTTAATTGAAATTCGCGAATTATACAAGAACCAGGAAGCATACCTGGATAAAGAAATTACCGTTGGGGGATGGGTAAGAAGTATCCGAGACTCCAAAGCATTTGGCTTTATTGTCATCAATGATGGAACATTTTTTACACCACTTCAGGTCGTATATCATGATGATATGGAGAACTTTGAGGAGATTTCCAAACTCAATGTAGGAGCAGCTGTTGTTGTAACAGGTACACTGGTTGCAACACCACAGGCAAAACAGCCATTTGAGATTCAGGCGAAGACTGTAACAGTAGAAGGCGCTTCCGCGCCGGATTATCCGCTTCAGAAGAAGCGTCACAGCTTTGAGTACCTTCGTACTATCGCACATTTAAGACCGAGAACAAACACATTCCAGGCAGTATTCCGTGTTCGTTCCCTGACGGCATACGCACTTCACAAATTTTTCCAGGAGAGAGGATTCGTGTATGTACATACACCGATCATTACAGGAAGTGATTGTGAAGGAGCCGGAGAGATGTTCCGCGTAACAACGATGGACATGGAAAATGTACCGAAGACAGAGAATGGTGCAGTAGATTATACCCAGGATTTCTTCGGAAAAGAGACAAGCCTTACCGTAAGCGGACAGTTAAATGCAGAGACATACGCACAGGCATTTGGAAATGTTTATACATTTGGACCTACATTCCGCGCAGAGAACTCCAACACAACAAGACATGCGGCAGAGTTCTGGATGTTAGAGCCTGAGATGGCATTTGCAGATCTGGAGGACGACATGGACCTTGCAGAAGACATGTTAAAATATGTCATCAATTATGTGATGGAAAACGCACCGGAAGAGATGAATTTCTTCAATTCATTTGTAGACAAAGGGCTGATCGATCGACTGACCAACGTTGCAACATCTGAATTTGCAAGAATCACATACACAGATGCAATTGAGATTCTAAAGAAGCACAACGATAAATTCGAGTTCAAAGTATCATGGGGAATCGATCTTCAGACAGAGCACGAGCGCTATCTGACAGAGGAAGTATACAAACGCCCAGTATTTGTAACAGATTATCCGAAAGATATCAAAGCATTCTACATGAAACAGAACCCAGATGGAAAGACCGTGGCAGCAGTCGATTGCCTCGTACCAGGAATCGGTGAGATCATCGGAGGAAGCCAGAGAGAAGACGATTACGAGAAGCTTGCAACACGCATGGAAGAACTCGGAATGAAGACAGAAGATTACGGATTCTACATGGACCTTAGAAAATACGGATCCACAAGACATGCCGGATTCGGACTTGGATTCGAGAGATGCATCATGTATCTGACAGGAATGGGCAATATCCGTGACGTAGTACCATTCCCAAGAACAGTAAATAACTGCGAGTTATAACAGAAAAATAGCCCCTGAAATTGTAGAAAATGTTTGACACAATCAGAAAGGGACAGGTTAAAGTTCAATTGGGGACGGGGTTTTTTTGAAAAAACCCCGTCCCCAATTG
>RRZT012529491.1_pt1 | contig 11548 bp, 8 predicted proteins | sample 2165551 | NCBI WGS metagenome assembly RRZT01 (sample SAMN10456910, study PRJNA506462) | wastewater metagenome | biome: wastewater; feature: sludge; material: wastewater sludge; isolation source: wastewater sludge with Escherichia coli K12::gfp cells carrying plasmid... | place: USA: Moscow, Idaho ... | reverse complement strand
GAAAGTGGTAAGTTTGCCCAAGTCCCCACCATTGAACTGTTAGAGCGCCTGCACACTCGTAATGAATACTTAATTGGTAGTCATCACCCTTTGCGGGAAACGCTTATTATGCAAACAGGAAACAATGAGCGTGACCGAAAATACTTTTTGGATAAATCTTATCGTTTTTCAAAAGAACGGCTCATTCATAATTGGCAACCTAAGCCACAAGGGCTGAGTATTTTTTAATGGATACTTTAGATTATTATCAGACGTATGCTAAAGATTTTTTTAGCCAAACCATCAATGTCGATATGCAAAATGTCTATCATCCTTTTTTGGAAAATTTGCCAAAAGGCAAGCAGGCTATTTTGGACGTTGGCTGTGGCTCTGGGCGTGATAGTGTATTTTTTGCCAATCAAGGTTTTGAAGTTGTAGCCATTGATGGCTCGCAAAATGTAATTGACTTAGCCAAGCAAACTGATACGCGTATTGACTGGCAATGTCTGAGATTTGATGAGATAGCCAAACAAAACTGGCAAAATCAATTTACCGGTATTTGGGCGTGTGCGTCTTTGCTGCATGTGCCTTTTGATGACTTGCCAAAGATTCTCAATGATTTACTCAGTTGCTTAAGACCCACTGGCATTCTCTATGCTTCCTTTAAGTATGGCAATAGAGAGAGAAAAAAGGACGGGCGTTTTTTCTGTGATATGAATGAACAGCGTTGGCAATTAATTGGTGAGCAATTAGATTCTGCCAAAACCTTAAAGCTTTGGCAGACACTTGATAATCGGGTGGATAGACAAGAAATTTGGTGGAATATTCTTTATTGTAAAAATTAATTTAACCCATCTCGACAAGTGACCACTTGCTGTGACTTATTGATGCACACAGATTCGCCTTTGGCATCTGTGGTTACTAACGCATGACCATCATCTTCAAAGATAAAATAGCTTGCCCCATTATAGTTAACGCTAAAGCGGTTAACTTTTGACTCAGGATATTTAAAGGGAATTACAGTTTTATTATTTCTATCTACAAATCCCCAATACTCACCTTTTTGAACGCCCATGAGACCTTGAGACATTGGTTGAATATTATCATAGACAATCGGTACAACAACTTTACCAGTTTTATCAATAGCACCCCATTTATTATTTTTGCCGACATTTGCTACGCCTTCGCTAAAGCCGTAATATTCACCAAAGTTACCATTTAAGTCATACTGTGCAGGAATCACTTCCTTGCCAGTTTTATCGATAAAGCCCCATTTCTCACCTTTGCGAAAAGATGCCATACCTTCGCTAAAGTCATTAAGTTCTTCATATTTTAAAGGTACAACAGTCTTACCTTTAGTATCAATCACCCCGTATTTGCCATTTTTAGCGACAACAATCGTCCCTTCTTTAGAGGCGGCATTCGCCCAAGTTTCGTCATATTTATCATCAGGGTCTTGCAAATCGTCATAAATGGCAGGGATTACCAATTTACCCTGGGTATTAATATAGCCGACTTTGCCGTTCTTTTGTACAGCGATTAAATCGTGATTAACATTCCAAGTATCGATATTCTCAAAACCTTTTAAATCCGCTACTTTTTTGCCCTGGGCGTCTAATAAGGCAATAGGTGCATAATCCATGTCGCCTTTATAAGCGACAAATAAACCTGCTTTGCCGGTACAGTTAACGTTCTTATAGCTCGTTTTTGGTTTTTTGCAGCCATCGTCATAATCTTGGGCAAGTGCGAGTTGAGAAATGCTACCGACAAGTGCTAATGCCGCTAGCATTTTTAAGTTCAAGGTTGATATTTTCATGACTAATCCTTCATTATCATTTAGTTGCTAGTTATCACATTTGACAGTTTTGTTTTGCTTATTGATACAGATTTCTTTATCACCTTTGATGACTCGGGCCTTGCCATTGATAAATTCATAATAGCCATCTGCACCATCTCCCTCTAGACTCTGATAAATGGCAGGAATAACAAGTTTGCCTGTTTTATCAATAAAACCCCATTTCTCGGTCTGCCCATTCATAGAGCTACCGATCATGACAGGCGCAAGCCCTTCAGAAAAAGTCCAAGCCGAATCATATTTAAAAGGAATGACAGTTTTACCCATTTTATCGATATAGCCGTATTTACCATTCTTAGAGACAGCCGCCAGACCTTGGTCAAAACCATAAGTATCATAAGTAATGTAAGAAACATCATCAAACTGCATCGGTATAACGAGTTTGCCTTGCGGGTTGATAAAACCCCATTTCAAGTTATCATTGGCGTCTTTTTTAGCAACTGCGGCAAGTCCTTCGTTAAATGAATAGGCATTATCATACTGCTGAGGAATGACCATCTGATTTTGTAGATCGATAAAGCCGTATTTGCCTTCAAATTGACTTTGCACAGGGGCTAAGCCTTCAGCAAAGTAACCGACATTATTATATTGATAGGGAATAACTAGTTTATTGGATTTATCAATAAATCCCCATTTTTGCTGATAATTTGTGTTGTCATCGTATTTATCTTTCGTTACTGCTGCCAATCCATTATGAAAATAGCCAAATGATTCATACTGTGGCTTGATAACGATATTACCGTTTTTATCTGCAAAGCCATATTTGTCAGGCATTGGGTAGCCATCTTGTTTTTTGAAAGTGTTGATAGGAGCAAGGCCGTCATTGAAATGACAAAATAGTGAAGCATCATCGTTTGGTATCTCAAAAAAATCAATACCTTTGGGCAATTTATGTCCTTTTGTTAGTTCGCACGCCTCACCATCTTTTGCGTAAGCTGTGAGCGAAAAACTTAACATTGCGGTTAAAACAAGAAATTTATTCATAATTGATGTCATCCTTACCATTGTGATTAAATCTATACGACATCATATTATGATTTTTAATATACAAATGCCAAGTAATTTTATCGATACAAACAAAAACAGCTATACTTTTGTAATGAAATTATATCTAATAGTATAAGTAAAAAGGATTAAGTCATGCTCAAAAAAACTTTGCTCGCTAGTGCTGTTTTGTTAATAGGCTCACTAAATGGTTATGCAGCCACCCTTAAATTGCCTTTTATTGGCGAACGCCATTACAATTTTATGGGTGGCTCTGGAACCGATGAGTTTATAATTATTAAAAAAGATGGTATGGCATACTACGGTGGTACAGGAGATGTAAATATCGGTGGTATTAGAATGATACATCGTAAAGCCAAATTTCAAAACCCAAGTTGTGATGCAGAGAGTTGTTATAAATATACTGCAACCACAGTTGAAATGCTTGATGAAAACAAAAAGCCTCTTTACCAATGTTCAGAAAGTGGTATTTTTCTTGGTGAAAGTGATGATCCAGAATATCAACATCGTTGTATTCAGAAATTGGAAAAACCTTAATATTTAAAAAAATGCTAAGATTTCTTTGGGTTAATAATCAAACTTGCCAACAGGTACCCACAAAACTTTAACACCCCATAAGACTTGTAGTATTGTGCACGGTTTATGGGGTTTTTCTCAGAATGCTTTTCGGTTTTTGCGACAATATTGATTTGATAACCATGATAACTTGATTGCTGTTCAGTTAAAATTTCATCTGATAAATTAAGTTCTTTAACAATTTTATTTGCTTGTTTTTTACTCGAAGCTCGTAGTTGCCAGTTTTTTGAAGGTAATAATTCTGTGCCAAAGGCAACAAAGTCTTTCATCATATTCAACTCAGAAGGCTTATTTCCGAAACGAATATTAGAAGTATTGGAATCTACCTTGTTAGTAAAGATTTCAATAAAGCGTTGTAATTTTTCGGGTTGTTCTAAAGCCATAGTCTGAGCATTTTTGAGAAAATCTACAACTTGTAATTGACTAACTTGACCACGAGGTTGACTAAAAATAAGCTGGTCATCTTTAAAAAATTTAAAATTTTCAATGTTAGCAATAATCGATTTTGCTACCGTTTGTGATAGATTATGACGAAGGGCGACAGTATCTCTCTGTATAAGCCGTTGCTCTAACGATAACACCTGCAATTCTTGTAAAAAAGCAATCACATCATCAAATTGGTAGTGCAATAATACAGGTTGAAATGCTTCATATTCAGTGTGTGTAGTTTGAGATTCGGATAGGGGAGCTGCCTGTTGACTAACCCATTCATAAGATAGGGCTTGACTCAAGCTAGGAAGTACTAAGGCTTCTGGTTGGCAAATCGTTCTACTAAAATACTGACGTAGTAATGGCAACTCAATATTTTTAGATACTTTGTCATAACTTTTTTTATTAATATGATAGATATTTTGATAATCTAAATTTGTTAATTTCTCAAGTAAGAGTAGCGGTATCCGTATTTTAACTTGGTGCTGTTGTAGTCCTGCGGTTAAATGTGCAGTATGAATATAATGTTTAAAAGTCATATCAGGGTCAATATGCCCTGCAAAACTTGCTAAACCGAACCAATGGCTTTGTCCTTGATTAGCACCTAGAAGTGATGTTTTTATGATTTGACATTCTTCGTTATTGTAGTCTGTAATAAGTGCAACCCTTTCAGGCTCACAATTTAACACCATAGCAATTTGGCTAATCGCGGTGTGACGAAAACTGTGAAAACTAAAATCATGCTTTTCTAACAAGCAATCCCAAAGTAACTTTGCTAAATTGGCAAAAAATGGCAATGGTAAAGGCTGATTGCCGTCGCCAATAGAAAATAAATAGGTATGTTTTAATCGTCTTTTACGGGATAAAAATTGCTTAATAATCGCAAACTCATTAGGCTTTAAGATAGATTGAATGGGAAACTTACGTCTTGCTGAGCTGCTTTTAAGACGGCGATAACGATTGGCGCGAAGCCAAAGCCAAGTTGAGATCACTCCATCGAAATCGCCTACTTGTAGCCCTGCCAATTCATTAATTCTAAGCCCTAAACGATAGGCTAAAATGATGACGGATAGACTGATCTCACGTTCTTCTTGAGTAAGATTTGCCTGATTTAATAAGTGTAGCATCGCATGATAGATTCTAGGCGAAATAATATTTGCCTTAACTACATACTTATTTTTTATCCAATTAAACTCAATGGGCGGGGCAGAAAAAGCTTTACGTTGGTAATCGTGAAAGGCTTTGATACGTCCACTTGTATAGCCTTGGTTATCTCGAAGTTTCGATTGTTCAGTTTCGTTGTCGTCATCGCTAGCTTCGTCCGGCTCATCATCTTCTTCTAACATATCAAAATCTTCGGGTAATAAGTTAGCTTCGAAATCTTCATTATCGTCTGGTTTAGCAATCATCTTGATCTGCCGACCGTCATCTAGCTTACTGAAGATAATTTCTTCATACACTTCTTCATAGTCAGCTGCGGACCATATTGATAAGGTTTCGTGCATTGTCAATGTCAGCCATTGTCTCCCAATTACACCGATATATTGGCTGATGCTTTGATTGTTAATTAATTGCTGATGTTGAGCAAGCATGGATAGCACCCAGCCAATCAGGCGCTGGGCATTATCTTGTGGGTATTGCTGAGATATATCTTTGACGGTGTCAGTCGCCTTATTTCGAGATAGTTTTAACGCGTCTTGTAATTCACGGATTAGATTACGGCTAAATTCTGGGTATTGAAGTGAGTTTGCTTGCTCGATGTTCTGCTTTGTCGCATTTGCACGAAATAGCGAATGAATCGTAAAACTGACATCAACATCCGATTTCAAATTTTCCTGATTGTAACTAAGCAACTTATCGGTTGGCAGGGAGGTGGTACGATGTCTTCCCATCATGACAAATACCATAGCAGGTGATATTTGGCTACCTTCTAGTTGTTGCCAATGAAAATTGGCAAATCGTATCAAATGCGATAAGCCTGGTTGCTCGACTTTTTTATGAGTAAGCTCCAAAAATCGTGACAACTGCTGAATGTGAGTTTCAAAATTAACAATTTTTCGCTTAGATAAATCTTTGTCTTTTAACGCATATAAAAAACAAACACTTAAATCATCTGGGAGATAGGTAACATAACGAGTCAAAAATTGTTTGTCTTGTGGTGTGCGACAACCGTAAACTTCACTTTGAATAGCTAAAGGAATAATGATTCGATATTGTGAAGATTCATCATTACCATCACCCATGTTTTTTGTTGGCACTTTGGTATAGTAAAGCTTTCTATCTGACAATAGCCATTGATACAAGGCTTTTAAGGTCTCTGTATCGTTGAGCCCACCGTACACAATTGTACAATACAAAAAACCTTGAACATAATCGTCAATATTAAACTTACGTTTAGTCAGCCATTTTTTCAGCATGATTTCGCTAGATTGGCTGACCTCACCGCCATGCACGAACCAATCGTAATCTGTCATCAGTTTATCCCGTTCAGCCAAAACAGGAATCATAGGTTCAATAATGGGTTTATGATGGGATTTATTATAATTGATTGCCCATTTGAGCAAGGCTCTGCGAGCTAAACGATATTGGTTGGGTGTGGGAAAAGCTTGCGCTAGCTTTTTATCTACCTCTTTAAAAACTTCAGAGTCCCCTTGTTCCTCTAATTTTTCTGGTGTAATAAAGTTATCTATCAAACGATAGGCACGGGCTTCTATTTTCGCTCTTGCCTTTTTCTGCTGCTGTTGACGTAAATAATGCGCTGACTCTAGTTTCATTTAGTTGACCTTAATTTGCTCAAGATTTAGCGATACTGCTATTTGCTGCAATTGATTTCTGAGGGATTTAAACTCATTGATAGGCAGTGACGAAAAGGGATGCCATGCCTCTTGGTCTGCGTATTCATGTCCATATAAAGCGTTGATTAAAGTTTCAGAAGTTTTGCCAGTTAGCATGGTTCGCGTTTGATGTCTGAGCCAATTATCTTGATGTTGAATAAAGTCTTTTAAATAGTTTGAAACAGATTTTGGCTTAATGCTTTCAAATGTCTTTTTGTGAAAGTTATAAAACTGTAGTAGAGGCAATTGCGACTGCAAAATCTCTTGTAAAAGAAAAGGTTTTGCTGTCCCTGTAATATTATGCTGTGTGGCAAATCGTTGGATAAATTTCATATAATTTTCGAGCGCTGTGATAAGAAAATCACACATAGGGATTAATCGACCATCACCCCCTTTATTGATTTTTTTCTCTGTTTGGCGAACTTCTTTGTCAGAAACCCACATTATTTTTTGCTTTAGATTAATCTGGTTGAGAAAGCCTGGGGCATGATTTACAGGGCGCATGCCCGTTAACAGCAGTATCACAAACCATAGCCAAATTGTATAAGCCTGAAACTGTAAAATGTACTCATCACCATTTGGCGTATTTTTGGACTTTTTGCCATTATACGAGGTTACCCAATCCGCTAGCTCTTGAAAAAACTGTTGAACAGTCTTTTCATCTAACGCCATGTCACTACCGATATACACTGTCTTTTGAGTCACAATAGATGGAGATTTTTGGCTTAATTTTTCCTCTGCTTCATCAGCTATTAAATTTTTACTAGTTTTTTCATTTAGCAAGTCAATGGTTGAATCATATGTGTGTAGAACTATCTCTTTGTCTAAGCTGGTGTAATAAAGCGGTGAGGCGTGCTTAACATCAATGCCAGTAATGATGTTGGCATGCAGTGGTTCGTTAATGACTTGTTTAATAAGAAATCTAAGCCCGTTATCAACATGTTGTTGTGATAACACAGCTAGACCTAACTCAGATCTTAGCTCTTTCAATTTTTGGGTTATTTCAGCTTCACTGGGCGAAAATTTGAAGCGAATCATTGACTGAATTTTGGCAGGAAGTTGAAAATTAATAAAGTTAGTATCGCTTTTACGAACAGGTTTGATGCCATCACGACGATTTTTAGTGATATCAATAGTGACACGATAATCTACTATTTCCTTGGTGATAAAAAAGCTTCGTTTGCTAAAATCAGTGGCTAATTCATCACAAATCTGGTTAATACTTCTACCTGTAATGAGAGTCAGCAAAATAATGGCATAAATGCGTCCGTCATCTTGTTTTATACCGGCATCTGATATCTTTCCCCATAGCTTGCTGACTAATAGTTGGTAGTTTTCAGGGGTTTGAATACGGGTATTGGTGGGAAATTGAAAATGATTGCGTTTACTGTGCTTGTATTGCTTTCGGGTATCTTCAGTTTGTAATTGATTTGAAGTTTTAGTTTCAGGTGTTGGCTCAAAATTATTATCAAGTTGTAAATCTGAGGTAACATCTGCGATTTTTTCCGCTTCAGCGGTATTGCTATCATTTTCAACTTCAAGGGTATTAATGGAGCGAATACTACTGTCACTATCAGTTGGATCGAGTTTTTGAACTTGTCGTATTTTTTCATTTTTTAAGCGATTGTTATCAGTTGATTTGCGTTTTCTCGAAACTTGCACAGCAGGTTTGTCTACGATAGCTACTTCATAAGCGTAGCGAATTTGAGCGATTTTTTGGCTTAAATTGTCATTCTGAGATTCACCAGAATCTTCTTTTATTTTAATATCTTGCTCAAAACTTTCAATTTCAGCAAATACATTTTCAATTTGCTGATGGATATGATGAATTTCTATCAGCTTTTCTAAAATGCGATGTTGTGACTTATGCTTATCAAGTGCCATTCGAACACGCAAACATAAGTTATTTACCTTGTCATCCTGCTTGTTATTGCGATAAGCAATCAAGATTAAAACATGTAAGTATTTTTTGAGAAAGCTTAAAGCTTTATCGTTATGGTGATATTTTTCTAAAAAACTGGCTAAAAGGTAAGTAACTGCCCATTCCTCAGTCTTCTTTGCACTACGAATCTCTGACTGAACTTGCTTAAAATTAGGTGTACCAGCATCATCTACTATAAAAGAATCATGAGTTTGAAAGATAAAGTCTTCTTGACGTATTAAATCAATCAGCGTGAACTGAAAATACTTGTAATTCGGTGAATCCACTGGAATTAACTTTTGGATTGTAAAGGTGAGTTGTTGATTGTCTAATAACATTTTTTGCCTAACATATCGTTTTAGTTGACGTTCAGCTTCTTATTCAATAATTTGATAAATTCTTTGTTTTGCCATTTAGCTTATCAGTGGGTAAATTGCTTGAAATGACTAAACGCATACAAAGGTAAATTCACCATCCAATCTTGTTCTCGATAGTCGGACATCGACGTTCTGATGGTTAAATCTGGGCTAAACTGGTCATGGTAGGAGCGTAAACTTTTGGCTTTAAGATTTTCTTCTGCTTTGACTTCAATCGGCACAATATGGTTCGCAAGCTGAACAATAAAATCAACTTCAGCGGTTGAACGTTCATTCGCCCAATAAAATACAGGGTTACTTTGCATGGCCAAAAGTTGTTGCAAGACATATTGCTCAGTTAACGCCCCTTTAAACTCAGTAAATAACCGATTCCCTTCCAGCAACGCACTGACGTCTAGTCCTGATTTGGCAGCGAGTAACCCCACATCCAAAAAATACAGTTTAAACACATTATCTTGATAACTAACCAAAGGCAGGTTCGGCTTAGTCACTCTAAAAATTTGTTGCACTAACCCACTAGCGACTAACCAACCAATCGCTGACTCAAAATCCTTGAGTCTTGCCCCTGATTGGGCTTGATTGGCAACAAACTTCTTGTTCTCTTTAGCCAATTGTTCTGGCAGACTTTGCCAAACGGCTCTGACTTTAGGGATTATTTTGCCATCATGAATATGTTTAGAAAAATCATATTCATACGCCATTAACAAGTTGTTTTGTACTTGCCGAACCTGTGCGAAATTTTGGGTTTTGACAAAGGTATCAACCGCTTCAGGCATACCGCCGACAAAATAATATTGACGCAGACGTTCGATAAACTTGCTTTTCAATGTGGTGATTAATTCCCAATCTTGGCTTCGAAGCAAATCAACCAAACGGCTCTCACCACAAGCCCACAAGAACTCAATAAAATCCATCGGATACATGGCGAGAAAATCTACTTTGCCAACAGGAAATGACAATCCTTGATGAACAGAAATGCCTAATAGCGAACCTGCGGTAATAATGCTATATTCAGGTGCATTTTCATAAAAGTATTTTAGAGCTGACAAGGCTTTTGGCGCTTCTTGAATTTCATCGAAAATTAATAAGGTATCATCAGGTTTAATATCCACACCTGACTCAATTTGCAACCCTAACAGTAGACGCTGAATATCAAAATCGCCATCAAATAAAGCTTTCATTGGCTGGTTATTATCAAAATTGATATAAGCTATCTTTTTAAAATACTGTTCACCAAAATGCCTCATCATCCATGTCTTACCTACTTGGCGTGCCCCTTGAATAACTAAGGGTTTACGGATTGGACTTTGATACCAGTTTTGGAGTTTGGATAGGACATGACGTTGCATTGATGATACCTCATTATTTTGAAATTTTTTCATAGTAATAATGTTATATATTATACGTTTTTCCTATGAAAAAAGTTAAAAATAAGATATTTTATATAAGGTTAAAGTAGGTATGTTGTAGTATCAAGCCAATTTTTACAAAGTTGCGTAATAAAATATCTGAAATTATGTCTTAAGAACTTTAAAAATATTTATATGAAAATCATTAGCTTATATCTAAATAATAAAAATTATGTCAGAGAATTTGACCTTATAGCAAAGCTTTTTTTAATAAAGTAATTTTCAATTTCTAACCCTTATTAATTAGATGATCGACTAATCCATTCTGACATCTTTGGCAATTGTTTACGATAATTATGTTTGATCCTCTTTTGCTGATAAGTAAGGATATCTTTATTTAATCCGTAAAAGTTCAAATATTGATTGTTATCCAAGCGTTTTGAACTCATTAGCTTCTGAATTACTGATAATGGAGCTTTAGTTTTGATAACGCTAAAGAATTCAGCATGATTAATATCCTTTTGAAAGCCAAGCGATAGCACTTCTTTCCAAGCACATCTCTCAATATCCTCCTCACTTTCAGGGATAATTAACGAAAAAATATCAGTAATATCATTTAACATCATTAAATGGTAAATACACTCAAAGTTATCAAAAAACAGGTAATTATCTTTGAGTTTAGCTAACACTAACTTTGGCGTGACTTGATAATATCCATTTAAAGCACTGAAATTCAATTGAGTCTTTATATTATAAAATTCGTACCAAACACGATAAGCTGGCTCAGCGATCGGGTGAATCAAAATTCGACTTTTTTTCAAAAAAATTCGTCGAGCGATCGGGCGGAAAATTTCATCAGACATATAAATTTTTGAAAGTAGGGTAGGGGTCTAAAAATAGGTTGGTGTAATTTTATAAAAATTACCGTGACCAAAATTTATTGAAAATCTAAAAACATCTTATATGACTTAAAATAACATAGCAATGAAAATAAATAAAGCCCTTGATTTTAAAGGGCTTTATATTAATGTCAATTAAGGTTTATTGGTGAAATTTCTGTTGGTGACATTGCCAAGGTCGGGGTTTGAATTTTATATTGACTTACACCCTAAAACCTTAATAAGCTCAATAAAATCCAATTAAATAAACTCAGATTATTTATGAAACTTATCGATAACATCAATAGCACTTTGGGAATAGATATTGGCAAGAATCTTAATAAT
>RRZT012072200.1_pt1 | contig 11552 bp, 4 predicted proteins | sample 2165551 | NCBI WGS metagenome assembly RRZT01 (sample SAMN10456910, study PRJNA506462) | wastewater metagenome | biome: wastewater; feature: sludge; material: wastewater sludge; isolation source: wastewater sludge with Escherichia coli K12::gfp cells carrying plasmid... | place: USA: Moscow, Idaho ... | reverse complement strand
GGTGAGTTTGATACGGCGCTATATGATGCTGTGTTAGAAAGCCATGAAGCCAATACAGAGCAAACCACACAGTTACTCAGTGATCCTGCCAAGATGAAGCAGTTTGCGCATATTGTTTATGATGTGTTTGTGAGTCAGCAGGATCACATTTAAGATTGAAGATGAATGCTCAAGACGTTATGAGATGAGCATTTTATTTTAATATATTTGAAATAGTTAACTATGATTACACCTCAACAAATAGAAAATAAACTTGTTGATTTTTATTTAAAAACAACAGGACATTACGGAAATTCTGTAATGCGGAGTATCGATGTTACAACAGAAACATTGACAGATGCCTTGGATGGGATTGAAGACCCAATAAATACTTTTGAGAATGTTATTAAACTGCAAGAGACTAAAGCATTTTGTAAGTTTTTGAGTAACGATTACACTTACTGGGGTATGGTAAGCAAGTTTAGATACATTGTTTTTCTATGTTATGTTGCTGCTCAAGATGGAATCGAATCAGATAATTTTCAAGATAAATTGCAGGAAAAATTAGGTTTAAGTAGTAAACCCCAAGTAAAGGGAGTAAATACCTTATTTAACCAATTATTAGAATTTACAAGGAAAAATGATGAATGTCGTAAATTAGAAATACCAAAACGATATCAGCCTCATATGAAGCACATAGGAGTTATCTATGAGTTTAGTTTTCCAAACTGGCGACTTCAAAGTTTGCTTACTAAGAATTTGGACAGGAATAAACAATATAGTCCAGAGGAATTAAGTAGAGTATTGTCAACTTTGAATGTATTTCAACAACATGAAGGTTTATATCAAGCAATAAGTATCTTTGTTAGACGTGTAGCTTTAAAAAATAAATTTCTAGAAGAAGATCCATTTTGGAACTTTTATTTGAAATGGAATAAACCTAAATTTAATGTTGAACAAAAAATTTACTTTACACTAGCTAATGATCTTAAAAATTCTAGTTTTGATTTGCCTCATACGAATTTAAAAGTATGTGATCTACACTCAGAAAATGCAGAGTTTTTTTCTTTGAAAAGAAAAAACAAAAGCTTTAAGAATAGAATTTTTTTCTTTAAAAGCTCTGATTGGAAATATGAATTAATTGAAAATATCCAAAGAATAGAAGATATTGATGCTATCCTTTATCATTTAAAAACATATGACACCAAAGAGATTGATAAAAGTAAAGCAATACTTTCAGGAGAATATTGCTTTTTAGAAGTGGACTACAGAAACATAAATCAAATAAAAAAAATATTATTTGATCGTCAAGAAGATCATATCGTACCTCCTCTACAGATTTTAAGTAGTTATAAACGTAAGGATTTATTGTCTTTAAATATAGCACCTATCAGATTTAAGGCTAATTTTGAGGGGAAAATTGAATTTATACACCAAGATTTAAAGCGTAATGTGGAGATAGTTTATGAAGGTAAAGAAATACTTTTGCCACACATCTCTGAAGGTAATCTTAAAATAATTTTAACGACAAGTGGTGAATATTGTTTAAGTAAAGTTGAAAAATTCAAAGTTGTTGAATTTCTAAATAATAGAAATATAAAAATCAATAGGAATGAGTTTGATTTTTACACAATAAATCAGATACCAATTTTGAAAATTTCAGAGGATATAAAATTTAATTATAAAAGATTTCGAAGTCTTGAAAATAACTTTTTTGAAGATTTTTTGGAATTAATTTATTTTAATGCTATTAATGGGATTTCTGAATCTAATTTATTAAAATTAGTAAGTAATCATAATTTATTATCAAAATTTAATCCATATGATATTGTTTCGATTTTGAAGCATTATGGGTATATGTTTTGTGGTTATCATAGTAATTATAAATCGATAAAATATTGGCCTCAAAAAATATTCTTGAATAGAATTGAGAAGGATTATTTTTTGATACAAGGTTATATCTCAAAAAATAATCAGAATATACTATGTGATCGGTTGGATTTTTTAGATGTTGATTATATTATTAAGAGAATTGAGGTTGGGAAAGAAACATTTCCTATTAAAGTTTTGGTTACAAATGAAGATATAGAAAGTTTGTTACCAGAGTATTTTTTATCTACAGGTTTAGAGGGTGGTAATAATTGTCATCAAATCAGTTTTTTAAGTGAGGGTGATCATTATTATAAATCTTTCGATATTTTTAAGTTTAATGCTGGGTTAAATAAATTTTTGTATATAAAAGAATATTTGGGTGATGATGGAATTTACTTGCTTAAGCAAAAAGATAAGAAAAAATGTAATGTATATGAAATTATATATAGAAGAAAAAGCGTCTTATCTACCTATTGTCGAGAAGAAGCTTTTGATTGGGTATATAAGTATGGGATGTTCAATTTAACCTTAAGTGAAAAAGATCAATATACTTCCTATTCAAATAATTTTAGCTGTGGTTTAGTGTGGGATCTTTTTTCTAAAAAAGGTGTATTACCTTACTTAGACTTAGAGGATGGACACTACTATTATCCTAAAGGATTAGTGAAAAGTTTAAAATCCTCTCAGAATCAGCAGGAGCTTCACAAAATAGTAGGTTATAATTTGCATCGCCATCGTAAAAATATAAGATTTAGAGCGTAGTTTTTATGTATAGAGAATGTATTGGATTTCATCTAAATTATGTGGGTAGTCACGCTAAAATTAAACCAACACATAAAAAAATAAATGGTATTTGGTATCCAGCAATTTCTGAAGATTTTGCACCAAATTCTACGGTATTTGACTATTTTCCTCGTCATGAGTTAGTTGCTACTTATCAACTGTGCTATTTCTTGTGTGAGGAAAATACAAATAAAAAAAAATCTTCAGATGATGAGTTTATTGTCGTAAGGGATAGTCATGAATTTCTTTATAAGGTGTTGGATTACTCATTTATATCTATAGACCAAGTTCGGAAAAAAATATTTTTTGATGGTATATATTTAGAAGACGAAAAAGGTGATATTTCAAGAGTATTTTATATTTACTTACAGGAAAATATTATTATACAATTTAACTTTAGATTGAATATTGAAAATGAAAAATGGTATGCAGATTATCCTATAGGACAGTCGGAGTCTAATAATTTTGTAGAAAGCTTTTTATTGGAAGATGGTCTTAATAATACAAGTATATTTCAATTTAGAAATAATAAATATTTGCTTGGTAATGCGTTTTCTAATTTAAAACCACTAGGATTAATTGATTGGTCTGCAGATTATGCATTTCATGAGAAGGCCTTGAACTATCTTTCCAAAATTTCTAAAGAAAATATGGATGATTTTCAATTGCCTTCTGTTAGTAAAATTAAGGATATAACCTCATTTTTACAGGCTAATGATATTTTTCCTGATACATCCATTGGTTATTTGAATAAAGAACAATACTTAGCCCGTATAATTGAAAATACTACACATACAAATTTCATTTTTAAAGCTTACAAGACTTTATATGAGAAATTATTAAAAACAAGTAATTATGAAAAATTTATTAAAGAACAAGTTGAGCTATCTGTTAAAGAACGTTCAGATGTTATTTTAAGAGAAAAAGTGGAAGAAGTAGAAAAAAAGCATAAAGAATTATTAGATAACTTGGAAAAACAAATTTCAGAAAAAGAACGTGAGAATGAGCTATTAAGTTTAATAAATGAGGATTTGAAGAAAAATAAAAAAGCCTTAGAAATTTCAGTGAGTGATCTAAAAACTTTGATGAGTAAATTTATTAATGAGGTTGGAAAAATATCATCTAGTGAACGACACGTAATTGAAAAGCTAAATCATTTTTTAACTGAACGTGGTGTACTACAAAATAAATCATTATTGCCATCTATTTTACCACCTTGGTCATGTGTTGAAACTAAAACTGACGTTAAAGTCATAGTCGAATCAGATACAATAGAATTGTTTAGGCAACTGGCATCTACATATGGATATGATGATCGAAATGTTATTGTATTTGATCGCTTAATTCGTACTGGGCATCTTATCCTTCTCATTAATCAGGATGCGCATATTTTTATTGAGCACTATTCAAGGTTAATTTGTGGTGGGCGCATTTCACATATTGCACTAGATGCAAGTTATATTGGTGTTGATGATCTATGGCGTAATCCAGGTACTAACTTGAATACAGGATTTGCATATGCTTGGAATAATGCTATCAATAACCCTGAACATTACTATGTAGTCCATCTAACAGGTACAGTTGAAGTTAATTATGTGGGATTTTTCAAACAACTGGATGAGGTCCTTTCTTATTCTCAACGGCCAAAAAATTTATTGGTGTTAGCTTCACTCAATACTGACGTAACTATTTTAGATGATAGACAGCAACAATTACTTAAGAATTTAATTCAGTTTATTACACCATTGAAATTTAGTGCTTCAGAAATTGACTCAAAATCTGTATCACAAGGATTAGATACTACGAAGTATTCGGAAATATTGTATACTGAAGATAATAAAAGATTTATTCAAATTATAAATACTCCTATAAAAACACATCACCAGTTGACGCAATTTGAACGTTTACTTCGTCTGCCAAAATTTCCTGAACATCTGTTTATGCGAAAAGATACCATGTTTGTTTGCAATGAGCAGTTAGAAGCTATAAAAATGATTGAGGGGTTGTGATTATGTTAGATCCAATAGGCGGTTATCAAAATATAAAAGATTTATTAGTTTCACAAATTGAAACTACACAAAGAATCCGTAACCCATTATTCCAAGCTTTAAGGAAATCACTCTTAGTTGATACGGATACGTTGACTAACTCTCCAATCATTGAACCTGTTCCTCGCTATAAGTCATCTGACTTCTGTCTTGAAGATCTACTTACGTTAGAGAAAGATAATCCATTACATAATTTCTCTCCTGAGGAACGGGCAATCTTTATTAACTTGGCTTTAAGTGGTTTGTTTGATGGTATATCTGAGAGTCAAAATTCTTTACTCTTGCGTAAGAGCTTATATAAACCTTATCTCCACCAAATGCAGATGCTTGGTAAGGGGATTAATAATGGTCAACCAGGGGTCGTAACATCAGGTACTGGCTCAGGGAAAACAGAATCATTTATGTTGCCTATTTTAGCATCAATTGCTAAAGAAGCGACAAAATGGCCGAAGCCATTAAATGAACTTACAGGCAATTCTTGGTTTAAAAGCGGTAGTAGTTTTGAGTTGCAGCGTATTAATGAGCATCCTGAACGCCCTAAAGCAGTAAGAGCATTAATTTTATACCCAATGAATGCTTTAGTCGAAGATCAATTAACACGACTGAGAAAGACATTATCTTCTCCTGAAGCACTTCAAGTTTTAGATCAGCAAGCTAATGGAAACAGAATTTATTTTGGCAGATATACCTCTAAATCTCCAGTTACAGGTTTTTTAAATCACCCTAGATTGGCCAATGATGCAGATGAAATTAAGTCTCGTAAAAAAAGAGTCCAAAAACTAAAAGATCAATTAACTTATTCTCAAAAATATTATGAAAATGCAAAAAAATTCGATGAAAAAAGTGAGAATACTTCAGACAAGAATCAATATTTATTTCCAAATGTATTAGGTAGTGAACTCGTCTCTCGTTGGGATATGCAGGAGACTCCACCCGATATTTTAGTCACTAATACTTCAATGCTCTCTATTATGCTGTCTAGGGAAGTTGATCAGGATGTTTTTGAAAATACAAAAAAATGGTTAATGTCTGATCCTGATGCATACTTTTATCTTGTAATGGATGAGTTACATTTAATCCGAGGTTCTTCAGGAACTGAAGTTGCAGGACTCATACGATATCTGATTCACCGCCTAGGACTTGATCAACCAGAGCATCGTTATAAACTAAGAATATTAGCTTCAAGTGCATCTTTGCCTACAGATGGATTAGTAGCGATAGAAAGTTTGAAGTATTTGACCGATTTCTTTGGTTGTAATGGGCTATATAAAACTTCAACAGATTGTCCTGACGTTAAACAGTGGCTAGATGCAATTGTTAAAGGTGAACAAGTTGGATTTGATTCTGTAAGTGATAAATTAGATGCCTCATTATTTGTAAAATTTACTGAACAATTTCTTAAATCAGATTTTGATTATGATGACTATAAAAATATTAGTGAAGTACAAAAGTCTGTTGAGTATTTAACTGATACATTTGAAAATCATATGTTGGACATTTTTAATTCACTTAGTTTGTCTGATGGTCTTTTTGTTGAAAGATTAAAAGCACTGATTAAACACAGTTCAAATTTATTAAATAGTTATTGTTTTGATAATGAAAAAAATATTATAACGCCAAGAAATTTAAAATATCTGTCTAAAGCTATTTTTGGGAGTGAAAACTTAGAGGCTTTAAGAGGACTACTGATCATAAGAGGATTTAATGACCTTTTGCCAAGTCATCATAGAATAGATGGTTTGCCAAGCTTACGTATTCATACTTTCTTCAAAAGTTTAGAGGGTTTATACGCTGCACCTTATTTAACAGAAGATGGGCTATCCTTCGTTGAAAGTAGTCTAACTACAGATAGGGGAAAGTACTTAATTCAGGCGGAGCAGGGCATTCAAAGAAACTTTGAATGGTTAGTGTGTGAGGCATGTGGTGAGTTATTTATTGGTGGGCAAAAAAGAAAAGATCATGCTGCACAAATTAGTATTTCGACTATAGGATTTAATTTAGAAGAACTACCAGAAAAAGCAACAGATACGCTTTATGAAAATTTAATGGCAGAACATTATGCTGTTTTCCTTCCTTCAGATGATGAAAAAACAATAAATAGTTCTATTTGGAAACCAAAATTTTTAGATGCTCGAAATGGTATTCTCTTTAATCAAAGGAACTCAGATGAAGACATCTTTGGTTATTACTTTGAACCCAAAGATCAGGAAACAAGAGAAAGAACGGGTGGTGCCTTACCTGTTGAATGCCCATGTTGTTCAACAAATTATCAAGGCCGTATTTATCATAATATACGTCCCACATCACCAATTCGTTCATTCCGTAGCGGTTTTGCAAAAACCTCTCAGCTATTAGCAACACAGTTATTTAGCTTTTTGAAGGAAACATCAGAAGATGCAAAAACGATAGTGTTCTCTGATAGCCGACAAGATGCCGCAAGGGCAGCTCTTAATATAGAATCTTTACATCATCAAGATTTAAGACGACTTTTGCTAGTTAGATCTATTCAAAATAGTTTAAGTAAACATGAACCAAATTTTGATATTGAATCTGTGAAACTTAAGCAAAGTGAGGCACTTAAGGCTGGAAATATTTCTGAAATTATTGAAACTGAAGCTCAGATTCAAGAATATAACAAAAGAATTAATGCTAAACGTGTTTCGCTTAAAGATTTAATAGAAATCAGAGATGATCTCAAAGTGTCTCCTTTTCTAACTTCACTAATAACATTAGGTGTGCATCCTAGTGATGCAAGTGGCATTGAAAAAATCCAGAATCAATTTTGGTGGGAATGGTTTGATTGGGACGATCCGGAGCATCCTAAATGGAAAACAGGAAGTGATGATGGTGCTGGTTCTAATTTTACAGCACGTGAAAAAATCCGAGAGAATATTAACGAACTAACGTATGAAGTATTGTTTTCGAAAACTACATATGCTCTTGAGGAATCCGGTTTGGCTTGGGGCGGTATGCGCTCGACTGATGATCCGGACTCTTTAAAACTTGATGCATGGCTGAGAGTTATGGCTGATAATTATAGAGTACGAGGCAGTAAGTATTTTGATGACGAAAATCAAATGCCTTATACAAAAGCTTCTGATATTAGGCCTCAATCAAATCTCTATAAATTCGCTAAGTCTCTAAATACTAATAATCCTAAAAAGATATTAGAAGAAATTATTCAGAGTTTCGATCAGTTAGGGCATCCAGCTATGAAGATCGACTTAGAGCGCTTGTATGTGCAACCAGCATCGGCAGAAGACCCATATTTTAGGTGTACCAAATGCGGAAGAGTACATCTTCATCAAGGTGTAGGCAAATGTACAAGATGTTTTGAGGCATTGCCAAAAATACCTACAGGTCAGGTTATAGAGTTGTGGAATAGGCACTATTTAGCGAAGAAAGTTCGTCAGAATATGCATGAAGATATCTTTAGACTTCATTGTGAAGAGTTAACAGGTCAGACAAACGATCCGGCGCAGCGTTTACAGCATTTTAAAGGTATTTTTATTGAGGATGATGAGAATGAAAAATTTAATATTATTAAAAAGAAAGCACAAGAAATTGATTTGCTTTCAGTAACGACAACTATGGAAGTGGGTATTGATATCGGTTCTTTACAGGCTGTATACCAAGCCAACATGCCTCCTCAAAGATTTAATTATCAACAGCGTGTAGGTCGGGCTGGTCGAAGAGGCCAATCTTACTCAATGATTGTGACATTATGCCGTAATAAGAGTCATGATACTTATTATTATGAAAATCCTGAAGCAATTACAGCTGACCCGCCGCCGCCGCCGTTCTTATCATTTGACTTAATTCAAATTCATCAGCGTATAGTTAACAAAGTTTGGTTAACGTATGCTTTTGCATTGATTAAAAGTGATTGTTTAAAACTCGGTAAGAAATATCCAGGTGATGAGGTGCAAGCTAGCACGCATGGGGATTTTCCATACGCATCTCTAATTTATTCTTCAATAGAATGGCACAATACGCTTAAAGAAGCTTTGAAGGATACATTGATTCTAAAAAATCAATTTGTAGAAGGAATGCTTGAAGGAAATGATGGTATATGTAATGAGTTGCTAAAATATCCTGTTAGTAAGTTTTTGGAATGTATTGATAAATATGAGGATGAGGGGCGTAAGTCTAATAAGCCATTTGGCGAATTCTTAGCGAATAAGGGAATCTTACCTTTATATGGAATGCCTAGTAATGTACGAGAATTTTACTTAGGTGTTTCCGAAAAGGATGAATTAATCAGTGTAGATCGTGATGCAGAAACTGCAATTTATGAATTTGCACCAAATCAAACTTTAGTTGTGGATAAGCAAACTTATCAGAGCAAAGGATTTGTCCCGAGTCTGTATATGCCGGCATTTGGATCTAGTATTAAGAAGCAAAGTAATGATAAAGATGCATGGTTCTACGAAAAGTATGAAGTAGCTAAATGCCCTGAATGTTCAATGATGAATCTCAAGCAGAATAATACTACGTTCAAATGCCACAATTGTCAGTGTATATTGAGTGAGAGTCAATTTAGACCTTATGTTGATCCTACCGCTTACATATCTTCTGGAGATCCTCTAAACAGAAAAGAAATTGATGAACTAGAATTCCAACGTTTCGATAGAGTGGTTACTTTAATTAACGAGCCTACAGTTTTTAAAGCTGTTAATAACAGTAATTTATGTATTGGTAATAGTGAAGACAATGGCACATTTGTACTGCGTTTAAATCAAGGGGTAAACTTAGATAGTAACGTGTTTAAGGGCTTTACTTTATTTGATAAAGAGAAAATGTCCTTATCAGCACCGAAAGCCAAATATTGGTTAGAAGATATTAAATATTTGTCTAAGTATGATGATGAACGTTTAAGTGTAGGATTGGCTACTCTGAAGAAGACAGATGGTCTCTATTTAAAACCTCAAAAAATGGATCAAATTTTCGATTTTTCATATTTGGGTAGAAGTAAGGAATCAATAGCAATTAGATCCGCCTTGATCTCAGCAACTCAAATTCTGATTCAAAGAGCTGCTTTGGAATTGGATATAGCTCCAGAAGAATTTGAACAAATCGAACCAAAATTAATTGATAGCTTACCAGTATTGCAGATTTGTGATCAGTTAGCTAATGGTGCAGGTTTTTCTCAAAAATTAAGTGAAGTTTTAGATCATTCAGGATCACCACTAATACTTAAGTTAATAGAATCTATATTATCTGATGATAAAGATCCATTAGGTTTAAAATTTGGTGCATCTGAACATAAAGCATCGTGTTTAGGAGCATGTTATCGGTGTATTCAGCGTTATGGGAACAGGACGTATCATGGATTATTAGATTGGCGACTTGGATTAGCCTTTTTAAGATTACTGTATGATTCAAAATATAAATGTGGATTAGATGGTAAATTTCAATATATTGAAATTGAAAGTTGGTATGATCAAGTTGAAGAGAGCTTAATTAATGTAACTATGTTTAAACCATCGGTTTATAGTGCACCAAAACTAGTAGATGTAAGTGGTTTAAAATTATGGTCTATTGAAAATATGCAAAATGGTAATAAATATTATGTGATTCATCCATTTTGGTCGAAAAAATACATTAATGAATTACTAGGATTAAATGATACCTCTATCGATTTTCAGCTGATTAATTCATTTGAAATATTACATACACCACAGAATATATTTTGAGATTGAAATATTAATGCCATGTCAATAGCCACTGATTTTTCAAACATCTTTTAGTTAGATTGGACTGTGATTAAACTAATAGATATCTTGCGAAAGTCGTAAGCATCCAGTGAAATCCATTCAATATTAGCGATGGGGTTCACTGGATGCTTACTTTGAATATTTCAAGGATAAGTTTTGGTACATGCTTATGATGTTAAAGGTAGCTATATATGGCAGAAATTGTGAAAACTATAGGCGCTCTAGATTTAGCTTCTATTTATATTGTAGGTGACTTACACGGCTCTTATAGCTTGCTTATGCAAGAACTGAAAAATCTCAATTTTGACTTTCACAATGATTTGCTGATCTGTACAGGTGATCTCATTGATCGTGGGACAGAGAATCTTGAGTGCATTGCTTTATTAGAGCAGTCCTGGTTTTTGACTGTACGTGGTAATCATGAAGAAATGTGTATCCAAGGGCAACATGACCCAAAAATGAAAGATATGCATCAAAGAAATGGGGGAGCATGGTTTTATAAGCAATTTCAAAAGACACGACAGCGAATTATTGAACGGCTAGCACAGTTACCATTGGTCATTGAGGTTGAGTTGGAATATAAAAAGGTTGGTATTGTGCATGCTGACATAGATATCCATGATTGGAATTTATTCAAGCAAGATATTTGTAAAGGTGACTATAAAATTTCGGGTGTCTCTTCTGCCTATTCAAACGCTTTGTGGGGGAGAGGGCGAATACGGAATCACTCAGAGCTTTACGATGTTGTCGAAAACATTGATGAAATTTATCTAGGGCATACCATTGTAAAAGAGCATACTAAAATCGATAATTGCCATTATATTGATGTTGGCTCGTCTTTTACGAAGAAGCTCTGTATCGTCAAACTCCAATGACATGGGCAAGGTGGTAGGGGAGTTTGGTAGTGGTAAAAAGTTTAATTGATCAAAAAAAGAACATTTGAATTGTGTATCCTGCCTTGTATCCATATTTTTTTGAAAAGAAATTATCCTAATAAATACAGTGGGGTAGGTTGGTGTTTGGATGTGGATATACCTACCAATATATTTCAAAGACTTACAGTTAAAATCAATAACTTGTAGGTCTTTTTTTTGCCTGTAATTTGTCGCAATTGGCACAAATGTTGTGCTTTTTGGCGAAAATACGCCATAAT
>RRZT010206846.1_pt1 | contig 11552 bp, 8 predicted proteins | sample 2165551 | NCBI WGS metagenome assembly RRZT01 (sample SAMN10456910, study PRJNA506462) | wastewater metagenome | biome: wastewater; feature: sludge; material: wastewater sludge; isolation source: wastewater sludge with Escherichia coli K12::gfp cells carrying plasmid... | place: USA: Moscow, Idaho ... | reverse complement strand
TTCGACTGGTACCGCTCACGCTGGATCAATGCCCCATTCGATCCCATGCTCAACAACAAAGTGGTATGCGCGGAAATGCTCCAGGATCGCACGCGTGTACCCGCCACCCTGTTCATCAAGAACAAGGGACGTTTCATCTCCTACGCGGATTCACGCAAGCTAGCACATGTCTCCGATGCCATCAGCACGGTGGAGACACACGGTTCAGTCTTCATGAAGCCCATCGGGGCAGGTAAAGGTATCGGCGTGCACCGAATCGAGTTCGACGGAAACGGGTACCTCGTTGATAGCGTGGCTACTGACCGCTACGCGCTTGCCGAACTCCTCACCAGTCAGGATGGCTGGTTCTTTTCCGAGTTTATTGAGCAGCATCCATCCCTCGCCGCGATCTATCCCAAGACAAGCAATACCATCAGGCTCATCACCCTTCGAGAGCCGCAGAGCGGCCTCTGGAAGGCGTTCTTCGCCGTTCTTCGTATCGGAACCGAAGCCACAATTCCGGTGGACAACGGGAGTCAGGGAGGGTTGGTTGCACAGATTGATCTGCGTACAGGCACTCTCAGCGAAGCACGTTCGTTGCGCTCACTCGACTCGTATCCGGTCCATCCAAATTCCGGCGCAGCCATCGAAGGAGCGTTGATTCCCGATTGGCAGAATATCGTTGCCCATACGTTGGAACTGGCAGAGTCTTTCCCCTATATGCACTTCATCGCGTGGGACATCCTCTTGACGAGTGAAGGGCCGTGCATCATTGAGGCCAATACGTCCTCGGGCATCAACATCATTCAGCTGTGGGGCCCGCAACGCAACGGAGAGTTAGGTGACTTCTATCGGGCGCACAGGGTGATTCGATGACGAAGGACGTTAATACGGTGACGATTCCAAACCCACCCTCGGGTGCCCGGCGTTACGTCATCATGGCTAACGGGCAGGGCATACGATGGAACGAGTACCTAGGGATTCCCAAGCACCTCATATCGGTGGGGAACGAAACTCTTCTCGAACGCATCGTCCGTCAGGTAGGCGAGCGAGATGCGGGAGCTCAGATCATCATCTCCTCGTCAGACCCGCGTTGTGAATCGTCCGGAGCCACTCGTTATTCACCTCTCCGCAACGATATAGAACTCGATCGGTTCGTTCCCGAGTTACTCTGCGACGGCATCTGCTTTCTCTATGGCGATACCTACTACACCGACGAGGCGATGGATATTATCTTTGCCACGGAACGGGGCGCGATCACTTTTTTTGGCACCGAGAAGTCACTCGTTGCCATCAAGGTCCATGATCATGCAGAGTTCGGTCGCCATCTGGAAAATGTCCGTTCCGCCTACACCGCCGGCACCATCAACATCTGCAAAGGCTGGCAAGTATTCCGGTCCTATGCTGGCCTTTCACTAGAAGGTGGTCCGGTCAGCAAGGCCGAAGAGAGCAGCCTGCAACAGGTAGCACAGCGTCGTCCGAATCAGGGTACAACTCCCGCCCGCTTCCTCGTTCGGCTCTCAGACGGAACCTGTGATTTCAATTGGCCGCATGATCTCACCAACTTCATCCCGCCAACAACGAGGCAATACCCCGCCAAATAGGGCATACTATATAAGTTCGATCATATTGACCTTATGAACTATACTTTTCGGACATTTTCTACACCTTAAGACCACACAAAGGGAGTCAGCCATGGTGAGACCGCCTCACAGTGAGCGCCCTCACGACGATCCCTCAATACCCATCGCACCCAAGGAGCCCGTACCTGTGGATGTTCTCGACCATTTGCCTTCCGCGAACGTGTTCGACGATGAGAACGCTCTCAAGCTTCTCAAAGAGAATCATGTCCACGGTCGCAGCCCGGGTGTCCTGATGCTCACCCAAGCCGCCGAAGCCAAGGGGGCCTCGACCGAATGGTTTGGAACCTACGCCGCGGTGTCCCAATTTGAGAATCGCAGCTTCCTCTTCTTTGGTCATAAAGGTACAGAATCACACGTTGGTGCCCGCATCATCTTTGACAAATTCCTCACCAAGTCCCTATTACAACAGGCGGGTGTTCCCACTCCGGACGGCATCATTGTTGCAAGTGCCGAAGAAGCTCTTCACTTCCGTGAGGAACTCGGTGGGCCGATCGTTCTCAAGCCACGTTTCGGTATGAAGGGTCGCGGAGTAACGGTCAACCTGCGCGGTCCTAAAGAGATCACTTCGGCGTTCAAGCGGGCAAGTCAGTTTGGCGATGTTTTGGCTGAAAGGTACATCGCCAACGCTATCGACTACCGCTGTTTTGCCACCAAAGAGACGTGTGTCAGCGTAGTCAGGCGCCTTCTCCCCTGGGTTGTTGGAGACGGCACATCAACAATCTCCGAGCTCATCGAGGCGAAGAACACTGACAGGCAGCGCTACCCCAGCACCGTGGGAACATACATCCCCACGGATCTGCGTACACGCCGTCACCTCAAGCGCTCCAATCTCACGTTGGAGAGCGTACTACCGGTTGATCAGGCCGTCGTCGTCCGTGACGTCGGAGGACTGAGCAGTGGAGGCGATCCATACGAGTGTTCTGGTGACATTCCAGAGAGCGTGAAGGAGACTGTCGCCCGCGCCGTCGCCGCAATACCCGGGCTCTCCTGGGGAGGTTGTGACGTACTCATCGGGCCAGACGGGCTCGCACAGGTCATCGAGGTGAACTCCGATGCCGGTATCGGCGGCGCCCGCTACCCTCACTTCGGAGCGCCCCAACCCATTGACGCACTCATGGTCGACGAACGCCTGCGCACCGCACACAAGCCTTCCACCGCTTCTATCGATCTCCTCTCCCCTCTTGCTACACCGGAGCCCTTGCTTCCCGAGACCGCCGAGGACACTCACACCCGCCTCCCAGCACTCTTCCATTCGCAGCTTCGCCAACAGGGCTGGGAACTAGAAGAGTTCGGAAAAGGAACCACCCGCGCAGTTTCTCCATCCGGTCGCGTGGAGTGGTTGCGCGGTTGCGCCACAACCCGGGACTTGGACATTGTTCATCGTTCCGTACAGCGTCACGCCATCGTCCGGGGCCTGCTTTACAGTGGAGGGATTCTCCGCCCACGCGGGCGCATGGTGACCTCCCGAGAACAACTACACGCCTTCTTTGACGAAGTGGGTGGAGAGGTCAAGCTCGTACGAGTTAGGCGGCCCTGGGAATCGGGAGGCGCGCGGGTCGTCACCTCTCATCAAGACATCGATACATGGCCGGAAAAGTTCCGCCACAGGTGGATGGCTCAGGGACTTCCTCAGGGCACGCGCTGCTGGGTTATCGCGTCATCAAGCAAGCCATTGGCTGTCCTTGCCGATAAAGATTTCCCCGGCGAGCTGTGCGCTGATGCCAGCGAGCTCGCCGTCGAGGCAGTCCGCACAATCCCGGAACTTCGGTGGGGCGCCGTGGCCATCGTGTTCCGTCCAACCTTCATGGGGGCTCGAACCCCACTCGTTGAGGGTGTCTCCATTGATCCACTGATCACCACAGATTACGCGGTTGTTGCAGGCTCTCTGCAGCGCGTATGGGACGCAGTGCTCGACGAGTAACTCTACACACGTGACACGTAACCCCGGCTCAGCCCGCTATCTCAAGCGGCTCAGCCGGGGTTTTTGGTAGGTCCCGCCCTTCTCGATGGACCCTGCCCTTCTAGGTGGGTCCCGAGCCTCGCCCTTTTAGGCGAGCTCTACCGAATCAATGGCAACCCAGCCTGTTGTACCGGCCACAGTGCGCACGAAATAGAAACGCTTGAGACTCCGCACAACTGTCAGAGTGCTTCCCTCGTCGAGTTCCTCCAGTACCTTCGACCTGAAAGAAGGAAGGAGGAACAGCTCGGTTGAAGACTGCACACTAGCTGTAGCACCCGCGCCCTCTTCCCGAATCTCGAGTACTTCCACCTGCCTGGGATCGATCTATCCGACGACGCCGTCGCGGCGAACCTTAAACCATCCGGACTTGCTACCGAGAACCTCGACGAGCTGGCTCCGCCGAAACTGCATAATCTCAACTGCCGCCCTGGTCGGCTCCACACGCAACGAGGCATTTGTGGCGCTAACCCGCGCGACCTCCCAAGCCTCCGCAGGCCACTCCACATCGATCGGAGGAACGAGAGACGGGTGGTTTTGCTGAGCCACACGGTAAATATCCTTCATGTCATCACCGACGAATCCAGGTACTGCCATACGGGAGTAGATCGAGCCAAACCATTCATCCCGAGATGTAGTCCGGTACTCGTCAAGATCAAACGAGGAAGCATAGCGGTCCAGGACGTCGTCGCCCAAAGCATCAAGCGCCATGAGTGTCTTGCGGCATTTGAAGCACTTTCCACAGTTTTTGACACCGAGAAGACACACCGTCAGATACCTATAACTGGCCGGAATCTGACTCACGATCTTGGTCTTCTCTAGTCTGCTCCACGCCCTGTTCGAATTGAGGAAGCGAATACTTCCTGTGCCCAAGTGCGGAAGGAGCCATTTTTCATACGCTGCAGAATCAGCCCGCAAAGAAAGCTCAAAAAGGTCCAGATTGTAGGCCGACGAATAAAAGTATGTCCCCAGAACATTCTGCAGCATGAGTGCTGCCGCCACGTTTCGGTATGTATGACTCCGTCTGAACGAGATCTTCTCAAAAGCCCTGGTCAAGAATCCGCCGAGATTCGAATCAAGAACCAAAAGTTTGTAACCATACTCCCGGCAGAACTCTCGAGCGCGGTTTAGCTGCCCCTCGTACAACTCCTGGTTTGATAGGCTGCTGCGTCCCAACTCGACATCGCGGCCATGGTGAGCACCAACGCGAAAATAGGTGAAATGTGTGATGCGGTAGTCCGGTGAATCGACAGGGTCCGCGTATTCCGCATAGGTGGCAAGAGAGTCAATGCCGAGCGACATCCCAGTACCTACACCGGAAGCCTCAAACGTGGCGCGAGTGCGAGGAGCATCAATCTTCAGCTCCTTTGCCCTGTTTCCTCCCAGTCGCAGCTGAGGGATGACATGGTAGGTCAAGTTGTAGTACAACTCTTCCGAAATCGGCATCTCCGACTGGATGACGTCATAACCCTGCACCATTGCCGCGGACAACATTGCCACGACCGCAGCATCGCACCGATCAGCCACGAGTTGTGTGTCAGAGCTTTCGAACCAGAGTTCGTAGCTTCCGGTTTCCGTGGTTACCGGAAAGGTCACCCTCATACCTTCACTACCCGGGCCGATCTCGATCCTGGCCTCTTCCAGCCGGATTGTCTTCACCTTATATCCCCTCGAGAAAGCCTTTGGTTTATTCGACCACAGGATGATGATATCGCGCCCTCGTCGAACGAGCGCATCTTTCAACGTATTGGTTTCCACGTGTATCCGTGGCAGGCAATGCCCGGACTCCGGCAAGCAAAATCAACGATGTGAAATGGACTCGCAGACCTCGCATTATGGCTCTCGCAAACTCCTCGTCTCCACGATGATACGACCGCCTGCTTGGTATAAGCAGACGGTCGTATCGCGGAGTAAGGCCTGTCACGACTGGTTTGCGGTGTATTGCGTTACACCGTAGACCAGGAGACATGTAACTCAGTGCAAGGGAATCCCTCAGGTACTCACACCGAGCGTCCTAGGACGCCTTGGGGCGGAAGCTTGCCATCATAACTGGCGTATCGTCAATCTTTCCGTCCAGCAGTGCGTCGGCGAACGCGGCGATAAGCAGAGCGTCTCCGGAGAGCGTGCCAGAAACGGATCCACCAAGCTGATCCACGTCCGAGACCTGGAGCTCGAAGCCCCACTTCTTGGCGGTCTCCTCCATAGCCTTGGCTCCAGCCCGGGCATCGGGGATAGCCATCGCATCAAAGCTGAGTTCGATCTCATCACGAGGTGCGGACAAAGTAAAGCCAAGCTTATCCGCGTAGGAACGGAAGATCTTATCGCTCAAAACCAAAGGAAGCTCTGGATCAACAACTCCCTGGACCCACAGATACGGCCTCTCAGAGTACTCCACCAGACCGTAAGTCTGTCCCTCCAAGGGAGCGGCCGGATTGGGAATAACAATGTCCACAGCAACGGCGGGGACTCCAGGAATCACCTGGCCCGCGCGGGCGGCAAGATCAACAACCTCAGGATGAAGCTCATTAAGAACCTCACGACCACCCGAAAGGGTGCGATCAACTGGGTATCCCTCACAGAGGATCGCGGAGACAACCTCACCATCGACGACGAGGAAACGCAGGTACTGGCCAACGAGATGCTTCTCAACAATGAAGAGGTATCCCGGAGGAACCGTTACCTTGCCGTCCTCAATTCCGGGCTCACGAAGCTCAGTCAAACCGTAGGAGGCACGTGTGAAGGTCTCACGCTCGGTCGTTGGCTGACTCAGGTAGGCAAGGGCCTCCCGCATTCCACGGCGGTTACGGACATTGAGGAATCCCTCAATACCGTTATCGCCAACGGCGGGCTTCACGGTGATCGGATAACCGATCTGCTTGGCATATCTGGCCGCCAGCTTTGAGCCGTAACCAAGGCTGAAGGTTGCACCCTTCGGGATAGGAATCCCTGCCCTTTCCATCTGGGCTCGCCTCATGCGCTTGTCCTGCGCATAGGTAACCGGAGCCAGACCCGTATTCCCGGGGATGCCGTGAACAAACGACATCTCGTTCGAGTTGCCCTCGACCACAGAGATAAGGACTTGTCGCGGAAGGATCTCTACGTCCAGCCCGTATCGCAGAGCAGCATGGAGAGCCAGTACCCCATCAAGTTCAGCCGGCTCGAGAGAGTTGAGAAGCGCAGCGGTACTAGGCAAGGGAGTTCTCCTTCGCATTTGAGTCAATGATCTCGAATCCGGTCTTGTTGATGTCGGGAACGTGAGTTGTCGTGACCGATGTGGGCTTTGCTCGGCGAGGTCCAAGGACTGCCGAAGCCACCAAGGCCGTGACAGCCTTGGTCTCACCCGAGAGAACTGCGGTTGCGGTTCTCGGACCGGTATTGCGAATCCATCCGGAAATTCCGTACTCCGTGGCCAAACGCTTCATCCACCGACGGTAGCCAACCCCGGTCACTCGTCCCCTGACTCGGATACGAACCGTGATCTGCTTTGCCCTCTCGGGGTTCACGTTGAGCCCACGACGTTCCACACACAGATTCATGAAGGTGTGGGCGACCTTGCGCGGCTCCCCGTACAGCGGGTACTCACAGTTGCCGATCGCGGCGTGAGCGTTAAGCTCACACACTCCGGCTTCCTGCTCGGTGAGAGGCTTCGTATGGTCCTCCATGAGGAAGTCAACACCACAGAAGGCAAGATCCGGAATCGCCTTCACCGCCGCCACACAGGATTCCTTGATCGTTGGATGGAGCTCATCCAGAACGTCGAAGGATTCACCGCCCTGGGACAGGCTCGACGAATTCGAGAGCATGACGAGGTCGCCATCCTCCAACACGGAATCCGCAGTCAAATCCAAGCGTCCAAGCTGGTACTCCGCCGCTGCGTCGTACACAATGGGACGACCCCAGAGATGCGGGTTGAGGCGTCGCTGAGCATTCTTCTTGAGCACAAGCTCGGTGATCGTGTGATAGCCATCGCCTCGCACCGAGGCGGGCTCGCGGAGAATCGCTGCAACAACTTCATCTCCCACGACCACGATGCGGTAGTCCTTGCCGTGGACATGCTTCTCCACGATGAAGTCCTGGCTGCCGAGCTTGCTCTCCTGCAACTGCTCCAGGGCCAGATCCAGCTCTTCCTGATTCTGAATGCCGGCAACAACGCCAATTCCACGCACACCCATGGCAGGCTTGACCACGACCGGGAATCCGATCAGATCCGCGAACTGCTTGGCGGTCTCGGTATCACCGTTGCGGAAGGTACGGCCACGAGGTACCGGAATGCCCGCCTGCCCCAACCTCATACGGGTTGCTTCCTTATGGGTGCAAATCGACAGGGCGACAGCGCTCGATAGCGGCGATCGACTCCACTTGAAGACCAATGGCTCATGCTCACCATCAGACGCAATGAACGCGCCCTTCGAGTAGCGCACGGTATCCATGCCAAGCGACAGGGCCTCCCTCTCCATGAGGTGACCCTTGGTGCCGTTGGGACCAAGCTCTTGGAGATAGGGGAGCTCATCGTAAAGATTGAACTTCATCCCATCGTACTGTGCCTGGGGAACAGTGGAAGCGTATCGAACTGCTTCAGCAGTCAAGAGCCATTCGAGCTGCTTTCCAAGCTCTGCCGTTGAAGAGGGGGCAACCAAATCATTGCTTGCAGGACTCACCACGGCTCGAACGTTCGGCACGGCTATCGCGAGCTGAACGAGAGCGTAGAGAGCTGCCGGTCCGCTGGCCTGATTATCCACCAGAACCACGGGATTCGCGGTTGAACGAGCAATCTCCTCAGCCTTGAGGAGACCTCCCACCGCCGACGGATTGATGCTGACGTACGCGTGACTTCCGTACGACTGAAGCTCACCGGCTTCCTCGAGCGAACGCGCATCGTGCGTCACGATGACCGAAGATTCGCCGCGCGGCGCCTTAGCCAAAGACTTGATGATTCCAGCGTATTGGTTCTCAATACGGCGCTGAAGTGGACGATACATGACAGCGGAGTCCAAGGCGCCGTCGTTGATCATCTTTCCGAAACGTCGGACCCACGCACGGGTTGTCCGATCTCCCAGCCTCTGCCCGAAATCGAGCCACAAAGGCTGAGACCTTTCATGTTCGGCCAAGAGAGGCTGGAGTTCTTCCACAACTTCTTCGTACATACGCCCGTACATCGAGTACAACGGGAAGATAGGTACGTTGTGTTCGCTATTGTCCTCGGACAACAGGCCGGATACTGAGGTTCCAAGTGCCTGTGACGCCAGATCGATCAGCGCAGACTCAAGACCAAAGAACACACCAGCGAAACGAGGAACCTTCTTCGGGTCAACGTCAGTGTCATCTTCTTCCTCGGGTTCCTCAGGAGACCCCAAGTCCGGTGCTGCCTGCACCAGGTCCGCCAGGAAGGAGAAAAGTCCCCGCGACTTTGTCTCTTCGCTCTCCTCCACCTTCGGCTCCCGCTCTGCGGCCGAGTCATGGACGCTCGACATGACGTCTCGAATAGATTCGAGCGCATTGTCACCGGAGTCCGTAGAGATTGTCCTCCCCTGAAGGAGTGAAACCACATCAGATAGGAAGGTCCACGAAGCTTTACGCTGCGCACCTCGACCAAAATCTCGGAATTGAGCTTCACCAACTCCACGGAAAACATTTCCGTTGCCGTCGACACCATCGATCAAGACTAGAGCATTGAAGCAATTGAGATCTTTACCAAATCGGTCTCGTGCGGTTTTGCGAAATCTAACTGCTTGGACCTCTGTAATTCGAACAGAGGATTGAGTTTCCAACATCAGTTCTTCTTCACCCTTCAGACTCCAACCATTCTTTAACACGAACACTACATTAGCGATTCAGAGAACCCCCCAAGGTCCTCATCTTTGAGATGACGTATCAAAAGGGGAGCTCGTCACACCTAAACTAACCTTTTTCCTGGTCAAATTCACAATACGTTAAAGTACCGACAGCTGTCAGTGAGAATTCTACTGATGAGGTACTAACTCGCATTCTTGTCGTCTGTGATCACATCGGTAAACTAACGAGGTGCAGAATACGCAGCGCAAGATAATCATCGGATTTGCCACTGCCCTTGGGGTCGTCATAGTGATCACATTGAACCCCTCAATTGACATTAGTCTCGGTCGAAGAATCAAAGACATTTTCGTGATTTTCCAAGAGCACGGACTTCCTGCCTGGGTTACATATCGTCGCATAGAGTTCCTCGCCAATGTCGCTCTAGTAGTTCCTCTCGGGTACTACCTCGGGCGGCTCTTACCGATGGATCAGCTATGGATCGGATATGCTTGTTTACCAGCAATGTCAGTTGTCATTGAACTCACCCAAAAGTACGTCATGACGGGACGCGTCGCTGCATCCAGTGATATCGTCGCCAATTCTCTCGGTGCCTGGATTGGACTGACGTGGACGGTCATTGCCGTCAGCCATGCGGTCGACGGCAATGGGACGGAATGATACCGCCCGATCAAATGCCCGCGATGCTCTCTCGCTCAACTGTCCGAGAAACCCACGATGGGCGCACCGCTCCAAGTACAGCAATATCCATCGTGTCGTCGTCGAGATCTCTGTTGCGCTTGAACGTCGCAGAGTAGAACGCCACCCCAAGTAGCGCCCAAACTCCCATCGCGATGAACGACGGCGGAGTCAGCTGCGCCGGTGAACCCGGGACAAGGAGAATGGCCATAAAGATGATTGAGACGACGACTCCCGCACCTGCGAGAAGCTTGTTGACCGTTGACGATGCCCCAGGCACGGGCTCAGGTTGATTCGACCAGCGGAACATCTTGTAAGCAGATAAACACGTGTAGACGAAGGCGAATGTGAAGCCGATGGAAGCCATATCGACAATCCAGTTCAGTGCAGTCCGACCAAACCACGGGGCGATAAAGCCAACTGCGAAGGTGAACCAGACACCAACGCTCGGAGTCTTGTACTTCGGATGGAGTCGGCCAAAAATGGCCGGAACCATCTGCGCGCGACTCATCGAGAGCAGCACACGGGAACTGGACATATAGAAACCATTAAGACCAGTTGCGATGCCCATGAACGCAGCGATACATAGAAGTGTCACGCCGGGAATTCCCATGGTCTCGCGAACGATGTCCGCGGTCAACCAGACGGGATGTCCCGCGAGACTCTCCTGCCACGGCGCACCCGCTGCGGTCACCGCAATCATCATGAGGTACAGGCCAGCAGCAACCACCAGTGACATTGCAATGAGGCGGAACGCCTTCGCAGGTGAAAAGCTGAATTCCTCGGCCGTCTGGGGGATGTTATCGAAACCAATAAAGGCCCACGGTGCGATAGCAACGATCGCAAGAGTGCCAGCCCAGGCGGATTGACCGGGATTGAACAGTGGCTCCATATTGGAGAACTTTCCCTGATCAGACAGAAGCACACCGAAGAACACGATGAGCATGGCACCAATCATGAGGAGACACATATAGAACTGGAGCCTGGCCGAGTTGCCACCGCCACGCATATTCATGATGGCGAAGATCAGAAGCCCAACCACCGCAATGGCAACCTCGCCAAGGTGCACATCCCAGCCAGCGATCGTGTAAAGATAACCGAACTGGGCGACATCCGGAACGATATGCCGCGCGAGAACTCCCAGCGCGGATGCGTTGAGCGCCACGATGGAGATGTATCCGAGCGTCATAAACCACGCGCACACAAAAGCATGGGTACGGCCAATCCCAATCAGGGTGTAGGCAAAAGCACCACCAGAAACGGGAAACACCTTCGCGAGGAAACCATAACTCACCCCCACGACGACCATCAAGGCACCGCCGACCGACAGCCCGAGCAGTGCACCCATCGGTCCAGCCTTGCTGATCCAATCAGAAGGGAGAATGAATGCGCCCCAACCGATCGCCGCGATGCCGGGGGTTGTTCAACATACGCTCGACTCGCTGGTGGCGCAGGCGCGCGAGTGCGTCGATGCCGGCCTCGGCGCGATCATGCTCTTCGGCGTC
>RRZT011853391.1_pt1 | contig 11556 bp, 9 predicted proteins | sample 2165551 | NCBI WGS metagenome assembly RRZT01 (sample SAMN10456910, study PRJNA506462) | wastewater metagenome | biome: wastewater; feature: sludge; material: wastewater sludge; isolation source: wastewater sludge with Escherichia coli K12::gfp cells carrying plasmid... | place: USA: Moscow, Idaho ... | reverse complement strand
GTTCCCCATAGGCATCAAACAACGCTACGGCCTGTTCCAGCGCAAACAGATGTTCCACGCGCCAGTTACCACGCAGGGATTTCTCGATATCGGCCTCGGACGCTCGGATGCGGACATTCTTCATCTTTGCCAGCACCTTGCGCCAGTTCCAGTACCGCTCTCTTGCGTCGCGCCATCACTTTCTCCATCATGTTGATCGGAATGTCGCGCCGGTTCGGGTACGTCTTTGTACTCACTCTCTCAAACGGGATGGTCGCTTTGCTGCGGTCGAGCCGGTGTTTGGCAATCTACGCGGCAACAAGCGGCTCGATCGCTTTACGCTACGCGGACGGGGTAAGGTTGATGGTCAATGGAAGTTGTATTGCATGGTGCACAACATCGAGAAGTTGGCGCATCACGGCTATGCTCTTTGAGTGATTCGGGGCACAATACCCCTCACATCCTGTCGGCGAAGACCCCAATGGCGGCAGAATGAGACGTTTGGCTCGTTGTGACGGACTATTCGGCGCTTAAAAGGCAAACGCGGAAAAAGTGTTCGGCCAGTTCGCGATGAGGCGGCGGACTCGGACTGTTTGCGAAAATTGGGGTTTTTCGACAGCCTCGTTAGGCATCTCCTCCAAAAAACCAATGTTCACAAAATCACTATACGTGCAGGTTCTGGATAGCCGGTCGCACCTTGAAGCCAGCTTGCACAAGCAAATCACTGAGGACAGCCAGGTTTTCAGGCTTGTCGTCAACAATGAGGATGTTGCCTCTGGATCGCTCAGGCGTATTCATGGATTGGATGCCACTACCGTCCGCTTAATAATCGAATAGATTCAGCAGGTTAGACAAAGCGTATTTCTCCCCGCCCGAACCGCTCGGCTAGAGAAGGCCTCACGCGAAATCTATCGCCGAGGTCCCGCACGGTTCACTCCCCCGTTCCGGTTGCCGACGCTAGCGCCTGCCGCACCCACATTTCCAGCCGCTCCGGGCTGATTGATGCCGGGGTCAACCACGCCAACTCCGGGGGCGCCCAGGCCCACGCCAGGCGCAAGCCCTACGCCCGGAGCACCAACACCGGGCGCTGCTACCGGGCGTGCAACACATCCTTTGGGGACGCCAACGGTCTTGCAATAAACAGCCGCACTGGCTGGGGCGGCGGCGAATCCCAGGCCAATAGCCAGGGCTGTAGCTACAAATAGGCGATTCATCATGCACTCCCAAAAAATTGAATAAACGCCAATGGCGGCACTTCAACGCACAGAATGTCAGCTTACACGCACGCCGCGTTAAAAACGGGTCGCGGCGGCTGTTTTTTGCGCCCGCTCATTTACGTCCCGCCCAGCGCAGCACCAGCATAGTCATGTCGTCGGACGCTTCGGCTTGGCCGACAAAGGCCGCCAGGCTTTCTTTCAGCCGAGCCACCACCTCGGGCGGCAGCGCCTTTCCGTCCGTTGTTTGAAGCACAGACTCCAGCCGCTTGGCACCGTACTGCTCGTGCTGCACATTCATGGCCTCAGTAACCCCGTCGGTGATCAGGCACAGCGTATCGCCGGGCGACAGGCTGAGCTTTTGCGCGACGTAGGAAAAATCATCAATAACGCACAAGGGAGGGCCACCCGCGTCAGTGGGGCAGGTGATTTGTTCAACGCGCCCGTCGGCGGAGACCCGCCACGGTCCGTCATGCCCGGCATTGACCAACGACAATTCACCGCTTTCAAGATCAAGAATGCCGATGAGCAGGGTGACGAAGAGCTGCTCGGCATTCTCGCGGCTCAACTCCTGATTGGCCAGGGTGGTAATTACCCCCAGACCTTGATCAACGCGCGAAGCGATGCTCTTCGCCAAAGTCTTGGCAATGGCCATGAATAGACTGGCCGGAACGCCTTTGCCGGCAACATCGCCAACCATGAAGCATAAACGCCGCGCATCAATCATGAAGAAGTCGTAGAGGTCACCGCCGACGTCACGCGCCGGCTCCAGGTAGGTGGCCAGCGCAAAGCGTTGCTCGGCGGCAAAAAGACGAGCTGCATCAGGCAAGGAACCGAGCTGAATCCGCCGCGCTGCGGCCAGCTCGCCCGCCGCTTGCGCCTGAGCCTCACGCATGCGCTGGCGGTCGGCTTCAATAAGGTGCGTCTGGCGGTCGATCTCAATCATCGCGCTCGATACCAGGCTGCCGAGCACCGCAGACAAGCCGAGAAAGGTCGACGACGAATCAAACAGCAGGCCGGTGCTGTAGAACACTAAATAGCCGAGCGAGATGATCAGCGCGTTCAGTCCCATCACCGCCCACGCGGGTGCGCGCGGCGATTTTTTGAGCACTTGGGCGAATTTGCCGTCCGTGCACGGAATCAGCCAGATCATGAGCAGGCCAATCAGCGCCATCAGCGAGGTTTCCAGCCCTTTCATCCACCACGGTCGCTGGATAAAACGGCCATCAAAGAGACTCTCCAGCAGCTGTGCCTGGATTTCCACACCGGGGACCAACTCGCCCAGGGCGGTCATGCGCATATCGGAAAGCCCCGATCCACTCAGCCCGATCAATACCAGTTTCCCGGTCAGCAAATCAGGATCGGCCTTTCCCGCGAGCACATCGGCGGCCGAAAGGTTACGGGCGCGATTGGCCTCAGCGTAGGCAAAATGCAGCCAGACTTCGCCATCGTCTTGCGTCGGCACGCGCAGTTCGGCAACTTGCAAGGACTCGATGCCATAAGGGCCAACTGACATCTCGATAGCTGACGAAGCACTTGCCACGCGCAGCATCTCCATGGCCAGGCCAGACGTCGGCTGGTCGTTGACGGCCACCACCAAAGGCACGCGGCGCACCACCCCGCCCTCATAGCGCGACACGGTGAGCATCGCCTGCCCGTGTGCCGCCGCCTGTAACTCCGGCAAACTGGACAGTACATAGGGATAATTCTTCAGAAAGCGCAAGGGGTCGTCGCCCTGCACGCTAAGCGGCATCGAACGCATCCCGGCCGTCGTGCCAAAAACAGGGAAGTCGAAACCGGCCGCGCCGAGCACGCTCGGAACGGCGTTCAGTGACTGCGCCAGCCGCAATTCATGACTCGGCAGCCGGGCCAGCGCCTTGCGCAACGCCGTCTGCTCCGCCGGCAGGTTGGCGGCCACCCTGTCCGGCGATGTCTGGTCGGCTTCGGGCATGTACATATCCAGCCCGACGGCAGCCGGTTGGTATTTGCCAATCGCATCGATCAAGTCGGCGAGCCGGTTACGCGGCCACGGCCATTGACCGAGTTGCTTGAGGCTCTTTTCGTCGATGGCAACAACGGTCACCGGCTGCGCCAGCGGCTGGCGCGGGAAGGCGCGTTGATAACCGTCGAAGAGGAATTGCCGGCCGGTCTTGAAGGGTTTGGCTGCAATATCCATGGCTTGCCCGGGCAGCGATTTGGCCCAGCCCTGCGAAAAATCACGCTCGCTCATCAGGCTGGCAAAGAGCATCCAGATCAGGATGGCCGCCGCCACAGGGCGCCCTTTACCCGCCGCAAAAAGAACTTTAAGCCGGGCGAGCAGGGCTTTTATAGCGAAACCTCAAGGCCGTCCCACGCCGACAGCACCTCGACGGCATGATCGCTTCGGGTGATCGCCTCGAGTCGGCGCGTTTCAACGAGCACTTGCTCAATCCGCTTATCGTCGTAGGCCGGCTCGTGGTGAAACATGATCAAGCGTTTCGCCCGCGCCATCTGGCAAAGCTCGACGGCAACCATATTGCTCGAATGCCCCCAGTCGGCCTTCACCGAAATGGCGTCGGCCAGCGAATACATGGCATCAAAAATCACCGCATCGGCGTTGGCAAAAAAATCAGCAAACCCTGTCGTTTCGGCGAGGTTTTCCAGCTTGTGTTCTGAATCGGTCGAATACACCACCCGCTTGCCGTCTTTTATAAAGCGCCAACCGTAAGAATCACCAGCATGGCATTGACGTTTGGCCCGCACGCACAGGCCCGCGATGTGGTAATCCTGATCCGGCTGCAGCACCTCGAAACTGATTTCTGCTCCGAGCAGCCCGAAATCGACCGGAAACGACGGACCTCGCTGCTGCCGACGGAAGGCATACTCGACGTTTTCGTGGCAGGAATGGATGATCAGGCGATTGCCGGGAATATAGATCGGCGTGAAGAACGGGAATCCCATGATGTGATCCCAGTGCAGATGCGACATGAATACATGGTAAGTCTGCGGGCGGCCCGGCCCGAAGCGTTCGATCATGTGCTGTCCGCATGGGCGCGCGCCGCTGCCCATGTCCAGAAGCACTTGTTCGTCACCGCCCGTATCGATCTGCACGCAACTCGAATGGCCGCCGTAGGTTCCGCCAACAGCAAAACCCAAACCATCGACATACGCTTCGATGTCAGCCTGCTGCTCAAGGGGGCGCCCGGCCGCTCCTTGCAGGGCAAGCAGCAGCTTGGCGCGAATATCCGCCGCCGTCAGCGAAACCGGGATCGAACCGCGCGTACCCCAAAAATACAGCCTCATGACGCCAAAGTGACGAGCGCCAAGTCAAGCGTATCAAAGACGCTAAAAACCAGGTCGAAACGGCTGATCTGGAACACCTCGGAAACTAGCGGCGTCAGCGCGGCAATGGCGATGCGGCCGTTTTGCGCCTTGACTTGTTTGGCAGCGAGCATAAGTACGCGTAGTCCGACGCTGCTGACATACTCGACGCCAGCAAAGTCGAGCAGCAGCGCATACCCTTCGGGGCTGCACGCCGAGAGATACGGTGCCAGCGCCTCCTGGAAGCCCGCGGCAGCGGCATGATCGATTCGCCCCTGAACGGCCAGCACGCGCACCGCGCCAATTTCGCTACAAACCAGATCCATAGTTGCCTCGGGCCAAGTCGACATGAGAAACGATCACAGACGAGAGATGTGGGGTATTTCTACTGCGCCTCATGCTCCTCCACCCGCCGCCCGAGATTTAAACCCAGTTGCTTGAGTTTGCGGTAAAGGTGCGTTCGTTCAAGCCCGGTTTTATCGGCTACACGGGTCATGTTGCCGCGCTCGGATTTCAGGTGGTACTCGAAATACATGCGCTCGAAAGCTTCGCGAGCATCGCGCAGCGGCTGACTAAAAAGGGGTAGCGCCAAGGCCTGGCGGGGCGAATCGCTTGCATCGCGGAGCAATAGGCTTTCTACGTCACCGGCTGCAATATCTTCTTCCAAGGCCGCAAGCGCCAGATTTTTCACTGTCGCCAGCAGCTCGGCCCACTCGCCTTCCCAATGATGCAAGCGCAAGGCGTTCAGCGCTGCGCTGGAGAACTGACGCGACGGTACTTCGTTGCGCTCAACCAGATGCGAGAGCACCAGCGAAGCGATTTCCGGGACATCGTCCGAATGGCCGGAAAGCTGCGGTAACGCCACCCAAACTTCGCCCAGGCGGGCGAGCAGAGCCGGCTCCCAGCCAACTTCGGCAAGCACAGCCAGGGGGCGGGGGCACGCCGCAATCAATTGCAGGCGATACTTTTCAAGCCTTTCCAACGCATAGGCCAGATTGCGTTGTTGCAGCTTCCCCAAGAGCGTGAGGTCGGAAATGAACAAAACGCCGCCCTCGGCATTGACGAGCATTTCCTGCGTTAGCGGTGCGCTGGAAAGCGAGAGATCAAGCCACGGCGTCTTCGGCGTATGCAGCGTCCGCGCGCAAATTTCAGCGATGCTGCCAGACGCGCTCTTCAAAAGCAGCACGGAATTTTTCGCGGCTGCTTGCTCCAGGCGTTTTTTCAAATCTTTGAGTAGCGGCGAGCGGGCAAAGGCATCAAGCGTCAGCGGCGCTTTTTGCGGCAGCACTTCATGCTTGAGTGCTTTTTTAACGGTTCCCAGAAGCTTCTGCAAGGCAATCGGCTTCTCAAGAAAGTCGATAGCACCGACACGGGTCGCTTCAACCGCCGAGTCGATGGTGCCGTGCCCGGACATCATGACCACCGGCATGGTTAACAAACCAGTGGATGACCATTCTTTGAGCAGGGAAATCCCATCGGTATCCGGCATCCAGATGTCCAGCAGAACAAGATCCGGACGCCGCTCGCTGCGGATTTTCCTCGCCGCTGCGGCGTTTTCAGCCAGCAAAACAGAATGCCCTTCGTCGGCCAGGATTTCGGAAAGCAGCTCCCGGATGCCCATTTCGTCATCGACGACCAGTATTTGCGCCATAGTCAGCTCTCGTTAAATATTTCTGCAGAATTCGGTTGCGGCGTGTATTGCATGGCCAAAGGCAGCCGAATAAGCACTTCGGCGCCAGTTGGCTGACGGTTGTTGATTCTGATAGTGCCCTGATGCTCATCAACGATTTTCTTGACGATCGCCAGGCCCAGACCGGTGCCCCGCGCCTTGGTGGTGACGTAGGGCTCAAAAACACGCGCAATGATCTCGGGCGAGAACCCCGGCCCGCAGTCGGAGACGAGCAGCTCGGCCATACCATCAAGGCAACTCGTGGACACACCGATTTGCGCCTCTTCAAAGCCCTCCTGCGCATCTTCGGCATTACGCAAAAGGTTGTGGATAATCTGCCGCAACTGCGTCGCATCGCCCCATACCTCGGGCAAATCGGAGGCCAGGGCAACCCGAATGCTGACCTGCGAGGTTTCGTACAGACCAAGCACTTCACGAATCAGGCCATTCAGGTCGAGTGCAGCGAGTTCAGGCGCTGGCATACGAGCGTAGTCAGAAAACTCGTTGACCATGCGCTTCATGGCCTGCACCTGGTTGATGATCATCTGCGTCGATCGGTCGAGCATTTCCGCATCGCTACCCGTCAACTTCTCGGCCAGCTTGAACTGCAAGCGCTCGGCCGAGAGCTGAATCGGTGTGAGAGGATTCTTGATTTCATGCGCCAGGCGCCGGGCAACTTCCCCCCAGGCCGCACTACGCTGTGCCGAAACCAGACGCGTCACATCATCAAAAACAAGCACGTAACCGCCCGTCGACCCCTCCGGCAATTGCGTTCCGCGCAACAACAACAGTCGCAACGAAGCACCGGGTCGATCAAGCTCGATCTGGGTTTGCCACTCTTTGCTCCCGTGCTCGACAAACGAATCGTGAATCGCCCGCCCAAAAGCCTTTTCCCGCGGCCAGTCGTCTACGGTTTCCGCCAGGAGACCGGTGAAGTCATCATCAAGAATAGTCTGTGCGCCCTCATTGACGGTACGCAAAACAAACTCTTTGTCGAAAACCAACACCCCCGCCGACAGGTTGGCCAAGATCGACTCCAGGTAGGCACGTGCAAATTCAAGCTCGGAACGATGCCGCTCGGTCTCCCGCCGCGCATCATCAAGCTGTCGCGTCATGCGATTGAATGACTGAGTCAGAATGCCTAACTCATCCCGGCTGTAGATGGCTTGCCGCGGCGTGAAGTCACCGGCGGCGACGGCTTGCGTGCCCTCAGCAAGAATGGACAACGGTGCGGAAAGACGGCGCGCCAGAACAAACGCCAAGGCTATCGACGCAAACAGGGCAAGCAACACGGTCAGCGTCAGGGTCATGGCATAAATACGCGTGAGCCCCTCCCGCCCAACAGACAACTCCTGATAATCCCGATAGACATCCTGCACCCGATCAGCGTTGAGCGCCAAGCCACTGGGGACCGGCTGCGTCAGTTGCAGAATTCGCGTTTCCATGCCGAGTCCGGCCGGAATCACCGGAACCAGAACGCGCAGTACCAAATCCTTGCCGCCAGCGCTTTCAATTTCCCGATACCCCTTGCCACTCAGGGCGCGGCGCAAGTGCTCAGGAAGCGGCGGCTCGGGCATATAGGTGCCAAGGTCATTGGACGCGGTCGCCAGCAGTTCGCCGTTGGCGGTAAATAGCGCAGCAAACTGCACTCCGTTTTGCTCACTCAGGCGACTAAGGGCCAGACGACGCTGCGCAGCAGACTGGTCACCAAGATCGAACGCCATCAAGCGAGCTTTTTCAGCAAGATCGTCGAGCAAGGAATCGAGCACGCTTTGCCCGAGATTGAGGCCGGATTCGAGCGCCTTTTCAACACGCACGTCAAACCAGGTTTCAATGCTCTTGGTAACGAACTGCACCGAAACAGCATAGATCAACACACCAGGCAGCACCGCCATGAGACCGAACATCAGCATCAAGCGCAACTTGAGCCGCGAGCCAAAAACCTGGGCTCGATGCTCCTGCCACAAGACGCGCACTTGCCAGACAATAAGCGCCAAAAGCGACAAGGCCACGATCGCATTGAGCCCGAGTAGCCAAGGATAATGACTGGCAAACAAGGCTGTGTTGGCGCTGGCCGAAGCGAGCAGAAAAAGCAGGATGCCTCCAAATGAGGCGGCAACGATGAGCAATATCTTCATTTGCTCTCAAGGACAGACAATGCGGCCTGGGCAGTAGTCCAGAGCGCGGAGGGTGAAGGCTGTGCAGAAGGTGGCACTAAGTTGCTAGCCACTGGTGCCAACGTTGCCCCAGATGACAAAGCAGCCTCTGGCGTAAAACTCCAGCGCAACCAGTCCGACGAAAGATTCCAGTCCTTGTTGGCCAAGGCATTGACCTGGAAAGTCTTGGGCATTTGCGTCAGATCCAAACGCATACGCACCCCAGCCAGGTAAACCTGATCCACCTTGACCTCGTCAGAATCGAGAACCTGCCAGTTGCGTACCCGTGAAATCACGCGCAAGGCTTCATCCAGCGAGGGGAAACTCTGATGCAGTGTGCCCGTGGACAAACGATATTGGCGGGTTAGTGCATGATAGGAAAGTTGAAGCGAGCGGCTGCGGCGAATGACGCTTTCGTCAAACCAGTACCAACGCGACCGCGTCAGTTCGAAATCAGTTGCAAAATAAAGCACAACTCCTTTGTTGACGGCGTCTTCCAGACGGGCATTGAAGTTGATGTTGAAATCGGCCGACAGGGCATAGCCCTCTTCACTCGCAAGCAGTTGTGGATTGCGCACACTCAAATCCGCCGCCTGGACGGCCAGTGCGGCCAGCAACAAGATCAGGCCGCAATAAAGCGATTTAAGCAGGCTTCTGCAGCAATGCATAATAAAAACCGTCGTTTTCGTCCTGAGGCAACAGTTGTTCTTCGTGCAAGCGACAGGCCCCCGGTTGACGAACCAGGAAAGCATCAATTTGCGCCGAGTTTTCTTCTGGAAAAACGGAGCACGTCGCATAGAGAAGTTTGCCACCGATCTTGAGCAACGGCCAGAGTGCGTCAAGGAGGTCGGCCTGAGTATGCGCAAAACGCCGGATATCGCTTTCACGACGAAGATGCTTGATGTCGGGATGACGCCGCACTACGCCGGAGGCCGAACAGGGTACATCGGCCAGAATGGCGTCAAATGGGCGGCCGTCCCACCAGCGCTGGACATCGCTGCAATCGGCAACGGTGACGGTGGCCTGCAAATTCAAGCGTTGCAGGTTTTCTTCAATCCGCCGTGTCCGCCCGGCGTCGATATCGAGCGCCAGCAAATCGAGATCTGCCATTTCCAGCAGATGCGCGGTCTTGCCGCCGGGCGCCGCACAGGCATCAAGCACGCGCGCGCCCGCCTCTGGCGCAAGCAATTCGGCAGCGCGCTGCGCCCCTGCATCCTGCACCGAAACAATGCCCTCAAAAAAACCGGGCAAAGCATCGACCGCTACTGCTTTGTCCAGAATCAGGCCATGAAGCCCTTTTTCGTGCAGCAACGGACGTGCCGATAAACCCGCCACGTTAAGCCGGGCCAGGTAATCGGACAGCGTACTACGACGCTGGTTAACGCGCAGCGTCATCGGCGGTGGCGTATTGCCAGCGGCAACAATCGACTGCCAGTCATCACGGTACGCACGACGCAAGCGCGATAGCCACCAACGGGGATATTGATAGTTCGCCTCTTCGTCTTGTGCCAGCGCCAACAGCAAGGACTCTCGCTGACGCAGAAAATTGCGCAACACGCCATTGACCACGCCCTTGAAAACGCCCCCCGCCAATTCGCCGGCAGCAGCAACCGCCTGATCGACAACCATCGGGCTTGAATCAGGGCGCGTATCCAAGCGATAGAGCGCGCCCAGCAACAGAGCTTGCGTTTCTGGATGCGTCAGAGGCTTGCTCATCAAACGACCGAGAATGAATTCACCCCAGCCATAGCGGCGCAATACACCGTAAGCCACGTCCTGCGCGGCGGAGCGCGCTACGGCAGGCTCATCGGCCAACACCAGCAGGGCTTCGCTCAAACTCTTTCCTGCACGTACCATGGTCAATACACGAGCGGCAAGCAACAGGCTCCAGCCAAGCGAATCCGGCGCTAGCGAACGCGCAGGGGGCAAAGAAGAGGACGATGAAGCGACATCGTCTTTACGTACGCGAACGATGCGTCCGGATGCACGCGGCGAAGCCGGGGAGCGGGGATGTATTGGCAAAACAGAGTCTCACAAAGGCCGTTTGTTGATCGAGTTTAGCATGGTGATGACAAGATCGCTCTTCTGCCTACATAATGTAAAGATGACATCACTCAAACGTTACGCATGGCTTTCCATTGCCACGGCTTTGGCCACCATTGTCTTGAAAGGGCTTGCCTGGTGGATGACCGATTCGGTGGGCCTGCTCTCCGATGCACTCGAATCCACGGTCAATCTCGCTGGTGCCATCATGGCTCTGGCCATGATCAGCATCGCCGAACTACCGGCGGACGACCATCACACCTATGGCCACGGCAAGGCCGAGTACTTTTCCGCCGGGTTTGAAGGGCTGCTAATCCTGCTCGCCGCGATCGGCATTGGCGTCACCGCCATCAGTCGCCTGCTCGACCCGCAACCACTTGAGCATGTAGGCATTGGTCTTACGGTTTCCGTCGTGGCCTCACTCGTCAACCTGTTTACCGCCAGAGTCTTGCTTGTCGCCGGAAAAAAGAACCGTTCGCTGACACTGGAAGCCGATGCACATCACCTGATGACCGATGTCTGGACTTCAGTCGGCGTCATTCTCGGCGTTGGCGCCGTCGCTCTGAGTGGTTATCAGTGGCTGGACCCGGTTCTGGCCTTGCTCGTTGCCGCCAATATTGTGTGGACGGGCTGGAAACTCTTGTACCGCTCAATGCAAGGGCTGATGGACGTGGCCCTGCCGCCTGCCGAACACGCACTGGTCGTCGGCGTCCTCGATACCTATCGTGAGCAAGGCATTGACTACCACGCTTTGCGAACCCGCGAATCCGGTGCTCGCCGCTTTGTCGAAGTGCACATCCTGATGCCCGGCGAATGGAGCATTCAGAAGGGTCACGAACTCGTCGAGCAACTTGAAGGCGATATCCGGCAAGCACTTCCGCAAACCTCGGTGCTGACCCATCTGGAACCTCTCGACGACCCGGCATCGCAAGACGACATCGCACTCGATCGGTAGGCGAGAGCGGGCTGTGCGCGCCTTTCTTACCCTGCTGCTTACCCTTCTTCTCCCTCTGCCTGCAGCAGCCTGGAACAGCGCCGGGCACCGACTGATCGCCAGCATCGCCTGGGATCAACTCGACGAGCAGACTCGCTTTGCCGTAACGGAACTACTGCGCCAGCACCCGGATTACGAACGCTGGATTAAAAACGACAACTATGGCGATGCTAGCCTGACCGCCTTCATTGAAGCCTCGAC
>RRZT011552468.1_pt1 | contig 11557 bp, 15 predicted proteins | sample 2165551 | NCBI WGS metagenome assembly RRZT01 (sample SAMN10456910, study PRJNA506462) | wastewater metagenome | biome: wastewater; feature: sludge; material: wastewater sludge; isolation source: wastewater sludge with Escherichia coli K12::gfp cells carrying plasmid... | place: USA: Moscow, Idaho... | reverse complement strand
CTATAGCAGAAATAGGGAGGGGTTGCAACAATGAGTATTATTGCAACATTTTTGCAATAAGATGGCGTAATCGATAAAATAATAGCAATGGATGTTGCCCGATGACCTAAGGAGGTGAAAAAATGCAGTGCCCTGAAGAAGTCCTGCGGGAGCTATTGGAGGAGTGGGGCGCCACCCTCGCGGAGATCCACAAAGGTGGCGGACAGATCACCCGTGAGTGTTAAACTCGCAGGCGATTTGCCGATTCGAGGGTTGTGAAGGTTATTTTTGCAACCCTCGAATCCTCCTGGCTTTAATTCCTGCACTTCACTCCCCGTCGATGCGCATTCGCGTCCGGGGTATTTTTCTTGCAAAAACTGGCTATAACGGGTATGATAGTAACAAGCGATGACGCGGAGTAACCGCCCGCCGAGCACGCCCGGAGCGGTCGCAGATAGGCGAAAAACAAATGCGACAAGAGAAATAGCCAAGGTGGAACCTCCTGGATTCACAGGACCGAGGCACGCACGTAGATGGATACGATAGGCGTGCTTTTATTATTTTACAAGGAGGTTTCATGAACGACGAACAATTACATGCGATGCGACACAGCCTGGCACACATCATGGCGGCAGCGGTGCAGCGGCTCTATCCTGAGGCGAAATTTGGTGTAGGTCCAGTGGTTGAGAATGGGTTTTATTATGATATTGACCTGGGTGAGCGCAAGATTTCGGAGCAGAATTTCCCTAAAATTGAGAAAGAGATGCGCAAGCTGATCGAATACGGTGATACGTTTGAGCGTTTTACGATGCCGATTGACGAGGCGATCGAGTGGGCGCGTGAACATGATCAGCCGTACAAAGAGGAGCTGTTGAACGATCTCAAGCGTAGCGGTACGACAGTGGCGAAAGATCTTGACGTTGATGAGCTAGGGCTTGCAACTGATGGCGATGCTGCTGTTGAGGAAGTGTCATTTTATCGCAACGGCAAGTTTGTTGACCTTTGTCGCGGTCCGCATGTCGAAAACACTAAAGATATTGGTGCGTTCAAGCTCATGCGAGTGGCGGGCGCATACTGGCGCGGTAAAGAGACAAATCCACAAATGCAGCGGCTTTATGGGGTGGCGTTTGCGACGCAAGGTGAGTTGGACGAGTATCTTGAGCGGTTGGAGCAGGCAAAACTGCGCGATCACCGCAAGCTTGGTAAGGAGCTCGATATTTATACAACTTCAAATCTCGTCGGTGTTGGCTTGCCGCTGTTTACGCCACGTGGAACGATTTTGCGTGATATTGTGGCACAGTATTCTAATCAATTACGTCAAAAACATGGTTTTGAGAAGGTGTGGACACCGCATATTACAAAAAAAGATCTGTATGAAACGAGCGGTCACTGGGCGAAATTTGGCGATGAGCTGTTCTTGGTAAAAAGCCAAGAAACCAGCGACGAGATGGCGCTTAAGCCGATGAACTGCCCACATCACACGCAGATTTTTGCCTCACGGCCACGAAGCTATCGGGATATGCCGGTGCGCTATCTTGAGACGACGACGGATTATCGCGACGAAAAGACGGGCGAGCTGGGCGGTCTGAATCGTGTGCGTTCGCTGACGCAAGACGACAGTCATGTATTTGCGCGACCAGACCAGATCGAACAGGAGATCGATCATTTGCTGGCTGCTGCTCGGGAATTATATGGAACGATCAATATGCAATTGCGGGTGCGGTTGAGTTATCGTGATGAGAGTGATGGATATCTCGGCGACATAGCGTTATGGGAATCGGCGCAGGCGCAACTCAAGCGTGCGGTCGAAGCTAACGACTTGGCGTTCTATGAGCAGACAGGTGAGGCGGCATTTTATGGTCCGAAAATTGATTTCATGGCGACGGATGCGATTGGTCGCGAACATCAAGTTGCGACGGTGCAGTTGGACTTTGTCCAGCCGGAGCGTTTCGGCTTGGAGTATGCGACGGCGGAGGGTGGTTTTGCTCGTCCGGTGATGATTCACTGCGCGCTCCTCGGCTCGATTGAGCGATTTATGAGTGTATTTATCGAACATACGGCAGGCTGGTTTCCGTTTTGGTCGGCGCCGGAGCAGGTGCGAATTTTGACGATCAATGACACGGCGATGGACTATGTTGAAGAAATTACAGCAATACTATCAAATGTTGTACTAATGACACCAGTCAAATATAATGAAGTAAGGTTTACAACAGATGCTCGCAATGAATCGCTCGGCAAGAAGATACGAGAGGCGACGGCGATGAAGATTCCTGTACAGCTGATCGTCGGAGCAAAGGACAAAGAGGCGCGTGAAGTGAGCGTGCGTACGCAAGCGGGTGAAGAGAAGGTTGTGTTAGATAAGCTCGCTGACTACCTGAAGGGACTGGCGTGAGACAATTGGTGATTGCTGTTGATTGTGACGACGTACTCGTTCCTTCGACACAAAAAATTGTCGCGTTGTATAATCAACAATACGGCACAAACGTGCAGTTGGATGGTGCGCATGTGTCTAAAAATCCAGACTGGCAGGCTTCTCGGGAGGATATTGCCGAGCGAATCTATGATATCCAGCTGATGAACGAGTATGCAGAGATGCTGCCTTTCGATGACGCAATAAGATGTTGTCGAGAGCTTATGCGAAACCACGAACTACACCTCGTAACAGCCCGTCCTGGACGAATTATGCATACGACACTGGCGATGCTCGAGAAGTATTTCCCTGGTGTGTTTACGGAGATTGAGCATGTTGGACTCGACGGCAGTAAGGGTGAAGTGTGTCAGAGACTCAAGGCTGATGTGTTGATTGATGATAACTACAAGCATCTCGTGTCAGCTCGTGAATGTGGCGTAGATAGCCTAGTATGGTTTGGCGATTATCCCTGGCAGACGCAGGTGGATGCGTCGGGGGGGGTAATGAGGTGTCGTAGTTGGCATGAAGTGCAGGATGAAATCAAGAGGATCGCAAATGACTAAGCGGTTGATCGTCGCAGTTGATATTGATGATGTAATCTTTAAGACAGTAGCTATCTGTCAATCTGAATACGAAAAGCGCTATGGTGTATTCGTGCCAGCGAGCGAGTGCTATTCAAAAGACCCAGTAGTGTGGGGAGTTGGCGATTATCCAGAAGCGGCGAAACGACTGTATGAGATATTTACTGCTACTGATTTCCCACCGATTACTGGTGCGAAAGACGCTCTACGTCGACTTTCTCGTCAACATGAAATATGGGCTGTGACGGGTCGCCACGAGAAATTGGCTGTATCTACACGAACATCGATCGACAGGTATTTTAGCGGTATATTTGCTGGAATAAAATTCACTGGTTTTTTAGACGGCGGTACTATTACAAAAGGTATGGTATGTCGTGAAATTGGCGCGGATGTGCTTATCGATGACTTGCCTGCGCATATCGAAAGCGTGCTTGATGAGGGCGGTTTGCAAAAAGCGGTTATATTTGGAGACTATCCTTGGAATCAAGCTGAAATAGTTGATCCGCGGGCTGTACATTGCGTAGATTGGAAGGCGGTCGAAATTGAGATCGAGAGGATCGCAAATGACTAAACGGCTGACGATCGCGGTGGATATTGATGATGTACTTGCTAGGCAAGTAGAGGGCTTGGTGGCATTTAGCAATCAGCGATGGGGTACGGCGCTAACGGTAGATGACTACGATGAAGACTGGGGTGTTATGTGGGGTGTTGATCTCGAGGAGCGAACCCGACGAGCGGCGGAATTTCACAATTTGCCGATTTCCCGCAGCTATGGTTGTGTCGAGGGGGCGTATGAAGTGTTGCAGCGACTATCTCGGCAGCACCACCTCATCATTGTTACCTCTCGTCGTCTGCAGATGAAAGCGGATACATTTGAGTGGCTAGACGATCATTTTCCAGGAATATTTTCGAGAGACGATATCCATTTTACAGGCATTTGGGATAATGCTACCGAACATTCTGCGGCGAAGACGAAGGGTGAGTTGATAGAAAAGATCGGTGCCGATGTGCTGATTGATGACCAATTGAAACACTGTCTGGCGGTTGCAGAAACGGGGCGTCGCGCGTTGTTGTTCGGTGTCTATAACTGGAATAGGCAAACTGTTTTGCCGGCAGGCGTAGAACGAGTAGTGGATTGGGTTGAAGTTGAGAAAGCGATCGAAAGGATCGCGGAACATGGGTAAAAGTATTGCGCTACGTGATCGCGTCTATGAACTGATGGCGCAGCTGCCGGATGATAAAGTGACGACATATGGTGACTTGGCGGCATTTGCTGGGCATCCGTATGCGGCGCGGCGTGTTGGCGAGATCGCTCATGGTGGTCCGACGGAGCTACCGTGGCATCGATTGGTGAATTTTAAGGGTGGATTGGCAGTTGGGTTTCCGGGTGGGCAAGAAGTGCAGCGGCAATTGCTGGCACATGACGGTATAGAGTGTGGCGATGATGGGCGAGTAATTGGATTTGCGGAGCGACGATGGCGACCCAATCTCTAGAGCGCGAACTACCCCTGATCGTTATAGCCGGTCCAACGGCGAGCGGCAAGACGGCGCTAGCTGTGCGGCTAGCTGAGCGGTTTGGTGGAGAAATAATTTGTGCAGATAGTCGTACGATCTACACAGGTATGGACATTGGTACGGCCAAGCCGACATGTGACGAGCGGGCAAATGTGCCACATTGGGGCTTGGATCTGGTTGAGCCTGGAGGGCGATTTACGGTAGCCGACTTTAAAGCATATGCGGAGCAGAAAATTGCTGAGATTCGTGAGCGTGGCAACGTGCCATTTTTGGTTGGCGGAACGGGGCTGTATATCGATGCGATCGTGTTTGATTTTGCATTTGCGGGCGAAGCGAACGAGGTGTTGCGCGAGCAACTGGAGCAGATGAATGTTCAGGAACTGCAAAAATATTGTGAAAATAACAACATAAAATTGCCAGAGAATGATCACAATAAACGCTACCTCATTCGCGCAATTGAACGTAAAAACGTAACCGTTAAGAGAAGAGAAACTCTTATTGACAATACTATCGTTGTCGGAATTACAACAAATAGAGAAACGCTGCGAACAAGAATTGCACTCAGGAGCGAACAATTATTTGCAAATAACGTTGTCGAAGAAGCAACGATATTGGGCAAAAAATATAGCTGGGACAGTGAGGCCATGACTGGAAATGTCTATCCGCTCGTACGGAAATATATAGCGGGCGAATTGGACGAGACGGGCTTGAGGCGGGAATTTGAAATAAGTGACTGGCGTCTTGCGAAGCGGCAAATGACGTGGTTGCGGCGCAATCCGTATATTATGTGGGGCACGATTGAAGCCAGCGAACACTATTTGTCGCGCATTCTGGTGCGCTAGTACAATCTATGCTACAATGTGAACTAATGATTGATGCATTATTTGGGTCGAAAACGAGGGTAAAGCTGCTCCATCTTTTCCTGAACAATCCAGGAAAGTCGTTTTACGTGCGAGAGATTACGCGCCTTATCGATGAGCAGATTAACTCGGTGCGACGAGAGCTCGCGAATATGCTTGGCGTAGGCGTAATCGTTTCAGATAGTGCGGACAATAAACTATACTACGCGGTAAATCAACAGTATGAGTACTATGTGCCGCTGCATGCTATCTTTGCAGATGAACGTTCGGAGGCAAAACCAACGGCCACAAAGAAGCAGGTAGGTAGTTGGGAGCAAGAATTGGCTACACTGACGGGCTTACGTCTGGCAGTTGCGGCAGGCGTGTTGGTTCGAGGGTCGGCGAGCCCGATTGACCTGCTGCTCGTGGGCTCAATGCCAACGGCACGCGTTACGAGCGTAATGAAGAAGATCGAGAAGCTTGAGGGGCGTGAGCTGAATTATGCGGTACTCTCGTATGATGATTTTTATTATCGCATGAGTGTGCGCGACAAATTTATAACAGAAATATTGAGCGGTAAATATTCGGTGTTGGTGGATACAGAACGGGTGCTGCAGTAAAGGAGAATATATGTTTGAAGTAGAATATAAAGGTGCAAATGCTGTTGTAATTACAACGAAAAAAACACGCGTCGTCTGTGATCCGGCGCTGAGCGTCGTGGGCTTGAAAGATCTGGCGATTAATAATGATGTAGAAATAACAACAGAAAAACGTTTTGTTGTTGAAAATGCTACGCCGAAAGTGTGTTTTGACGGCCCAGGTGAATATGAGGTCGGGGATGTGGCGATCAGCGGTATCGCAGCGCAGCGACATATTGATACCGAAGCCGATGACATGCAGTCAACAATATATCGGTTGGGTATTGATGATGTTCGGATGGTCATCGTCGGCAATGTTACTCCGACGTTAAACGAGCGACAGCTTGAGCAGATTGGCGTGGTTGATATTGCTGTTATCCCGGTAGGAGGGGGTGGGTATACGCTCGATGCGACTGCGGCAGCGGCGATGGTGCGCCAGCTTGATCCAAGAGTGGTCATTCCTGTACATTATGCGGATACGGCGCTAAAATATGAAGTGCCGCAAGCAGAACTTGATGTCTTTGTAAAGGAACTGGGTGCGACGGTCGTAGAGGCTGGCCTGAAGTGGAAACTCAAGAACTCTGCGAGCTTGCCAGAAAGTCTCACGCTCGTGCAAATTGCTCGGAGTTAAGATGGGCGCATAAAAAATACCCCTTCATCTCGAAGGGGTATTTTTTCGATCTAGGGCACTTATGCAACGTTCTTTGCGGTCTGCGTTGAACCGAGTAATCCCTTTTTCTTGAGCGTGCGAATTGCTTGTGTACTCAAAGTCATTGTGACTTTCTGTCCGTCAACCACGAAAGTTTTCTTTTGTAGGTTTGGTTTGAAAGTACGTTTGGTGCGGCGGAGGGAAAAGCTGACGTTATGACCGTACTGCTTGCCTTTGCCGGTTAGTTCGCATCGTGATGCCATATCCAACCTCTCTTTACGTTAATTTATAACAATCCTTCGTATTGTAACGGTATTTGCATAATTAGTCAAGGTGGTATAATAGAAAGTGATGGATATTTCAGCACAAATTGTACATATAGGGATCGTTCTCGGGGTGATTTTACTCTCTATGACGCTCCACGAAGCGATGCACGCCTTTATGGGGTATTTTTTGGGTGACGACACGGCAAAAGCCCAAGGGCGGCTCACCCTTAACCCTATTAAGCATATAGACCCCTTTATGACGATACTTTTGCCGGTTATTTTAGCGCTGACGCCAGGTGCGCCGATTTTTGGTGGGGCAAAGCCGGTACCGTTTAATCCCAATCGAGTACGCTACGGAGACTGGGGCGCTGCGCTCGTAGCGATTGCGGGACCATTGACAAACTTTTTGATCGCATTTTTGGCATTTGGCATTGGAGTGTTGAGCGGAGTGATCACGAGCCAAGGAGTGGAAGCGACACTAGTGGGACAGATCATCATGCTGACCATGTCGGTTAATCTCGGTTTCTTTGTGTTCAATATGTTGCCAATTCCGCCACTAGACGGTTCTCGCGTCCTCTATGCGTTCGCACCGGAGGCAGTGCGCCGAGGGATGGAGATGATTGAGCGATATGGGGTTATGGTCATCTTTGCGATCGTGCTGATCGCCTCGCCCGTCATTAGTCAGATCATGATCACCTGCATGAATGCGATAATTAGTCTATTCACAGCCCTTTTTAGTGTATAATAGAAGTAGCCCTAAGTTTGTCCGCGGGCGCATATGATTTTCCTAACATCATAGATATAGGGAGCTTTATATGATCAACTGCCGTGGTAGTTGTTTGCGAGCACCCACCTTGCAACTTATGCGGGGAATATCACGTGTTCGCGGCGTCTTGGGGCTTTTTTGATGATATGATACAGCGAATTGCTACTCGACTTTTTTTAACGCACAACAATAAGCCGCTATTGTTGCGACGTGCTGATGGGCGGGAGACGATTTTAGGGAAATACGAACTCCCGGGTGGGCGTGTGTTTGAAAACGAGCAGCCAGAAGATGCGCTGCGACGATACCTCAAGGATGACCTCGGTATCACGGAATCACTTACGTTTGAATTGCAGGATGTATTGACATATGTCGATGGCGACGATCGAGAGGTGCAATATGCGGTTATCGTCTATCGGGTGACATTGCCGCAGACGAAGCGTGCAATACGATTGAGTCAACATTATAATAAATATGTTTGGTATAAAACTGGCAATCCTGACCCGGAACATCTCACGGGTTTGACGCAGTTACTCCTAGGGGCGGAATCGCCAACGCCTGTGAAAAAGAAGTCGGACAGGGCGACGACGCCTCTGGTCTATACCGACGGTGGTTCTCGGGGCAATCCCGGGCCGTCGGCTGCGGGGTTTGTGCTAGTTGATGAGACGGGTTCGGTTGTGCGAGAAGGTGGGGAGTTTTTAGGTATTACAACCAATAACCAGGCAGAATATCAAGGGGTGAAACTAGGTCTCGAAGCTGCATTGGCGTACGGCTGGCGTGCGGTGGAGTGTCGCGTGGATAGTATGTTGGTAGTAAATCAGCTTAACGGCATCTACACGATCAAAAATCGTGAGCTATGGCCGATTCACGAGCATATCAAGGGGTTAATTGCGCAGTTTGAAAAGATAAAATTCGTCCATGTGCCACGCGAACTGAACCAATTGGCGGACGGTATGGTCAACAAGACGCTGGACGCAGAGAAGAGAGAGCGTTATACTAGAAAGCAGCAGCTCGCTAGGCAATCGCTTGATATGATATCAAGAGGAAAGTCCGGGCAGTGAAGGACACCGACAGTCGCTAACGGCGACCGGGGGAAACCCTAGGGAAAGTGCCACAGAAACGAAACTACCTAGATGCTACGGTATTTGGGAAAAGGTGAAACGAGTGAGGTAAAAGCTCACAGTCGCCCGTGGTGACGCGGGGGAGAGGTAAACCCTGTCGACTGCAAGGAGATCTACATCCAGAGTGGTCCGCTCGTAGGTCGATAACCGCTCGATTCATTTGGCAACAAATGAACTAGATAGATGATTGCCCACGACAGAACCCGGCTTACCGGTGGGCTGCCATAAAAATACCCTCGTTCGTAAATGAAAGAGGGTATTTTTGTTGGGTTTGTAGTGCTATACACTGGCTTTGACGATAGCAGTAAATGCAGCTGGTTCGCTCACGGCGAGTTCTGCAAGAACTTTACGGTCAAGCTCGATGTTCTTGGCTTTCATGCCAGCGATCAATTTTGCGTACGTTGTGCCTTCTTGGCGAGCCGCAGCGTTGATACGGGTGATCCATAGGCTACGCAGGTCGCGTTTTTTGTTGCGACGATCGCGGTATGCGTATTGCAATGAACGAATTACGCCCTGTTTCGCTAGGCGAAAACTTCGGGTACGATTATGCTGCATGCCTTTAGCGGCTTTGAGAATCTTTTTGTGCTTTGCGCGTGCGGTGACGCCTCGTTTAACTCGCATGGGTTACGCTCCTATTGCTCGGCGAATATTTTTCGCCATTGAACCAGTTACTTTTGCTGTTGTGTTGATGGCGCGCTTGCGGCTTTTCGACTTTTTAGCCAAAAAGTGTCCTTTGAATGCGCGACGTCGGGTGATTTTGCCGGTGCTGGTCAGCTTGATGCGCTTTGCAGTACCTTTGTGGGTCTTTAGCTTCGGCATTATTTACTCCTTATTACTACGCTCAGATTGCGGCCTGCCATCTGAGGCTTTTGTTCTACGACTGCTTCTTCTTCGAGGTGATCGATCAGTTTGTTGATCAGATCGTAGCCAATTTCCTTGTGTGCCATCTCGCGTCCTTTGTATACAACCTGTAGGCGTACTTTGTGTCCGTCAGCGAGAAACTTTCGCACTTTACGGAGCTTGACATCGAGATCGCCGGCGCCAATTTTCAGACCAAATCGCATCTGTTTGAGGTCAACCGTTTTTGCGGCGCGCCGACTACGTTGCTGATCTTTCATCTTTTGGTACTGATATTTGCCCCAATCGACAATTTTGGCAACTGGCGGATTTGCGTCCGGGGAGATCTCTACGAGATCGAGCTCTGCCTCTCGTGCAGCATTGAGCGCATCTTTGAGTGGCATTACCCCGAGCTGTTCGCCGTCTGAACCGATAACTCGCAGTTCACGGGCACGGATTGCTCCGTTGATACGGATTGATCTATTAATTGTTGGCTCTCCTTTTTCGAGCAGTCGCTTTATATTATTTTCCGTCCCATTATATCAGAGAACGATCAGAGGTGCAAGGGTCATAGCGTGCTAATCTGACGATATTGCAAGCTTTCCGCAAGTTGGGGGATGTCAATATCCGTAACGCCATCTAGATCGGCAATTGTTCGAGCGACCTTGATGATCTTGAAGTAGCTACGTGCGCTGAGGTCTAATTTTTTGGCGGCGGTGAGTAGAAAGGCATTAGCTTCGCTGGAAAGTGGTACAAAATGCTCAACTTCTTTGCTCGAGAGTGAACCGTTGTTTTTATTACTACGTTTATATCTGTTTTTCTGTGAGGATAGCGCCGAAGTGATAACGGACTGATATTGTTTATGTTGTGAATTTGACAGCGATTTTTGCTGCAAAAGTGCTTCGTGAGGCACGCGCGAGACGTTGACGGTCAGGTCGATGCGATCGAGCAGTGGTCCGGAGAGGCGTTTTTGATAATTGATAATTTGCGTTGACGAGCAGCTGCAGCTTTTCTCGGGATCACCATAATACCCGCAAGGGCAGGGATTCATCGTGCCGACGAGGAGAAAGTGCGCTGGGTATTGATATCGCCCCTGTGCTCGCGTGATGGTGATCGTATGATCCTCCATCGGCTGACGTAGCGCCTCGAGGAGCGTACGGGGATATTCGAGCAGTTCGTCGAGAAAGAGTGTCCCGTGATGAGCGAGGCTGATCTCGCCAGGCTGCGCCTTAGCTCCGCCACCGATAACAGAGGTACGACTGGCAGTATGGTGCGGCGAACGAAACGGGCGAGTGGTGATGATATTGCTCATAGGCTCATGGCTACCGAGGCTATGTAATTTCGTTACCTCGATGATTTCGTTGCCTTCAAGGGGTGGCAGGAGGTTGTTGAGGGCTTGAGCGAGCATCGTCTTGCCAGAACCCGGAGGTCCAGAGAGTAGGATATTGTGCCGACCCGCTACAGCGATGGCGATGGCTCGTTTGGCTTGCTCTTGTCCGCGGATATCGTCCATCAAGACGCCTTCTGGCGTATGCTGGACGGTGTTGTGGCGCTTTGTGGCGGGCGTGATGCGTTTCTCTCCTTTGAGATGCAGAAAGAGCTGCTTGAGGTCGGTGACAGGAATTACAGTGATGCCGTCGATCAGTAGCGCCTGATCGGCGTTGGCGGCAGGGACGTAAACGGTCGAAATACCGTGCTGTTTGGCGGTTTCGGCGATGGCGATGCTCGAGCGGATAGGCCGAACGCTGCCATCGAGCGCTAATTCTCCGGCAAATAGCGCATCATCGAGGGAGGCTTGCGAGAGTTGCTTGCTGAGACAGAGTAGGACGAGTGCGATCGGTAGGTCGAACTGGACGCCGTCTTTGGGGAGTTCGGCGGGGGCGAGATTTATGACAATTTTGCCTTTTGGAAAGTCAAGTAAGGAGTTTTTGATAGCGCTGCGTACCCGATCGCGCGACT
>RRZT010961000.1_pt1 | contig 11557 bp, 9 predicted proteins | sample 2165551 | NCBI WGS metagenome assembly RRZT01 (sample SAMN10456910, study PRJNA506462) | wastewater metagenome | biome: wastewater; feature: sludge; material: wastewater sludge; isolation source: wastewater sludge with Escherichia coli K12::gfp cells carrying plasmid... | place: USA: Moscow, Idaho ... | reverse complement strand
CGGTGTGCTGGTGCGCGCCGGCCACACCGAAGCCGGCGTGGATTTGGCGCAAATGAACGGCTTGGTACCGGCGGCGGTGATTTGCGAAATCATCAACGACGACGGCACCATGGCGCGTATGCCTGAGCTGATGGCTTTTGCCGAGCAACACCATCTCAAAATCGGCACCATTGCCGACTTAATCGAATACCGCAGCCGCACCGAAAGTCTGCTCGAAGAAATGGGCGACAGCGCCATCCACACACCGTGGGGTGATTTCAGGCAGCATGTGTATGTCGACAAACTCTCCGGTGAAACCCATTTGGCGCTGGTAAAAGGCACGCCCAGCCCCGATGCCGAGGTATTGGTGCGCGTGCACGAGCCGTTTAGTGTGATGGATTTTCTGGTGCCCGAGCAGCAGCACAGCTGGTCGCTTCCCGCCGCCTTGCAGCATATCCAAGCCGCCGCAGCCGGAGTGGTTATTTTGCTGCACCGCACCGAAAACGGCGCCACCTTGCTCGACCGCAGCCTGCCCAAGGGTGCGCATCAAGCCCGCCGCTGGGACAGCAAAACCTACGGCATCGGCGCGCAAATTCTTGCCGGGCTGAATGTTAAAAAAATGCGCGTGATGGGCAAGCCTTCCTCCTTTACCGGCCTTACCGGCTTTGGTTTGGAAGTAACCGGCTTTGAAGAGCCGGCAGCTTGATATAGTGAATTAAATTTGAACCAATACTGCGTTGGCTCGCCTTAGCTCGAAGAGAACGATTTTGTACGGCGCGAAAGCGCCAACAAACTCGGTTCCGTACGTGTGTACTGTCTGCGGCTCACCGCCTTGTCTTGATTCAAATTTAATCCACCATGACGCCAATATTCAACTAAAAGGCTGCCTGAAAAGTTTTCAGGCAGCCTTTTCGTATCGCCAATCATGCCAATAATGCTAAGAGCCTGTTCACAATCTTTTTTGTAGCGGATTCCCATGCCAAATCAGCTACAGAAATAGGCGCAGGCAAGGCAAAAAGCACAGCCAAAGCCAGCTTTGGCGCGCATTTTTAACGCCGCATGTGCCTGTTTATGTGCTGAAAGCAGCACAATAAAAGATTGTAAACAGGCTCTAAGCCAAGGTTGGCATGGAAAAAGAAGCGCCTTCACGCACCTCTGCTGTCGGCCAGCGCTGGGTAATGGTTTTGCGGCGGGTGTAAAAGCGCGCACCATCGGGTCCGTAAGCACCTAAGTCGCCAAACAAGGATTGCTTCCAGCCGCCAAAGCTGTGATAGGCTACCGGCACCGGCAAAGGAATATTGATGCCCACCATGCCCACTTGGATGTGGTCGCTAAAATAGCGCGCCGCTTCGCCATCGCGGGTATAAATACAAGTGCCGTTGCCGTAGATGTGCCGATTAATCAGCGCCATCGCCTCTTGCATGCTGTCCACCCGTACAAGCTGCAATACCGGGCCGAAAATTTCTTCTTGGTAGCTCAACATATCTGGGGTGACATGGTCGATTAAAGTCGCGCCCACAAAAAAGCCGTTTTCATAACCCGCCGGTTGCACACCGCGGCCATCCACCACAATGGTGGCACCTTGCTCGGCGGCGCTGGCAATATAGCCTTCCACCTTTTCCTTATGTGCCGCGGTAATCACCGGGCCAAAATCGTTGCCGCCATCGCTGTAAGCGCCCACTTTCAGCCCCGCCATCGCTGTGCTGATTTGCGCCACCAGCCTATCGGCCACCGCATCACCCACCGCCACCACCACCGAAAGCGCCATGCAGCGCTCGCCGGAAGAGCCGAAAGCAGCGCCCAGCAAAGAGTTCACTACATTATCCAAATCGGCATCGGGCATCACGATGGCGTGGTTTTTGGCACCGCCCAAAGCCTGACAACGCTTGCCATGCGCGGTGGCGGTGGCATAAATATAACGGGCAACCGGCGTGGAGCCCACAAAGCTCACCGCTTGAATTTGCTCGTGAGCCAGTAACACATCCACCGCTTCTTTGTCGCCGTTCACCACATTAAACACCCCATCGGGCAAGCCCGCCTGTTGCAATAATTGCGCCAAATACAGGCTGGCGCTGGGGTTGCGCTCGGAAGGCTTGAGCACAAAGCAGTTGCCGCAAACCAGCGCCATCGGAAACATCCACAAGGGCACCATCGCCGGAAAATTAAACGGCGTAATCCCCGCCGCCACCCCCAAAGGCTGGAATTCGCTCCACGAATCCACGCCAGGGCCCACGTTTTTGCTGAATTCGCCCTGAAGAAACTCCGGCGCCGCACAGGCATATTCCACATTTTCAATGCCGCGTTGCAGCTCTCCGGCGGCATCGTGCACGATTTTGCCGTGCTCTGCGCCAATCAGCGCACAAATCTGGTCGCGATTGGCCTCCAGCAATGCTTTGAATTCAAACATAATGCGCACGCGCTTGAGCACCGGCGTATTGCGCCAATCCACAAACGCGGCCTGCGCGGCGGCAATGGCTTCTTCTACCGTGGCCTTGCCGGCCAAGGCCACTTGCTTGCTCACTTGGCCGGTAGAGGGGTTGTAAACCGCTTGGCTGCGCGCCGTATCCGGCACCAGCCGGCCGTTGATAAAATGGCCGATGATTTGGGTCATAAAAATTCTCCTTTAAATCAAGCAAAACTTATTCCGTATAGGCAGGCGCTACTTCGGCCAATACCTGATCATAAATCGCCAGCGCCCGCGCCACTTCTTCGGCGCTAACATTACACGGCGGCACCACATGAATGCGGTTGTCGGCAATAAACGGCAACAGCCCGCGCGCCATGCAGGCAGCCTTAATCGCATTCATGGCCGCTGCCGGTAATTTGGCGCGGCTGGCGCGGTTGCTCACCAATTCCAGCGCCCAAAACACCCCCATGCCGCGCACTTCGCCGATAACCGGGTGCTTGCTGGCCAAGTGATGCAAACCGGCGCCCAGCAATTCGCCCATCTGCGCGGCATGTTCCACTGTGCCTTCTTCCTTCATGGCGTCGATGGTGGCCACAATAGAGGCCATCGCCAGCGGATGGCCGGAATACGTTAGGCCGCCGGGAAACATTTTGTCGTTAAAATAATCGCTCAAGGCGGTGGAAATAATCACCCCGCCCGCAGGCACATAGCCGGAATTCACGCCTTTGGCAAAGGTAATCAGGTCGGGCACCACATCATCATGCTCCAGCGCAAACCATTTGCCGGTACGGCCAAAGCCGGACATCACTTCGTCCATAATCATGATGATGCCGAATTCATCGCACAGGGCGCGCACACCCTGCATATAACCCGGCGGCGGCACCATAATACCGGCGGTGCCCGGCACGCTTTCCAGCAAAATGGCGGCAATGCCATCGGCGCCTTCCGATTCAATCACCCGGCGCAAATGATGTAAGGCACGCGCACATTCTTGCGCCTCATCTGCCGCCCAGAATTCGGAGCGGTACAAATAAGGGCTAAAAAAATGCACATGGCCGCGCGCATATTCGTTGGGCATGCGGCGGGCATCGCCGGTGGCCACAATGGCCGCACCGGTATTGCCATGATAAGAACGATAGGATGACAACACCTTGTCGCGGCCGGTATACAGGCGCGCCATGCGGATGGCATTTTCATTGGCATCCGCCCCCGCATTGGTAAAAAACACCTTGCTAAAGCCCGCCGGTGCCAGCGCCACAATCCGCTGGGCGGCTTGATTGCGCATATGGTTGGCGGTGGAAGGCGCAATGGTGGTGAGCTCATCCGCTTGCGCCTTAATCGCCGCCACCACTTTGGGGTGCTGATGGCCGATATTGGTGTTCACCAGCTGGCTGCTGAAGTCCAGATATTCCTTACCGGCGTAATCCCACAACACACAGCCCTGTCCGGATTGAATCACCAAGGGATTCAGCGCCCCTTGCACCGACCACGAATGAAACACAAATTCACGGTCTTGCTGGTGTACCAAGGCATTATTGGTTTTTTGATGAGGGGTAAGCGCCATTTTACGTACTCCTGTAAATAGATAAATGAGATTGGCCACGCCTATCAGACATGGCCAGCTTGAAGATAGCCAAACCGGCCAGCACATCACGCTGAAACAAAGCGATTATGCATGGAATCGCCACCATGTGTCTGCCTGTTTTCAGGCAGCCTTGGGCAGATGATAAGGCTGCCTGAACATGCCGACTGCGGCCATGGCGGTGCCATTTTGATGGTTTTATTTTTATCCTGTATTATCGGCGTTTTTGCTCGCCCTTTGAGTTTGTATCATCAGAGCAAAAAAGCCTTCGCGCCAGCATCCACCTGCCTTTAAATCAAATCCGCCTTTCAGAAAGCCCCTTATGAGCACCCCGCTGATTTCACAAAAACTCGCCGCGCCCGGCTTGGTGCTGGGCTGTGTGGTGTTTGGCTTGGGCAGTGTGATTGTGAAATTTGTGCCGGTGGGCGGCTATGCGATTGCCTTTTGGCGGCTGGCGATTGCAGCGGTGGTGTTTTGGCTGCTGATGCGTTTCTTTGGCCAGCGCCTGCCCCAAAGCAGCCGCGCACGCCGGTTTGCCTTGTTATCCGGTGTGTTTCTGGCGTTTGACTTGGCTTTTTGGCACGAAAGCATTTATGCGGTGGGGCCGGGCATTTCCACCTTGCTTAACAGCCTGCAAATTTTCTTTTTGGCCGCGATTGCCTGGTTTTTCTTTGGCGAGCGCCAAACCCGTTTGCAATTGGTGAGTTTGGTGATTGCGATTGGCGGTGTGCTGCTGATTGCCAGCCCGGAATTGCGCCATAATCTGGATGCGGGCTACGGCATTTTGATGGGCTTGGTGTCCGGCGCCATGCTGGCCGCTTCTATGGCCTGTATCCGCCAAACCCACACTGCCGAGCCCACGGCGTTGTTTCCGTTGATGTTGCTGGTGAGCTTGGGCGGCGCGGCGGTGTTGATTTTGCCATCGCTGCTGCTCAACGCCGATGCGCTTTACCCCACCACCTGGCGCGACATCGGCCTGATTTTGATTTACGCAGTGGTGATGCAGTGCTTGGCTTGGGGGCTGATTGCCTATGCCATTCCCTTGCTGTCGCTCACGCTCACCGGCCTGTTGCTGCTCTCCGAGCCGGTAGCGGCTTTGCTGATTGATTATTTTTGGTTGCAAAAGCCGATTAACGGCTGGCAATGGGCGGGCGCAGCGCTCACTTTGTTGGCGATTTATCTGGGCTCGCTCAAGCCGCGTAAAACGCCCAAGGCTGCCTGAAAACCGCCAAGCATTCTAAAGTCGCCTTAAATCAGGTAAAATCCAGCGCCTATCCCTTTCAAATTCAAAATAGCCACGCATGAACAATCCCTTTGCCCAAGCCCTATCCGCTGCCATCGGCCGCTGCATCGCCACCAAAGCGGTGAGCGAAGACGGCGCCGTGGTGGGCTTTATGTACCGCGAAGCGCCGCTGTTTGAAGAAGACAGCGGCTGGCGCTTTTTCAGCGGCGACGAAAGCGACAACTACACCGACAACGCCGCCAATTTCACCGTCTACAGCGTGGCCGACATCAGCCGCCACACCCCCGACATCGCCCCTTTGCTCGGCCAGCCGCCGGGCAGCGCTTGGGAGCGCAATAACGACGGCGACTGGATTGCCGTGGCCGATTGGCAGCCACGCGACTAACTTAAACTAAAGGCCACCCATGAAACAGATTTTTCCCAACCACCACGGCAAAGGCTTGCGCATCGGTATTGTGCAGGCACGTTTTTCCAACGGCATCGGCAGCGCCCTGCTCAAAGCCTGCGTGGCACGCCTGCACGAGCTAGGCGTGAAAAGCAAGCACATCACCGTAGCCACCGTGCCCGGCGCGCTGGAAGTGCCGCTGGTATTGCAAAACATGGCCGCCAGCGATGAATACGACGCCTTGGTGGCGCTGGGGGTGATTATCCGCGGCGAAACCTACCATTTCGAGCTGGTGGCCAACGAATCGGGCGCCGGTGTGTCGCGCGTGAGCTTGGATTTCAACATCCCCATTGCCAACGCCATCCTCACCACCGAAAACGAAGCCCAAGCCATTGCCCGTATGCACATTAAAGGGGCAGAAGCGGCGGTGGTGGCGGTAGAGCTGGCCAATTTGCTGCGTTAACCTCATACCTATTCTACAAAATAACCTAGCTGCGTTGGCTCGCCTACGCGCTACGCGAACGATTTACTAAGGTGCTAAAGCACCAAGTAAATCAGTTCCGCCTTGTTATCTTATTTTGTAGAATGGGTATTATTTGAAAGTCATACCATGTCCATGATTACCCCCCGCCGCCGCGCCCGCCAATTTGTGGTGCAGGCACTGTATCAAGCACTGCTCAACCCCGATGCTTCCACCGCCGAAATCGCCAAAAACATGCGCGAAAACGATTTGTTTGCCAAAGCGGATGAGGCTTTATTCACCAGCGTATTCTTCGGCGCCCATGCCAACCAGCGCACCTATATGCAGGAAATCCGCCCGCTGCTGGATCGCAGCGAAGACGAGCTCAACCCGGTAGAGCGCTCGGTGTTGCTGATGGCCTACCACGAGCTGGCCACCATGCCGGAAACCCCTTACCCGGTAATCATCAACGAAGCGATTGAAATCACCAAAACCTACGGCGGCACCGACGGCTATAAATTTGTGAACGGCATTCTCGACAAATTGGCCACCCAATTGCGCCCCAACGACCCGCCGCGCGGCTAAATTTTCTTCAGGCAGCCTTATGAACACATCACCGCATGATTTTCGCGAGGCCTATCAGGCCAGCGCCATCGAAACCACCTTACCCTCGGGCAACGACAACGAAACCGAAGTGGAGCTGGCCAGCCCGTGGGCGCGTATGGGTGCGTATCTGATTAACTCGCTGCTCAGCGTAGTGGTGATGTTGCCCGTTGTTATTTCGATGATTTCCGTTATCTTATCCGGCGACTTCAATGTCATTGTCGGTTTGGAAGACAGCCAATTCCTTACCCGCCTCGGTTTGAGCATGGCCGCCAGCCTGCTGTTGGGCATTATTCTGCTGGTGTGGCAAATTGTGTGGATGGTGCAGCGCGGCCAATCCATCGGCAAACGCCTGCTCGGCATCAAAGTAATCGGCCTGAATGGCGAAAACCCCGGCTTTGTCGGCACCGTGCTGCTGCGTGAAGTGGTGTATTACCTGATTGTGCTGGTGATTACCTTTATCCTCGGTGCCATCTTGGGCGCGGTTATGGCCGTGGGCGGCGCGCTCGATGCCATCGAACAATACAGCTATGTTTTCGATTTACTGGGCTATATCCCCACCATTATTTGCACCATCATGCTGTTTCGCAGCCAAACCCTGCGCCGCACCTTGCAAGACTATTTGGCCAAAACACTGGTGGTTAAAGCCTGATATGCCCTACACAAGGCTGCCTGAATACATAATTTTCCTTTCAGGCAGCCTTGTAAAAATCCACAGCATAAAAACCCACCGCCACCCAAAGGAATCCTCATGCCGCAATACCGCTCCAAAACCTCCACCCATGGCCGCAATATGGCGGGTGCCCGCGCCTTATGGCGCGCCACCGGCATGACCGACGGCGACTTCGGCAAGCCCATTATCGCCATTGCCAACTCCTTCACCCAATTCGTGCCCGGCCATGTGCATCTGCACAATATGGGGCAATTGGTGGCGCGTGAAATCGAAGCGGCGGGCGGCATTGCCAAAGAATTCAACACCATCGCCGTAGACGACGGCATCGCCATGGGCCACGGCGGCATGCTCTACAGCCTGCCCAGCCGCGACTTGATTGCCGACAGCGTGGAATACATGGTCAACGCCCACTGCGCCGATGCGCTGGTGTGCATTTCCAATTGCGACAAAATCACCCCCGGCATGTTGATGGCCGCGCTGCGCCTGAACATCCCCACCGTATTCGTGTCCGGCGGGCCGATGGAAGCGGGCAAAGTTATCGGCGTGGCCAACATCACCGACGAGCGCAAACTCGACTTAGTAGACGCCATGGTGGATGCCGCTAACGACCAAATTTCCGATGAAGCCGTGGCCGCCGTAGAGCGCAGCGCCTGCCCCACTTGCGGCTCCTGCTCCGGCATGTTCACCGCCAACTCCATGAACTGTCTCACCGAAGCTTTGGGCTTATCGCTGCCCGGCAACGGCTCGCTGCTGGCCACCCATGCCGGGCGCAAAGAATTGTTTCTCGAAGCAGGCCGCCTGATTGTGGCCATCACCAAACGCCACTACGAGCAAGACGACGCCAGCGTATTGCCGCGCAGCATCGCCAGTAAAGCCGCATTTGAAAACGCCATGAGCCTCGACGTGGCCATGGGCGGCTCCACCAACACCGTATTGCACCTGCTGGCCGCCGCCCATGAAGCCGAAGTCGACTTTAAAATGGCCGACATCGACCGCATCAGTCGCCAAGTGCCGTGCCTGTGCAAAGTGGCACCCGCCACCCAAAAATACCATATGGAAGACGTACACCGCGCCGGCGGCGTAATGAGCATTCTGGCCGAGCTGGATCGCGCCGGCTGCCTGAACACCAATGTGCCCACTATCCATGCAGGCAGCCTGAAAGACGCCTTGGCACAATGGGACATCACCAACCCGGCCAACAGCGTTGCCCGGCAGCGTTTTCTGGCCGCACCCGGCGGCGTGCGCACCACCGAAGCCTTCTCGCAAAACCGCCAATGGCCAAGCCTCGATACCGACCGCGAGCAAGGCTGCATCCGCAACCGCGCCCACGCCTACTCGCAAGACGGCGGCCTCGCAGTGCTGTTTGGCAATATCGCCGAGCGCGGCTGCGTGGTGAAAACCGCCGGTGTGGACGACAGCATCCTTAAATTCACGGGCCGCGCCCGCGTATTCGAAAGCCAAGACGATGCCGTAGCCGCCATTTTGAACGAGCAAATCGTGGCCGGTGACATCGTGGTAATCCGCTACGAAGGCCCCAAAGGCGGCCCCGGCATGCAGGAAATGCTCTATCCCACCAGCTACCTGAAATCCAAAGGCTTGGGCAAAGCCTGCGCCTTGCTCACCGACGGGCGCTTTTCCGGTGGCACCTCCGGCTTGAGCATCGGCCATGTGTCACCCGAAGCGGCCGAAGGCGGCGCCATCGGCTTGGTGGTGGAAGGCGACATCATTGAAATCGACATCCCCGCGCGCCGCATCCACTTGGCCGTGAGCGATGCCGTATTGGAAGGCCGCCGCGAAGCCATGGAAGCGCGCGGCAACAAAGCCTGGCAAGCCAGCGATCGCCAACGCCCGGTTTCCGCTGCTCTGCGCGCCTACGCTGCCATGACCACCAGCGCCGACACCGGTGCCGTGCGCGATGTAGCGCAAGTTGAACGCCGTTAAACCGCTATCCATCCAAAGCAATGCCGCCATTTTTTATAAAATGGCGGCATTGTTTAATTTTGATGCAAAGATATAGTGAAATAACTGAAGTGATACCAACTCTAATGGATTGCCGAATCAAGTTCGGCAATGACGGCCTTAGAGCCTGTTTACAATCTTTTATTGTGCTGCTTTCAGCACAATAAAAGATTGTAAACAGGCGCATGCTGCGTTAAAAATGCGCGCCAAAGCTGGCTTTGGCTGTGCTTTTTGCCTTGCCTGCACCCGTTTCTGTAGCTGATTTGGCATGGGAATCCGCTACAAAAAAGATCGTGAACAGGCTCTTACATTTCAGGCAGCCTTTATATGCGAATGCGTAACTTCAGTGAAATAAAAGAAAAACTGATACAAAAGCCGTCAATTTCAAACTGCTCGTGCCAACCCCAACATCTCACGCGCATGTTCGCGGGTGGTGGTGGTGATGGTTTCGCCGCCGAGCATACGGGCAATTTCATCTATCCGTGCCACCTCGTCCAGCACGCTGATGCGGCTCACCGTGCTGTTTTCGGTGCTGCTTTTTTGCACTTGCCAATGCTGCTCGCCGCAAGCGGCCACTTGCGGCAAATGGGTGATGGCCAGCACTTGCCGCTCTTGCCCCAAAGCCCGCAGTGCCTTGCCCACCACTTCGGCCACCGCGCCGCCGATGCCACTGTCTACTTCGTCAAAAATCAACATCGGCACCGCGGTGTATTGGCTGGTCACCATTTGCAGCGCCAAGCTGATGCGTGCCAGCTCGCCGCCAGACGCCACTTTGCTCATCGCGCGCAAGGGCGAGCCTTTGTTGGCTGCCACCTGATATTGCACTTGCTCGGTGCCGTGTACCGACGGCGCCGCCGGGCTGAGTTGGATATGGAATTGCGCACCGCGCATGGCCAATTCCTGCATATGGGCGGCGGTTTCGGCGGCCAGCCGCTGGGCGGCGCTGCTGCGTTTGGCCGACAAAGCCGCCGCGGCGGTGTGGTAGGCGGCTTCAGCTTTGGCGGTATTGGCCGCCAATGCATCCAAATCGGCCGCCGCAGCTAATTCGGCCAGTGCGTGCTCGATTTCTTGCTGCTTGGCGGGCAATTCGGCCGGTTCGATGCGGTATTTGCGGGCGGTGCCCATCAGGGTTTGCAGGCGCTCTTCTTGCTGTGCCAACAGGTTTTCGTCCATTTCCACATGCGCCACGGCGGTGCGCATATTGGCGCTCACTTCGCTTAAGTCGGCTTCGATGGAGTCAAGCTAGGCCAGACTGTCGGCAAATTGCGGCGCCACTTTCAGCAAGGGTTGCAGCCATTGCTGGCAGCGGTAAACTTGGCTTTGCAGGCCGTTGTCGCCATCCACCATTTCGCCCACCGCTTCGGCTGCCTGCATCAATTCGGCGGCGTGTGCCAGCAGATCGTGGCTGTGGCTGATTTCTTCCCATTCGCCGGTGTGCAAACCCAAGGCCGATAATTCGTCAAACTGCCATTGCAGGCGCTCGCGCTCCAGTGCCAAGGTATCGGCCTGATTGCGGGCGGCTTCCCATTGCTGTTGCGCCTGCTGCCAAGCCTGCCAGCTTTGGCGCACGGCGGCGGCTTCGGGCGCTGCGGCGGCAAAGGCATCCAGCAGCTCGCGTTGCGCCGCTTCGCTGCCCAGCCGTTGGTGTTCGTTTTGGCCGTGGATGTCGATAAGCTGGCCGCCAATCTGCTTGAGTTGGGTTAAGGTAGCCGCTTGGTTGTTGATAAAACTGCGGCTTTTTCCTTTAACATCAATCACGCGGCGAATGCTCAGCTCGGTGTCGTCCGCCGCCAGCAGCCCTTGCTCTTGTAAATCGGCACGCAATTCGGGCAAGTCGGCCACATCAAATAAGGCCGAAAGCTGGGCTTCGGCAGCACCGTGGCGGATTTGGCCGTAATCGGCCTTATTGCCCAGCAGCAAACCCAAGGCATCAAGGGTGATGGATTTACCGGCACCGGTTTCGCCGGTGAGCACGGTAAAGCCGGGCTGAAAGTTCAAATTAAGGGTATCGACCAGCACAAAATCGCGTAAGGATAAAGCCAGCAGCATGTTGTTCCTTGATTGAAATACACATTGATCGGCTGCCTGAAAAGGCTGCCTGAAAAAATTGACTAAAATAGGCTACCTGAAGCGGCTATTGCCATCCATACACCCATTAAACCAGCTGCTCGCCCCAATGCAGCTTTTGGCGCAGGGTTTTGTAATATTGGTAATCGGTGGGGTGCAATACGCGCAAGGTGTTGCGGTAGCGGCGGATTTGGATGCG
>RRZT011866829.1_pt1 | contig 11559 bp, 13 predicted proteins | sample 2165551 | NCBI WGS metagenome assembly RRZT01 (sample SAMN10456910, study PRJNA506462) | wastewater metagenome | biome: wastewater; feature: sludge; material: wastewater sludge; isolation source: wastewater sludge with Escherichia coli K12::gfp cells carrying plasmid... | place: USA: Moscow, Idaho... | reverse complement strand
CGGCGGGGTCGTGGCGGTGAGGGGCATCGGTGTCCTTTCGAAGTCAACAACTACTGAATGCATAGCGCCGCGCGTGCTGCAGGGCGCGCTGTCACGGTTTATCGCGGGGCATCGGTTTTACTCCCTCGCCCCTTTGGGGAGAGGGCCGGGGTGAGGCGCCGGCGGCGCCACCCGCCCCAACCGTCCCCATCAGAAAACCAGACCCTCACCCCCCGCCCTCTCCCGCTGGCGGGAGAGGGAGCAAGTCGGTCTCGCCACGCTCCAGGCCCAGCAACCACTGCTTGCGCGGCAGACCGCCGCCGTAGCCGGTGAGCTGGCCGCTGCTGCCGATGACGCGGTGGCACGGCACGATGATGGAGACCTTGTTCTGCCCGTTGGCGGCCGCCACGGCGCGCACGGCGGTCGGCCGGCCGATGGTGGCGGCCTGCTGGGCGTAGCTGCGCGTCTGGCCGTAGGGAATATTCAGCAACGCCTGCCACACGCTCTGCTGGAACGGCGTGCCGACCAGGTCGAGCGGCACGTCGAAATCCTTGAGTTCACCCCTGAAGTAGGCATCGATCTGCTGGCCCAGCGCACGCGTGCGCGCATCCTCGCCCACCTGCGCCAGCGCGCCCGCATGGCGCTCCACATCGCGCCATTCACGGCTCAGCCCCTTGGTGTCGCAGCTGAACTCCAGCAGGGCGAGGCCCTGCGGCGTGAACAGCGCCACCATGTCGCCCAGCGGCGTGGGGTAATGGTGTTCGATCAGGTTCATGCGGCAGCGATCCAGTTGTCCAGCAGCAAGGCCGGCACGCGGGCGAATTCGCGCTGGTTGTGGGTGACCAGGGTCAGGCCCTCGCTGCGTGCGTGGGCTGCGATGTGCAGATCGTTTTCGCTGATGGGCTGGCCCGCACGCTCCAACGCGGTGCGAATCTGGCCGTAGTGCATGGCGGCCTTGGGGCCATAGGCCAGCACCTCCAGCCGCGACGCGAAGCTTTCGACCACGCGCAGGTTGTGCTCCACGCGGGCGCTTTTTTCGGCGCCGTGGTACAGCTCGGCCAGCGTGATGCTGCTGATGCACAGGCCATCGGCATGGCGGTTGAAATGCGCCAGCGCCTCGGGCGGGCGGCGCTTGATGACGTAGATGACGATATTCGTGTCGAGCATGTGGCGCAGCATGGTTACCCTAGAAACTGCAGTTGGATGCGCCCGAGCGTGCCGTGATGGGCGTGCCAGGCAAGACGCGAGGACGCGGCAGGCTCGTGCCTGCAAGGACGAGCAACGCGGCATGGCGCGGCCAGTGCGGCGCGATCGGGTGCATAGCGCGCTCGCCCAATGGGTGAACGTGATCGAAGCCAAGGAAGTCAGCGCTCATGCGGGTTGCCCAAGGATGTCTAGCGGTCAACTGCCGTTTCTAGGGTTAAAGCTCCTCGCGCTGGGCGGGGCGCTGCTCGACACGCTCGTTCATGAAGTCGTCGTCCGCCGGTGCTTCGTGCAGGAAGAAGCTGTCCCAGACCCGGTCGGCGGGCGCCAGAATGCGCTCGGCGCCCAGGGCTCGCACACGCAGCTTTTTCACGTCGTCGCCAAAGCGCATCTCAGCCGGCAGGCGCACGGCTTGCGAACGGTTGTTCATGAAAATGGTGGCTTGCGCGGTCATCAGATTCCCCTGTCGTGCACGTAGATGCCAAGTGTATATGCCAGTAACGGGGATGTCGAACCGGACTGGAATCCGGCCTCAATCCTCGATGCCGCGCTGGGCCGGAACGCCGGCCTTGAAGGCGTGCTTGACCATGGTCATCTCGGTCACGGTATCCGCGATGTCGATGATCTCCTGCGGGCAACGCCGGCCCGTCAGGCACACGTGCACGTCCTTGGGGCGCTGCTGCAGGGTCTGCAGCACATCGTCCAGCGGCAGCCAGCCGTAGATCAGCGGGTAGGTGATCTCGTCGAGCACCACCAGGAAATGCTCGCCGTCCAGGATCGCCGCCTTGGCCCGCTGCCAGCCGTCGCGCGCCAGTTGCGCCGAATGGTCGAGATCCTTGCTCTTCCAGCTGAAGCCGTCGCCCAGCCCTTCGATGGGCAAACCAATCTGCTCGAACATGCGGTGCTCGCCAAAGCGCGCCGTGGGCACTTTCATGAACTGGAAAATCTTCACCTGCCTGCCGTGCACGTGCTGGCGGCCGAAGGCGCGCAGTGCCAGGCCGAAGGCGGCCGTGCTCTTGCCCTTGCCGTCGCCGGTGTTCACGATGACGAGGCCGCGGCGCTCGCCCTCGGGGCGGTCGTAGCGCTTTTCGGTGGGCGGGGTTTCAGTCTGCATGTTCGTGCTCCGGTTGTGGCAGGCGTGGCAGCGCCACCCAGCGGTCTTTCACCTGATAGACGCCGATGCGCCAGTCGAAAGCGGCCTGCAGCGCGCGGTGCGTGCTGGGGCTGGCGCAAGGGCCATGATGCGCGATGCCACCGTCCTTGACGATCAGCAGCTCATCGGCCTGCAGCGCCATGCCCAGCTCGTGCAGCACGCTGACCACGGTGCCGCCGGCGGCCACCTGCGCGCGCACCACGGCCAGCCAGTCGGCCTGGTGCGGCGGGTCGAGGTGGGCCAGCGGCTCGTCCATCAGCAGCAGCGGCGCCTGCACCGCCAGCGCGCGCGCCAGCAGCACGCGCTGACGCTCGCCGCCCGACAACTCGCCCAGGCGGCGCGTCTGCAGGTGCGCGACCTGCATCGCCGCGAGCGCCTGCCGCACGGCCGCGTGGTCGGCGTCGCTGGCGGGCGCCAGCCAGGCGCGGTGCGGCAGGCGCCCGAGCATGACCACGTCGTAGGCCGACAAGTCGTCGCTGCCGCCTTCGGCCTGGCCCAGCCAGGCCAGCTGGCGGGCGCGTTCGCGTGCGGGCCAGTCGGCCAGCGGCCGGCCGTGCAACTGCACCGTGCCATCGGTCGGCAGCAGGCCGGCCAGCACGCGCAGCAGGGTCGATTTGCCGGCGCCGTTGGGGCCGACGATGGCGGTCCAGCGGCCGGCGGCTATCCGCACGTCGATCCCATGCAGGATGAGGGCCTTGCCGATGCGGGTGGCCGTGGACCGTGCGCTGACTGCGATCGAATCCGTCATCGCGATCTCTGGTGCATCAGCCACAGCAGGTACATGCCGCCCAGCACCGCCGTCAACACGCCCACCGGCAGCTCCTGCGGCGCGATGACCACGCGCGCGGCCACGTCGGCGGCCATCAGCAGCAGGCCGCCGGCCAGCGCGCTCAGCAGCACCAGCGGCCCGTGCGTACTGGGCGCCATGGCGCGCACCAGGTGCGGCGCCACCAGGCCGACGAAGCCGATCAGCCCGGTCTGCGCCACCGCCGTGCCGGTGCCCAGCGCCAGCACGCCGATCAGCAGCGCGCGCAGCGGCGCCAGCGGCAGGCCCAGGCTGTGCGCGGTCGATTCGCCCAGGCTCAGCGCGTCCAGCACGCGCGCCAGCGCCCAGGCGGTGAGCATCAGCGGCGCCAGCATGGCGGCCATCAGGCCCACCGCGCTCCAGCCCACGAAGCCGGTCACGCCCAGGGTGAAGCCCTGCATGGCCTGCAGGATGTCGGGCTCGGCCAGTTGCACCAGGTCGCGCACCGCGCCCAGTACGTAGCCCACCACCACGCCGGCCAGCAGCAGGCGCAGCGTCTGCTGCACGCCCTGCGCCAGCACCAGCGCCAGCAGCACCCCGCCCAAGGCGCCGACGAAGGCCGCGCCGGTCAGCCCCAGCCGCGCCAGCCAGGGCGAGGCCATCTGCGCCAGCGCTGCGCCGTTGGCGCCGCCAGCAGCCATGACCGCGAAAGCCAGCGCCACCGCCAGCGCCGCGCCCGAGGCACTGCCCAGCAGAAACGGATCGGCCAGCGGGTTGCGGAACAGCCCCTGCGCCACCGCCCCGGCCAGCCCCAGCAGCGCGCCGGCCAGCCAGGCGCCCAGCGTGCGCGGCAGGCGGATGTCCCACACGATCTGCCACGCCACCGCGTCGTGGCGCGCACGCAGCACGCTGTCGAAACCCGTGCTGCCCACACTGGCGCCCAGCGCCAGGCCGAAAACCGCCAGCGCCAGCAGCGCGAGCGCCAGCCATGCGGTGCGCGCCATGCCGGCGCGCGGCGCAGAAGAAGACAGCGCGGGGTCGGTCATGGATGCTGGGAATTTGCGCGGCTGGCCATTGGGCATGGAATCGGGCGTTGGGCCTTTGCTGTCAAGCGCGTGCAGCTATAATTTTTGATTCTCGGGGTGGCAAGGGGCGCCACCCTCACCCCGGCCCTCTCCCGCTGGCGGGAGAGGGAGAGAGGGAGCGTCAAGCGCCGCGGTATGGCACTCTCACCCCTCTGGGGAGAGGGTTGGGGTGAGGGGCGGCGGCGCCGGCAGGTGGCGTGGCCGGCCCCCACCCTCCCCCCATGGCAGCAAAACTGTCCCATCAAGCCCCGGCCATTGCCCAGCAAGCGCAAGCTGCTCATTTTTTTGCAGCCACCGATTTCGCCGCGCAATCGGCCATCAGGCGCGCCGCCTCGGGCATGCGCGGGCCGGGGCGCACCAGGATGTTGCGCTGCTCGGCGTCGAACACGCACACGCGCCCGTCGCGCAGCGCCTTCAGGCTGGCCCAGCCGGGGCGGCGCGGCATGTCGGCGGCACTCTGGCTGCTGCTCATGATGAGGTCGGGCGCGGCGCGCACCACCAGCTCGGGGTTGATGCGCGGAAACGGCCCTTGCTCCGGCCCGATGATGTTGCCCAGGCCCAGCTCGGTCAGCAGTTCGCCGATGAAGCTGCCGTGCCCGGCCGCGTGCGGCGACGGGGCGATCTCGAAGTACACGCGCTGCCCGCGCGCGGCGGCCGGCACCGACTGCGCCGCAGCGGCCACGCCGGCGTCGATCTGGCGCATCAGCGCGTCGGCGCCGGGCACTTGCAGCACCTCGCCCAGGCGAGCGACGACGCGGCCCACGTCGGCGCGTGTCTTGGGCTCCAGCGCCACCACCTTCAGCCCCAGCGCGCGCAGGCGCACCCCGGCGCGCGAGGAGTTGGCCATCAGCACCACATCGGGCCGCAGCGCCACGATGGCCTCGACGCTCGGATCCAGCCCGCCGCCCACCTGCGGCAGCTTCTGCACGCTGGCGGGCCAGTTGGAATAGCGGTCCACGCCGACCAGGCGGTCGCAGGCATCGAGCGCGCACACGGTTTCGGTCAGCGAGGGCAGCAGGCTGACGATGCGCCGCGGCGGCGCGTCGAAGCGCGTGGTCTGGCCGGCGTCGTCCTGGATGTCGTAGGCGTGCGCGGCCAGGGCGAGCGGCCACAGCAGCAGGGCCAGCAGCCAGCGGGCGGGCCGGCGTGCCTCCTTCCCCCCCTGGGGAAAGGCAGGGATGGGGGCCGCGCCGTGGGGCGTGGTCGATGGATTCGCCCCCACCCCGGCCCTCCCCCAGCGGGGGCGGGAGAAAAAACCGGCGCGGCGGAAGATGGGTGGTGCTTTCATGGCTGTCCTTTCAGCGTCAGCGGCAGCCCGGCCGCCATCAGCGTCACGCGCTCGCACGCCGCCGCCACCTGCTGGTTGAGCGTGCCCAGCGCATCGACGAAGGCGCGCACCTCGCGCCCGAGCGGGATGACGCCCAGGCCGATCTCGTTGCCGACCAGCACGATGGGGCCGGGGCAGGCCCTGATTGCTTCGATAAACAGAGCTGTTTGCGCCCGCCAGTCGGGCGCTGGCGGCCGATTCGGTCCAGAATCCTCCAGCGGCATCAGCTGTTGCGTCAGCCACAGCGTGAGGCAATCGACGATGTGCAGTGTGTCAGCGCCGCCGGCCTGGGCGATGGCGGTGGGCAGGTCGTGCCGCGCCTCCAGCGTGCGCAGGCCCGGCACGCGCGCGGCGCGCTCGCGCTGGTGGCGAGCAATGCGCGCGCGCATCTCGTCGTCGTGCGCTTCGGCGGTGGCGATCAGCACCGCGCGGTGATCAGGCGACCGCGCCAGCCAAGCGGCGGCCAGGTTTTCGGCCCGGCGCGATTTGCCGCTCTTCTGGCCGCCCAGGATGAGCTCGCTGCACGCCACCGTCAGGGCTTCAGCCATGCGCGTCCATCCATTGCGTGACGATGCGGTGCAGTTGTTCGACGCCATCGGTCAGCGCCGCCGGTCCGGGCTGCAGGATGTCGGCGGACTTGATCTCGAACAGCTGGCCGTGCCGCACGGCGGGCACGTCCTGCCAGCCGGGGCGCGCGGCGACCTTCTCGGGGCGAAACTTCTTGCCGCACCACGAGCCGACGATGATGTCGGGCGCTCGCCGCACGATCTCCAGCGGGTCGGCAATGATGCGGTCCTTGCCCAGCGGCTGGGCCGCGAGTTCAGGAAACACGTCCTCGCCGCCGGCGATGCCGATCAGCTCCGACACCCAGCGGATGCCGCTGATGGGCGGCTCGTCCCACTCCTCGAAGTAGATGCGCGGGCGGCGCTTGCCAAGGGCGAATTGGGCCTGAACCGCTTTCTGAATAAGCGCCAGACGCTCCTCAAATTGAAGCAGGAGCGCCTGCCCGCGTTCGGCGGCGCCAACCAGCGCCGCCAGCTGCGCCAGCATGTCGGCGATCTGCGCCACGCTGCGCTGGTTGAACACCATCACCGGCAGGCCGGCACGGATCAGCGCGGCGGCGATGTCGGCCTGCATATCGGAAAAGCCCAGCACCAGGTCGGGTTCGAGCGCGAGGATCTTGTCGAGCTTGGCGCTGGTGAAGGCGCTTACCTTCGGCTTCTCGTCGCGCGCGCGGCGCGGCCGCACGGTGTAGCCACTGATGCCGGCGATGCGGCGCTCCTCGCCCAGCAGGTAGAGCCACTCGGTCGTTTCCTCGGTCAGGCAGACGATGCGCTGCGGGCCGCCCGCCATCCCCAACAGGCCTGCATTCATGGCTGATCGCCCTTGCTGCATGCCGACCCGGCGCCGATGCCGCTTGAAAAAAGCCGCACCGCCGCGCGCGGGCTGGAGGCCAGCCAGGCGTGGAAATAGCTGCCGCGCACGGCGCCGCGCGGGCCGCCCACGTACACGGCTTCGCCCTCGCGCCGCGCGCTGCCGGGCGCGGGCGTGGTGCGGCCCACGGGCGCCAGCGGCGTGTCGCACACCGAATAGTGAAAGCTGTGGCCGCGCAGCGGCGGCGCGTCGGCCGCAGCCGCCCAGGCCTGCATGCCCAGGCCGGCCAGCTTTTTCTGCATGGTCGTGCGACCCGGCAGCAGGCCCCACATTGCGTGCGCGGCACCGTCCGCCGTGACCAGCTCTTCGAACAGCGCCATCATGCCGCCGCATTCGGCCCAGATCGGCTTGCCGTCGGCGGCGTGCCTGTGCAGGGCGCTCCGCAAATCAGAGCGCGCGGCCAGCGCGGCGGCGTGCAGCTCGGGGTAGCCGCCGGGCAGCCACAGCGCGTCGCATTCGGGCAACGCATCGCCCGCCAGCGGCGAGAAGAACACCACGCGCGCGCCCAGCGCCTGCAGCGTGGCCACGTTGGCAGGGTAGATGAAGGCAAAAGCCGCATCGCGCGCCACGGCTACGGTGCGGCCGGCGAGCAGCGGCGGCACGGCGTCGGCATCGCCGGCGGCGGGCGCGGCAAACGCCACGGCCCAGCGCGCGCGCCAGTCGTCCAGCGTCAGCGCGCCCAGCGGCGTGGCGGCCAGCAGGTCGGCGGCGGCGTCCAGCCGCGCCAGCGCGGCATCCTGGCCCAGTTCGTGCGCGGCCACCAGGCCCAGGTGCCGCTCGGGCAGCTGCATGGCGGCGCTGCGCGGCAGGTGGCCGAGCCAGCCCTCGGGCGGATCGACCGCACCCTGCAACAGCGCCGCGTGCCCGGCGCTGGCCACGCCGTTTGCCAGCACGCCGGCCCAGGGCAGGCGCCCGTTGCTATCCTCTTTGTAGTGGCGAAGGCCATGCACGACGGCGCCCAGCGTCTGCGCCATGGCGCCGGCCTGCACCACGGCCAGCACCGGCAGGCCGAAGCGGCGCGCCAGGTCGGCCGCGCTGGGCGTGCCGTCGTGCAGGCCCATCACGCCTTCGACCAACAGCACATCAGCCTCGCCAGCCGCGGCGTGCAGGCGCGCGCGGATGTCGGCCTCGCCGGTCATCCACAGGTCGACGTTGTGCACCGGCGCGCCGCTGGCAAGCTGGTGCCAGAAAGGGTCCAGAAAGTCCGGCCCGCACTTGAACACCCGCACGCGCCAGCCGCGCCGCGCCAGCATGCGCGCCAGCGCGGCTGTGACGGTGGTCTTGCCCTGGCCGGAGGCCGGAGCGGTGATCAAGAGAGCGGGGCAATCGGCCATGGTGCGCGGCTAAAGAACACAACTTGACGATGGGGCATGGTGTGCCGAAGGGGCACGCCAGCCCCGTGGGCACGCGTTTACCTGGGCGTCCATTTCAGGCCGACGTAGAAGGTGCGGCCCGCCGTGTCGTAACCCCGGGCCGTCTGATAGTCCTTGTCGGTCAGGTTGTCGATGCGCGCCAGCAGCGTCCATTCGCGCGCGATGGTGGTGCTGGCATACAGGTTGACCAGGCCATAGCCGCCCAGGCGGTTGGTGTTGGCGGCGTTGTCCCAGCGGTGGCTGACGCCTTGCAGCTCGGCGCCCAGGGTCCAGTTCAGTGCGCCAGTGGTCACGCGCGTGTCGGCATTGAGTTTCAGGGTGCGCTGGGCGCGGCGCGCCAGCAGCTTGTCGGTCAGGTCGTTGCGCGGATCCTGGTAGTCGAACGAACCCGACAGGTTGACGCCGCCCAGCTTGTGCGCGCCCGACACCGTCACGCCCTGCAGCACGGCGCGGCCGGTGTTTTCGTAGCAGCCGAAGCTGTCGCTGCACGGTCCGGGCGCGCCGAAGTTGATGAGGTTGGTGATGCGGTTGCGGTAGACGGTGACGCCGAAGACGCTGCCGGCCTGCGCCCAGTGCAGGCCCAGCTCGACGTTGCGGCTTTTCTCCGGCTCCAGGCCGGGCTGGCCGTACTGGGAAAAGCGCTGGTACAGCGTCGGCACGCGGAAGGCCGTGCCGACCGCCCCGGTCACGCGCCATCCGGGCGCGAAGGCGTAGCCGTAGGCCAGCCCGCCGGTGGTCTGGCCGCCGAATTCGCTGTCGCGGTCGTGGCGCAGGTTGGCCTGCAGCGTGTGCGCGCCGCTGCTGTAGCCATAGCCCAGGGCCACGGCGTTCTGGTGGCGGCCCTGGTCGATGGGGCCGTTGACCAGGTGATCCTCGCGCCGCTCCAGGGCGGCGGTGACCAGGTGGCCACCCTGGCGCCACTCGTTGTGCAGCAGGTAATTGCGCAGCGTGGTCTTGGTCAGGTAGGGCGAGGGCACAGTTTCGTAGCGCTGGCGCGATTCGCTGACCGACAGCCGGGTGCTGTAGTTGCGCGTCCACTGCGCCGACCAGGTGCCGCCCAGCGTGTACAGGCGACTCAGCGCATGGTCGTCGTTGCCCGGCGCGAAGCCGTCGTACTGCGCGTCCATATCGCTGGCGGTGCCGCTCAGGTCGACGCGGTGCGCGTCGTTGACCTTCCAGCCCAGCCGGCCGCTGGCGGCGCTCTGGCGGTAGCCGTCGCTGTCGGGGTTGCCGTCGGACTTGATGTTGAAGCCGCGGCTCACGGCGCGCTCGACGCCGAGCGAATAGTCGATGGCGCCGCTGGCGCCCGAGAAACCTGCCTCCAGCTTGCCGGTGCGGCGATTGCCCACACCCACGCCGACGTAGGGCGTGAACGGCCCTTCGCCCTTGCGGGTGAAAATCTGGATCACGCCGGCAATGGCGTCGGAGCCGTACACCGCCGCTGCCGGGCCGCGCACAATTTCGATGCGCTCGATCTGGCCGAGCGAAATCGCTTCCCACGGCGCGCCGCCACTGCCCGATTGCGTATCGACCCGCACGCCATCGATGTAGACGGCGGTGAAGCGGTTCTCGCCCCCGCGCATGAACAGGCTGGTGGCGGTGCCGGGGCCACCGTTGCGCGCCAGTTCCAGCCCCGGCTGGCGTTGCAGCAGATCAGCGATGTTGACGGCGCCGCTGCGCTGCATTTGCGCTTCGTCCAGCAGCGTGACGTCGGCCAGCACGTCGGTCAGGGGCTGCACGGTGCGGATAGCGGTGACCACGGTTTCAGGCAGTTGAGGGGGGCTGAGTTGCGCCACGGTTTCGGTGGCAGGCGTTTGCGCCAGCGCAGGCAGCGCGCAGCACAGCGCCAGCGGCAAGGTGGCAAGCCGGAATCGGGAAACGGGATTTTTCATGACGGGAACACGGGTAACACACCCCTGCCGGCTTCCCCGCCAGCGTCTGGGGCAAACATGACCGCGCCGCGCGGGGGCCAACAGCCCGTTGCGCGACGCGTCCTCCTCGTTGGCCGGTATCCGGGCTGGCGAAGGTCGCTCCATGGTCGCCTCGCCTTCCCGGCCTTGATGACAAGGCCAGTGGCAGAGTGAGGCTGGAGCCGGCGCCCTGGCGTGATTCGCCAGCGCGCCGTTCGCTTACCGTTGCGGGGGCAGCGCAGGTTAGGTGCCAATCACGGTGATCGGCTGCCCTCCTGCTTCCCGTTGAACTGCGGCCGTGAGAGTCACGGCGCGCGAGCACCAACGCGGGTGATTGTACGGGTCGACCCCGCGCCGCTCAGGCGCCCCCGTTTCACGCACCCTACAATCCCCAGGCTTGCCCGACCCGAGTGCGCCCCGATGACGAACCCGCCCCTGATCGAACAGATTGCCGAGCGCGTCGAGCGCCTGCTTGTGCGCCACGACGAACTGCGCCGCACCAACGACTTGCTGACCCAGCAGGTGCAGGCGCTGACGCACGAGCGCGACAACCTCAAGTCGCGCCTGATGGCGGCGCGCGCGCGCGTCGATTCGCTGATCGACCGCCTGCCGGCCGCCAGCGCCCTGCTGCCCGGCGAGTCGGCCCAGGGCGACAAGGAAGGCACGGCATGAAGCAGATCGAAGTCAAGATCATGGGCCAGGCCTACCTGCTGGGCGCGCCCGAAGGCGGTGAGGAGCGCCTGCAGCAAGCAGTGCAGCGCGTCGATGCGGCGATGTGCAAGATCCGCGACGCCGGCAAGATCAAGGCGCGCGACCGCATCGCGGTGCTGGCGGCGCTGAATCTGGCGTTTGAGCTGGCTGAGCAGCCCAAGGCCGCCGCCGCAGCCGCGTCGGCAAACGCCGATGTGCCCGCTTTGAGCGTGGCCGAACAGGCGACGCTGGGCGCACTGCTGGGGCGGCTCGATCAGGCGCTGGGCGACGACGGCCGGCTGTTGTAGTCGGGGGCCGCTGGCCCTCACCCCAACCCTCTCCCAGAGGGAGAGGGAGAAATTCCCGAAGCGCCGCGCCTCACCTCACCGCATTGCATCGCGCTCGATCGACTTCGCTGAAAGCGAAGAAGTGCCCGCGGTAGCCGCGGAACTGGCTTTGCCAGGCCGCTGGCTGCGTCCCCCCTCCGCAGCAAAGGGGGGAAGCCGCGTCAGCGGCTCAGGGGGTAAAATCTGTCCTGTCTGCGATGCGCGCCGGGCTTTATATTTCCTTGAACCAATGCTCATCTGAGCACGGGCTTGGAACATCGTCCAGCCAGCGTGATCGTCTCGCGTCAGATGAACCCAAGGCTGGCACTGACCT
>RRZT010254380.1_pt1 | contig 11559 bp, 6 predicted proteins | sample 2165551 | NCBI WGS metagenome assembly RRZT01 (sample SAMN10456910, study PRJNA506462) | wastewater metagenome | biome: wastewater; feature: sludge; material: wastewater sludge; isolation source: wastewater sludge with Escherichia coli K12::gfp cells carrying plasmid... | place: USA: Moscow, Idaho ... | reverse complement strand
TGAGCGCCCTCGCGGGCCGCCGGCCAGAGCATCCGCCGGTGTGGTTCATGCGCCAGGCAGGCAGGTCGCTGCCCGAATACCGGGAGCTGCGCGAGGGCACCGGCATCCTCGAGGCCTGTCTGAACCCGGAGATGGCCGCCGAGATCACGCTGCAGCCGGTGCGCCGCCACACGGTTGACGCCGCGATCTTCTTCTCCGACACCATGACGCCGCTCGCGTTGGCGGGCATCGATGTGGACATCAAGCCGGGCATCGGGCCCGTTGTTGAGAACCCGGTGCGCTCGCGGGCGGACGTCGAGGCCCTCGTCGCCCACGAGATCGAGAATCCGGAGCCGATCCTGCGTGCGGTGCAGCTCGTTGTCTCGGAGCTGGACAACGCCGTCCCGCTCATCGGTTTCGCCGGAGCCCCCTTCACGCTGGCGGCGTACTTGGTCGAGGGGCGCGGCTCGCGCGATCACCTCGCGGCCCGCTCGCTCATGCACGCCGACCCGGAGTCCTGGAACCTGCTCCTCGACTGGTGCGCGCGAATCTCCGGACAGTTTCTGGCCCTGCAAGTTTCGGGCGGCGCGCGAGCGGTCCAACTCTTCGACTCGTGGGTTGGTTCGCTCGGACGAACGGATTACGTGGCCCACGTTGCGCCGCACTCCGCCACCGCGCTGGCCGCCGTGGCCGGGGCCGTGCCGCGCATCCATTTCGGCGTGGGAACCGGCCACCTGCTGCGGGACATGGCCGCCTGCGGAGTGGAGGCCACGGGGATCGACCACCGCATCCCACTCGACGAGGCTGCGGCGATCCTCCCCGGCCTTCCGTTGCAGGGAAATATCGACCCGGCCCGCCTGCTGGCCGGTTGGGACGCACTGGAGGGTCACGTCCGCGACGTCGTCGAACGCGGGCGGGCGGCCCCCACGCACGTCGTCAATCTGGGTCACGGCGTGCCTCCATCCACGGATCCCGCCGTGCTGACCGACCTTGTTGCGCTGGTGCACGAGCTGTGACCGGATCCGGCACACGAGTAGTGACTCGGGCAACGGCATGGCGCCATTCACACCCTCGGAAAGAAGAGACAACAACGTGACTGAGAATCGCAGCGGGCGGGCCGTCGTCATTGGCGCGGGAGTGTCCGGGCTGGTGGCGGCCCGCGAGCTCGTGAAACGGGGCCTCCGGGTCACGGTGCTCGAAGGATCGCAGGCCGTGGGCGGCATGGTGCGCGGCGTCGAGCTCGGGGGCATTGAGGTGGATGCCGGCGCGGAGGCCTTCGCGACCCGGACGCGCGAGGTTGGCGACCTGTGCCGTGAGCTCGGGCTCGAGACCGCGGGGCCCGAGGGCCGCTCGCACATCTGGTGGCCGGACGGCATCCACCCGCTTGCCCGCGGAGTGCTCGGAATCCCGGCTTCTTTGGACGACGACGCCGTTGCCGCCCTCACCTGCGAACAGCGCGCACGTGCCACTCAGGACGTGGTCACGCCAGTGGACGGCATTGGCGCAACCGTGGCCGAGGTGGTGACCGAGCGGTTGGGACCCGCGGTGCTGGAGCGGCTGGTGGCGCCGCTGACGCGCAGCGTGTTTCGGATGGACCCGGAGGCCATGGCGCTGGCGCGTTTCGCGCCGGGACTTGCGGACGCGATGCGCGAGCATGGCTCGCTCGTGCGGGCGGTGGCCAGCCTGACCCACGATCGGCCCGCGGTGGAGCAAACCGTGGGAGGCATGCATCGGCTGGTCGGCGCCCTGGTGGAGCAACTGACCGGCGATGGCGCCCGAATCCACACGAACGCAGAGGTCACCGAGCTGGAGGAGCTTGGCGGTTCCGGCTGGGGCGTGGAGACCACACGAGGCAGGTACGAGGCTTCCCGTGTGGTTGTCGCGGTTCCGGCGCGCCAGGCCGCCGCTTTGCTGCGGGGGCTGGGAATGGGATTCGCCGTTCCTTGCGCGAATGCCTCGCGCAACGTCATGTTCGCCCTCGATCACCCGGAATTGCGGGAATGCCCGGTCGGCTCCGGGGTCATCATTGCTGAGCCGGCCGCCGGGATGCGCGCCAGCGCCCTCACCGACTACTCGGCGAAGTGGCCGTGGGCCCGAAGGGATGGCGTGCACGTGGTGCGGCTCTCGCTCATCCCGGACGCGGCGATCACCGCCCCTGAGGTGCTCGCGGAGGCGTCCCGGCTGCTCGGTGTGGAACTCGCTGCCGAGAACGTGCGGGGGCACGTGGAGACCCTCTGGCCACAGATGCCCAGGGCCATCGGGGCTGCCGCACGCGAACAGCTCGATGCGATCCGGGCCCAACACCCCGGCCTCGCGGTGGCGGGGGCATGGACGGAGGGAACCGGGCTCGCCGCCGCGGTGGCCTCTGGCACGAGGGCGGCGGCGGAATGAAGCTGCGCCTGGGAACGAGGGGATCCAAGCTGGCCACGGCGCAGTCGGAGTTGGTGGCGCGGCAGCTGCGAGAGCTCGGGCATGAGGTGGAGATTGCCATCGTGCGAACCACCGGGGACCGCACGCGGGCATCGCTCGGCAAGGTCGCCGGGCTCGGGGTGTTCGCCGCGGAGCTGCGGGAGGCCCTGCTCCGGGGCGATTGTGATCTGGCCGTCCACTCCTACAAGGACCTGCCCACGGCTCCGATTCCGGGCCTCATCGTGGCCGCGGTGCCCGAGCGCGAGGATTCGCGCGATGCCCTGTGTGCTCGCGATGGCCTCACGCTGGCAGAGTTGCCGAACGGCGCCCGCATCGGCACGGGCTCGCCCCGCCGCGTGGCCCAGCTGCGGGCGCGACGCCCGGACTGCGAGTTCGTGGACATCCGCGGAAACGTGGAGACTCGGCTCGGCAGGGTTGCTACGGGAGATGTGGACGCCGTGGTACTCGCGGCCGCTGGGCTGCGGCGCCTGGGGCTGGAGGCTCGCATCACGGAATACCTGAACACCCTGCCCGCGCCGGGGCAGGGTGCCCTCGCAATCGAGTGCCGCGCGGGCGACCGCGCAACCGCCGGTGCCCTCGTGCAGCTCGACTCCATGGAATCTCGCGTCGCTGCCGCCGCCGAACGCGCAGTGCTGATGGCGTTGGGAGGTGGCTGCGCGGCCCCGATCGGGGCGCTGTCCAGTGTGGACGGCAAGACGATCGAGATCTCAGCTGGAGTGTACGCTGCGGACGGTGTGCGCTCGTGCCGCTACCAGCACTCCCACCAACTCGCGACGGCCGACGGCATGCGCGCCCCGGCGATCGAAGGTATCCGCGCCCCGGCGATCGAAGCTCTGCTGGCGGAGGCCGAGGTGGCCGGACACTCGGTGGCCGAGCATCTGCTGGAAGCTGGGGCGGCAGACGTGGCGGATCTGGGCGCTTCCCGCCCCTCCCGGTTGGAGGAGTTCCATGATGATACCGACCTGTGGTTCCGCCCACTGGATGGCCTGCGGATCCTCATCCCGCGCGAGGCCGGCGCACTCTCCCGCGAGGTGGAGAAGGCTGGGGCAACGGTGTGGAGCGAACCGTTGCAGCAGCGGCGCACGTTGCAGGAACTGATCGTGCCTCACGCTGAACCGGCGTTCCAGGCGCTCCCGCCAAAAGCCTGGGAGCTGGCCGACTGGGTCGTCGTGACATCGCCGCGCACGGTCGCCACCCTCTCCGAGCTGGGATGGCCGATGCCACCCGAGGCGAGGATCGCGGCAGTCGGAGCGGCAACGGCGTGGGCGTTGGAGGCTGGCGGGCACCGGGTGGATCTCATCCCCGAGGGCCGGTCCAGCGCCGAGGATCTGCTCGCCGCCTGGCCGCCGGGCCCGGGCACTGTCGCCATCCCGTGCTCCGAACTGGCATCCACCCGCCTCGCGGACGAACTGGAAGCCCGCGGCTGGCATGCCACGCGCATCCCGATTTACACGATGGTCCCCATCGAGCCCAGCGCCGAACTGAAGCGAGCGTGGACGGCAGGGGAGTTCGACGCCGTCGTCGTCACGGCAGGATCCGTGGCCAGAAGAATCGACGACGCCCTCGCCTGGCCCTTCGGAACGCGCGTCATTGCCTTCGGGCCGCCGAGTGCCGCGGTGCTGCGCGGGCTGGGCATCGAGAGCGCGGTGGCACCCGCACAGGACGGCCGGGGTGTCATCGCCGCGCTGATGGGGGAGTCGACATGCGCACCGCAACCCCGCTGAAGAACGTCATGAGAACAGAAGCAACAGGAACAGGAGACGGAATGGCACTGACTGACAGACCCCGAAGGCTGCGGACGACGCCCGCGATGCGTGCGATGGTGCGCGAGACCCGGGTGGATCCGAGTCAGCTCGTTCTGCCCGTATTCGTGGGGCGTACCGGCGCTCCGATCGAGTCCATGCCGGGCGTGGCCCGCCACAGCGTTCAAGAGATCGGAGCAGTGGCGAGGGATGCGCAGGCCTCAGGGGTTGGCGGAATCATGATCTTCGGCGTTCCGGAGGAATCCGAGAAGGACGAGTTCGGCACCGCGGGATGGGCCGCGAATGGCATCACGCAGCGGGCGCTCACCGCGGTGCGCGAGGCGGTCGGCGCATCGATGGTGGTGATGGCGGACACCTGCCTGGACGAGTTCACCAGCCATGGGCACTGCGGACACCTCGCTCCGGACGGCTCGGTGGACAACGATGCCACCCTCACCGCCTACCAGATGATGGCGGTGAGTCAGGCGCGGGCCGGCGCCCACGTGGTCGCGCCCTCAGGAATGATGGATGGCCAGGTCGGGGCAATCCGCGAGGCGCTCGATGGTGAGGGCTTCATCGATGTTGCCATCCTGGCCTACTCCGCCAAGTACGCCTCCGCGTTCTACGGGCCGTTTCGCGAAGCAGTCGGCTCCAGTCTCACGGGCGATCGCCGCACCTACCAGCAGGATCCCGCCAACCGGCGCGAAGGAATGCGCGAGACCCTGCTCGATCTGGCAGAGGGCGCGGACATCGTCATGGTGAAGCCCGCGAGCCACTACCTCGACGTCCTGAGTGGCGTCGCCGCGGTGGCCAACGTGCCCGTGGCGGCGTATCAGGTCTCCGGTGAATACGTGATGATCGAGGCTGCGGCCGCGCAGGGTTGGATCGACCGAAAGGCGGCCATCATGGAGTCGAGCACGGCCATCGTGCGTGCCGGAGCGGACATTCTGCTGACGTACTGGGCCCGGGAGATCGCGCGCTGGCTGCGGTGAGGAACTGCCGCCACCCCGGCTTCTCCCACATCGTGACACGTGGAATCCCACGGAGTAAGACGCGCGCTAACCTGACACCATGACACGCACCATTGATCTCGCCGTTATTGCAGGCGATGGAATCGGCCCGGAGGTTGTTGCCGAGGGCCTCAAGGCGCTGGGCGCCGTACTGGAAGGTTCGGACGTCGTCGTCGAAACAACGGAGTACGATCTTGGGGCTCAGCGCTGGCATCGCACCGGGGAGACTCTCACCGACGAGGACCTCGAGGCGATCAGGAAGCATGACGCCATCCTGCTTGGTGCCATCGGCGATCCGTCCGTCCCCTCGGGCGTGCTGGAGCGCGGGCTATTGCTGAAGCTGCGCTTCGCCTTTGACCACTACGTCAACCTGCGCCCGAACAAGTACTACGCCGGCGTCCCCACGCCGCTCGCCAACCCCGGCGAGATCGATTTCCTGGTTGTGCGCGAAGGCACCGAGGGCATGTACTGCGGAAACGGCGGAGTGGTCCGCGAAGGCACCCCGCACGAGATCGCCACCGAGGTGTCGGTCAACACGGCATACGGGGTGGAGCGCGTGGTGCGTTACGCCTTCGAGAAGGCCACCGCCCGGCCACGCAAGAAGCTGACGTACGTGCACAAGCACAACGTTCTGGTCAACGCGGGCCACCTCTGGCGCCGCACGGTCGAGGCTCTCGCCGCGGAGTTCCCGGAGGTCGCCGTTGCCTACCTGCACGTTGACGCCGCGACGATCTTTCTGGTCACCGATCCCGGGCGCTTCGACGTGATGGTCACCGACAACCTCTTCGGCGACATCCTCACTGACGAAGCCGGCGCAGTCACCGGCGGAGTTGGGCTGGCCGCCTCGGGAAACATCAATCCCGACGGCAACTTCCCGTCCATGTTCGAGCCCATTCACGGCTCGGCCCCGGACATCGCGGGCCAGCAGATCGCGGACCCAATTGCCACGATCGCATCTGTGGTGCTGCTGCTCGATCACCTCGGCCTGGCTGACGAAGCCCGCCGAATCGAGGCCGCGATTGACGCGGACATGGCGAATCGCGCCGAGGCCGCCGCTGCTGGCAACCCGTTGCAGCGCTCCACGCCCGAGGTCGGAGACGCCATCGTCTCCCTTCTGGCGAAGTAGCTTTTCGAACGAGGAGATACGGATTCAGTTCCGAGATCGCCCGCTCTCCTTCGCCGCGAGGGGGAGCGGGTGTTCGCATAGGTCGCCAGATCGGTGGTCCCAGCACATGCGGACCGCACTGAGTAAACTTGATTCAGTCACTGAGAAAGGGACTGTCATGACAACGTCGTACACACCAACGGCCCTTGAGACCGCCGCTGCCGTGCCGCTTCCGAGCGCTGAGGCGGTTGCTGGCGGATTCGCCCGTCAGCCACACCCGGCCATCGCCTCCGAGCAGGAGCGAAAGGCCAAGATGGACAAGCTCCTCTTCGGCAAGGACTTCTCCGATTTCCAAGCTCATGCCACGTGGTCCGAGGACAAGGGTTGGCACAACTTGGTCATTGAGCCCTACAGTCCGATGGTTCTTGATCCGGCGGCCGCCGTGCTGCACTACGGTCAGGAAGTCTTCGAGGGGCTCAAGGCCTACCGCCACGAGGACGGCTCCATCTGGACGTTCCGCCCCAGCTACAACGCGGCTCGGCTGAACTACTCGGCCTCGCGGCTGGCCATGCCGCATCTGTCCCACGAGGATTTCATCGCCTCGCTGGTGGGTCTGGTGACCGCGGATGCCGAGTGGGTCCCGAACGTGCCCGGCTCCTCCTACTACCTGCGCCCATTCACCTTTGCCTCCGAGGCATTCCTGGGGGTGCGCGCGGCCAAGCAGTACGAATACCTGGTGATCGGTTCGCCATCGGGCCCCTACTTCGAGCACGGCTTCCAGCCCATCAACGTGTGGGTGGAGCGCGAATACCACCGTGCGGGCCCGGGCGGCATGGGCGATGCCAAGACGGGCGGCAACTACGCCTCCTCGCTGCTGCCCAAGGTCAGGGCCCATGACGAGGGCTATGACGAGGTGCTTTTCCTCGACGCCGCAACGGACACCAACCTTGACGAGCTCGGCGGCATGAACGTGTTCGTGGTGATGGCGGATGGCTCCTTCAAGACCCCGAAGCTCACCGGGAACATTCTGCCCGGCTGCACGCGCTCCTCCATCATGCAGCTGCTGCGCACGCAGGGCGTCACGGTGTCCGAGGAGACGATCTCTCTGGCGTGGCTGCTCAAGGCAATCGCATCGGGAGACGTGGCTGAGATGTTCGCCTGCGGCACCGCCGCGGTGGTCACCTCGATCGGCTCGCTCACCAGCGACGACTTCAAGGTGGAGATTCCGGCCGGCGAGAAGACGAAGGCCATCTATGACCAGCTCACGGCGATCCAACTGGGGCAAGCCCCGGACGAGTTCAACTGGCTTTACCGTTTGGCGTGATTCTTTGTAGAAGCTCGGTAGAAGCTCGTGAATTTCGGCAGTGCGCCCGGGGATGGCTCAAGAGGGTGTCTTGAGGTTTCCTCGGGTGCATTGTGTTTTCGGCCCATGCGGTATGCTCGCGGCGAGGTGTGTGAGGAGATTGCGTCACGGGTGACGGCCCACGGCGTGCTCTCCGAGTCGTTTTGACCAGAGGAACAGTATGAAAATCGATGTGTATGACGTCACTCTGCGCGATGGAGCTCAGCAGGAAGGTGTCAATCTCTCGGTCTCGGACAAGCTGGCGCTCATGCCGCTCATCGAGTCGATCGGGGCCGACTACATCGAGGGCGGTTGGCCCGGCGCCATTCCGCGGGATACGGAGTTCTTTCGCCGTGCGGTCGAGGCGCCATTGAACACGGCCATTCTCACGGCCTTTGGAGCCACCCGCAGGGCCGGGGTCGCGGCTTCGCAGGACGGCCAGCTCGCGGGGCTGCTGGAATCCGGCGCGCCCGTGATCACGCTCGTGGCCAAGTCCGACATCCGCCACGTGGAGCAGGCACTGCGCACCACCGGCGAGGAGAACCACGCCATGGTGCGCGACTCCATCGAGTATCTGCGCGAGCAGGGGCGCGAGGTCATGATTGACGCCGAGCACTTCTTCGACGGCTACCGCTTCGATTCCGACTACACCACTTCGGTGATCGTGGAGTCCTTCGCCGCGGGCGCCAGCTGCGTCATCCTGTGCGACACCAACGGCGGATCGCTTCCGCACGAGGTGTACGAGACCATCGTGGAACTCCGGGAGCGCTTGGCCGCAGCCGGTCATCCGGATGCCAAGCTGGGCATTCACGCTCATGACGACGGCGGGTGCGCGGTTGCGAACTCCATCGCCGCCGTTCGGGCCGGCTGCCGGCAGGTGCAGGGAACCGTCAACGGCTATGGCGAGCGGACGGGCAACGCCAACCTGTTGACCATCCTCGCGAATCTGGCGCTCAAGACGGAATTTGAGGTGGCCACGCCGGAGCAGCTGGAGCGGATCTCCTCCGTGTCCCACGCCGCCTCCGAGATCACCAACATTTCACCCTACGCCCGCCAGCCCTACGTGGGTGCCTCGGCGTTCGCCCACAAGGCCGGTCTGCACGCCTCCGCCATCCGTGTGAACGCAGACCTCTACCAGCACATCGATCCACTGGCAGTGGGCAATGACATGCGCATGATCGTCTCCGACATGGCGGGAAGGGCCTCGATCGAGCTGAAGGCGCGCGAATTCGACATTGACCTCTCGCAGAACAGGGAGGCCTTGGCCCAGATCACGCAGAGAGTCAAGGCCGCGGAGGCCGAGGGGTACACCTATGACGCTGCGGACGCCTCCTTCGAACTCATCGTGCGAGACGTGGTGGGCGAGCGTACGCCATACTTCCGCATCGAGGCGTGGCGCGCCAACATTCGCACCGTTCCGGGTGGCGCCGAGACGGGGGAGACCTTCGCCGAGGCCACCGTCAAGATCTTCGTGGGCGGGAGGCGTTACATGCGCGTTGGTGAGGGCGTGGGCCCCGTCGATGCGCTGGACCAAGCACTGCGGACGGCGTTGAAGAACGTGTACTCCGAGCTGGCCTCCATCGAACTCATCGATTTCAAGGTGCGAATCCTCGACACCCATCAGGGCACGGGAGCCACCACGCGCGTCATGATCGAGCTGACGGACGGCAAGGGCGCGTGGCGGACCGTCGGCGTTGGCGCTGACGTCATCGAGGCCTCGTGGGAGGCCCTGACCGAGGGCTACGAATACGGCTTCATGCGGGCAGGAGTGATCCCGTGGATCGACGGGCCTGATCCCGAGCTCTGATCTCTGGCCCCGATACTGAGGTCCGAGCCCAGTTCCATGTGCCCCGAGCTCGGGGCCCAGAACCCTGCGGCCAACATCGGTGCCAACGTTTGTCCGGAGCAGCCGGAGCAGCCTGCGTTCCCGGCACGCCGGCGCCCGCCCGGCAGCCTATTCGCTGCGCAGCGCCTCGACCGGGTCCTTGCGGGATGCGGCCGAGGACGGGATGAGCCCGGCGAGGAAGGTCAACCCCATGCTGATCGCCACGAGGATCAGCCCGGCCTGCCATGGAAGCTGAGCCACGTGCTCCACGCCATAGCGCGCGCTGACGATGGCGTTGACCGGTAGGGTCAGGAGCACCGTGGCGCCGATCCCGATGATGCCCGCCACGAATCCCACGATCAGGGTTTCGGCGTTGAACACACGCCGGATGTCGCGCTTCGATGCACCGATGGAGCGGAGGATGCCGATCTCCTTCTTGCGTTCCAGCACCGAGATGTAGGTGATGACCCCGATCATGATGCTGGAGACCACCAGTGAGATGGAGACGAAGGCGATCAGCACGTAGCTCACCACGTTCACGATGGTGGTCACGGAGGCCATCAGGGTGCCCACGAGATCCGTGTAGGTGATGACCTTCTCCTCCTGTCCGGAGTTCTCCATGCGGTTGTTGTACTCGTCCAGGATGGTGATGATCTCCGCCTTGGATTCGAAGTCCTTGGGGTAGATGTCGATCATGAAGGGCCGCTCGAGGTCCGCGTACCCGAGCTTCATGAGGTTCCCATCGAACGAGTTCTGTGCCGTTGCCAGCATGGACGCCATGAGTTCGCTGAGCTCTTCCTCGGTCATGTTGAGGGAAAATGCCTCCACGAACTTCTCCTCGTCGATGCTCATGGCGCTCGGCATGGTGACGGCCAGCTGGCTCAAGGCATTCTGCATCCCGTATTCGATCTGCGCCTGCAGGGCCGGGCCCACCTGTGCCGCGATCTGGTCGCCGATCGTCTGCATGGCCTGGTCCATGTAATCGGTCATGGCGTCCTGCAAACTGGCCTCGATCGCGGCCGACTGGGAGGCGACCTGCTGGGTCACCGCCTCGGTGATTCCGGCGCTCACCTGCTCCATGATCTGGGCCTGAGCCGCGTCGATCCCGGTCTGCGCGTCCTCCTGCAGGAAGGTGACCTCGGCAAGCATCGCGAGACCTTCGGGAGTCCCCAGATAGGCCTCGAAGCTGGCTTGGGGATCGCCGCAATCGTTGCCGGTTGCACAATACGCGGCGTAGCCGGCCGCCATGTCCCGGGCGAGCCGGTTGACGTCCTCCTCCGATATTCCGAGGTCCACCCCGGTGAGATCCACACCTGCCACCACGGATTCGAGGTCGATGTCGAAGCTGCCCGGGTCCAGCCCACTCACGAGCGTGCCCAGGTCGAGCGCCGGGAGTGAGGAAGGATCGAGCTGAAGCTGGGGCATCGTCAGCTGGAGTGCCGAGGTGTCGATGCTGAGCAGCGATTCGTCGATCGTGAAGGCGTTGGTGAGTGCCTCCTCGTCCACCTGCATGATTCGGGTCAGGTCGACGTCGTCCCGCTCGGGATTGGCCTCCTCGTCCGCGAAGGTGCGCCCGGAGAACACGTTGACGGATGGAGTCTCCAGCTGCTTCTTCACGATGTCCCTCGTCGCCGCCTCGTCGATGAGGTGATTGGTGAGCGACGACGGATAGTAGAGGCCCGGTTGCAGCGCGGTGGCTGTCGCTCCGTCGCGCGGGCGGACCACGCCGGAGATGTGGAGTTCGGTCCCGTCGGCGACGAGCTTCTTGACGAACTCGTCGTCGCCGGACTTGTCCGTCCACACCCCGTAGGTCTCGTCGTACTGGTAGAAGTCCGCCGCATTGACCAGCGTGAACCGGGTGTCCATGAGATCGTCGTAGCTGAAGGTCAGGCTGGATTGCGGCGTGGTGATCTCCTCGTCACGCAGCAATTGCGAGATCATCGTGTCCAGCTCGGCCGGGTCGCGCAGCCCCATCGCGAACGCCATGAAGTCGCTGATGGCGCCGTTCGACGTGAGAACGACGACGACGTCGTCCTGCTCTCGTGGCCACGTTCCGGCGACGACGTCGTACTGCTGTTCGATGAGCGTCGTGTCGTCAACCAGCTGGTGGAACACGTTGGTGTTCA
>RRZT012758691.1_pt1 | contig 11561 bp, 10 predicted proteins | sample 2165551 | NCBI WGS metagenome assembly RRZT01 (sample SAMN10456910, study PRJNA506462) | wastewater metagenome | biome: wastewater; feature: sludge; material: wastewater sludge; isolation source: wastewater sludge with Escherichia coli K12::gfp cells carrying plasmid... | place: USA: Moscow, Idaho... | reverse complement strand
GAAACCATGGTCGCGATTCAGAAAGCCCAAGTTGGCTTCCAAGCGACTCTGCATGTGCGCAACCGCATGGTTCAAGCCTATACAGACATCATGAACATGCAGGTCTGACAAGACAAGTTGCCGCCCTCTCGTCGCAGCACAAATAAAAAAGCGCTTGCATTGCACTAGCCGTTCCGTTAAGGGGTTGCTAAGACCCTGCTGATTGTTACAGAATGGGCTCCAGTCTTGGACTGGAGCCCTTTTTTGTCTGAGGAAAAATCTCCTTCAGGGTCTGGGAGGCTGAAGAAGTGGCCGTGGCGGTATCCGCCGACGGCCGCCGGCATCCAGGTCAACCATTGCAAGAACCCCTGCTGCCTGAACTTTGGGGTGGCGCCGCTGCATGACCGGAAGCGAGGTCGCCCGGCCGACGGCGCGCTGGAACCGTCCCCCGGGGACTACATCGCGACTGGCATTGGGAAAGGTGCGCCAGGCCTCAAATGCCTGCTTTGCGGGGAAATCTTCCCCATGCAAAGCAACCTCGCAATCGCCGAGGAATTGCTGAGAATCAGCGCCTATCTGGAGCCGCGCCTTCCCTGGTGCACGAATGAGGATTGCACCGCCTCAACAGGGCACAGCACAAAGCCTCCGACGCGATTCGGAGTCAACCGCCATGGCACGCCCCGGTACAAATGCGCGAACTGCGGCAAGACCTTCACTTTCGGCGGCAAATCGACCAAGCGTCAGCGCGAAACCCATGTCAACCGTGACGTGTTTCGGCACCTAGTCAATACCGTTCCCATCCGTCGAATCATCAAGTTGCTCGGGATATCGACTTCCGTCCTCTACGACCGCATCGATTTCATCTACGAGCAGTGCCGACTATTTGCGGGGGAACGTGAGCGCACCCTGATTGACAAAACGGACCTGGGTCGGCGCCGAATCTCGATTGACCGTCAAAAGCTGATGGTGAACTGGTCCTCGAAAAAGCAGCGACGCAATACGACGATTCTTTCAATCGCGAGCGCTGACCAAGATACCGGCTACATCTACGGTGCGCATTTGAACTTCGATGAATCGATGGACGATGCGGAGGTCAGCGAAGACATGGTGCGATTCGGTGACCATCAATTGGCTGAGCCCTTCCGGAGATATGCCCGTGTTTGGTTGGAGCGGGATTACGAGCGGGCCGCCAAGCGAGCTGAAGGCCGACGAAAGACCAAGAAGGAAGCGGCCGACCTGGTCGAGCCATCGCTTGAGCAACGCCTGGTGAGCGAGGTTGCGGCGCGCTACGACGACGTCGTCGAGCGGGACGTCATCGATGACGGGGATGAGCCCTCCCTCAATTCGCGCACACCGGCCAAAGGCATGCTGCTGCATGAGCAATCAGTAATGCACGCGCACGTCCAATTCGTTAGCCGATTGCTTCAGCGTGCGACAAAGATTCGCTTCTATCTGGACCAAGAGCCTGGATTGAGAGCGGCCTTTATGGCGGCGCACGTGGACCGCGTGCTCAATCGGACCGCTGATGCTTTCTACGTCAAGGTGACGAAGGACGGAACAGTCGACCAAAAGCGAGGGCTGGTCGGGAAAAGCATCAAGGCATTCCGCCGAATGTGCGAAATGCATCCGGACCTCACCGAAGAGGAAGTAGAGCTGCTGATGATTCGCGCCGAAATGGAACGCGTGCGTGAACTCGGCAAGTGGAATGACAGGTGGCTGGTGCACCCGATTAGTGACATGCGTGAGCCCATCAAGATGATTTGCTGGCTCACGGACATTGAAAAGCCCTCAGAAGACAGAGTCGAACGAGAGACACAACTTCAACGCGCTGCGAAGCTGTATCGTCGAGCTTCGTTGAACGAAATAGACCGATTCTTCATGCAGCTGCGTCGTGCATTGACAATGGCGGAACGTGGCGTTGTCAGTGCATCTGCTGACCGGCGCCTTTGGTTTGGCAAGAACGCCTACAACCCCAGCGTTCTTGCGAAGCTGGTGGAGATATTCCGAACCTACTTCAATTACTGCGAGGTTGGCGAAGACAAGCGAACTCCCGCCATGCGAATGGGCCTTGCCCGAGGCCCCGTGGCCGAGGAAGACATCCTCTACTTCGTGCCCGGCGAACCGCCTCGGCAGCGGGCGCCGGCAGCTCGTCGAGCCCCAGAAGAAAGCCCCTCACAGCACGAGGCAGGAGGGGCAATCAATGAGGTCCCGGCGGGCGCTTAGCAACTCCTTAACGGAACGGCTAGGGAAATTGCAGGACTCAGTACCACCATCGTGGATACCGATCACAACGCCATGCTGCATACGGTCGATGCCATTGCTCGTTACCAAAAAGGCGGCTGCGAAGACGAAAATATCATGAGCGTGCTAATTGGGCACGATAAGACGGAATACATGGTTTTTCGAAACGAAAAACTTATTTGGGTTCGGGAGCATCACTTGTGCGCTCGCACATTGCAAGAGTCCCTTGTCTCAACCCTTGGGCTCGACAACGAGGAAGCAAACAACATCATCAAGCACCCCCACGGATACACGGACCAGTACCCAAACTTGGAAACGGACGTTTTGCAGCCCTTCATCGATGGCCTGGCCATGGAAGTGATGCGCCACATCGAAATGTTCAACGAAGAAGCAGCCTCCTTCGGTATCCAACACATTTGGCTCTCTGGTGAGGGGGCGCATCTAAGCGGCTTGGAAGAAACTATTTTGGCACGTACCAACGTTGAAAGCGAGATTGTTAACCCACTTGGGCACTGCCAGCTTGGCAACAAGGTGTCGCCAGATGAACTGATGGACATTGCACCCCTTTTGATGGTCGCCACCGGCATGGCCTTGAGGACATTCGAATGAAAGTATCATTTAACCTGCTGCCTTGGCGCGAAGAACTCAAGCGCGAAGCAAAACAAACCTATATCCGTCAAAGTGTCTTGGCCGTGATGCTCGGTGCAGTCATTGTGGGCGCAAGCTACTTTGGCATGACACTCCTTGTTAGCGCACAAGAAGCCAAGAATGAACGCATTGTCCGTGCCAACGCCCAAGCGGACGAGCGTATCAAGGAAATCAAGGACCTTCAAAGCCAAATCAAGGTGTTGAATGAGCGTAAAAAGGTGGTAGAAAGCTTAGAAAATAGCCGCAATCAAGCCACCCGCATCATGGAACAAATGGGCGTCAAATTGCCCGAAGGTGTTTTCTTTCTCAACATGAAGCAGACTGGACCAAAACTGCGTTTGACTGGTATTGCGTTGAACCAATCATTGGTCGCCTTGACCATGACCCAACTGGATAATTCCGAGTGGTTTGCGGAGCCTACATTGATTGAAATCAAAGCCGTGGATGCTCGCTCCGACACCGGCGCCGTAGTCAAGGCCAACAACTTCATCATCGATGTGCGTTACACGAATCCCGACGATGTCGTGCTGCCGGGTCTTGTCCCATCGCCTGCGGCTCAGATTTCACAAAAAATCCGCGAAAACAATGCGCCTTTGCTGCCGCCACCCCCACCCGCTCGTGGCTTGATTGCAGATCCGCTTCCAGCCGCTTCCTCACCAACCGTTCCGGCCGTGCTGCCCCCGCCACCCGGTAATGCCCCTGCCCAAAAATAAGGACGCACCATGAAATTCAATTTGAAAGAAAGCCTTGCGTCCTGGAAGACTTTGAACCCGCGTGAGCCTTGGATGTGGCCAACTATTCCGCGATACGCTTCCATGACGGGCTTCATTGCCGCCGTCGTAGCCGGTGGATACTTTTTCCTTATCAGCCCAGAACAAGAAACGCTGGACAACTCCGCCGCCCGAATGGAAACCCTCAAAAAAGAGTACCAGGAGAAATACCAACTTTCAGCAAACCTTGCAGCGTACAAAAAGCTGCGCGTGGAAACCGAAGTTGTGCTTGACGAGTCCCTGCGTCAATTGCCCAGCAAATCCGAAATGGAAGCTCTGCTCAATGACATTCACCAAGCCGCTCTGGGGCGTGGCTTGGAATTTGATTTGTTCAAACCCAACGCCACGGAGAACACATTTGAATTTTATGCAGAACTGCCCATCACGGTAAAAATCGAAGGCACCTACCACGATTTGGCCGAATTCAGCTCCGCTGTTGCACGCATGTCCCGCATCGTAACCATCAACGATGTGGAGCTCAGTATCATCACTGAAAAGCCTTCCACAACCGGTCTATCCGCCAAAGCACAGCAGGTTTCCGTACCAGTGCAGCGCATGCTGATGTCGGCCGTTGTCAAAACGTACCGCTATCTCGACGATGCGGAAATGAAGGCGCAGCAAAAACTTGCGGCAGCCAATAAAAGCAAAGCAAAGAAATAAGGAGCAATCATGAAGCGCACACTGCTCGCACTGCTCACCATCACCGCACTGGCCGGTTGCACGGCCGAAGAAGATGATATTGATGCATTCCTCAAAAACCCTGGCGTAAGCCCAAAACGAATTGAAAAATTGACAACAACCAAGCAATTTCCTTCCGTGCAGTACTCCCGTGCTCTCATTCGTGACCCATTCATCGCCAAGTTGACGGTAGCACCCTCCAACGCCGCCGAGCCCCCTGTCAAGGCGTCGGAGCGGCAGCCTCTGGAAATGTTCAGCTTAGAGTCTCTTGCCATGGTTGGTATGGTACAGATCGATGGCAAACCCTACGCGCTCATCAAAGACCCCGAAGCTCAAGTGCATCGGGTAACACTTGGTCAACGGCTTGGCCAAAATTACGGGGAAGTTATACAAGTCACGAAAAATGGTGTTCAATTGAAAGAGAGTATTCAAAATAACACCGGTGCTTGGGTAGAAATCGACTCGTCGATGCCCTACCAAGAAAGTGACAATCTGTCGAGCCGTCGATAATCGATAACAAGGAAGAGCTATGATTCGTAAACCGTTTGCCTCAGCTGTGTTGGCCGCTGCTATTCTCAGCATGTTGGCGCCCATGGTCCCTGCCCAGGCCCAGATTACTGCTGTTGCCTCGAGCAATTCCGTGCAGTCATGGACGTCCGTCGTCGAACCCGACGGGGCCACGACACTCGCTATCCGCTTCGCCAGCGCGTTCGATGGCAATATGGCCAATTTTTCGGGCCCCAATGGCGATTATATTGCGTTCGATTTTCCCAACTACACCGTCGGCGACTTGGCCCGCAACACGGGCGTCGCACAAGGACTGGTCAAGGGCGTTCGTTTCGTGGAAACAGGCAAGCGCTTGCGCGCCATCGTTCAAATCGAACGCGGTGTTCAGCACAAGGCGTTTGTGCAAGAAGGCGTACTGATTGTCCGCCTTGCCAACAACCCGGCCATCCCTCTCGAAGCCAAACCTGTAACCATTCCCACTGTTGCTGCCATCAAGCTGCCCGCAACAACCCCAGCTCCCGTGGTCTCCATGCCACCTCCTGCAGCCACCGTGGCCGCGCGCGTGGCAACACCAACGCCTATCGGTGCCAACGCAGCGCCTGCTGCGACACCAGCTACGCCCCGCAATCTGGAAGCTGGTCCTGTGGTGGTACAGCCGCAAGTGGGCCTACCTGCTATCAGCGGCCTGGCTTCTCTGCGGGACATCGAATACAAGAAAATAAGCAACGACACGGGCCAACTGCTGTTGGATTTGTCCGATGCTGGCGTGAAAGTTAAAGTTTACCGCGAAGGCATGAACCTTGCGGTGGAATTGCCAAACACAACGTTGCCCCGAAATCTGGCAAAACGCCTGCGTGTGGACAACATGGAAACACCAGTAATCGCGGTAAGCCCCAGCATCCCACGCGAAGGGTTCACAAAGCTTGTCCTGGAAATGCGCGGCGGATGGGATTACACCTTCGCTCAGAACAACAACGCCATCGCCATCGACGTCTTCAAAATCGGCGACGACTACAAGGTCGGTGGCAAGAAAGTGTTTACGGGCAAGAAAATTTCGCTGAGCTTCCAACAAATCGAAGTCCGAACGGTGCTGCAGATTATTGCCGAATTCACCGGGCTGAACATCATCGCGTCCGATGCGGTCAATGGAAGCATCACTCTTCGCCTGACGGAAGTGCCATGGGACCAAGCACTGGACATTATTCTGTCGAGTCGCGGTTTGGACATGCGCCGCAATGGCCAAGTCGTCATGATTGCACCCCGCGCCGATCTCAATGCCCGTGAACGCACTGAATTGTCCGAGCGTAGAGCCCTGGAAGGCCTGGAACCCCTGATGACCGAAACCTTCCAACTCAACTACCAAAAAGCAGAAGAGCTGTCCAAATTGTTGGCACCCGAGTCCAAAGAAACCGGAGGCTCCAACGCGGCTTCACAAGGCGCAAATGCAGCCAAAGCACAGGCCTCCATTCGCTTTGATGCCCGTACCAACCAATTGTTTGTTCGGGAAACCGCAGACCGCATGGAAGAAATTCGTCGCATGATCAAGCAGGTGGACGTGCCCGTACGTCAAGTGACCATCGAAGCGAAAATTGTTGAAGTAAGCGACACGTTTGCCAAAAACATCGGGGTTAAGTTTGGACTGGATGGTTCAACCCTCAACCTGGGCAACGGCAATGGTCTGCTCCTAGGCAACACTGTGGCCGGAAACCAATCCATGTTCAACGGTAATGCAGGTGGCGCCGCCTCCACGGGACTGAACGTGAACCTGCCCGGTGCTGGTATCAATGGCGCGATTCCTGGCTCCTTTGCCTTCACATTGTTCAACAGCTCCTTGACCAAATTCCTGAATTTGGAAGTAAGCGCCCTGGAAGCCGATGGCAAGGCCAAAACCATTTCGAGCCCCCGCGTAGTGACCAGCGATGGCAAGGAAGCCGTTATCTCGCAAGGTACGGAAATTCCATACTTGCAAGCGAGCTCGTCCGGCGCAGCGAACGTTGCATTCAAACCCGCTACCATGGAGCTAAAAGTGACGCCGAAAATCACGCCCGATGGTCGCGTTACGCTGGAACTCGATGTGAAGAAAGACAGCGTGGGGCAAAACACTACCGCTGGTCCCGCCATCGATACGAAGAAGGTTCAAACGGCGGTACTGGTTGAGAATGGCGGCACGATTGTCATCGGCGGCATTTTCACCGTGAGCGATACCAACGTGGAAAACAAGGTCCCTGTCCTGGGTGATATTCCTATCCTCGGCAACGCCTTCAAGAATAAGTCCAAGGAAATTACGAAAAAGGAAATGGTCATCATGATCACGCCGCGTGTCATCGAAGCTGGCCTTGCGTCGCAGTAATGCACCCACTTTGCAAAAACTCCCTCCGGGGAGTTTTTGCATTTCACTCTCGTATTGACGACCATGGTACAATGGTCAAATGCCTGTCCCTACAGAAATTCAAGAATTCCACCAGTCCATGGCCCCGTTGGAAAAAGAAGCCCGCCGCATTCAGTCGTCGAAGCTTGCCGCCGCCATGACACAACGCCATGCCCTGGGTACCGATGACCCCAAAGAGCAGCTGTTGATGCGCCACTATTTCGTGTACCTGCCCGTTGAAGACATTGCGAAGTACATGGGCAATTTTATGCTTGGAATCACCAACCCCAAGAAAGAGGCCAGGAGTCTCTTGATTGGCGAGCCACCCATGTGGGCAAGTGTATGCCGTATGATGCATGCTTGTTACAACAAGCCCATGTGGGAAGCCGTCTGGAAGACGAAAACCCAAGACTTGGGGAAGGCCAATGCACAAGTCTTGGCTGGCCTATACAGCGTTGCCTACGACAAGCAGTACTACGACGGATGGCTCAATGCGACCAAAGACACCGATTCCGTATGGCTTAATCCAGACCTTTTTGCCGATTGGCATTTGGTTCAAAACGAAACCAAAGTAAAGATTTGGATGGTCGTATCGGCCAAGAAAGACACCGACTTATTGCGTCAATTTGCTCACGCAATGCAGTGGGATCACCAATGGGCCCTAGCCGATAATCTTCTTGGCGAGAACATGTTCCACTCGGACCACACCCTGCGCGAAATTGCATTGAAGCAGCTGCTTTTCAGCAAGAAAAAAATCGAGGTCTATGACCTACCCACACTGGATATGGCCTAATCAAAGAAAGCCCATTTGGCGAGAGACCGCACCTGATTCAAAATCGCTTGCCTGCAAAAGCAAAGGCCGCGATGACCGTGACGCCGCATTGGCGCATGCATTGAACAGTGCAAACCGCATTGCACGTGCATCCATGCCATACAAACATGCGTAACAATCCTGAGCGATGAACGGTTCGAATGACGCTCCCCACTTGTATTCGGCCCGAATATCGTCATAAATCGATTGTGCCACCACGGGGGTCTGTTCCCTCGTCAACTCGGGTATTTCAATCACCTGGAAACGGCTTAAAATGGCCTCTGGTATGTGGTCCTTACGATTGGCGGTAGCAAACCATGAACAGGCAGATGTATTGAACTCCAGCTGCAATGCCTCGTCTTTGAACCGCTTGGCCGTATGCTTTTCCAAAAGCTGGTGCAAAGGCCCGTAAGGGTCATGGCGGGGATCATCCGACACCTTATCCAATTCATCGAGGACGAAAATAGGGTTCGCACAAACATCGTACAAAAAAACATCCGCAATTTTCCCAGGCTTGGCACCATGCCAGGTCAAATCGCTGCCCGACAAAACAAACCCAGCGGACATCGATGACATCGCAATTTCATGGATTGGAGCTCCCAACAAACTGGCAATGGCGTGCAAGTAACGCGTTTTACCGAGCCCAGGACTTCCCACTAGCAAAAGGGATGGTAACTCCAATGTGGCCACATCCTGCAAATGCAACAAACGAAAATATTTTTGAAGCAGTGTGGTAACCGCATGAAAATTGGGGAAACGTTTATCCAATGCATCCAGCGTGTCGCTCTTAGGGGCTTCCACGAAAAATCTATCGGGCGTGCGACTGCCCAGAACACGATAATACGGTTCAAACTTCTTGCCCACCTCCGTGTTGCGAACGCGCTTCCATACCTCGGTGGCCTGCTCCAGCGAATAACCCTGCATAGACTCGCTGCTGAACCCCTTTTCTTTAGCTTCCAGCCATGTGAAGTATGCTTTGCATACCAAAAGTACATCTTTTGCAATTTTCCCGTCCGAGCCACCTAGCGAAACAAACGCGCCATGCTCCCAAAATTGTATGGCTTCATCCAAGTATGTATTGTGGCCCAAATTGACCGCTTCGAAACCCCGCAGAATAGTCTCGCGGTATTTTTTTTCCCGCAAGATTTCGTGGACTACGGGGAGTGACCAAGACAATCCGTCGATGCTCAGTAAGCGCTGACCATAATCGACAATGACCGCAACGTTCCACACCAAACGCAATGTATCTTCGGTCAATAACTCGGCGTAGTGCGACTGAGCGTACTCTTTGAACTGCGTAACCCAAGCGTTGACGTTGACCACATCCCCTGGATGGTACTTATTTTTGCTGTACCCCAACTGGTGCAATCGTTGTTGAACGGAAAGCATGCGAGTGCGCAAAAACGTTACATCCACGGCATCTGGCAAGGCAGGCAGTGCCTCTGTCCATGGTACAAACAAAGAATCCTCCATCAAAAAATAGCCTTGCACCACGTAATACAAGCAGCGTAAAACTTCCCAATGCAAAGGCTGCGAGCTGCGCCACTCGAATGCCGTCCCATAGCTCTCCTGTTGCTCGGCATCTTGAAAAATCCAGGAGATTTGACGCATTTGAGCATGGTGAGGACCTAGCAGTTTTCCAAGTCCCAGCGCGTACTCATTGACCAACTGCTCGAGATTTCCTGCTTTTCTCTCCACCCACAATTTGGAAAACCATGACGAAAGCTGGGACGATAGATACTGCTGGACCAGCGGATTAGCCAAGTCGTTTTGGGTTTGGCTGTGAAGATCCAGGAGCAAGGATTCGACATTTTGGTAAGCAGCTTGCGCATACCAAGTCTTTCGGTTTTCCTGAAAATCAAAATCAACTTCAATCGTTTCTTGGCCGCAATAGCGAAGAATAATCTTCCCATCGAGCATCGTCTTGACCGGGACAGCATCGGTGCGTACCTGGTACACACCGTTGCCAAGTTTTGTCCAAGCAATGTCCTTGGATACAGTGTCCCAAACTTCTTGAGACACCGAGCCTTCAAGAACTTTGCGCGAGAGTCCAATAGCATTGGACAAGTCCAGCTGTTCTTCAATCCATTCTTGAGCATTCCACTGCGGGGCTAGCGTGTAATGAATCCTAATATTGACCAAGCGTGCCTCCGTCAAGCGATGGCCGCTGTCTTGGAACGTCGCTTGCGGGGAACTTCCATCCAACCCTTGTCGAACCAGCGGGCCAACATGGCATAATCAACACCCACCTCAATCGACACACGGTGCAGCGGCGTACCAGCCTGGTAGAGTTCCCGACATTTAAGAACAGCAGGGTGGTGTTTGCTCACTTCCGGTTTGCGCCCTTTGCGTACAGGTTCATCGAACGAGCCATTGATGGATGGATTTTTTGATTTGAATTGTGTTTTTGGGCACGATTGACTGGTGTTAAGTGCCAAGAGTGTCTTTTGGACATCTTTGGGGTCTTGTGCCAAGCATGCCCATGGGGAAGAAGAAACGGTCATAGTTATGTATAAAGAATGGATTGGTACAATTCATCATTCAATCCAACAATTTGCAAACTCAATATTTTCAGCAACTTATTCTGTTTCCGCTATGCTGCGTATTGATTCGGTTGAAAGAAGCCTTATTCCGAAGCCGACCTGCCGTACATAGAACTCTAAAAAGAGTCGGCTATTCGGATTATCGTGTGGAACGCGGTCCACTCGATAATCCGGATAACCAAAGAGTCAACCTTTCCGTTTGTCCTACCTTCAAAAGACACAATGTCTTGCACATTCGTAAAAAAGTCTTCTATGATAAGTTTCGGCAATATGGAACACCGCATGAATCGACGTAATTTCATCGCCGCAGGAGCCAGCGGCCTACTTGTGCCAGCCTCCGTGCTAGCACAAACAAAATACCCATACCCCATTGGAAATACCCCACCGCCCATCTGGGACCTGTGGTTGGTTCGACGTTCCACGGGAGAAGAGTACAAAGACGCCTACGTAACAGATGGGCAACTTTCAGTTCCTGGCTACAACAAAATGTGCCACGCACTGCGTGATGTGCGAGCCCCCCGGGCTGAACAAGTTGTACAAATTGATTTGAAACTGTTGAACTTGTTGTTCGCTACCCAGCAATGGATGAAGATTCACAATCAGATGCGGCCTCTCGTGATCAACAGTGGTTACCGCACCCTGACCAATAATGCAGCCACAGAAGGGGCCGCAAAAAACTCCATGCATACACGCGGAAAGGCCGCTGATTTTTATATCGACGGCCTCCCGAGCAAGTACCTGGCTGATTTTGTAAAATGGTTTCGAGAAGGCGGCGTAGGTCTCTACGTCAACAAGCATTTCGTGCATGTTGACACGGGGACGGTCCGCACTTGGCGGGGCTAATCAGACGTTCTTCAGTAAGGCTGCTACTGGGCTAGGAACCGGGATTTTACGGTCCCGAATATCGGCCAACGCGACCCACCATTCTCTAGTCAATGGTGCCGCCACCAATACACTTCATTGGTGGTCGGGTGAATTGACAGCAAATTATTTAGCTATGCAAGTAGCGCTAGACT
>RRZT011669200.1_pt1 | contig 11561 bp, 9 predicted proteins | sample 2165551 | NCBI WGS metagenome assembly RRZT01 (sample SAMN10456910, study PRJNA506462) | wastewater metagenome | biome: wastewater; feature: sludge; material: wastewater sludge; isolation source: wastewater sludge with Escherichia coli K12::gfp cells carrying plasmid... | place: USA: Moscow, Idaho ... | reverse complement strand
TTGGCGCGACCTTCATCATCATCATGGGTTCGATCGACCTGTCGATCGAAGGCTCGCTTGCGTTTTCGGGCGCGGTGATCGTGTCGTTCCTGTCAGGCCCCGCCAGCATCGGCGTCGATCTTGGGGTTTTTGCGGCGCTAATGGGGGTGCTGGCGGCGGCGCTGTTTGGCGCGCTGATCGGCTGGATCCATGTCCGGGCACAGATCCCCTCGTTCATGGCCAGCCTGGGCATGGGCTTTGTCGGCATCGGCATCGCCACCCTGATCCTGGGCGGCGAGAGGGTGCCGGTCGCCAATGACCTGATCCGCAGCCTGTCGCTTGGCCGGCTGATGGGGGTGCCGCTGAACGTCTATGTCGCGGGGGCGATGTTCGCGCTGGCCTGGCATATCCAGTATCACACCATCCTTGGCCGCCACATCGTCGCCCTTGGCGGCGGCGAGGATCTGGCGCGCGCAAGCGGCGTCAACATCCGCCGGACCCGGATCGCGGCCTTTGCGCTGGCCGGGCTGTTCTTTGGCGTGGGCGCGACGCTCGCCTGCGCGAAACTGGGCGCGGCCAGCGCCATGATCGGCTCTGGCCAGCTTTTCGCGGCGATCAGCGCGGTGGTCGTCGGCGGGACGGCCCTGACCGGCGGTCAGGGGGGCGTCGTCAACACGCTGGTGGGCGTGCTGATCGTCATGGTCATCGGCAATGGCATGATCATCATCGGCCTGCCGACCTATGTGCAGCAGGGCGTGCTTGGCGCCGCCGTCATCGTCGCGGTGCTGCTGAACATGTCGGGCAAGAAGCCCGCGCTGGTGAAATAGGTGCGCCGTGCTTGAGCTGAAAAACATCCAGAAATCATTCAACGGCTTTCCGGCACTAAAGGACGTGTCGGTCACCGTCGCGCCGGGACAGGTCGTCGGGTTGGTCGGCGAAAACGGCGCCGGCAAGTCGACGCTGATGAAGATCCTGAACGGCATCCACCGGCCCGATGGCGGCGAATACCGGCTGGACGGCAAGCCCGTGGCGCTGAACGGCCCGCGCGAGGCGATGGGCCACGGCATCGGCATGGTCTATCAGGAACAGTCGCTGATCCCCAGCCTGACCGTGGCCGAGAACATCTTTCTGGGCAACGAGGACCGTTTCGTCAGTTTCGGCCGCGTCGACTGGAGGGCGATGGGCGAGGCCGCCCGCGCGATCATGGCCGAGGTCGAGCTGCATATCGACCCCTTCACGCTGACCTCGGATATCAGCTTCATGCATCGCCAGATGGTCGAACTGGCCAAGGTCCTGACGCTCAAGGACATGGAGCCGGGCAATATCTACATGCTGCTGGACGAGCCGACCTCGGTGCTGGAGCAGGAAGAAATCGACATCCTTTTCGGCGTGATCCGCAAGATCAAGGAACGCGCCGGCATCGTCTTTGTCTCGCACCGGCTGGACGAGGTGATCGAGATTTCCGACATCATCTATGTCCTGAAGGACGGTCAGGTGGTCAAGACGCTGGCCCGTGGCGAGGCGACGCCGCCCCTGATCCACGAGCTGATGGTGGGCCGCTCGGCCGCGCAATCCTATTACCGCGAAACCGACCGCAAGCCGCCTTCGGACAAGGTGCTTCTGGAAATTGCGGGGCTGGGAAAGGCCGATGCCTTTCAGGGGATCGACCTGACGCTCCACGAGGGCGAGGTGATCGCGCTTGTCGGCACCGAAGGCGCGGGGACGGAACCGCTGATCCGCTCGGTCTTCGGGCTGGAAAAGGTCGATGGCGGCCAGATCCTGTTTCAGGGCAAGCCCATCACCAACGGCATCTGCGCGCAGGCCGTGGCGGCGGGCATCGGCTATGTTCCGCGCGAGCGCAAGATCGAAGGCATCATCGAGCCGATGACCATCGAGGAAAACGTGGTCCTGCCGAACCTGCGGCGGATGACGCGCGCGGGGCTGCTAGATTTCCCGAAGATCCGGGCGGCGACCAAGCACCTGTTCGGCCCCTTGCGGATCAAGGCCGAAAGCCGGCTTGCGACCGCGAAAAGCCTGTCGGGCGGCAACCAGCAAAAGGTGGTGCTGGCCAAATGGTACAACACCGGCGCGCGGCTGTTCCTGCTGGATCATCCGACGCGCGGGCTGGATGTGGGCGCGAAAGAGGATGTCTATGACCTGATCCGCGAGATCTGCGCGCGCGGGGCCGGGGTCCTGCTGATCGCCGACACGCTGGAAGAGGCGATCGGCCTGTCGCACCGGATCATCGTCTATCGCGACGGACGCGAGACCGCCCGCTTTGACAACGCCGATCCGGCGAGGCCGGTCACGCCGCTGAACCTGATCGGACATATGGTGTGACAGAATGAAACTGAACGCAAAAAGCCCGCTGGTTCCGCTTGCGGCCCTTGTCGCCGCCGTTCTGGTCGTCGGCATGATCGACCCGACCTTCCTTTCCCCGCATGTCCTGATCAACCTGTTTGCCGATTCGGCGACGCTGTTCCTGATGGCCATCGGGCTGACCTTTGTCATCATGATCGGCAGCATCGACCTGTCGCCGCAGGCGGTCGCGGCGCTTGCCTCGGTCATTCTGGCGCAACTGTTGCCGGGCTGGGGCTACTGGGCCATTCCCGTCGCGCTGCTGGCCGGCATCGTCGCCGGCGCGGCCTCGGGCTTTACCTATGCGGTGCTGAAAATCCCCAGCTTTGTTGCCACGCTGGCGGTTGGCGGCATCATCGCCTCGCTGACGCTGGCGCTGTCGGATCAGCGGGCGATCCAGCTTGATACCGCCTTGCGCGCCGAGAAACTTGACTGGGCCATCGGCACCACCTTCGGGCTGCCGAACGAGGTCTGGTTGTCGCTGATCGTGCTGGTGGTGGCGCTGGTGGTCGAACAGGCGACGCCCTTTGGCAAATATGAAAAGGCGGTTGGCTTTAACGAATTCGGCGCCCGGGCGAACGGGGTGCGGCTGACCCGGATCAAGATGACCATCTTTATGATCGCAGGGTTCATGTCGGCCTTGTCGGGTGTGGTTCTGGCCGCGCGGCTGACGGCCGGGTCGCCCACCATCTCGAACGAATTCCTGCTGCCGGCGATTGCGGCGGTGGTGCTGGGCGGCACCTCGCTGGCCGGTGGCAGCGGCGGCGTGCTGCGCACCCTGATCGGCGTCATGCTGATCGCGGTGTTCCGCACCGGGATGAACTTTGCCGGGGTCAACGTGCTGGCCCAGCAGATCGTCTTTGGCCTGATCCTTGTGCTTGCGGTGGCGCTCAGCATCCATCGCACGCCAGACAACATCGTCAAATAGTTCAATAGAAACAGGAGATAATGATGACCGCCACAAGCATTCTGAACCGCTTTCGCCTTGACGGGAAGGTCGCGCTCATCACCGGGGGGACCCGCGGGATCGGGCTTGCCACGGCCTATGCCTTCGTCGAGGCGGGCGCCAAGGTCTATATCAGCAGCCGGAGCGAAAATTACGAAGACGACGGCAAGCTGATGGCATCGGGCCGTGGCGTGACATTCATCGCGGGCGATCTGTCGGACCCGGCCGAATGCGCGCGGGTCGTGGCCGAGGTGGTCAAGGATGCAGGCCGCCTTGATGTGCTGGTGAACAATGCCGGCGTCGCCATCCACGGCGACACGCCCGATTTTTCCCAGGAAAACTGGCGCAAGCTGATGTCGCTGAACGTCGATGCGGTCTTCTGGTGCTGCAAGGCCGCGATCCCGCATCTGCTGGCGGTCGGCGGCGGCACCATCGTCAATATGGGCTCGATGTCGGGGATCGCCTCGAACATCCCGCAAAATCAGGTCGCCTATAACAGCTCGAAGGCGGCGGTTCACATGATGACCAAAAGCCTTGCCAGCGAATTCGCGGCACAGAACATCCGCGTCAACGCCATCGCGCCGGGCTATATCGACACCGACATGTCGCGCGGCGGCTTCTCGAACCCGGAATGGTTCCCGGTCTGGAGCGGCATGACCCCTATGGGCCGCGTCGGCCAGCCCGAAGAAATCGCGGCCATCGCGCTGTTTTTGGCCTCGCCCGCCTCAAGCTATATGACCGGCGACGTGGTGGTTGCCGATGGCGGCTATACAACCCGCTGAATCGAAAAGGGAAAGACAATGACAAATTGCAACCGGCTTGCCGGCAAAAGCGCGCTGATCACCGGCGCCGGGCGCGGCATCGGCAAGGAATTCGCCCGCGCCTATGTGCGCGAGGGGGCGACGGTCGCCATTGGCGATATCAACCTTGAGGCCGCAAAATCCGCCGCCGCCGATATCGGCAAGGGGGCCTATGCGGTCGAACTGGACGTGACCCGTCAGGACAGCATCGATGCCGCCATCGCCGCCGTTGTCGCCACGACCGGCAAGCTTGATATCCTGATCAACAACGCCGCGCTCTTCGACGCGGCCGAGACGGTCGATATCACCCGCGCCAGCTATGACAGACTTTATGCGGTCAATGTCGCGGGCACGCTGTTCACCCTGCAAGCGGCGGCGCGGCAAATGATCGCGCAAGGTCATGGCGGCAAGATCATCAATATGGCCAGCCAGGCCGGCCGGCGCGGGGAAAGCCTTGTCGCGGTCTATTGCTCGACCAAGGCGGCGGTGATCTCGCTGACCCAGTCGACGGCGCTGAACCTGATCAAGCATCGGATCAACGTCAACGCCATCGCCCCCGGCGTGGTCGATGGCGAGCATTGGGCGCATGTCGATTCCATGTTCGCCAAGCTGGAGGGCAAGGCCCCGGGCCAGAAAAAGGCCGAGGTCGAGGCCGGCGTTCCCGCAGGCCGCTTTGCCACGCCCGACGACCTGACCGGGATGGCGGTGTTTCTGGCCTCATCGGATGCCGATTACATCCTCGCCCAGACCTATAACGTCGATGGCGGTCAGTGGATGAGCTGACCCCCCTGCCCCCTTGCCCGGCGGTCCGGCGCAAAGCCTGTACCTGTGCAGAGACCGGCGGCGGAATTGGTGCCCGCCACCGCGCGCCGCCACCGCCGGGGTCACATTGGCGGGGCCGGATCCGTCCGGGCTGCGGCGGGCGGAAACCGGGCGGCATCCGCGCGAAACACCTCTGGCTCGACGGTCAGCAGCACATTTCCCGCCGCCCTTTTTTCCAAAAGCTCATAGGCGCGCTGAATCAGCAGGTGATGGCGTTGCCGGATCATGTGCACCGGAAAGCGCATCAACGTTCCATATGGTTCATAGTCGAAACAACCGAATGACGTGGCCTGCAATTCGGCCTCGGGCAGCTGGCCCAGAAACCGCAAGAGCGCCTCGAACACGTTGATGGAATTCGCAAACAGCCCCGCCGGCAACCCGCCAAGCCGGTCATAAAGCCGATGCAGTTCGGCAAGCGCGATTTCGGGATCATAGCCGCAGGCGATGACCTGATCGTCGTCGCAGCGCCCGAAGGCGGCGTTAATCGCCGCACGAAAGCCCGCAATCCGGCGCGACGAGGCATGCAGCCGCGCATCGCCCCCGATCAGATAGACCCAGTCCTGCGCGGGACGCGGATATTGCGGTGGCGGCCGCATGGTTTCGATGATCGCCTCGGTCAGGCGGCGGGCGCCCGTCTCATTGTCGGTGATGACCGATGGCGCGTCGGGGCAAGGCTGGTCGATAAAGACATGCGGAAGCTGCGCGCTGCGACAGATCCGGCTGATGCGCAGCGGATCGGCGGCGCCCGCGACAAAAAGCGAATCGATGGAATAGGCCATCAGATCCTGAACCGTGCTTTCCTCTTCCTTGGGGTTGCGCTGGGTCGCGATGATGATCGGGCATTGCCCGCGCGACCGCGCCTCGACCGTGAACCGCTGGCTGAGGTCCGAGAAGAAGCGGTTGTTATGCTCGGGCAGGATCAGACCGACCAGACCGGATCGCGCCGTCCGCAGACCACGCGCCTGAAGGTTGACCGAATAGCCCATCTGTCCGGCAAGGCCGATGATCCGTTCGGCCGTCTCGGCCTTGATGCGGCGGGCCTTCCAGCTGCCGTTCAGCGCCGCGCTGACGGTCGAGGGCGAAATCCCCATCTGCTGGGCGATGTCATAGATCGTCTGTTTCTGTGAAGGCTTCATGGTGCCGGCCGCCGTGCATTCACGCTTCTTGACAGAATATGCTCGAATCGAGTTATATTGAAAAATCGATTTTGCAATACTCTGTCGCTGTTGTTCGGTCGGGAGGCCAGAGCAGGAGCGTTATCAAAACCAGACCTGCACAATCGATTGCACAATGCCGGATCCAGCGGACCGGGGCAAGCAAAAACATTCGGGGTTCGCCCCAAGGGAGGAATTCGATGAAAAAGTTTCTGGCTTTCGCCAGCGTCCTTGCGCTGTCCACGGGGCTTTCGGGCACCGCCTTCGCGCAGGAAATCGGCGTCGTCGTCAAGATCGGCGGCATTCCGTGGTTCAACGCGATGGAAGAGGGCATCACGAAAAAGGCCGGGGAACTGGGCGTCACCGCCGAGATGATCGGCCCGGTTTCCGCCGACCCCGCGCTTCAGGTTCAGGCCATCGAGGACCTGATCGCCAAGGGCGTCGATGTCATCGGCGTGGTGCCCAACGACGAAAAGGCGCTTGAGCCGGTGCTGAAAAAGGCTCGCGACGCCGGGATCAAGGTCGTCGCCCACGAAGGGCCCGGCCTTGAAAACATCGACTGGGACTTTGAGCTTGCCTCGGCCCAGGGCTTTGGCGAGGCCCATGCCAAGCTTTTGTCCGACCACATCAAGGGTCCGGGCAAATATGCGGTCTATGTCGGCTCGCTGACGGTTCCCCTGCACAATGCCTGGGCCGATGCCGCCATCGCCTGGCTGAAAGCCAACCGCCCCGACCTCGAAATCGTGGGCGAGCGTTATGGCGTGGCCGAAAACGTCGATGACAGCCGCTCGACCGCGCTTGACCTGATGGCCGCCAACCCCGACCTCAAGGGCTTCCTTGCCTTTGGCAGCCAGGGTCCGATCGGCGCCGGCCGCGCCATCGAGGAAAAGCATATGGGCGGCAAGGTCTTTGTCGTCGGCCCCTTCTCGCCCGGACAGGGCGCCAAGATGGTCCATGACGGCGTGTTGACCGGCGGCTATATGTGGAACCCCGCGCAGGCCGGTGAGGTCTTTGTCACCCTTGGCAAGATGCTGGCCGACGGGACTGCGATCAAGGCGGGCGACGACATTCCCGGCCTTGGCGTGGTTCAGCCCGATCCCGCCACGAAGGACATCATCACCGACAACCTTCTGGAACTGAACGCCGACACCGTCGACGGTCTGGCCGAACAGGGTCTCTGACCCCGTCGCGCAAGAATGCCGCGGGCAGCAATGCCCGTGGCGCCAGGGTTCAGGGGGAAGACATGGCAGGCAACGGGGGCGAAAGCTTCGCGCTGCGCCTGAAAGGCGTCTCCAAGGTGTTTGGAGGGGTCAAGGCGCTCGACCACGTGGATTTCGACGTGCGCGCCGGCGAGGTGCATTGCCTTGCGGGCGAAAACGGCTGCGGCAAATCCACACTCATCAAGATCGTGACCGGCGTCTATCGCCCGGAATCCGCCGAGCTGATCGAGCTGTTCGGCGAGAAGCTCGAGGCCATCAATCCGGTGGTGGCCCGCGCCAAGGGCGTGTCGGTCATCTGGCAGGATCTGGCGCTTTTCCCGAATATGAGCGTGGCCGAGAATATCGCCTTTGACGATCTCGTCGGCCTGCGCCCGCGCGGCGTCGATTATGCGACGATGAAGACGCGGGCCGCGGCCGTGCTGGCCCGCCTTGGCGTGACGCTGGATCTGGCCGCGCCGCTTGAAAGCCTGCCGATCGCGCAGCGTCAGGTCGTGGCCATCGCCCGTGCTTTGATGAACGACGCACGGCTGATTTTCATGGACGAGCCGACCGCCTCGCTGACACAGGCGGAAACCGACCGGTTGCTGGATATCGTGCGCAAGCTCTCTGCCGATGGTGTCGCGGTGGTCTTCGTCAGCCACCGTCTGGCCGAGGTGCTGGACATTGCCGAGCGGGTGACGGTGGTGCGCGACGGCAAGCTTGTCGGCGTCTATCCGACCGAAGGCATGACACAGGCGCGGCTGGGCGAATTGATGACCGGCCATGTCCTCGAGGACAAGGTGGTCGCGACCGACAGATCGGCGGCGCCCGTCGTCTTCGAGGCGCAGGGGTTGAGCCTGCCCGGCCAGTTCGAGGGCATCGACCTGACCATCCGCGCGGGCGAGGTCGTCGGCCTGATCGGCCTCATTGGCGCGGGCCGGACCGAGCTTGCCCATGCCATGATCGGCATGAGCCAGCCGACCGCCGGATCGGCGCGCCTGAACGGCGCCGCCTATCGACCCGGATCGATCCGCGAGGCGATTGCCAAGGGCCTCGCCTATGTCTCGGAGGACCGGCTGCAACTTGGCCTCTTGCAAAAGCAATCCATCGCCGACAACGCGGCCATCGCGGTGCTGAACCGGTTGCTCGACCGCTTCCGGCTGATTTCCCTGGCGGATAAATACGCGCTGATCGCCGGCTGGGGCAAAAAGCTGGGGATCAAGATGGGCGCGCCGGACAACCCCATTTCCACGCTGTCGGGCGGCAACCAGCAAAAGGTGGTGCTGGCCAAATGGCTTGCGACCGAGCCAAAGCTGATCATCCTCGACAGCCCGACCGTGGGCGTCGATGTGGGCGCCCGCGCCGGCATTTTCCGCATCGTGCGCGACCTTGCCGATCAGGGGCTGGCGATCCTTCTGATCTCGGACGAGGTGACCGAGGTGCTTTATAACTCTGACCGGGTGCTGCACATGGCGCATGGCCGCCTTGTCGGCAGCTACGATCCGCGAACGACCTCGGTTCAGGAACTGGAGGCCGCGATCTATGCATGACTTCATCAGATATCGCCGGGTCGAGTTCCGCCTTTTCGTCGTTCTGGCGGCGCTTTGCGTCCTGTTGTCGCTGACGACCGACACATTCCTGACCTTCGGCAACCTCTCGTCGCTCTTGAACAACAACTCGGTCAACCTGATCTGGGCGGTGGGCCTTCTGGTCGTGCTGATCTCGGGCGGGATCGACATTTCTTTCGCCGTGGCATCGAGCGTCGTCCAGTATCTGGCGGCCAAGTTCCTGATCGGCATCGGCGGCGGCAACTGGGTTCTGGGCTTTCTTGTCTGCGGCGGGATCGGCATCGCGCTTGGCCTGATCAACGCGGCGCTGATCTATGGCTTCAACATCATCTCGATCATCGTCACCATCGCGACCTTCAACGCCTATTTCGGGCTGCTGATGTATTTCAGCGGCGGGCGCAGCATCTATTCCCTGCCCGACTGGTGGACCGACCGCATCGCGATCTTTTCGCATCAGGCCGCCGATGGCAGCTGGTCCGATCTGACCCTGCCTGTCGCGGTCATGGCCGCCTGTGTCGGCGCCACCTGGTTCCTGATCCGGCGAATGAACCTTGGCCGCCAGCTTTATGCCTTTGGCGACAACCCCGAGGGCGCGCGCCGCGCCGGGGTCAACCTTGCGGTGATGCAGGCGCTGGCCTTTGGCTGGTGCGGGCTGATGGCCGGGATCGCCGCGCTGATGCAGGTGAACATCGTGCAAGAGGTCGTGCCGAACGCCCTTTACGGGCGCGAACTTGACGTGCTGGCCGCCGTGGTTCTTGGCGGCGCACGGCTTGGCGGTGGCAAGGGCACGATCACCGGCTGCATCCTTGGGGTGATGTTCGTGGCGATCACGCAGAACGGGCTGAACCTTCTGGGCATCTCGCCCTTTGCCTTCCAGATGATCATCGGGGCCGCGATCCTGATCGCGATTTCCACCTCGAACATCGATTTCGGTAAGGTCCGGGCCTTTGCGGGAGAGCGGAAATGACGGCCATCATGGACCGGGCGCGGGCCTTTTTCGGGCGCGAGACCTTTGGGCTTCTCATCCTCATGGCGATCATGGTCGTGGGCTTCAGCCTCGCCAGCCCGAAATTCCTGACGCCCGCGAACCTTGCCTCGATGGGTTTTCAGGCGCCGCTTCTGGGGCTTCTGACCATCGCCATGCTGGCGCCGATGATCTCGGGCGGCTTCAACCTTGCCGTGATCTATACCGCCAATATCTCGGGCCTCGCGCTTGCTGCGGTGCTCTTGCATTTTGGCGGGCCCGAGGCCGGGTTTGGCGCGATCCTTCTTGGTATTGCGGCGGCGCTGATTGTCGGCACGCTTGCCGGGGCGCTGATGGGCGTGGTCATCGCCTATGTCGGCGCGCATCCGATCCTGGTGTCGCTGGCCATGATGATTTTCCTGCGGGGCCTGGGCGAGTTTCTGACCAAGGGCGGCGACATCTCGGGCTTTCCCGAAAGTATCGCCATCCTTGGCCATGGCAGCCTTTTTGGCATCCCGGTGCCACTGATCCTGTTCGGGTTGGTGGCGCTGATCTGGCACATCCTTCTGCGCCGCAGCCGCCACGGCTTTTCGGTCTATATGGTCGGCTCGAACATCCGCGCGGCGGAATATTCCGGCCTCAACACCAAGCGCACGCTGGTGATGATCTATGCCCTGTCGGGCATGGTCTGCGCCATCGCCGGGATCCTGATGCTGGCCCGGTTCAACTCGGTCCGCGTCGGCCATGGCGAGGCGCTGTTGCTTGTCACCGTCCTTGCCATCTTCCTTGGCGGCATCGATCCCTTCGGCGGGCATGGCAAGGTCGCGCCGGTGATCCTTTCGGTTCTGATCCTTCAGATCCTGTCCTCGGGGCTGAACCTGATCGGGGCAAACCAACACCTCGCCACGGCCGTCTGGGGCCTGTTCCTGATCGCGGTGATGATCCTGCGATCCGACAAGCTGGCGAATTTCTCACGTTTCATCCTCAGAAAGGGCTGACATCATGGAAGGTTTTGGCGTTCACACCAGCATGTGGACGATGAACTGGGACCGCGCGGGCGCCGAGCGCGCCGTCGCGGGCGCCAAGAAATACGACGTCGATTTCATCGAAATCCCGATGCTGCGCCCGCATGAGATCGATACCGACCACACCCGCGCGCTTCTGGAAAAGAACGGCCTTCGCGCCATCTGCTCGCTTGGGCTGCCGCAGGAATGCTGGGCCTCGGTCCACCCGGAAAAGGCCGGCGAATACCTGAAACTTGCGCTCGACAAGACCAAGGCCTGCGGCGCCGAGGCGCTGTCCGGCGTCACCTTCGGCGGCATCGGCGAGCGGACCGGCGTCAGCCCGACCGAACAGGAATACAGCAATATCGCCAAGGCGCTGGCCGTCGGTGCCGCGCATGCCAAAAAGATCGGCCTGCTTTTCGGGATCGAGCCGGTCAACCGCTATGAAAACCACCTCATCAACACCGGCTGGCAGGCGCGCGACATGATCCACCGCGTCGGCGCCGACAACATCTTTATCCACCTCGATACCTATCACATGAACATCGAGGAAAAGGGCGCCGGCAACGGCATCCTGGATGCGCGCGAGTTCATCAAATACATCCACCTCAGCGAAAGCGATCGCGGCACCCCCGGCGAAGGCACTTGCGACTGGGACGAGATCTTTGCCACATTGGCGGCGATCGGATTCAAGGGTGGCCTCGCCATGGAAAGCTTTATCAACATGCCGCCCGAGGTGGGCTTCGGCCTTGCCGTCTGGCGCCCCG
>RRZT010496101.1_pt1 | contig 11561 bp, 7 predicted proteins | sample 2165551 | NCBI WGS metagenome assembly RRZT01 (sample SAMN10456910, study PRJNA506462) | wastewater metagenome | biome: wastewater; feature: sludge; material: wastewater sludge; isolation source: wastewater sludge with Escherichia coli K12::gfp cells carrying plasmid... | place: USA: Moscow, Idaho ... | reverse complement strand
TTCGCTCGTTTTTCTCGCTTCCTGGAACTCTTACCAAGACCTGATTCCCCCGGCCTTTGTTTGTCACAAGATAGCCAGATTCGGCCAGCATTTTGAATACGTTCCCGCCGTATTTCTCGACGAATTCGCGCGCAAATACACTGGGAAGAAAGAGGAACAGTTCTCCGTCTTTCTTCGTCGTGTAACGGTAACCGTACACCGACGTCGGGCTGCTCCGATCTTGCAAAGTCCGAAAGTCGGGAAAACGATACGGGTTTTCGTCGATCAGGCCTTTAAGGGTGGCAATGATCTGCTTGGCAAGCGGTGTCGTTCCCTCTGATTGGCGCGCGAAGACCTCGGCCAGAACAACGGCGAAACTGTCGATGACTTCATTTTTCGTCAGCGGCAGCACGCCGAAGTGCGATGCGATTACACCGACCCATGCCGAGAAGGCCATGCCATCAAGAATGCGATTATTTACGCGCTTGTGGCAAGCATCGCCGAGACGCTCGACGAGCTTGCTTTTCACGCGCGGCAACCAGGTATCGAATTTCTTGACTACGAAATCCCAGTTCGCCGACAACATGGTCAGCCAGTATTCCCAGGTTGCACCGTAATACTGTCCTGTATCGTTTTCGAGTTGCTTCGCGAATTGCGCAGGCGATTCTGCTCCGTGTATGTTGTGAAAAGCGCCATACGGCGCGTCGCATCCAATCTCAACACAACGCGCAAATAATAGAGCGGGCATTGAATTTCACTACACCTAAGTTGACGTGGGTGTTTTTTTGTCTATAGTTACAACATATAGCGACTTTGTTTTTTGATATATGTATAGAGGTTATAAGGTGGCATATGCGAATCCGGAGGTCATCGCTAAGGCGGGCTTCGAAAAAGTCGCGCACTTGCCATTCATTTTCGACTCACAACTTGCCTATCATCGTGACGGCAGCCGATTCCTTATCGACCGAGGGTTGGGAGCGTGGGATCCTCAAAATCGCGGCGCAGACCAAAAGCCGCTAGCGCCGAGCACGAGAAGCATTAAGAATTATGCTGATCGGCTAATAAACTTCCTAGAGTGGTGTGAGGTTCGCAGCCTCGATCCGATGACCTGCGATTACAAGCGCGATTTGATCGGGAGGTATCAGAAGGAAATGCTCAAGGGGATCTGGTCTCGCGACAACAAGGCGTTGTCTGAGCGCACTATTAATGTTCGTGTCGACACTGCGGTTGAATACCTATCCTGGATGGCCGACAAGGCGCTACGCCTGCCTTTTCTTATCCCAAAGGTTATGCGCTCCGTCATAGTCAATAACCCTAGGAGTTCTCGTGGGCACCTCCCCAAGGAGGTCGAGGTACGTGACGGCAAGCTTCACGAAGCCGAGGGGCGTTTGATTTTTCCACATGACGAAGAAGTGGCTGCCTGGTTGAATCGCCTGTACGCCAAGGAAGACGATGGATCGACGGTAGGACTGATTGCCGAGTTAGTGTTGGAAACGGGCATCAGGCGCGAAGAGGCCGCAAGCTGGAGGCTGGATACCTTGCCTATAAATCAAGAAGAGTGGCGGATTGTTAATCCGCTATCTCAGATCGACCAACAGGCCGTTGTCGTCACGCTTCGATACGGCACAAAAGGCAAGGAATACGGGCGTGATCACGGCGACAAGATTGGCCCATCTGGTGAAATTCTCGTTCCCTTGCCGATGGCGCTCAAGCTCCACCATTACCGTGAAAAAGTCCGTCCCAAGGCGCTAGGCATGGCGATCCGAAAAGGGGTTGGACTGACTGAGCAAAGGAAGATCCAGGCAGAGTCGGTGCATCTGTTCTTAAAACCGGCCTCTGGAATGCGCTACACCGGAAAGAACATCCTAGATGCATGGTGTAGCGTAAAGCACACGAGGGGCTGGAGTCCTCATCGTGGCCGCCACTACTGGGCCTGCACTACCCTATGGAGAAAACTGCAGCTTCACGTACTGTTCTTGGAGGAAGCGCTGAAGACCAAGATTAACGATGAGGTTCTTGGCTCGATTCGAAGTAACGCACTCTCGATCATTCGGCTCGAAATTCAACCACAGCTGCGACACGTGTCGGATCAGACGACGTTACTCTATTTGCGATGGATTGCTGACCGCCTGCACACCAACCTTAATTTACATGAACACTGGGTCGAAAAACTGGGTGAAGGCGGCCACGGGGACGACTCGTGAGTATCCGACACTACGAGAAGGACCAGCTGAAAGAGCACGCGGGAGTAGAACTAGTCGAGCTGGAACCACCGGCGCTGCCGGAACATCGGGATCTTCTTAAATTCTGGACCGAGCATCCAACCGAAAATATGCTCGTTGATCTAACTTTGTTTGCCGAAGGTGAAGTTGAACGGCCACGGGGTGCTACAGAGAACCAATGGCGAGGTCCATTTACAGGCCGCCCTCAGTTAATACGCCAATTAGCACCAGCAATCAAAGAGATCAGTTTTGGCTATAGCAATGAAAGTGTGAGGAGTCTCTACGCCGCTTTTCGTGGATGGTGGCGCCTGCTCGATGCAGTAGAAAATGAGGCAGCGGAAAAGGGCCAGGAAATGACCCGTGTTGAGGATGTTCGTTTGCTTCAACCTATGCATGCAGAGTTCGCACTTAAAATCAGAATGCGTCAGCCTAAATTTAACCTGTTCATAAGCTGTGCGAATTCAGTTCGAAAAAACTTGGGCTCTCCGATTCTGTATTGGAAGGCACCACGTGCTCAGACGCCGAGGCGTGACCTGCCGCCGGAGAATCAAGTACACGCGTTGCGCGTTGCGCTAAAACAAACTTGGGAGGCCGTCAGGCGAAACTGGGCGCGGTTGGACGGAGTGCGAGCGGAAGGATTTTCGCCGCAGAGTGAAGAGGAAGCCAGACTGCTTCGACATTGGCTCCACTTCAACGCAAAACAGCAGGCAAACAATAAGGTGTTACCCAGTTCTTCAGAAATTTGCAACGGAACCAGTACATCGCAGTTTTATGAAAAGACGGGCATGAGTGTTTCCATCATGCGTGCGATAGCCTTTCCGACCCGATGGGATGTCGACGCCGCCTTCCATTTATGCTTGGCAAACACTGGGTGGAATCCGGCGGTCTTGTACTCACTGAATGCCGAAAACAAAGAGCTTTTCCTTCGCAAGCACCATAACGACGACGGCCGTTACTTGCTGATTGGCACGAAGGCGAAGGCGGGAGGAAAGGGACAGCCAGTGAGCGGGCTTTGGAAAACACCTTGGGGGCCGGGTCGCATCATCCAAGACTGGATGGATCGCGTGGAACCCCTCCGTGAGCAGTTGAAGACGGAGGTCGCGCATGCGCGAACGCTGTATGCGCATATGGAACAGAAAGGGGCATCCCTCGATCAACTGAGTCGCCAGCTCAGCACGATCCAGAGCCTCGAAGCAGGCTGTCGAAGTGTGTGGCTTTATGTCAGCGCTGGCGGCGATATTCTATGGCTGGCTCAACGAGACTCAGGCGGTCACCAGCTAAACAGCAAACAAGCCTCTTATCTCTCTGTCCTTATCGACCGACTCAACCGCGAACGAGCGGCACGGGGTGATTTACCAATCCCCTCGGTGGCGCAATCGGACTTTCGTGACATCTTTGCGACTTTCCTGTGGCGGCAGAGCGGGGGGAATCTATTCGTTGTTATGCGACTGCTTAACCATGCCCACCTCTCGACTACCGAACGTTACGTCGATAACACCATTCTCAACGCAGAACGCGACCAGCAGGCACGAACGTTCTTAGATCATCTCTTTTTTGAGTTGGGAAAGGGGCGCTTCGATATCACCATACTCACTCATTTGCAGCGACATGGCGCTGTCACACCCGAAATGGAAGCGCGCTTGCAGGAGTTTCGCGCGCTACAACGGAGCCGAATAGGCATCGCGTGCAAGGATCCAACCCACCCTCCTTCTGAGATTCAACCTAACAGCGACGGTCGGCGGTTGTGCGCACCGCAGCGGTGCCTGCTGTGCAAGCCTCACGCCGTCATCCTGCCAGAATCGCTGCCCGGTGTGGCAATGCGGGTTGAGGAACTAGAAGCGATCCAACGCGCCGTTTCTGTCGAAACTTGGCTAGCTTCCGACTATCGACATGAACTTTCCAACGGTTTAGCCGTGCTTAGGCTCTTTCCTTCTGATGACGTCCGAAACACGCGCTCTCTCTGGGCAGAAGCAATCAAAGTCGGAACGCACCGCATTCCAGGAATAAGCCATCTGGCTTAATAGGAGGAAATTGCATGACATCACCCTCGGAACGCACGTTGTCCTCTCCTGCAACAGGCCCCTCAGAAGCCAATCTCCGTCGGAGCGAAGCACTGGGGCTCTTTCCTTTGGAAAGTTTGCAGTACCTTGATCGCGACAGCGCTGTTCGTTGCCAAGCGATGTTGGGGCATGGCGATCGGTTCGGCGTGTGGGAAACGCCATCAACACTGATTGGTCGCCGCATATGGCCGAGTCACGCCAATATCAACCTTCGTGAGCGCCTGATCCGCTTCCTTCCTAACCCCGTTCCAACTTCAGACGACCTTGACGAGCTGGTTGATGCAGGTGTGTTGTGGCTGATCCGCTACGCATTGCTGTGCCGCATGGGGCCGGCTGCCAATGGAAAAGGTAGCAGCATCGATGCCTCTTCGTTGGTAAACGACCTGATTTCACGTGTGCCAAAAATTGTGGCGATGGGAATTGACCGCCGGCTGAAGCAGCCCGCATCCGATAAGGATGGCTTCGTGAACTGCCTGACGGTAGATGATTTGAACGAGTTGAGGAAGGTGCGCCACATCGGCTTCGACCTTAAGCGGTTAACAGTGTTCACTGATCGGGGTCTGTGGAACGACGTCCCCGCGAAGTCTCTGCTTGCAAAGAACACTAACCCGAAGGGTGGTGCGATTCCGCCTCCCAAAGAGGAAAAATCTTCTCCATATTTGCCGATTCCGGATGAATATCTAGCTGAGATGGGGCCGCCTGTTCTATGGTTGGTCCAAGATTTTGGTCCCAATATGCTCCATCTGCTTGAGTCAATTCCTGACCTGTTCAGCGATATACACGCTCCTTCCAACTCCTGGGGCCTTTCGGCAAATAGATCAAGCCGGTTGGTCCGATACTTTAACGAGAACGTCTGGCTAGACCGCAATGGCCAGCCGATCACCTCCCCTCCCTTTTACCTCAAGACTGCCAGCGGGAGAGGTCGGTCAAAAATGAAATTCGAATGGCCACTCACAACGTGGGATCAGGTCAAGGTGCTTTCGGTCACTCTACAGAGCGCCCACCTGTGGATTGCGTTGCTTGCCATGGCTGGGCGCATCAGCGAAATCAAGTCTCTTGCTAGAAACTGTGTTGAATGGGCGCCAGGCGGCAAACCTTACATCAACGGCAAGACTTATAAGCTGAGCCAATTTCTCACGGGCGAAGACCGGGATTGGCCTGCACCCGAGGTTCTGGTCGACGCATTGGCTCAGCAGGTTCGGCTAGTAAAAGCCTGGGAGCGGATCATGCAGGTTTCCCGAGGGGAAATCGAGGATGAAAATACGCCTCTGATTGAAGGAAATCACTTCTGGGCATCTCTTGGGAGTGCCTCGCACGCCGATCCGACTGACGAACTGAGCGCAGCAGGCTTGGCATTGCAGTCGCTTGCCAAGCGCCTTGGCATGAATCCCAAACCAGGGGGGAAAAATCTCCACCCGCATCGATTTCGGAAAACTATTGCTCGATTGATGGGTATCGCTATCGTCGATAGCCCGCGCGTGCTCATGCGGCTATTAGGACATCGCGACATTGCAATGACAATGCACTACATCCTAACGGACAAAGCGCTGCGTGCCGAGATTGAGCAAGTAACGCGAGAGCTGCGGATTATGCGATGCCAAGGGGTGCTTGAGGACATCCGCGCAGCCCTGCACACGCCTAATGCACCAGCCTTTGGTGGCCATGGAGGTGGCGCTGTCCCTCTCCTGTCTGAGGCGATTAAAGCAAAAGAAGAGGAGCTTCATCAAAAAGGACAGGACTGGGATGCCGACACCACATACGAACTGGCACTTCACCTGACACTTGGCGGAAAATTCTTTCGGCTGACCCGTCCTGGCGTCGTTTGTCTCAAGGAAGATAGAAACGCGGGGCCGTGCACGTGCGACTCTTCGTGCATCAATCGAATTGAGGAAAAAACCGCACGGCGCGACGTGAACGATCTCATCCCAATCCTCGTTAACCAAGGTCATCAGGCCCTGGCCAACAACGAGTTGCTCCTTTTGGCGAATACCGTCGAGCAGCTTGAGGATGAACTGGCGCGGTTCGAGGACATCGCCGTCGAATGGCGCAAGAAACCTGAAGTGATCACCCTTCTGGAGGCTGTGGCATGAGCAGCAAAGATAAAGAGGCGGCGCTAAAGCGTGGCCAGGCCCGGTCGAGCAAAATCGAGCGCAAAGTCCTAGATGCGATGACAACCATCGAAGCCGAGATGAAGGCCAATGGTGGGGTTTATCCAGAAAATGGAGGCGCTGTCAGCAAGAACGAGGTCGCGAGGCGGGCGGAAATCAGCACAAGCACCCTGTTTAGCCCCAAGCAGAGAGCACTTGGCGATCGTGTCCTTCAATGGGTCGAAGACCTCGAACATAAAGCCGGCACCGGACGCATGCGCGTGCAGCGCACCTACGCGCAGCGTGCCGAGGATTGGAAGACCGAATACCTTGCAATAGTGGACAACTACCGCAAGTCCGAACTTCTCCTCCAGAGCGCGCAATCCGAACGCGATGAAGCGCTCGCCTTGGTCGAAAAGTTGAAGGCCGAAAATGCAGCCATCATCGAACAATTGAAAATAGCCGGCACCTCAAAGATCACCGCGATTCCGAAAAGGAAGAGTTGATGCCGCGCCCATCTGTCATTCCAGGAATCAAGGCCCGCCTCGAAGCGTACTTGGATCAGAAAGAGGTCGAATACCTGACTCAGCCGGAACCGAGCCGCACGCCGACCTTGCCGAGCACCCCGGATGGCAAGGTAAATGTACGAGCTGTGGCCACGGCCATCGATCTCAAAACGAGCCAAGAGAAGTACCTGTATGAACGTAAGGAATTGACCGACCTCGTCAATTGCATCGCCGAAGGCCAAGGGCTTGCATCGATTGGCTCCCGGCTGCATCAAGAGGTTGCTGACAATACTATCAAGCAGCGATTGGCCCAACAGGCCAGGTCGGCCCAGGAGGCCAGTCAGGCGGCCGTAGAAGCGGTGGCAGCGCAACAGGAACTACTCGAACGGATATCCAATCTGTCGACCGAACTCGCAGAAGCTAAGGCAGAAAACATTCGCCTACGCGCTCAGCTTGAAGCAATCAACGATGGACTGTGGGTAAGTCTGGAGCAATGAATGTGAGCGCCGGTTTTGGGTTTGATCAGGCTGTGACTGTTGTGCGTGTGGTATCGACGCTTGAGGGTGGTGCCATCTTTATCGGACAGACCCCTGACGATGACGAAGTGCGCGTACGGTTCGTCGGTCGGGGGTTCCTCCCGCTACCGGGTGATAGATTCCACGTCAAAGGACAATGGAGCACATATACCGACAGATTCAAGCGTATACATCGCCAAGTCGAAAGCAAGATCATGAAGCGCCGGGTAGTAGCAGGCGAATTACTTTCCCCTTGGCTGCAACGACTGCCCAACATTGGGCCTACGCGCTCGGAACGCCTGACGACAGCCTTCGGCCACGATCTCGTAGATGTATTGAAAGACGTTGGGCGAATGGCCGAGGTTGCCCAAATTCTGGAGCCGGGTAAACCGGCACTGGCTGCTCGCATTGCCGCACAACTCTACGCAGGCATGGCGATGAAATCTGTCGCCGACGAGGTGAGGATTTCCGAGGCGGAGTTCCTCGTGTTTCTTGAAAAGATCGGTCTGCGCGAGCCCCGCGTAGCCTCTCGGCTATGGCGTTTCATGGCAGGGGTGAACGCGATCGAGCGTCTGCTGAAAAATCCGTATGTGCCAGCCCACCTAATGGAATGGAGCCTCGCTGATCGCGTAGGGCAGCGTCTGCTGCGCGAGCGAGGCGATAGTGAAAATCTTGCGACACATCCGGCGCGACTCGCGGGTGGCCTGGCAAGTGTCTGGCGCCAGCTCATCGCCGAAGGCGACAGTGCCGCAACGGAGCAGCGCGTGAGAGATTTGTTATCCGCACGGAACGTCGATGCCGATCTTGCTCTGGCGCATGCGGATAATCGAGAACATCTGAAACGCGCAGGAAGCCTGTTTCGTGCCCCAGGCGCAGCCTGGATCGAGGATGAAGTCACACGGACCATCGTCGGAATGGAGGCCGTGGAGCCGAGCTTAGCAATTCCGCAAGGCGAATCTCTCGACCGGCTGATTGCAGACGGGGAAAGGGCGACTGGGCTTAGTCTGACCGAGGAGCAGGGTGAGGCGATCAAGACGCTGCTACATTATCCCGTCGCAGTCTTACAGGGTGGCGCGGGCGTGGGCAAGACGACTGTCATGAAGGTTCTTGCCTATTGCTGGGAACGTCTCGGCGGCAATGTCGTGATGGGGGCGCTGGCAGGCAAGGCGGCGCTTCAACTCTCACGAGGGGCGTCGTCGCCGGGAATGCCGAGGTTGGCCTACACCCTTGCCCGACTGATTGGCATTCTGGAACGCCAGCACGAGCAGGATACCCTAGGGAAATCCTCCGGCAGGGTGGATGACATCCGCTTCACGCCAATGACGCTTTTGGTAATTGACGAAGCGGGGATGATGGATACCCCGACCTTGCATCGAGTGGTGAGCCGAATGCCGCTGGGTGCACGTCTGCTTCTGGCTGGCGACGACGGACAACTGTTCCCTATCGGCTTTGGCAAGGTATTCCATGACCTCGTCCACGAAGGGTCGCGGGTTGCAACGCTTACCAAAGTTTTGCGACAAGCCGAAGACAGTACCATTCCGCTCGTCGCGGCGCAGGTTCGTCGGGGAGAAACCCCTGCGATCCCTGTTTGGAACGGGGAGATGAGTGGCGTCTACCGGGTGTCACCTGCCGACTCTGAAAGCGCGCAACGAACTTTGCTTTCATCATCTGAATTAATGGTGGTGGCGGCACGCAGAACGACGGTCAGTGGCATCAACGAGCGCGAATCGCAGCACGTAAGGGCGTCGACAACACCTATACGGCGACTTGGCCCACTCGCAACAGTCGCTGCCGGTGACCCGATCGTCATGACCGTCAACCGCTACCAGCACGGACTGTTCAACGGGTTGCTGGGGGTCGTGAAGGACATCAGCGGGGACAGGATTCAGATTCTGTTCGATGGAGAAGCCCAGCCGCGAGAACTCCCCGAAGAAGCTGAGGCAGATGTCGAACTGGCATATGCCATTACCTGCCACAAAGCTCAGGGATCTTCGGCTGAAGTGGTGATGGTCCTCGTTGAGAACTCGCCTCTGGTGACCCGTGAATGGCTATATACGTCCATCACGCGGAGTAGGCATCTGGTGCTGTTCGTAGAGGATGGGTCAGATGCCATGCGCCGCGCAATCAGCCGACGTACAGTTAGAACGACGGGTATGCTGGTGATTCCTCGGGCAGCGCTTTCAATCGTGAGCAGCGCGTAAGTCTTGCGCCGAAACTCAGCAAAGGACAGGGTCAAGGACAGGCGCGCAGGCCGCAGCTCGACCAACGGGAGGGACCGGGCGAGCACCTGGCGGAGCGAATCCTTGATGCTGTTCGTAGCGACCACGCTCCCAGCTGCTGGTGGGGGTTGGTTTTTAACCCCCACCGGCTGCCCCACGGCGAGTGCGGGGTTTGGGGCAGAGCCCCAAGGTTGTATGCGCATGCTTTGCGTGGTGAAGGCGTAGGGCGTTGATATTGCTGAGAGGCTTTCCTGTAATGCTCAAGGCCTTTACGGGTTCCACGCTTTTCCTGCTTGCGGTAAATGCCCCTGTCACCTTGAAAATTTTGCATTATCCTTACTGCTTTTTCCATTCTGCGTTACAACCATGCCCAAAAAAGTTGGCGGCACCGAAATCCTCACGATCAAGGAGGTCTCCGACTACTTGAAAGTGACAGAAAGAACAATTTATCGGCTAGCAGCAGCCAAGAAGATTCCGGCCTTTAAGGTTGGTGGGTCGTGGCGATTCTCCCTTGTGGACATCGACCATTGGATTAAACAGCAATCCATAGATGGACTTTCTGAGGTGAGCGCCCCTGACGTCACAGCCGAAAAGGGCAAAAGGGGATAACGATGGAACTCATCGACAACATTAACCGCCTGCTCGGCGATGACCTGAAACAAGCGCTTAAGCCTTGCGCCCGTCTGAAGATTGCAGCTTCCTGCTTTTCTATGTACGCGTTCGAAGCGCTTAAAGTAGAGCTGGAAAAAATCGATGAGCTGAATTTCATCTTCACCTCCCCGACTTTTGTCGCCAACGAGGTCACCGACAAAATCCGCAAGGAGCGCAAGGAATTCCACATCCCGAAACTGGATCGGGAGCGCAACCTGTACGGCAGCGAGTTCGAGATTCAACTGCGCAACAAGCTAACCCAGCGTGCAATCGCCAAAGAGTGCGCGGAATGGATGCGGCGCAAGGCGACCTTCAGGTCCAACCGCAGCAAGGCTCCAATGCAGCAGTTCGCCTGCGTTCAGGCAGCAGCGACTAACACCGCCTACATGCCACTGCATGGCTTTACTGCCGTCGACCTCGGGTATCAGCAAGGTAACGCGGTATCCAATCTCGTCAACAAGATGGACGAGCCCGCCTTCACGGCGACTTACCTCAGCCTGTTCGATCAGATCTGGAACGATCCGGAAAAACTGGAAGATGTCACCACCCAGATCTGCGATCACATGGCTTCGGTCTACCAAGAGAATTCTCCGGAGAGCATCTATTTCTTGATGCTCTACAACATCTTCAATGAGTTCCTGGACGACATCAACGAGGATGTCCTGCCGAACGACCGCACGGGCTACCAAGACACGCTCATCTGGAACAAGCTCTTCAACTACCAGAAAGATGCGGCCACTGGGATCATCAACAAACTTGAGACCTACAGCGGCTGCATCCTGGCCGACAGCGTCGGCTTGGGCAAAACCTTCACGGCCCTGGCGGTCGTCAAGTATTACGAGCTGCGTAACAAGTCAGTCCTGGTGTTATGCCCCAAGAAGCTGGCGGACAACTGGCTGAACTACAACCGCAACCTCAAGACCAACATCTTTGCCCGCGACCGGTTCAACTACGACGTGCTTTGTCATACCGACCTCAGCCGCACCAGCGGCGAGTCGTTTGGCACACCGCTGAACCGCATCAACTGGGGCAACTACGACCTCGTCGTCATCGACGAGTCGCACAACTTCCGGAACAACGACGCCTACAAAGACAAGGAGACCCGGTACCAGAAGCTGATGAACAAGGTCATCAAGGAGGGAGTTAAAACCAAGGTGCTGATGCTTTCGGCCACTCCGGTAAACAACCGCTTCAATGACCTGCGCAATCAACTGGCACTGGCCTACGAGGGTGACTCCGAGAATCTCAGCAAGAAGCTGCGCACCGGCAAGACGGTAGAGGACATTTTCCGTGGTGCTCAGGCCAGCTTCAATGCATGGGCA